>ERZ650308.2-NODE-2-length-148651-cov-8.596099_pt1 | contig 148651 bp, 140 predicted proteins | sample MGYA00376244_ERZ650308 | MGnify/ENA primary metagenome ERZ650308 (study PRJEB26733, sample SAMN07839295) | wastewater metagenome | biome: small river; feature: stream; material: water | place: USA: North Carolina | collected 2016-04-26 ... | reverse complement strand
TGAAATAAAAAGATTTTGCAAAGAAAAAGAGGGTGTTTCAACTGGAATGAGTATATACTATCACTATTCGAGGAGGGTTAGTTTTTGGCGAGGATCACGCAATATCCGTGTTTAAGAATACGCCAACCTTGATTAACAAGGCATTCGATAACAAGCTTTCCCTTGCCTCCATGAGGAAGACCGCAGTCATCGATCATAACAACGGTGCTTGGCGTGAAGTGGGGAAGTGCAGCAAGAATCTCTCGTAGGTGATATTGCTGCGATTCATCAGGAGAGTTTGGATTGAAGTCCATACTATCAATATATAAAAAGTCAATTTGTAGAGGAAATGATTCTAGAAAAGTGACTGCATCTTCGCAAATACACTCAAGATGCTGACTTGAATTTATCGATGCCCATTTGGCTTGCAAAAGGTGTGTTTTTGAAGTATCGACAGAGTAGAGTTTGGCGTTATGTTGTTTTGCCCAATCCGAAAACAAAACCGTTGACCCTCCATCCCCTTCGAAATTTTGAGCGCCTGCTCTAGCAGTTCCTGTTTCGACTAAAACCATAGCTCCCCTCTCCTCGAGCAGCTTAAAAGCCTCAAGAAAGGCAGAATACCTTTTATTGCTCGAAGTCATTCTCCCTTGCAAAATATCTGCATTGCTTCCCAAGCATGCCCCAACTAGGCATAGAAAAATAGCTATCAACCTCATATGCTCTCCCCTTTCGAAATTTATTTACGATGATAGAACTTTTTGATATTGTTTTATCCATCTTAATTTTTTATTTACATTAAGGGTGTTTTAAAAATGGGGGTTTTTCAAAACATGAAAACCTCAACTCTCGAAAAAAGAGCAACATCTATTTATATGAAAAAGCTTCTACTTTTTTTTCTCCTCTCTTATCAATTCTTGCATAGCGATTGGGATCATCTCTTCAAAGAAGATGGAGATCCTACTATTGTTCATCATGTCAATGTAATTTCGGGGAATTTACAAATTTTTTCGGAGGATGCAGTAGTTAGTGGGGCAGTTCCCCTCCACCTCACAAGAAGCTACTCAAGTAATGGGGCAAAAGATCGAATCTATCGAAAAGAGATTAACTTAAAAAAAATCGACTTGACCTGGCAGATGGAAGGGGGGTGGAATTTTCTCCCTCATCTTCAAATGCTCGTAGACCCAAGAACAAATAGCGATAGTCATCTCAGAGTTTATTTAAAAGAACCGTCTGGAGAAATGGTCTCCTACACCACAGATGAGTGGTATGAGCTTTCAGAAATTATTATGAGACCAGGAAAAAAGAGGGGCGCCTGCTTTGGATCTATAAGCAGCAGACAGAATGCAAGAAATAACACCCTCTACCTTAATTTCAATAAAGGGGAGGCAACCCTCCACCTAGCCGATGGGGGAAAGCGATTCTATAAAGGAAGTCCGAGCACTTTATCAGACAAGGTTGCAGACAATCCTATTTGTAGCTATCACCGAAACCTGAGACACTACTTATTGCAAAAAGAAATCTCCCCTTCCGGACAGCAAACCGTTTATAAGTACTCCAATGAGAGTGGCTCTAATAAGCGCTCTCTTAAAATTTCTAATCTCAATCCAAGTGGGACAAAAACGTACTGCCATCTAAGTTTACAAGAAATTACATCTACAAGACCTTTTGCTGTTCAAGTTTTAACTTCAGACAAACGAGAACTTAGATATGAAGGGTGGTCCTTTAAAGAGCAGGACTACCTAAGCTTTGTTGCAAACGGAACCACTATTTTAGACGATCTCTCCTATACTCAAACTAGAAAAGGGCAGGGAGCTTCGCTAAAACATCTAAAATCTTGGGATACTGAAAAAATTCGGATTCAATACTACAAACCGGCCGACGAAGAGGAATCTTCAACTTGGGAAAAACACCCTGAGCAAATCCCCTTCAAGTCGGATAAAGTTCGAGAGATAAGTCAGCTTGGAGTTGTGATTGCAACGTTTGAATACTCGAAAGGGGTAACTGATGTTCGAGATGGTGAAGGTTTTTTAACAAGGTATTCCTATCGAGATGATGAACTCCGTCTCATCGAGTATTTTTCTGAAAACGACACACTCTACTCCTCCCAAAAATTTATATGGGAAGATCGCAATTTGATTGCAAAAGTGATGTGTAATGCCGAAGGCAAAGGTATTTTCTCAAAAACCTTTAAATATGATTCTTTTGGAGATATTGTAGAAGAATCGTTTTACGGCAATTTTTCCGGTGATTGCTCTGAGTCTTTTGAGATCACGGAATACGGAGTTCTCATGGGCTCTGAAAAATATACAAAACAATATCAGTATGAAGAAGAGAGCAGGCTTTTAATTTTCGACCAAGAGAGCAATGGCCTTACAAACAGGTATACCTATCTTGCTGAAACTGATTTAGTATTAGAGAAATCAACTTATAATCGCGAGGAATTACTCATTCGTCAAATATTTTCCTATGATGATGATAATCTCCTTATCAGCGAAGTTACAGAAGATGGATTGATCCGACAGGAAAAGCGTTATACAAGAGATCGTGAAACTGGGCAAATTCTCTCTGTTTATGACGGTATTTTAACAACAGCATACACCTACTCACCTCACAACGAAATTATTCAAGAGGCCGTTTACACAAGTGAAGGTGACCTAGCGTATGTAATTGACTACGTCTATAATAAAATGGGAAGGCTTATTTCAAAATCAGAGCCGTGCAAAGGGATCAACTCGTATAAATATGCAGATTGCGGCGATCTTATCTATTGTAAAGAGGTAGGAAACCCTGAAGTAACATACACCTACGATCCTTTTCACCGAGCTATTACGGCAACAGCAAATCACAAGACAACCCATACCCATTACGACTCCAAAGGATTGATTCGCTCTAAAATAGATCCTTTCGGAAATACCTACGAATATTTTTATGATCGTTTCGGCAGGTGCACACTCACCCTATTTCCTCAAGTCCAAGATGAGAACGGCACTTGGTATAGACCTCAAATCGAGTGCGGCTATGATATTATGGGAAATCCTGTTTTTTGCAAAAACTCTAAGGGGGAAATTAAACAAACTAAGTTCAACATTCTTTCAAAACCCCTTTTAGAGAGTTTTAATGACGGCTCTAGCGTAGAGCATTTTTATGATGTGGGGGGCGGACTAAAAAAAACTGTCCTACAAAACGGTCAACGGATTTACTTTACTCACGATATTTTTAATAGAATCACCTCCAAAAAAGGGGGCCTATTTGAAGAAAAATGGTCATACAGCCCCTCAAGCCTCCTCTCTTACACCGACCCGTCAGGATTAAAAACAACATACACCTACGACATTCATGGGAGAAAAATTAGAGAATCCACAGGGGCCAGAGAGACTAGTTTCACCTACGACTCTTTAGGGTATTCATCGACCATCCAGACGGGACCTTTTATGAAAAAAACGGTTTGCGATGTCGAAGGAAAAGTTGTCTATGAAGAGGAAAATGGGGAAAACCTCACCTATTATTTGTATGACAAGGAGAGGCGAAAGGTTCAAATCGATAAAATCACCTCTGCAGGAAGGTCGATTGACAGGGTAAATTATGATATTGAAGGGCGAGCGATCCTTCACACTGACCCCCTTGGCCAAACAACAAACTTCTTTTATGAAAATCGATCAAAAACAACGGTAGATCCTCAAGGAACTCGTGTTATAGAAACCTTTGATGCACTGAATCGGCTTATAAAAACTGAGAAAAAAAATCGAGAAAATCTGACTATCTCGATCGAAGAGACCTTTTACGACAGATCGGGAAACCCTGAAAAAAAAACCTCTCATATTTTTGATAAAGAAAAATTTATTAAAATATCAGAGATTCTTTGGGATCACGATTTTCGGGGACTCGTCCTAAAAGAGAGCCGCGGCGATAAAATCACTTATCATGAATACGACCTTCTGGGCAGACTTATCCGAAAAACACTTCCAAGCGGCGTAACGCTCGAACATACCTATGATTGCGAAAACAGACTAGAATCGCTAAAAAGCTCTGACAAAACAATTCGGTATCACTATTACTATGACGCGCACTTTAGCCCCATAAAAATCGAAGATCGAGCAAATCAGACTGAGGTTGTGAGAAGTTATAATCAATTTGGGGAACTTATCCAAGAGATTCGGGGGGAGAACAATTGGACTAGATATACCTATGACAATTTCGGAAGAAAAAGTTCAATTACTCTCCCCGATAACTCAGGGATTACCTATCTCTATAAAGACTCCCATCTGCAAAAAATCCGACGGATCGATCAAAAAAAAGAGGTTTGTTATGACTACACCTATGAAAAGTTTGACACGAATGGGCATGTAGAAGAGGAGTCTTTTATTTATCAATTAGGAAAGATGGCCTGCGAACACGATCTTTTAGAAAGATCTCAAACTTGCGAATCTCCCTATCATTTGGAAGAAATTTCTTACAACGCCCTGGGTCTTGTCAGTGAGGTTCAAAACTCTCTTTTTGGAACAAAAACTTATAGGTACGACCCCCTTAGGCAACTCACTCAAGAGAATGGTTCCGAGCATCACTTTGATTCCCTCGGCAATCCCACAAATACTCAAGTAAATGGTAATGGAGAACTAACCGAAGTATTTTTCTATGACACCAATGGGAATCCGATAGAGCGAAAGGAGTCCCATCTAAAGTATGAATATGACGCATTAAATAGACTTATTCAAATCACCGATACGGAAACTAGAAGGGTCAAATTTCTCTACGACGCGTATTCAAGACTTTTATCTAAAATTACAATTCAAGGGGAGAAAATTTTAGAAAAACAAGACTATCTCTATGACAATCAGCTTGAAATCGGCTCTATCGATTCTGAAGGAAGAGTTCTTGATTTAAAAGTACTGGGACTGGGAATTGAGGGTGATATTGGCGCTGCAGTGGCAATTGAGCTGAAGAATGAGGTCTACCAGCCCCTTCATGATTTTCGAGGAAACATCATCGCCCTTGTATCAAAAAATGGCTCTATTGCTTCAACTTTTGAATACAACGCCTTTGGAAAAGAGGATTCAGACTTCTCGCCAAATCCGTGGAGATTCTCCTCCAAAAGAACAGAAGAGGGTTTGCTCTATTTCGGGAAACGGTTTTACGACCCCTCAAACGGGAGATGGTTGACTCCAGATCCCCTCGGAGCCTATGAGAGTATAAATGTATATCTCTACACTCTAAATTCCCCTCTCAATCGTCTTGACCTTTTTGGTTATAATTCCTTTCCAACACCTGGATTTTATTTTGAACCGAGCAAGACTTGTAATGACAGCAACTACACCCCTTACATCAGGGGCCCCCCTCAACTTATCCTCTGCACAGGAATTTTATCGAAATCCCCTTTTGTCGCCCCCGTTGATATCGTAGTTATTAGCGGCTCTCTTCATAAAATTCGGTATACCCCTGTTGAAATTATGAATGATAGGGTTAACCTTCTCGATCATCTTGATGAGCTTGCTCCAAAAGATGCCGGAATGATAGGTCTAATCACGGGGCAACCAGGCATTCTCACCTCCCTGGAAGAGTTTATATCAAATTCAAAAAGCCTTATGAACACCATTGAAGAAAACACCACTTACTTTGGTCTGCATAATCAATCTCAGGGATTTCTTAAAGACAGAAGCCGAGTACTAAAAGAGGAACTCAAGAACAGAACTCTCACTGCAAACGCAACGCAAACAGGCCTTTTCACTGGACTCATCGCCGACTCCCTTGGAAATATTCAATCCAAATCTTATTGGCTCCATGTCCCTCATAGCGAAGCCGGCCTCCTTTTTAATCTAGGCCATACCACTTTGAACGAGGGGCAAAAAGAGTTTCTCCAAAATCAGCTCATTGTTTTTGCAATAGCTCCAGCAGAACCGGTCTCTTGGAAACATTGCTTTGAAGCCCATAACACCTACTCTAAAAAAGATTTCATCACAGGGCCTCTTGTAAAAAAATATATCAATAATCCCGATTATAATATAAAATTCGTTCCATGTGAATCTCCTCGCAAAGAGTTCAGCGGCTATATCGCAGACCACGCATTCCTCGGAACAACCTATACCAATCTTAGAAATGAATACGTAAAGGATTTAAGGCGAGAATATGGATTTTATAGCTCAAATAAACGCTAAAAAGGTTATCTTAACACTTATTTTAGGATTTCAATTGTGTGCTGACATCAAAAATGAGGACTCCCCTTATATTTCTTATACAAAAGAGATCGTCGCCTCTTTCGTGGATGATTCAGAAAAGGCGTATGGTTTAAATTGCATAGGAACGGGGGGTAAGTTTGCAACAAATGTAGGGCAAATCGACATCCGCTTTCTTGCGCATAGAAGAGGGAGTATAGAAGAGGCGAGAACCTTAGAAGTAAACATGATTCAAAAGCTTCTTAAAACTCTGAATGGTAATGAAAAAATTAGACCTTTTTTAGCAGAATACCCCTTCAAAGCAAAAGATTTACATCTCTCTATTAGTTTCCAAAATGAAAAAAACGACTACTATTACGATGAGAGTATTGCTTATGTCTCTCATATTAAAAACAGACTGTTTTATGACAAAGCAGATCCTTCAACAAAAAAACTAATAGATTCCTTTGAAGAGTCTTATGATGAAGCCGTTAAAATCGTCAATGGCGGAAATTGAAAGATTAGGGCTCTTCATACTTGATTTGTTCAAGGTCTGAGGAGACTTTAGCCTCATTTTCAGAGGTGGGAGAATTGAGATATTCTTCAAAATCATTTGCTAAATGATTTCTCAGATCAGAAAGCCGTTGATTAAGAAGGCCATTTGCAGATTCTTGCATAGTTTTAAGAGAAGTTTGCATAACATTTGCAAACTTATCCTTTTGAGCATCCAGCTTTGAATTTTGTAACGCTTGAAAGCTTTTCTCGAAAAGATCGACACTCTCTTTAAAATCTGTTCGATAGGTTGGCTGTTCGGGTGTTGGTCCTGAGATTGACATAAAATGATCCTCCATCTAAGATAACCAAAGCTATATAAAATAGATTTTAAAAAGGCAATATGATTAAATCAACTTATGCATTTATAATAAGCTCTTCATTATTAGCTGCTTCAGATGATGGCTTCAAAACTCCTGAAGCCATCCAACAAGAACTACAACTTGCTGAAACTGAATTTGAAGTTGCCCAAAAAATGTTTAGCCCCTGGTACACTGGACCTTTAATCACTGGATCTGCCAGCAATGTAGCGCCTGGCCACTTAATGCTACAGCCTTATCTCTACTTAACAATGAACTATGCCGCCTTTAACAATCACAGAAAATCTCTTGGGACGCCAAACAGTTATGTTATTAATCCTCTTATGGTTGTTCAAACTGGCATACTCAACTGGATGGATATCACGATTGTCCCTGGAGGAGTTTTTAAATGGCAACAAAGCGAATTTGGAGATGGCTTTAGCGATCTTCCGGTACAGATCGGATTTCAATTAACAAAAGAGACCCCCTATATCCCTAAAATGCGTCTGATTATTGGAGAAACTTTCCCAACTGGAACGTATCAACGATTAAACCCCAGCAGAATCGGCCTTGATTCCAGTGGTGCTGGAGCATTTCAAACTGTAATTGGCCTAAATATGTCCAAAGTTTTTTGGTGGGCCCCCCTTCACCCAACTGCCCTCCGTTTTAGCGGGAACTACAACATCCCCAATAGCAAAGTAACAGTCCATGGCTACAACACCTACGGCGGCGGCAAGGGAACTGAAGGCAAGGTTAAAGTGGGAGGAACGCTCAATTTAGACCTCGGTCTTGAGATTAGCCTCAATCAACAGTGGGTCTTTGCTACAGATATTGTCTATGTATACACGGGGAAAAGTACATTTTCAGGAAATCCAGGGGAAGCACTTAGCAACGGAGCGCCTACAAGCGACCAGCTCTCCCTTTCTCCAGCAATTGAGTACAACTTAAATGATTACTCTGGGTTTATAGGTGGGGTTTGGTTTCCAGTAACAGGGAGAAATAGCCCCAACTTCATCTCCCTGATTTTCTCTTATTACATAGCCTTCTAGCGGGACGGGTTTTAGCTCACTATATGAGAATCTGCTAAACTAAACCTAATTGTTTAGGATACGATTTGCTAAACTACGGCCTGCTAATGCGCCTGCTATGGCTCCCAGACTCATACATTGTAAAACTGTAACTGAACTCTCAGCAGCTTTAACAGCAAATACTTGCCCTTTCTCCTCACCCTTAAATGCAGCAAAAATTGCGACCGTAGCTCCCACAACAACTCCTAAAGCAGCGCCAGTAAAAACTGCTGTTTTTCGAAAGCTTCTAATATATCTCGAGGCCACTGCAGACTCAATGGTGCCTCCGCCCTCCGCTCTTAATTGGACGAACATAGTTTTTCTCCCTAAACATAAAAGTTAAAATGCCTAAAATCGTACAATTTTAGGCAAAGATACCATTTTTGAATTATTTAAGCTTTTTCTCGATCGAGCGAAAAGGCCATCTTCATTCGGGTGTCAGCTTGCATATTTTTGATCATATTGTAGTCCATAACACCTAGCTGACCTTTTTCAAATGCGGCAGCGATTGCAAGAGGAATCCTTGATTCAGCTTCTACAAGCTTTGCTTTGTGCTCCTGTTCCAGAGCAACAGCCATCGCCTTTCTCCCCTCAGCTTTTGCTTGAGCAACTTTCATATCAGCTTGCGCTTGCTCAGACTGAAGTACGGCCCCTACGTTTGAACCTACATTTATATCGGCAATATCAATCGACAAGATTTCAAAGGCGGTTTGAGCGTCAAGCCCTTTATTCAAAACAGCTTCAGAGATTGTCTGCGGACTTGTAAGCACATCGTAGTGACTCTCTGCAGATCCAATAGCATTCACAATCCCCTCACCCACTCGAGCAATAATTGTCTCTTCTGTTGCACCACCCACTAACTGTGCAATGTTTGTTCTAACAGTCACTCTAGCTCGAACTAAAAGCTCAATTCCGTTTTTAGCAACAGCTGAGATCATTCCTGTTGCTGAGGGACAATCAATTACCTTAGGGTTCACCGAAGTTTTTACTGCATCAAAGACATCTCTTCCTGCTAAATCAATAGCTGTAGCTCTTCTCCAATCGAGTTGAATATTAGCTTTATCCGCTGCAATTACAGCCCTAACGACATCGGGAACATTTCCTCCAGCCAAATAATGTGTCTCAAGATCTTCGCTTGTAATTTCTTTTAAACCCGCTTTTTTTAGGGTGATCAAAGCATTTACAATCAGTTTTGCAGGAACTTTCCTTAAACTCATTCCAATAATGCCGAAAAAAGAAATAGGGGCGCCTGAAACAAACGCTTGAAACCAAAGCCCTACAAAATTTGCTGCAATTGCAAATAAAATACACGCTACGGCACCTATTAAAATAGCAAACACTACAAATGACTCCATATTTTACCTCACGATTAGGTGAAATCCCTCTCCACCGATTACTGTTACAACTGCCCCAGATTTAAGATAGTCTCCCTCTGAAAGAGCTTGAAAATGCTCTCCATCTATCTCAATCACACCCGAAGGCTTTAAATCTTTTATAACTTTTCCCTCTTTACCCAAACACTCTTTCTTATAAATGCATCCTTTATAGTTTTCTTGAGTGAGATTTAAACAAATCTTTTTTCTCTTTAAACTTTTAAGTGCAGATACAATTACAACAACACAGGCAACCAGTTCAAATTGCAATAAAACAAGCCCCCACCTCCAATCCATGTTAAAAGCTGTGATAAGAGAGGCGCTAAGGAGAGAAACTCCAAATAAACCCATAACTGCTCCTGGGAGCCAAAACTCCAAGAAAATTGCAACTAACCCGACAAAAGCCAAAAGAAGCGAGAGCATCATAATGTTTTTAATTCTATCGCAAATCCCCTTTAAAATCACTTAAAATAATATTTAAGGGGTTGAAAATTAAGGCGAAATCATGGTAAATTGTTGTCAGCGAAGTGGAGGGTTTATCCTATGACACCATATATAACCGGACATGCCGGAATTATTAACAAAGAAGAAATTTGCCAAGCTACTGGACCTAAAAGCAATCCTAGTCAAACTCTTTTTGACTTGCTTAGGGCGATAAAACAGATTCTTAAAAATCAGAATAGAAGTTCCCAAAACGAAGAGCTTCAAAATTTGATAGCTGAATATCAACTCTTTGTTCAAGAAAACTCAAATCTAATTGCTCCAGGAAAAGATCCCTTTCCCGATTATTTAGATCACAGCGAACTGCGTGAAGAAGAACTCCCTACGATTATCAGTAGAATAAACGATATCTTACCGATTGAGGAACCCAACACTCAACTCGAGTATTCTAAATGCTTCGAAATGGTTTCTGATCATACAATTCAGCAAGTTTATCGGCTTCAACAGGAAGAAACAGCCTTACACGAGATGATTAAAAAAATGAACCGATTATCTGATGAGTTATCCAAGGTTGAAGAAGATGCCAGAAGAGAGGACAAGGAGAAGGTTTTTCTTAGTCGTGATCTAATCGCTAGCATTGAAGAATTCGCTGACGACTCCTGGCCAGACATCGATGGATCGACGATCCGAACAACTGATATTTCTCTGATAAAATCAAGATTAACCTCCAAAATTTCCGAAACTAACCACGAAATGAGCCGAGTCCTTTTTAAAATTGAAAGAGAAAGCAAAAAACTGAGTCAGTATTTAGACCTAGTGATCCATGGCACTCGAAGAAATTCTATGATAGACGCTTGTGTAAGAGCAAGCAGGAGTCACTAACTTGACTCTCTCAAAGGAAGTCCTTCACTCCCCAGCCCTGGAAGAGGTTTTAAAAACGCTCCAAAGCAATTTGGAATCTACAAGCGAACTCACTCCGAGTCAATTTGTAGAGGAGGACATTACTCTTTTATACGAACTTGCTTACAATCTCTATCAAACAAACGATTTTGTTCAAGCAGGAGAGATTTTCCAAAGACTTGTTATCGCAAAACCCTTTGAAGCGAGATACTGGCAAGCATTCGCCTCTTGCTTACATATGCAAAAAAAATATCAAGAGGCGTTAGTCCCCTGGAGCATGTGGTGTCTTATTGACGACACAAACCCTCTTCCACATTTCCATGCAGCTGAATCCCTTTTTTCTTTAAACGAAAAAGAGGAGGGACTTAAGGCTCTAAAAGCGGCAGAAGCACTTGATAGCAAGGGGTTTTTAACTAATAAAATTGAAGCTTTGCGCTTGGCTTGGGAGGATCATGCATAAGATAGAACCTATTAATGGCAGAATAGAAATATCTCCCGTTTACGAGCCTCAAAGCGTTTATAAAACTAACCCCACCTATTTTCTCGGACCAAACTCCCCCTCTCCATTTTCAGATAGAGCTCTTGAAAAACCTCAATTAGCCCTTCCCGAATCCTTTACTGAGGAACCAAAGTCGTTTTCTCAAATTATTATGCGTGTTCTTCAAGATTTTGAGGTCTACAAGACAACTTTCTTTGAAATACTAGAGCGTGAAATTAACCAATTCAATGGATTATCAAGAATCAATCTAGAGAAACACATCCTAGCTCAAAAAGAGCTGGCTGAAATTACTGAGAAAAGCCAGACCTGTGATTTTATAAAAAAGACAGGAGCTATGTTCCTGGGAGTTGCCTCGATTTTTCTAGGAGCTACCCTCTTAGTGCCAGGAGCAACAGTTCTCTCTGTTGTGGCTGGAGGTTCGATGATTATTTCTGGGAGCACCTCTATTCTAGGAAGCCTTCTTTCTGAAACAAAATCTCACCCGCAACTAGCCAATGCACTGATGCTCACCGGGAGTGTTTTTGCAATTTTAAGTGGCTTGTCGGGAGCCTTTCTAAATACCAATCTTTTAAATGGGACCCTTGCCAGAATCGCATCCAGTTTTCTCGCTATTTCTACTGGAGCTGCAAGTGCTGCCCAAAACTGGATGAAGTGGGACCTTTCTGAAATGAAGCGCTTTGATGCTTTACTAAAGACTTTTGATGACTTATATCAAGCAAGACTCTCATCGACCCAAGAGGGCTCGCTAGATTTTGAGAGAACTTCAGCAACAGGACTTCGCGATCTAATTATTGCACAAAAAGGGTACCAAGCTAGCTGCAATAAAATTACAAACCATAATTATATTTAGGAGGTTATTGTGTCAATTCCAGGCTTAGATGCATCCGTAGATCTTATCCATAAATCGATTCAAGAACAACGATCAAAAAATCACGATAATGCCGATAAAATCATTCAAGACATGAGTCATTTATACGAGCATGAATCATCAATTCACAGCAAGGAAGGTCTCTCCTCCTTAGCAGGGCTAACTTCTTCGCTATTTTATTTAGCGGCAGGATTTTACCACCATGAGAGTGTGGAAGCAAGAACCCTTCAAGGAATTGGAGCCTTTCTAGATCAGAGCTCTAAAGGTTTTGAACGGATGACTGGAGCGCAACTCAAGCAGGTGGAGTGGCAAAAAGAGAGAGCTAGGTATTTCCTTCAAAACGCACAAGGGGATGCCGAAAAACTTTCTAGAAACTACGACATGGTTGATGATATCCTTCGAAAAGTTCTTGAAGAGGAAGCAAATCAAATGGGTACTGTGTTTAAAAACAGTTAACTAGCTTTTGCTTCGTTATAAACCCGGCCCACTACTTATTCGCACGGGACTTCTAAGGGCGAATAAGTATCGGGCTAGGTTATAAGAGTTCTTGCCTAATTTAAGTAAAATTCTTACTATCCGGAAAAGGGAGTCTTTTTTCCGGATATGGCTACGTTTCTTGAACAGTGTAAATTTCTGATATCCATAGGCAGTTATGTCTCTTTTGTCGGAACCTCATTTGCTACGATTTTTCGAAGATTCCCCCGATGGTCTCTTCTTAGAGAGCAACTCTACTCAGTTGGCGTACTCTCACTCTCTGTTGTTTCCCTCACAGGTTTTAGCACCGGCCTTGTCCTTGCAACGCAATCCTACTATCAACTTTATAATAAAGGGCTTGTTGGCGTAACAGGCTTAATGGTTGCTAAGGCAATGCTCACGGAACTAGGCCCTGTTTTGACTGCATTTATGTTTGTCGGAAGAATCGGCGCCTCAATCACAGCTGAACTTGCAACGATGAAAGTAACAGAACAAGTGGATGCTATGATTTCCATGGCTGTTGATCCTCAAAGATATTTGATTGCTCCACGATTAATTAGCGGTTTAATCATGCTCCCCCTTCTCACCGTCTACAGCGTTGTTTTAGGGGTATTTGGTGGCTATTTAATTGCAGTTCAATTTTTTGGCCTTGCTCCAACCACATTTTGGGATCCGATTCCCATCTATGTAGAACCTTTTGACTTTTGGATTGGGTTTATTAAGGCTCTTGTTTTCGCCCTCCTTTCGGTAACAATTTGCTGTTATAAAGGAATTATGACAACAGGGGGAGCAAAGGATGTGGGCGAATCGACTACAAAAGCGGTTGTTCTCTGTTATGTGATGATCCTCATTCTTAACTTCTTACTCACTCTATCTCTGAATGTGATGAGAGCGGAAATTGTGAGGTGGTTCACATGATTCGAATGAAAAACGTCTATAAATCATTTCATGGGAATAAAGTATTAAGAGGGCTTAATCTAGAAATTCCTGATGGGGAAATCTTTGTCTTAGTTGGCAAATCTGGCTCAGGGAAAAGTGTTGTTTTAAAGCATCTTATGGGCTTGCTAAAGCCTGAAGAGGGGGAAGTTCTTATAGATGAAGATGACATGGCAAAACTTTCCGGTTATCCCCTATTAGAAAAGCTCATGGATGTTGGAATGATCTTTCAGGGGGGCGCCCTTTTTGACTCAATGACTGTAGCTCAAAATGTTGGGTTTTATTTAAAAGAGCATCAAATGCGTGGTGGCCAGAAAATTGCAAAATCAGATATTAGAAAATATGTGGAAGAGTCATTAGAAAAAGTCGGCCTTAAGGGAACAGAGGAGCTCTATCCTGCTAGTTTATCAGGTGGAATGAGAAAAAGAGCTTCGATTGCAAGAAGTGTCTCTTATAAACCAAAATATCTTTTTTACGATGAGCCTACAACCGGCCTCGATCCAGTCACCTCCCAAACAATTGCAAAATTGATTGTAAATCAACAAGAAGAGTTGCAAGGAACGACATTAGTAGTCTCTCATGATATTCCAACAGCTCTTGCAATTGCTGACAGAATCGGACTGATCGAAGAGGGGAAAATTGAGTTTGTAGCAAAACCACAGGAATTTATGAAATATAATCATCCAATCATTAAAGTTTTTAATGAAATTATTGGGGGAGATTTAAGCTTAATCGGGAAAGAGAGACATGGCAAATCAACTTAAAAACATGCTGATTGGTCTTTTTGTAATCATTGCAAGTTTTCTTGTGATTGGGATCATCCTTTTTATTAAACCAAGTGTTGGCGATGGAAAGCAAGTAATCAAAGTTCGATTCAGCAACATTAATGGCATAAATATAGGAACTCCAGTTACTTACGCAGGGAAGACGATTGGAGAAGTAGCTGATATCGCCCAAGTTAGATCGGCACGTGAGCAAGCAGTAAATGAATTCGGCCAGGTCTATCCCTACCTTCTTACCCTAAAAGTGGATTCAAGTTACACAATTTTTATTACCGATGAGATAACTGTGCAAACGCAAGGCCTTCTTGGCGAAAAGTATGTAGCTATTGTCCCCAAACCCCTAAAAGCGGGACAAGTAACTCACGTAGTCACATCAAAAGACCTGGTTTATGCAGATGCAAACGATCTTTTAGAAAGCGCAATGAATGAAATCGCAGCCCTCTCCCAAAAGGTGGAAGAAGCGCTTAATGTTGTAATCGACTGGGTTCACAAATACGGAGACACTCTAGGATCGACCATTCACTCAGCAGATATTGCCCTTTCAGAGGCAGGGAAAACAATAAAGAACTTTAATGATTTAGATATCATTCACGATGTAAAAAGCGCTGTGAAGAATTTTTCAGATACGTTTTCAAAAGTGAATCAAACTATAGGCGAACTTCGCGAGGAAGCATTTTTTAATCACTTATCAACAGTGGCTGCAAATGTTGATCACATTACTGGATCTATTAGAGAGGGAAAAGGGACTCTTGGAAAAATCATAGAAGAGGACGGCCTCTATCTCCAAATTAATGCCCTTATGTCAAAAGCAAACGCCTTAATTGCAGATATTAATCAATACGGCCTCCTGTTTCAATACAACCATCAGTGGCAAAGAGGTCGAACAAAGCAAATGGCAGAAGCGAATCAAATTAAGGATTCAAAAGCGTTTCAAGCTTATATGGACAGTCAAGTTACAGAAATCAATACCACCCTTGAAAGAATGTCCCTTCTTACTAATAGACTCTCTACCGAACAGCTAGCAGAAAATCCAAAATTTCACAAAAAACTTACTGAGCTGATGCAACAACTTAACAGCATTCAAGATAACATCAAACTCTACAATCAAGAGCTTTTTGACATTCAAACGGGGGTCACTTGTGAATAACCCCTCTCTACTAGAAAAAGGATCTCTTTTAATTGCAACTCCCAATCTCACAGAACCCCTCTACAAACAGAGTGTTGTTCTTATTTGCGAATACACTAATTACGGTTCTTTCGGCCTAATGATTAATAAGCCCTACGTTCCAGAGACAAAGGAACCCTCACTTGAGCTTGATGAAATTCTAAGCCTCAAAGATTCTCTTAGAATTGGCGGATCGATGCAGCAAAATCAACTTATGCTAATTCATGCATCGAAAAAACATCGCGATCAAACCTTAAAAATCACCGATGGCGTTTATCTCGGCGGAGACTTCGCCTTCCTTCAAGATTTAATCAGGTCGGAGCCAGATTCAGAAGTTCTGATTTGTTTTGGCTATACTGGATGGAACTCCGGCGAGCTCGAAAAGCAGCTAGAGGGAGGTCTATGGTATGTTCATCCCGCTTCAAAATCGCTCATTTTTGATACCCATCCTGAGAAGCTCTGGAAAGAAACCCTCACCTCGATGGGGGGAATTTATAAAAATATCTCATTAATCCCTGGTGACTTAACATTAAATTAACAAACACTTCTTTACAAGATTTTAACAAGCTCTCTATACTTGGTAGATTTTTAATAAAAAAACCAAGGAGAAATAGCATGACATCTTTAGCGTTATCACCAACTGCAGGACTACCTACAACTGCAACTTTACCCTCTACTGCGGCTCTACCCAGAACAGCGGCTTTACCCTCAATTCCCCAAGACATCTGCAATTTAGAAGTCCTAAAAACACTCGCCACTCTTTGTAAATTAGAAGCTCAAGAAGCTAGATTAATGAAAAGGTTCCCAGAGCATGTTGAAGAACTTACAGTTAAGCAACAAGAGCTTGCCTCAACCTGGTATGAAATCAGGAATCGGAAGTCGCATAGAGAAGAGAGCTGCCCCTATCTTGAAAAACGTGTCTCCGATGTTGCGCGAGATCTTGTTCGATTTGAGTGGGTCATAGGCAAGGATGGAGCGCCATTAACAGCTTATGATGAGAGCTTTTTTATGATGACCCAACTACCAAAAGAACCTCCGAGCGAAACAAAAACCGTTTCCCTAAAATTTAAGGGAAAAAAATTAAAGGCGCCTCCCTGTTTTCCTCCTACAGAAGCGGGAGCACCGAAGGAACCTACATCCCCCCTTGAAGAGATTGACCTTTATTGGAAAAGAAAAAAACAGGACTTCTTAATCAATTTATTCTTTTTAGCCCGAGACAAAGCACGCCTGTTTTTTCAAGAAAATGGTGGAACCCCTATCCCAGAAGATGATTTAGAAAAATTAAAAAAACGGGAGGCAATCTATCGAAAATCTTTTACCTCTCTAACTGTACTTCAAGAGAAATTACATGCTATTGAAGATCCTGACGGAACTACCCTTAAAATCAAATTAAACGCTTTAACCAGCCTATTTAGAGAGAGATTAGATCGGTATGCAACTGTATTTAAACCAGAATAAGTTAGCAATAAAACAAGAATTTAGTAATCTTATTTAAGTTTGCGGGAGGAACCGCTTTATCGCTACCATGTAAAAGTGCGTGACGATAGCATTAGTACTCCCGCCCCTTTTCTTCAAAATTCCCAATGTGTTAATCTAATAATAAATAAGATTAAATAAATAATATAATTTATGGATTTAAATAATTATACACTCCAAATCATTAATGGCTCTGGTGCCGTTTTACGTATAACTGATTTAAAATCAAACACCACATCACAATCTCTCCCTGGACTTACACGAGTTATAGAGGGCTCTCCGACGAATTTACTCTTATCAGCCTCATCCGAAAGAGGAGCTGATCTCTATTCCTTTAATCTATCTCTTTCTAAACCTACAACACTCACAAACGGCAACTACACATGTAAATACTTGCATGATTCTAAATCAAAAGAGCAAAAAATTATTATCACGGCAAATTCGTATGTTCCCTCAATCTGGGACACATCCACCTCGACACTCAAATTTAACGGAGCAACCACCCACCTCAAAGGTGTGACTTTAATCGGATTCGAAGACCTGTTAAGCAATATTGGAATAAAGACATTTGTAACCTACAACAAGTCTACCCCTGAAAATCTTTTTATTTTAAACAAAGCTATGCTCGATGCTACTGCTAAAAACTTCACAGCGATAAAGATTGTGATAAATGGTAATTACTACTTAGATAGACCGACCCCGAGTTGGGTAGGCAACTATGAAAATTATCCCAATTTATCCCTTCAATATCAAAATCTTGCAGCAGAAATAATAACCTATTTTAGCGCAAAAGGGATTGTCTCGATTATTGAGCTTTTTTGGGACAGTGACGAGACAAAAGAACCTCACGATGCCTTACTCTTCTGGAATACTTTCCTGAAAAGGCATAAAGAGAATCCCTTAATTCTATGTGAGCTCGCAAATGAACTGGAAGATCTCTCTAATAATTATAGTCTATGGAGAGATGGAGCTCATATAAGCGGAATCAAAACTCTCTATGAAGCGGTAAGGGGACAAACCGGTTACCCTCTCCTATTAAAAGGGGCCTTTGAAAAGAAATTCCATGAAGAGCTAAAACCCCAGGGAATTCTCTATAATATTTCTGCTAAAGGGAAACTTCCAACAGATCTAGAATCTCTTGCTCTGACAATGCCCCAAGTTCCCCTTATCATCACTAAAATAGGAGAAGCGCCTTTGGGGTATTTAGGTTCTTACAACGGAATCAATCTCCCCTACCAAGAGGCGATGATACAAGTGTGCAACAAATACAACCTCTCCTATATTCTAGACTAAAGAGAAAATTGAGGCCATTTCCTTACTCATTTTCGTCCTGTTAGTTTCAAGCTCTGCGCTAAGAAGTGAAAGCATGCTGATTGCACGACTAACGACTCGGACATCGACGGTTCTCTCTCTCACAAGGAACGCTCTTAAGAAAATAGTATTTAAGAAAAGTTCGGTCTCATCCTCTTTCCAATCAGATCCTATTGAGGTAAGTTTGATAAATGCAAAAAAGCTCGCTGCTGAAAGTGCTGATGTGTCAATACTATCTTTAGAGACAAACAATAGGTAGTCAGCGCCAGACAATTGCAATAACTTCATAGTAATCATGTTGTAAAAAACCTCAATAAAATCGAGTCTGTTTTTTCTTGAAAGCTCCCCCTTGCTTGTAAAAAATCGCTTATGAATCCATTCAATTGTCTCGTTCATAAACTGAAAGGTGCTCTCTTTCAAATATTGTTTGGGAATTGAAAATCCGCAACTCTCTCCACTCTTCACTTGATCAAAAAGGAGTCTCTTGAAATCGGTTGCAGAAGTAAGCTTTAAGTACTCATTTGCCTGATTATAAAAGTCTGTCTCTTTTGGTAACGTAACTACTTCTAAGCAGTTTGCAACTTCAGCCCTCTTTTGAAACTCCTCTAATTCATGACACCTTGCGTACTCCTTCCACGAAGTCCTATCTTCTAGGTTAATAACAAGAAATTTTTTCTTAACCTCCTTAGCATACCGTAAAGCTCCAGAAAACTCCCCTATAATCTCCGCTTTATCTATCTGTCTCTGCCGAATAGGGGCTCCTGATAATAAAACCCCTACCTCTTTTTGAAACAGCTCTAAAGAGCATAAAAATGTAGGTTCATCTCCTTGCATGTAAGGATCAAAGGCGTTTTTGTGATCTGTATGTAAAATATCAAGAACCTTAAAAAGGGGGCCGCTAGGAAATTTTTTAAGCTCACTATGCAACGTCTCATGATCGTCTAACACTTGGTTCCATAAAGAGAGTGAAGGGAGCATTCCGTTTCTCTTTTTTCTACCGATGACTCGGGCAAGTAAGGAAAATGCAGAACTATAGTCTGGCTTATTCATATAAACAAAAAAACAGAGCTTGTGGACTATATGAAGCAGCTCTTTAAAGAAGGGCTCTCTCTCTCCTGCTAAAGTATCTAATAATTGCTGATATTCAACACTATCCAAAACAGCTCTTAGGTAGTTACGAAAATCTTCAAAATAGGAAATCGCCCCTTTCCCCACTTTATTGATCAGTAGATTATGAGGATTTGATGCAAGGAGAAGGGCCATAATCGATCGATAAAAAACCTGAACAAAATAATTGTCTCTGTATTTTCCTGCCTGTTTAATCCAATGATTTAAATCACTTTTAATCTCTCGCTTTAAAAAAATTGCCTGTTCATGAGCCATCCGATCTTGGATAATTTTAATTCGCACAAAAGGATCGTCACCCGAGAGTGATCCAATAATCATGTCAAAGTCGGCTACTAGCCGAATATGCCGGAGGAGATTTCTATTATAAAACCGGGATCCATCTTCTTTTAAAATATAGAAAAGCTCGTAATCGCGATCTTTTGTAACTGATTCTAGATCCTTTAAACCCCTTCTTTGAATATCTGCAGCATCCTCTTCCCCAGACCACTCCTCTTCCCAAGCCTCTTCACTCTCAAGGACTTCATCAAATCGCTTCAAGATTTTATGTTCATAAAAGTCCATAAGCTCTTTAAACTCTTTTGAATCGGAGACATTTTTCTTATCCTTAAAGAGCTTAACGCATTGATCTACTCTGCTGGCAGCCTCTGTAGCAAGGGCTACAATAGATTTAACCCCCTTTTGAATCTCTTTGTCTTTGAGCTGGACACCCTCTTTTTTATAAACATACTTGAGATAATTGTGAACCACGCGAAACGTATCTTTTACAGCCTTAACAGTCTTTTCCTCATTTTTCAAATCCAGCCAATGACTGGTCTGTAAATGAAGCCTACTCTCCTCTTCAATACTCGCTACACCTAGTTCCTCCAAATTTAACTCAGCCATACTCGATAGATTATCAACTGCTTCCAAGATACTCGCATTCTCAATCTGATCATCTTTCTTCATAACACCCCTAATATTTACCCTAACTATTAGTGAGCTATTTTTTAATAATCAACCCGTTTCATAATTATTCTGATATTGCTTTTATTTACCCCCTTTAATAAAATATAAGCTCTTTGTAACAAAGAAATTATAATGAATAACATTTTTAAAATGTTTACTCTATTTGTTGGCTCCCTCTCTTTTATGATTCCACCCCTACTCGGAGCAGAAAGGGCATCAGCCCCACCATTTCAACCCCCTCTGGAGCCTTTGGAAAAACAACCACTCTGCGAATTTTCCCTAGAAGAAGCTAATCTAGAAGATTTTACAAACTTTCAAGCCTCTCTGTCCGGAAAGGGGTATCCAACCAGAAACGTAAATTTTAATCTTGGAGCAGGTCTAGGTGTATCAGAACTAAGTTGCTTCTCAGACCTACTCAATTTTCCAACCATCGCCCTCTTTGGAAGTTTTAAGCCAGAGACCCCAATCCTCCCCACAACTATTTTCATAATTGTTTTTGAAAATGACCTCCCCTCTCCCCGCTCAACTCTAAAACTAAACTACTCCTTTTAAACCCAGCCTTCTACTTAATCGCCCCAAGCACCAACTGCAGCAGTCAATCTACTTCTAGCCCCCCCTTCTTAATCTAAAAAACCTTAGCTTTTCATTTAGCCCGCATCTTGATTGTTTGGCTTGGATCTAAAGGCGAGTAAGTAGCAGGCCGGATTTTAAGGGGCAACCCGAGTTAATAGTCACTAAGTAGTATTCCCACATCCTCCAAAACAGTTTGGATCCTCATCGTTACAAGGGACCTGACAGGCCCATCCCCGACCTTCCCAGCTAAGGCAAAGCACCTGGTTAGGAGGACATCACATTGTAAGCCCAGATCCAGTAGTCTGCACATTACTGCAACAGGTACCACTCACGCAAGGAGTACTCTTATTACAACACACCCCATTGCATAAACTCTCTAATTTAGGAGCCGACAAAGATGGTGTTTTTGTGGGGGCCAAACGGCTCTGGGGCAGGATTTTTGTTTGGATCAATAAGGATTAATTGAATTTCATGCCTTCCGGGCTGAAGATTTCGGATTTTATAAGGGGCCCAATCGTAGAGGGTCTCTTCTTTCTTTCCATCGATATAGAGGTCCACTGTATAGGCATCCCCACCGATGTCGGCATTAAAAACATAATAATCGAGGAGGATTGGGTGGTCTTTAGGGAAGTTGCCGTAGGGCTCATTATAGGCTATTCGGGGACTATTTAACGCCTTTTCTAAAGTCTTATTTTCTGCTGTTTTTTCTAAATAGTCTACTATTATAGATTTGTTCGATTTCTCTGTTTTTATCGACTCTCCATACCCATTAATAAGCATTCCTGAAATGGCGATTTTACCTGGCAAAACTCCAGGGAGATCGCTTGGTTTGAAATACTTTCGAAATCTGTCCTTGAAATAGGTTTTATCTTCTATAAATGATGTAGCGTCATCTTTTGTTAAATAGAATCTTTTTTGATAGCCACCCTCTGCATACACCCAAAGGAGTATGGTCGATCCGGCTGAACTCTCCCTCATTCCCCTTAAATCTTCGGGTCGATTGGGGAGACTCACCCCTATCGGAAATTCCCCTACTTGTAGAACAAGGGGGAATTTGGGGCTGACTAGGCCATTTTCAGAATACATTCTTCGAAGAATAATATTATCATTGTGGGGAGAATTATGAATCTTAAGAACTTCAATTTTGGGGGCAGCCTGCAGAGCAATCGTTAAAAAAAGGGCCCCTTTAAAAAAATTATTCATAACATTCTCCTTTTTTTTCCTTATAGGATCTACTTTATCTAATGTCAAGAATTACTCCTCTTTGCAAAAAGTTTACAAATTTCCCCCCATGTGCTATCTTCTGTACTCTTTTGTATACGAGGTCTAGTGAACTACATCTTTTTAATAATCCTTATCTGTGGTCTGTGCAGTTGCACAAAAAATAAAAAAGATGAAGAAAAAAACAGACTTAACTTAAATATTTCTCACGATATTGTCACGTTTGACCCTCGAAAAGGGGGCGATTTTACTACTTCTACGATTCATTTTTTTCTCTTTGAAGGTCTGACAAAAATGACACCGTATTCAACAGTTGCCCCAGCACTAGCAGAGACAATAGATATTTCAGAGGATAGACTGGTTTACACCTTTCATCTAAGGGATGCTAAATGGTCAAATGGGGCTCCGATATCTGCGTTTGATTTTGCAGAAACTTGGAAAGATATGCTTCTTCCGAATTTCCCCTGCCCAAATGCCCACCTCTTATACCCAATAAAAAATGCAGAAAATGCGAAGCGGGGAATTGCAACTTCTAAACAAATAGGAATCAGAGCATTAGACCATAAAACACTTGAAATTAGACTCGATCACCCTACCCCCTATTTTTTAGAAATGATCTCATTTTGTGTCTTTTTTCCCATCAACCAAAATACTGCAGTTCGGAACGCAAAGTGGTCTGACGCCAACAGTTCTGACTTTGTTTGCAATGGGCCCTATAGAATCTCTCACTACAAACATGGGAGGGAGATTGTATTAGAAAAAAATCCTTACTATTGGGATTCTGAATCTGTAACCTTAGACCAAATTCATATTAGCATTATTGACAATGAAATGACTGCCATGAAGCTCTATGAAATGGATGAGCTTGATATACTAGGTCTCCCCTTTACTGGCATTCCCTCAGACTATGTTCCGAATTTAATGGATAAAGGGGTCATTAAAACAAGCTCTTTGCCAGCTTCAACGATTTGCTGTTTTAACCTGGAAGCCTTTCCTTTCTCTAATGTAAACATTCGAAAAGCATTTTCGTATGCCATTAACAGGCAAGAAATTATAGACAACCTAATGTGCATGGATAATGAAACTGGGGTAAATCTTTTACCCAGCATGCTTCTTCCCGATCAACCAGGTCCATTTTTTCAAGATGGAGATGTTTTACTTGCAAAAATTTACTTACAAAAAGGGTTAAAAGAACTGGGGGTTTGCGAAGAAGACCTCAACTCTCTCACCCTTCTACACGCCTCAACAGGTATTTTTCCTAAAATTGCAGCTGCACTTCAAGAACAATGGCGAAAGGCTCTTGGAGTTCAAGTGAAGCTGATAGGCAATGAGTACAGTGTCTTTTTAGACAAACTAGGAAAACGTGACTACCAAATGGCCGAGTGTGTATGGATCGCTCAATACCATGATCCGATGAATTTTTTTGAACGATTTAAGCAAAAAAAAAACCCGAAAAATTACCCGGGCTATGAAAACCCCCTTTACGGAGAGATTTTAGAGAAATCTCTTTTAGAATCTAACAAAGAAAAGAGGTTTGCTTTGCTAAAAGATGCAGAAGAACTTCTAAATGAAGACATGCCTCTAACCTCCCTATTTCACTGGAAAAACATCTATCTCCAAAAGCCTCGAGTAAAAAACCTTCTTTTATGCCCTTCAGGAAGTTTCTATCTTCAAGAAATTTCTTTTCAATCTTGTGATGGAGTTTAATGAAGCTATTAAACACCTACTTCCCCTCCTTATCAGACGGCTTAAAGGAGAATTGTTCCGATTTAATTCTAGAGGAACTTTTAAAAATTGAGCCTTTATTTGAGTATCCCAATGATGTTGCTTCTAGCTTTGAAATTTATTTAAATTCCCTTAAAGCAGTAATTATTAGAGTATTGCCACCTGAGATCCTAGAGGCGGGTAGGGGTATTTCCTCCCTTGAAGACAACCCAGCAATTACAGGGTTTTATAACCAAATTGCTGCTGCAATACCTACTGTCTCTTGGTCAACAGGAACTGGATCTTCTCCTCATATTGTAACCGTTACAACTCTCTGTAGCGCAGACTATACACACGGGGTGGGTAGATTTCTTGGCGATGTTTATAGTAGATGGCTAATTCCTGGAAAACAATTGCAGCTTGTTTATGTGAATGCTATGGCGTTTCGATTCTCTTTATCCCCTGATTTAGGCTTTTTTATTCATGAGGTTTTTTTAAAAATCGAAACTAAAAAAGATTTGCAAATTGTACAAGAACACATGCCAACCTTAATAAAGGAGGTTGTCTTAAATATCTCAGCAGTGGGGCATGCAAGAAAAATAATTTCTTTAAAACCTCTCAGCATTGACCAAAAAAAGGCAATTATTCAGGAAAACATATCTTCTCTTCTAGGGCGCCCGTCAAAAGAGTCGTCTCATAGTATCTTTGACCAGATGCACGATTTTCTAATTAAGGTCTCTGCTGAAGAGAAAGTAACCCAAATTAAAGAGCAAATCGCCCCTCTTTTAGAATTTAGACCTCAACTTTTTGATAAAGACATCTTTCATGAGCTCCAAACGTTTGTCTTTCTTTTTAAAGACGCTTTTGTGGCAAAACGAGAACTTTCTCACTTATCTCGAATTATTTCCTATACCTACCTATTTAGAAAATCGATTTTACACTCGGCTTTAAGTCAACCCAACCAACGACATTTAAGTATCAAACTACTCCATACTCGAATGGAAATTTTAGGTTTTCCTAAAAAAATTGTCGGGATTCTCGTAGGAATTAACATTCTTCGAGAGAACGAATTGATAGGAGAAAAGCATCTATTTAAGGCCATTCAAAGCATTTTACCCGGCATTCAAAAAATTGAAGACTCTCTGATTGCTGACAGAAAGCTCAATAGCAATATTAAAATTCTTTACTTAGAAATTTATAAAAAAGAGGGCAACTTTACTCTCGATGAGCTTAAGATTCTAAAAAAGCGACTCCCTAGGGAGATTAAATCTCGAATTGAAAGTGTGATTAACCCAATATTTATGCCAAAGAACGAAGAAGAGACAATGCGCAACATACTGGTTCTTAGCAATCAACTAAAAAGCCCCTACGATATTCCTCACGTAATCATCACTTTTCATAAACAAACTGAGACAAAACTCTCATTTTTCGTAGTGCTATTACGGGTGCTAAAACCAGAGGACTCGAGTCTTCAAAAGCTATTTCAAACTCTGACATCTCCTGTTGAATTTTCAGATCACGATATTAAAAATGTAGGATTAATTAGAAAAAAATATCCTAAAGAGGCAAATATATTCGAAATTCACCTCGAAAAAAAGCAATTTCTAAGAAAGGATTTTTCCGTCGACCTCAGTTCTGCGAGGAGATTTGTCTATAACACCCTATCAGACATGATGGGCGATGTTAGAGACTATAATGGAGGGATGATCTCCAAGCAAAATGAAGTGTTAAACGAATTAAAAAAACTTCTTTTTCAAATCAACATTAGAAGTGACTTCATATTAGAAAATTTTTTCTACTCAATTACTCCAAATTATATGCAGAGCATTGCAAAACCCCCTATTTTGAAAAAACTTTTTCTCCTTGTTTTAGAGGCCCTCGAACACGACTACTCCAATCAGTTCTACTTTTTAAAAACTCAAATAGTTGAAGATCACTTTTTATTGACTCTTGGCGCAATCAATCCTACCTTAAAGGATTTTGTTGAAGAGAGACTAGATCTTTTAGACCTAGAGCCTGCAACTCTCTCTTCGTCTTTTGTAAACATCTATGACATTAGTTGCCACTCGATTCTCTTAAAGTATACAGATTCGGACCAACACCAACTTGTTCTTCAGTGCATTATAGAGACCATTAAAATATGGAAGGAGACCATGAAAAAGAGCATTCCTCCCTCCTTTTTTCCTAACAACTCTGTTAATTTACCGTAAAGTATTCGATATTTCTAAGAAAAAGATCCCCTTTATGATATAATCCCTTGTCTTCGTGGGTAATATGAAAGAAATTTATTACATTTTCTTTTTTCTCTGTTTCTCTACCTTTTCTTTTGCAAAGGATACAGAGGAGACTATTTGCGTAAATTTTCCGGCAATTTCCATGAATGAACTTGTCAAATTTACAAGCAAAGTTGCAGGGTTAAATTTTATATGTGACCCGAAAATTCTTGACTTTGAGGTGAGCTTTCTCTCCGGCAAAGCTTTGCCCCCTAACGAGCTCCTTAAAATCATCATTCAAATGTTAGAAGCAAACGGTCTTACAGTTAAAAAGGAAAATAACTGCCTTTTCATCTCTCAAGCAGCTTCTTTCCCTTTGAAAGAAAAGGGAGAGGGAAAATTTCATGTCATTAAATTACAGTACCACCAAGGATCTGAAATTTTAGAAGCTTTAAAACAAATTTCTGGAGACTTCATAAGCACAAATAGCGGAAGCGATGACATGGTTTCCTCCATTTCCTCAATGCAATGGATTAAATCGACTAACTCTCTATTCTTTTCTGGCAGTTCCACTTCGATTGAAAAAATCACAAAACTTGTAGAGTCGCTTGACACAGCACTTAAGCAAGTACTTATAGAAGTCCTTGTAATTGAAACATCGCTAAAAAATAGTCTAGATTTTGGACTAAACTGGTCCCTTAGTAGTAAATTCAAAGACATGCCGCAAATAGATGTAGGAAATCCCACCACTGGACTCTTTCCCTTTCCTACTTTAAAGGGATTCGACCTTAGCATTATAGGCGATATTATTTTCCATAAAGGAAAGTCTTTTGTCTCCCTAGCTTCACTCATTTCAGCGCTTCAAGTAGAGGGAGACTCCTCTATCGTCTTGAATCAAAAACTAATCACGCAAGAAAATAAGAACTCTCGGATCTTTGTAGGAGACAATATCCCTTTTGCTGCCGCAATGGTACAAACAGTCGGCAATGGGCAACAAACCACTTCTAATGTCGAATACCGAGACATCGGAGTGAGCCTTAACATTACCCCTCTTCTGGGAGAAGGGGATGTGATAACCTTGGATATCTCAGAAGAAATCACAGAGGCGACAGATCACCTTATTCATAAATCCAACCAACTCACAGGCATTAAAACCTCAAAAACAAACATGTCCACCTCTGCCCACGTTCCAGACGGCCATTTCCTTATCCTAAGCGGAATGACAAAAACCGTTAAAGGGAAAACAACTACAGGACCTCCTTGTCTAGGCGGGCTGCCACTACTAGGTCAGCTATTAAACAAAAGGGAAAAAAACGAAGAAAAAAGTAATCTTCTCATCTTTGTTAGACCCCACATCATTCGCACAAGTGATGAATATAAGCAAATTTCACACGAACTGCATAATGAAAGCGATCCTGAATCCTAGAAATTGAAAGATTTAAAACCGGGTTTTAAATTTTTTTAGAACTAAGGTTTCAAACAAGATAAGATTCTAAGGTAGATCTCTTCTAAAATTGTATTGAGATTTCTCAACTCTTCAAACATTTCAAAAAGCTTTTTTCCAGCCTCTTCGTCATTTTCTGACTTGTCAAGAACTTGAAATGCTAGGTCAAGGTCAAAAGTAGCTAGCACTTTATTTCTAAAAAGTCTTTTAACAGAACTTTTATAACCAGGAAATGGGGTGAAATAGGCCCATGGTTCAGGAATATTACACTCAAATAATCTGTCGACCAAACTACCCATAAGCGGGTCGACATTACTTTGATGCATTTTTTCTGGAATGAGTGGCACTTCATCGAGAAAACTTCGATCGATTTCGACGGGAGCGTCAATCCATTGAACAGATCCATTTCCACTTATCATGAAGAAATTATACTTGAGAGAGTTAGAAATATCTACTTTTATTTGATGATCTTTCTTTCAAAATATATTTACCCTCGTATAATGAGTCGTTCTTGGGTGTAGATGAAAAACCGGTTTGTCATTTTTTTTGTCTTAATGGGTAGTTACTTAGGATTCTATTTTTCCTTTCCCCTTTTCCCCACTATTTTTTTAAATTCAAGTTACGCTTTCTTGCCAAGTTCATTTTCCCCAACCTCTCGAATTATTTTTCTTGGAATTACCTACGCAGCCTATTACCTAGGCTCGTTCATAGGAACACCCATTATTGGAAAAGCTTCCGATGTATTTGGTAAAAAAAAAATCTTATCCACAACTTTTTTGCTTGTTGGAACCATGTATCTACTCTCTATTGTTGCAATTCAATTATCCTCCCTCACCCTTCTTATAATTTTTCGCTTTTTTACAGGATTCTTTGACGGTTGTTATCCACTTGCCTACGCAACTCTCCTAAGCTTAGAAAAAGAGAACTCCAAATTGCATAACTTTGAATTCTGGACCACTCTAACGATAAATTTTGGTTGGATCTTTGGGACATTTATAGGATGGAATTTAATTACTCACCCTTCACTTCCCCTTGCCTATCTTTTCCTCCCCTTTATTTGCGCATCAGGCATCTATCTTACTTGTTTTTTTCTAATTTCAAAATACTTCGACTTCAAAGAAGTTACACCTCCCAAAAAATTTATTATTGAAAGGAGCCTTTTTTTCTCTACAATTCACTCCTTTAAAGCAAGCTCCCTTAGATCTGTTTTAATCAGCAACACATCCTTTTATGCGGCAACAGCGATTTTCACAGCCTACACACCTCTATTTCTGATGAGACACTACCAATTAGAACCTGCGCTACTTGGTTCGGCTGAAATGTATATCTCCATTTCCTATTGCCTTGCCCCTTTCACTTACTGGCTCTATTTGAAGTATCTCTCCAGAAAAGAAATTATGTGTATCAGCGCCCTTGGGACTGCAATTTCTCTCCTTTCTCTAATCACAATTCATTTTCCAGGAGCCCTCTGGCTCTTTCTCATGCTTACCAGTTATTTCAACGCTCTAGGATTTAGTTTCTCCTCTATCCTTGTAACTGAGTACTCTCCTGACGAAAGCCATGGCGAAGCACTAGGAACCTGTCAAGCCCTTTTCATCTTAATAGAGGCAATCGTATCATTTCTCTGCGGCTTATGTGCAGCCTTATGGATCTATCTACCTCTTGTCATCGCAATCCTTGCATCCCTTTTCTCAGCCAGTTGGGTACTCCACCACCTCGTTATCCCCCACCCAAGAAGAGCCTGTTTAGGAAAGAGTTGATTTTGCAATTGTTTAAAAGAAACAATTACAAAATCTGACAAAATCCAGGGAGATTTGCGATTCTATAGGATCTATAGAGGTGAACGTGTGCTTTGTCCCGAAAGCCCGAGCAAAATGCAATGTATCGAAGCGAGATTGACTTCTTTCTTTTTTCTTGCTTTTTCCACAGGCCCAAGAAGACCTCCCTTCATTAAATACATTCAGTCTGCGATAAGACCAATAGAGGACTCTAATCTGTTTTTTGGGGTTTTAATGGCAAATATAAGAACCCCTAAAAGGAGGAGAATAACGATGGCCATCAAATGAAACACCTCATTCAAGGCTATCACGGAAGCTTGCTGATTAATCAATACATCTGCAAGCTCAAGAGATTTAGAATCTGATAAATATTCTCTTGAGCTTTCGCTGTAGTCATTGATGTTTGAAATTAAATTGGAATGTTGATGAATTTGCCTTCTAAGGTAGATTGTTGGGTAAAGAGAGGCCCCTACTCCACCCGAAATGCCCCTCACTAAGTGGAAAATTCCTAGCCCACTAGCGAGTTTATCTTTTGGAAGTGAGAGCGCCGCCATATTCATCAAAGGGGTGATCCAAAAGCCAATACCAAGACCCAAAATAAACCTTGAGAGCATAATATGATATCTATCAATATTTTCAGGAAAATACCTCACATATTCATTAGAAATTGAAATGATCAGAAATCCAACCATCATAGGCCACACGGGGCCTATTTTATCTAAAATTTTAGCTACGGCAAGGGAAACAAAAATTGAACCAAGACCAATTGGAGCGACTGCTATCCCTGCGGCAAGAGCATTATATCCCATTTGTGTTTGAAGCCACAAAGGGATCAGAACAATACTACCAAAATACATGGAGTAGGTAAAAAAAATAATCACCGTGGCAATCATAAAGCTTCGATTTTTTAACAGACCGAGTTCTAAAAGGGGCTCTTTAGCTATTCTGCTCCAAAGAAGAAGGTAAAAAATCCCGAGAAAAGCCAATACAAAAGCTATCCAAATTTTTTCTGAACCAAACCAATCCCACTCTTGCCCTTTATCTAAAAAAATTTGGAGGGCAGTCATTCCCACTAAGAGGAGAAAAAAACTTACAAAATCTACTTTAGCGGAAGGATCACTCTTATTCAAAGGCTTTAATAGAGAATAGACCGCGAATGTGCAAAAAAGGCCGACAGGCAAATTTATATAAAAAATCCAACGCCAATCCCAATAAATACAAAAATACCCTCCCGCTATAGGACCAAAAACAGGGGCGACCAGCACGACCATTGCATAGAGAGCCAAAATCAACTGAATCCGTTTTTTAGGCTGAATCACAACTAAAAGACCTTGTGAAAGAGGAATCAAAGGACCTGCTGCTGCTCCTTGTAGAAATCTAAATAAAGAGAGGAGTAAAAGATTGGGGGCAACACCGCAAAAGAGAGAAAAAATTGTAAACCAAAACAGGGAGGCAGCTAAAGTCCGAATCATGCCAAACCGTTTTGAGAGCCACCCCGTCATGGGAACCACCACAGCGTTCCCGACAGCAAACGATGTAATGACATAAATGCCCTCATTTGTCCCTGTACCTAAACCGCCAGCGATATAAGGGATGGCAACATTTGCAATTGTATAATCCAGAACAAACAGAAAAGCGCCCAGCATTAAAGCAAACGTTGCTATAAATCTTGCAACTCCCCCTAATTTAATTTCAGTTTCTGCTTCGCTTTTAATCAATTTCTAAGGTCTCATTTTGCTCAAAAATAGCCTGAATCACCTCTTCAACCCCATCCATCTGAGTATCGAAAACATCTGTGTTGTATAGCGATCGATCGGGTGTTTTTTCTGGAATCATAAGCCCCTCCGTATCATGAAGATCTACTGTCACGTTCATAGAAAGCCCCAATCTGAGAGGAATCCTTTTAAGCTGCTCCAAATCAAGCGAAATTCTTACAGGGATTCTCTGAACGATTTTAATCCAGTTTCCAGTTGCATTCTGGGGTGGGAGGGTGGAAAAAACGGCTCCACTTCCGATGCCAATTCCAATCACTTCCCCTTTATAAACAACACTTTTTCCATAAGTGTCTGATGTGACTAGGGCAGTTTGGCCTATCCGAATCTTTGAGAGCTCTATTTCTTTAAAATTCGCATCGACCCACATCTGATTTAAGGGTATCACTGCAAGAAGGGGAATTTGCTTTGTAATTGACTGTCCTACCTGAACTTTTCTAAGAGCCACTATTCCTGTTGCCGGCGATCTGATGGTACATCTTTGAAGATGTAAATAAGCCTCTCTAACATCTGATATCGCTTTTTGAACAAGAGGATGTGTTTTAACTGTGGTATTTTGCACCTCAGAAATTGCCTTCATAAGAGTGTATTTAGAGCTTGCCACTTGAGCTTTCGCAGCGTAATAAGCAGTTTCTGCATGAATATACTCTTCCTCTGAAATCGCTCCACTTTCTACAACCTCTTTACGATTCCAATAACGAACTTCTGCATCTACAAAATAAGAATTGTATTTATCATATTCACTTGCAGAAACATAAACCATTTCAAACAGCTTTGTTACTTCTCGAATTCGCTCTCCGAGAATTGCTTTTGCTCTTTCTAAAGCAATTAATCGATCTGTCTTATCGAGCTCGATTAAAATTTGTCCTTCCTCAACCAGATCGGTATCATCGGCATGAATCGAAACAACATAGCCATCTATTTGAGAGGTTAGACGAACCTGATTTCCCCCCACGTAAGAATCATCGGTTGATACTTCAAATCTTCCCCAAAAGAGCCACCAGAAAAAAACAAGTAACGCAATTGCAATAAAACTAACCCCTGAGATCCAAAGCCATTTTTTATTCATTCCCGTAACCCCCACCTAGCGCTTTGATTAACCTAATAATCGCATCGTACTTTAATCTTTGAAGTTCAACTTGATGGAGCTCTGCCCATAAAAACTCCTCTTGACTCTGCAAAGATCTATAGAGCGAATCAATTCCTTGTCTAAATTTAATTTCGGTTAAATCACTAATAATTTTTACTGCTGCTACTTTATTTATTTGATAGCCTAGCCTCTCGTTCACAGATTTGAGCCTACTAATTCCCTTAACAACCTCATTTGCTGCCTTTAATATCAACTCGTTGTATTCAAAAACAATAGACTCATGCACAGCTATTTTTTCTCTTAAATTAGCGCGCAATTTTCCTCCATGAAAAATTGGCAACTGAATTAAAGGAATCAGAGAGGGCATGAACGACTGACTTGAGCAAAGCTTGCTAAAATCAAGATCTTGAAATCCAATGAGCCCAGCTAAATTCACGCTTGGAAAAAACTGACTCACAGCAACACCTACAAGATCTGCCGATTTTTTCACTCGTGCCATCTGCGCTGCAAGATCAGCCCTGCGAGCAAGCAAATTCAAGCCTATCTCAGGAGGAAGTTCAAAGGGGGCAAACTGAACGTTCCACGCAAACCCAAACTCCAAATCGCCTGAAGGATTTTGTCCGAGCAGAGTTTTAAAGGAGCTTTTGTGAAGATCTAGCTCTTCTTTTAGCGCTGCTAAACTCTCCTGCAATATGAGAACATCCCGAGCTCGTTGATTCACATCAATCCCGTTTCCTATTTGATGCTCATCTAAAAGATTACTCATAGAAAGCATCTTAGCCCGATTTTCTAAAATCGCGCTCACAATTCTGATTTTTACAGCAGTTGATTGCAAATCATAGTATTTCATAGCAATTGAGGTGCTCAGAGCAATTTTAGCCTGCTGATATAAAGCTTCTTCGGTCTTTACATCACCTAAAGAGGCTAAAAACAATTTCTTGTTTTTCCCCCAAAAGTCAAACTCGTAGGTAAAATCAAAACCCGCAGTATAAAAATGGAAATTTTGATCTACTGAGGGAAATTTTTTATGAATATCTTTGCTTAAATAGACCCAAATTAAATTAAACAGCGCATCAATCTGAGGAAATAATTTAGATTTTACAATATCAGATTGAGCCTTAGCGGCTAAAACTCTAGCCTCAACACTCTGTATAGAGGGACTCTCTCTTATGCCTTGCTCAATAGCTTTTGATAAATCAGGGTCTTGAAAATCGTCCCACCAATTTTTTTCAGGCCAATCCCCACAAACAAACAGACTACGATCTCCCACCTCACCCGATCGAACACTATTAATGTCAACGCTCTTTACAGGTTTCACTGAGACTTGCTTTTGCCCCATGTTCGCACACGAGGAGAGACAAAAAAAGATAAAAGAAAAAGGGATTATGACTCTCATAATCCCTCTTTTAGTAAACTATAATTTAATTATCTACTATTTAAAATGTTTTGCTATTTTAGCAGTAAAATCTTCCTTGCTCATGTAGCCCACTTCTCTACCAATTTCGATGTTATTTTCCATAAATACAAATGTAGGAAATCCATTAACTCCAGTAACAATATTGTGGTTTTTTTGATAATCAGGCTCTTCAACAACATTTACCTTAAGAAACTTATACAATGACCCATGCTCAGCTGCTAAATCATCAAACATAGGTTGAGCTTTTTTACAATATCCACACCACTCAGCACCAACAAAAACAATTTTTCTCTCATTACTCATAATTTCCCTCACTTATTTATTTTTTATTAATTTAATTTATTATTTCTAATTTCCATAACTATAACACTACGAAAAATTATTTTTATATTAAAATTCAAAAGAGATTAATTATAAGAATGATAGAACTAAATCCAGCAAAACAGCTCTATTGTCTAATTCGACTTTCTTACCTAATTCAGGCCAGAATTAGGTAACGGAGCCTCTTTAAAATAGCGCTCAATTTTGGAGGTGAGGGTTTTAGCGCTCATATAGCCAAGCTCGCGACCGATCTCTTTCCCCTCTTTAAGGAAGATGATGGTGGGGATTGTAAGAATATTAAATTTTTCAGAAATTCCACTGTTTCCTTCAGCATTTGCTTTAGCAAACCGGATTTTTAAGGTTGTCTCCTTTGCAACTTTTTCAAATACAGGGGAAAACTGCTTGCAAGGTCCGCACCACTCGGCATAAACATCCAGAACTAAATTCGAGGATGCGAGAACCTCTAAAGCATTTTCTTTTGTTATTAGTGTAACAACTTCTGCGGGAAGAAGTGCCAACCAAAGAAGAGCTGTTAATACTATTTTCATAGGGATGCATTTAAAAGGTTTTTTCGAGCAGCTTTTTCAAGGGCTATACTCATAAGTTTCTCTATAAGATCTGCGTAACCAACACCTGAAATCTCGAATAATTTAGGATAGAGGCTGATGTTAGTAAAACCTGGAATCGTGTTTAGCTCGTTTAGAAAAATCCTCTCCTCTTGATCCATAAAAAAATCAACTCTTGCCATGCTATCGCAACAAAGAATCTCAAACACTTGAAGAGCCATCTCTTGAATCTCTTTCTCCTTTTTCGGAGATATTTGAGCAGGCAATTTAAATTGAGCTCCTTCAGGATCTAAATACTTTCTCTCGTAGGTGTAAACCCCCCCTTTAGGGATAATCTCACCTACTCTAGAAACTAGCGGGTGATCAAGTCCCAACACAGCACATTCTAGTTCTCTTCCCAAAATTTGCCTTTCTATCACAATTTTTTTGTCATAAGAAAACGCGAGTTCAACGGCTGATTCAAATTGGCTAAAAGATTCCACTTTAGTAATTCCAACAGAGGATCCCATAGTAGCAGGTTTTACAAAAAAGGGAATTCCAAGCCTTTCAACAATCTCATCGAAAGAGGGGTTTGTTCTGAAAACTAAAAAATCAGCAACAGGGATCCCTGAATCTCTCAAAAGACGCTTTGTAACATCCTTATCAAGCCCAATACAAGAACCTAAAACAGAGGCGCCTACATAAGGAATTCCTGCAATATCTAACATTCCCTGAACTGTTCCATCTTCTCCAAACGGACCATGCAAAACAGGAAAGACTACATCCAAGTCCTTTAAAAGGGCTCCGCATGCTTCAATAAAAGGCAATCCTTCCCAAAGTCCTTCCCTATCTATGCAAATAGGAATTAGAGTGTGCCGATTTTTATCAATAGCGCTCATGACACTCTCGGCCGATCTTACCGACACATCATGCTCTCCCGATTTTCCCCCAAACAAGACACCTATTTTCATGAGTGAAGAGTAGCAAAAAATTTCTATTTGTGCTACTCTAACCTAACCTCTTCTCTCAAAAGATTGATGGTTTAGGATGTTGTATGAAAATCTTTAAAGATCAAGCTGAAAAACTTTTAATCCAAGGCTCTGTTGTCGCAATCCCAACAGATACTATTTATGGGCTTGCGGCCTCGTATGTTCAGAAATCGGCAATTGATGAAATTTATGAATTAAAAAAAAGGCCAACGTCCAATCCCCTAGTCTTGTTTATTGCCGACACAAGCGATCTGTTCTCTTTTGTGGAATCCATTCCCGAAGGGGGTAAAGCTCTTATCGAAGCTTTTTGGCCCGGCCCTCTTACCCTTGTCCTCCCTTCCAAAAACCCAGGAACAACTATCGCAATCAGAATTCCTAATCACCCGCTGATTTTGTCTCTTTTAAAAACAACTGGCCCCCTATTTGTTACATCAGCAAATATTTCTGGCTCCCCCCCCTTAATCTCTTTAAAGGAAATTGAAACCACCTTTGGTTTGAATTTTCCTGTACTTGAAGGGGAATTACCGAAAACACAAACTCCTTCGACTATCCTCTCCTTTAAAGAAAATCAATGGGAAATTGATCGTTTGGGATCAATCACTAAAGAAGATCTATTTCCATATATCCTAAAAATATAACTTTATATAAGATGCAATCTAACTCAAAAACTAAGGAAATTTATGCGCGCTGCCAAAAAAACTGATAAAGTTCATGTTCATTATAAAGGATCTCTCACAGATGGTACTATCTTTGACTCATCTTTTGAAAGAGAGCCCTTAGAAGTCAATATCGGGGCGGGCGAACTTATTCCTGGCTTTGAAAATGCTCTTTTAGGGATGGAGGAGGGAGAGACAAAAACAGTTGCACTTGCCCCCACTGAGGCTTATGGCGAGCATTTAAAAGAATTAGTAAAATTAGTTGATCGCAAGTACTTTCCAAAAGATCTTGAACCTCAAGAAGGCATGCAACTCCAACTAGGCGAGCACGAAGAACGGACCATTGTTACCCTTACAAGCGTAACCCCTGAGCACATCACTTTAGATGCCAATCATCCCCTTGCAGGAAAAACATTAAATTTTGAAATTCAGCTGGTCAAAATTCTTTAAACCCGGCCCGCTACTTATTCGCCCTTAGTGCCTAAAGAAACAATCAAGATACAAGCTAGAGGGCGAGTTGAGGCTTTTTACCTTAGCGAAAAAGGATTGATTAAAGATCGCTGCAAGAGAGATTCTGAATAGGAAATAAGTAGCCAACCGGATTTTAATCTGCTAGACTCTTCTGGATGAGTGTTGTTCTAGGAATTGAAACCACATGTGATGAGACTGCAGCAAGCATTGTTGTGGATGGCAAAAAAATTCTTTCCAATGTGGTTTTTTCCCAAATTGAGACTCATAGAGAGTACGGGGGCGTTTTTCCAGAACTTGCTTGCAGAAAGCACGAATCTATGCTCATATCCATCATCGATCAGGCAATCAGAGATGCCGGTATTGAAAAAACTGATATAGATCTGATCGCAGTTGCTACCAGGCCTGGCCTTATGGGCGCGCTATTAATTGGCCTTAGTACCGCTAAAGCGCTGGCATACAGCTGGAAAATCCCTTATGTAGCTGTAAATCATATTGAAGCGCATCTATATGCAGCTCAGATGCATATAGAAAATCCTCCCCTTCCCGCTATTGGCCTTATTGTATCTGGGGGGCACACCTCCCTGTTAAAAATTGAATCTATTGGAGAATACACCTGGCTGGGAAATACGGTCGACGATGCAGTTGGTGAAGCCTTTGATAAGACTGCTAGGCTTTTGGGGCTCCCTTATCCGGGAGGGCCTGAAATCGAAAAAATTGCAAAAAACGGCGATCCTAAAAACGTCCCTTTTAAACCTTGTAAAATCAAAGAAAAGCCCCTCTGTTTTTCATTCAGCGGTCTTAAAACTCAAGTCCTTTATGCTATGAAAAACAACCCTAAAACCGAAGATGTAGCAGCAAGCTTTCAAGAAATTGCCCTGACAGATCTTGTTACTAAATCCCTCCTTGCCTGCAAAGAATTTTCTTTAAATGCAATCTATATAGGGGGCGGTGTAAGCAATAACATGCGACTGAGAGCTATTTTTGACGAGAGAAAGCCTTTTAATCTTTCTGTTTTTTGGCCCGAAAAAGGGCTTAGCTTAGACAACGCAGCCATGATTGCAGGCCTCGGCTATCACGTTTATCAAAAAGAAAAGCACTCAGCCCCCTTTGACTTAAGTCCAACCCCCACAAACAGGTTGCAATTTTAAAGAGAATTAGGCATCATCTTTTTAAAAAAATTTGAGGTTTAACCCATGGCAAAAAAGAAAGTTCGTCAAATTGTTACTTTGGAAAGCACTGAGAGCACATTCCGAATGAGCACTGTAAAGAATCCAAGAAACACAACTACACGTCTCGAACTAAAGAAATACGACCCAACATTAAAAAAACATGTATTATTTCGTGAGAAAAAATAACTTTGTTTGAGCTCTTTTTCATTAAGAGTTACTTGTGGCCCAAGAAGAGGCAGCTTTCTGTTGCTTTAATTGGGCTTTTGTCTTTATTTGTAATTTCCATAGTAGTTTGGCTCCTTTTACTGTTTCTCTCTATAACAGAAGGGATTGAAAAAACCTGGTTATCGAAGCTCACCTCTTTAAACGCCCCGATTCGGATCACACCCACAGAAGAATACTACAACTCTTATTACTACCAAATTGACGGCTTAGCTAGCTCATCAAATTATTCGTTAAAAAGCATTGGGGAAAAGTTACGGGCAGAAAAATCAGACCCTTATCAACCAGATCTTGACGAAGAACTCCCCTATTACTGGCCCATAAAGGATTCAAAGGAGATTGACCCTGTCAAAGCAGCCTTTAATTCCTTTGATCTAGTAAAAGGCAAAGTCCCTAATTTAGTTGCCGAAGATTACGAAGTTGCTGGCACCTTAATGCGTTTAGAGCTCATCAGGCCCCAATCCAAAAATTTACAAAGCTTTCTTACACAAGTCTCTTATGTTGCAACCTATCCGAAAACTCCCTCACATTTTAAAGAGATTATCCAAAAGCCCTCTTTTGCAGACATTAGCCATTTGCTTTACATGGCCTCCCTCTATTCCTCCAATGATTTATTAAACAGCATAATGGCAAACATTGTTTTAAAATCTGGTGAACCGTTAGCTAATCCTTCTTTATTACCTGAGGATGCTGAATTTTTGACAACCTTTGAAGAACCCCCTAAAATCGCCCCACCCTGGGCCTACTTTGTCAAAGATAAGTTAGTTCTTCCAGAAGGGGGAATTGTCCTTCCCAAGCAGTTTCGAGAGAGCGATGTCCTCTTAGGGGATAAAGGGTATTTCTCTTACCAAAGCGCCACGCCTATGAGCTCGCAAGAGCAAAGACTTAATGTTCAGGTTGCGGGATTTTATGATCCTGGAGTTATCTCCATTGGCTCACGTTTTATTTTAGCCGACTCCCCCTTAGTCCACACAATGAACGCCTCCAGTCAGACTACTGCCATTGACCCTTTGTTTACAAACGGCATTCAAGTCTGGTTTGATGATATTGATAAGACCCGATCGATTGAAACTGAGCTTAACAAAGAGTTTGAAAAGGCTGGAATTTCTGATTACTGGCATATCACCCCTTACTACCAATACGATTTTGCAAAAGAGCTCCTCTCTCAATTTCAAAGCGACCGCTACTTATTTACAATTGTGGGGCTTTTAATTTTAATCGTCGCCTGCTCAAATGTAATCTCCCTTCTTTTGCTTTTAGTTAATGACAAAAAGCATGAAATAGGGATCCTCCTCTCACTGGGAGCTTCTAAAACAAGCATCGCAGCTATTTTTGGAGGGATCGGAGTGAGCCTCGGAATTATTAGCTCTCTTATAGGAACTCTCCTTGCCTATCTAACTCTTTCTAATATTCATGTACTTGTACGGTTGCTCAGCACTCTTCAAGGAAGAGATGCTTTTAATCCTTTTTTCTACGGCGACTCCCTTCCAAACTACATGAGCCCAAAAGCATTGACATTCGTTCTGATCGCCTCCCCTCTTCTAGCTTTAATTGCTGGCTTAATCCCTGCAATTAAAGCATGTAGATTAAAACCCTCTGCAATATTGAGGTCTGAATGAAAAAAGAATCTATCCTTTCAGCTAAAAACATCCGAAAGGAATTTTACAGACCTGAAAAAATTACCGTGTTACATGATATCTCAATTGATATTGGACCCTCAGAGAGCATTGCTATCATAGGAGCATCAGGCTCAGGCAAAAGCACCCTTCTACAAATTCTTGGAACGCTAGAAGGCCCAACAAGTGGCGACCTCTTCTTTCATGGGGAGAAAATCATGAAATCGATGCTTTCAGACATTCGAAATAAGTATTGTGGATTTGTCTTTCAATCAAGCAACCTCCTAGAAGAATATTCTCTTCTCGAGAACCTCTTATTAAAAGCAAAAATCGCTAGAAGAAAAACCACGAAAGGATCTGAAGCTTATGAAGAAGCTCTGTTTTTTATTGAACAAGTAGGACTCTCCCACAGAATTCAATTCCCTCTTAAGTATCTATCAGGGGGAGAAAAGCAACGGGGAGCGATAGCAAGAGCTTTTATCAACAATCCAGAGCTTATTTTAGCAGATGAACCTACGGGCAATCTCGACAGCAATTCAGCACAAGCCATCATGGAGCTGCTGACTGAAAGCTGCCGCAAAAACAATAAATCTTTAATAGTAGTCACGCATGATGTTACTTTTGCAAACCTCGTAGACAAAAAACTGCATCTTGATGCCGGAATACTTTATGAAGATTGAGAGCAGAATCCAAGAGATTCTTTCCAAAATAGATCACCCAGAGTTACGAGAGGCTTGTAATTACGCCCTTTTTTCCGGGGGAAAAAGACTCAGACCTAAAATGACCCTTTCGATTTCTGGCGACGCAGGCCTTGACATTGCTTGCGCAATCGAATTTATCCACACATACACTCTGATACACGACGATCTTCCTGCTATGGATAACGATGATTTAAGAAGAGGAAAACCGACTCTTCATAAAGCGTTTAATGAAGCGACTGCTATTTTAACAGGCGATCTCCTTCTCACTCTGGGTTTTGAGGTAATCAGCGAAAGCGATTTCCCGGATTCTCTGATTGTTACAATTATCCGCTTACTCTCAAAAAAAATTGGAGCTAACAGCATTATAGAAGGCCAATTTCTAGACCTTGCCTCTCAACTAAAACCTCTAACGTGGATTCAATATCAAAACATCGCCTCTAGAAAAACCGCAGATCTATTTGAAGTTGCTCTGTTAGCAGGCGCTTTAATAAAAAATATTTCTGAAAAAGAGATCTCCATTTATTCCTGTTTTGGAAAGGCCTTCGGTCTTCTCTATCAAATAGAAGACGATCTCCAAGACAAAAACGCTAACATAGACTTACAACAACTTCTTGTAACTAAAAAAACCCTCCTTTCTTACTCAAGCCACTTACTGGCACAACTCTCCACACCCAATCAATTTCTCTTAGAGACCCTTAAACTATACCGAATATCGTTATTAGATAATTGAAGAGAAGCGTGTCGCTTTTTGAAAGGCCTGCGATGTCCTAAGGGCGGGGGCAGTCAACAGAGATCTTTCGAAAGCTGTCCATTTTCATATGCGCGCACCTCTTTATCGACAATTGCAGTGACTGCAATGTCTGACCACACATTCAAAGCTGTTTCACACATATCTAAAAATGCGTAGAAGGGAAGAATCAGCCCCATTGTTGTAAGGGGAATGTCCATCCAAATAAGAAATGTAGAGCTAAGGAAAAAACAACCCATAGGCACCCCTGCATTTCCAATAGCAGCAAGAGTTGCTAAAAAGACCCAAACTAGAAGAGAAATCGGTGAAAACGTGATTCCGTTAATTTGGGATACAAACAAAACTGTTGTTAAGATAAAAGCTGCGCAACCATTCATGTTAATCACAGTGCAAAGAGGGAGTGAAAAGTTGGCGATTTTTGACTGAATTCCTAATTTTGTTTCAGCAACTTTCATTGTGAGGGGAAGTGTTGCATTGGAAGACTTGGAAAAAAAGGCAAGGATTAGAGCTGACTGGGCTCCTTTTACTGTTTTTATAGGGGATATTCCTTTCATTTTTAAAAGAATCGGGATAACCACAACCCCTTGGAAAAAATTAGCCAAAATCACAACTGCCAAATACAGCAACAAGCTCTGAAAATGGGCAAAATTAGCCCGCAAATCGACTACAAGCAAAGCAGTAAAAGCCCAAATGGCAACCGGCATAAATGCTGTAATAAATTCAGCAACCTTCAAAACAGCTTTAAAGATGGAGGAAAAAAAGAGGCTAATTACTTTTTTATTCTCCTCGGGGATCTTTAAAATTGCTATTCCCAGAAAAAAACCCATTAAAGCAACGCCAATCACATTATTTTCTAAAAATGCCTTTGTAAAATTCGAAGGGATGATATTTAATAAAAATGAAACATATGAGCCCTCTTTCAACACCTTTTCTCCATTTGCAAGCAGTTGCATACTATTTGCTGGATCCATAACTAAAAAAAGGAGTAACGCAATGAAGGCCGCTAGAAAGGTTGTTAAAAGAGTATAACCAAAAACTCGCCTTCCTAAGTTTTTCATCTCTGCAAATCCCTGCATATTTGATATAGTTGCAACAATTGCTAAAAAAACGATCGGGGCTGCAATCAGCTTTAAAAAATTCATAAAAACTGTTGTGATACCATTTGCCACGAAAATAATAGGCTCTAACCCTAAAAAGCCGGCAACAACACCGCAAATAATTGCTAAGAGTGAAAATTTCATCTTTCTAGTTTACCTAGATCGCCCAATTTACTACAATTAAATGTAATCATGAAATTTTTTATAACACTTTTTTCTTTATCCTTTGCCGGGCAGTTTTTTTTACCTCTATTTTTTCCCTCAGCAAAAATTTTAGGATTTCTCCCCTACATAATTTTTGCAATTTCAAGACTTTCCTTACCAAAGGCTCTATGGTGTAGCGCTCTTTGTGGGCTCTTAATTGATTTAACCTCATTTGGTCCCCCACTAGGATTTTTTGCGATTAATTACTCCCTATCGACACTTATTCTATTTCGTTATAAAAAATTTTTTTCAGAGGAAAACCTCCTTTCGTTTGCGCTGTATGCTATTATTTTTTCGCTAGTTTCAACACTAATCCATTTTTCCCTCTATGCGATTGTTGATACTCACCTAAAGCTATCTCTTCTGACTCTCGCAACCGACCTTATCTGCATGCCATTAATCGACGGAGCCTATACATTACTCTGGGCTTTATTGCCGCTTCTGTTGTATAAATATCTAACAGAACCTAGCAGGCTGCTCTACTATAAAACAAAATTAGGGGTCTTAATTCATGGTTTATCACGAATTACTGGTAAATGACGTTCCTGTATCACTCCTAGAAAGCGTTGCTATTTCCGCGATTTTGCGCGCCTCCGACCTTGTAAAAGAGGGGTTTTATTCAGCCCTCTCTATTCAAGAAAAATCGGGTCCTCACGATTTAGTCACCCAATTCGATAAAGCGGCAGAAAGAGCGATCATAGATACCATCACAAACACATTCCCTAACCACGCCTTTATAGGAGAGGAGGGGGGAATTCAAGGAATTTCTTCAAACACAATCACTTGGATTATCGACCCGATTGATGGAACCTGGAATTTTGCCCGTCAAATCCCCTCTTTTGGCTGTTCTATTGCGGTGATGTACAATAATGTGGTCTATGTAGGAGCCGTTATTGACCCAATCGCAAGCGAACTGTTTATCGCTAAAAAAGGGTATGGAGCCACTATGAACGGAAAAAGATTGGGGGTTAGTCAAACATCGAATCTTAAGGGTTCGGGCGTCTCTTTAAGGGTAGAAATGCTTAAAAAACTCCCTCACAATGATATTGGAGTTCTTCGAAGATCTGGCTCTACTGTTCTTGACATGTGCTACGTAGCAAAAGGATCGTTAGAAGGCTTCATTGAAAGAGGGATAAACATCTGGGATTTTGCAGCTTCCGCACTTATTGTCGAAGAAGCAGGGGGGGTGGTTACAAATCTTGATAAAACACCACTTGTCTTAAACCCCACAAAAAAACACTCGATTATTGCAACAAACGGACTCATCCACAAGGAGCTTTTGACATGGATATCAACGGAACACTCTTAGCAAAAAAATTTAGAGACAACCTAAAACTAAAAATTGAAACTCAAAGAGCAAAACCTTCCCTAGCCTTTGTTTTAGTCGGAGAAGACCCCCCATCTCAATCTTACGTTCGCATGAAAGGAAAAGCTTGCGCTGAGGCCTGCATTCACTCTATAAAAATTGAACTTGGATCTGAGGTGTCGGAAGCTAGTCTATTAGAAGTAATAGAAAAACTGAATCACGATGATGCCATTGATGGAATTCTAGTCCAAATGCCCCTCCCTAAGCATATCAATGAGCAAAAAATCCTCCTTTCTATCGATCCTAATAAAGATGTTGATGGATTTCATCCCATCAATGTAGGGAAAATGATGACAGGCGATCCGAATGCAATCATCCCCTGCACTCCCCTTGCTGTCTTAAAAATTTTAGAGGCTTATGAAGTCGAAACAACAGGGAAACATGTGGTTGTCCTTGGAAGAAGCAATATCGTAGGAAGACCTTTAGCCAACCTCCTCTGCCAAAAAAGAGCTCAGGGGAATGCCACCGTTACTCTAGCTCACTCTCTCACTAAAGATTTGCCTTCACTTACAAAACAAGCAGATATCGTTATCGCAGCTCTAGGAAAGGCAAACTTTATTACCAAAGAGTTCATAAAACCAGGAGCAGTGGTCATTGACGTCGGAATCAATCGCGTTGAAAATCAAATTGTGGGAGATGTTGACTACAGTTCAGTCAATCCTTTAGCATCTCTTATCACCCCGGTCCCTGGGGGAGTCGGTCCAATGACAATCGCGATGCTTTTAGAAAACACCTACACCCTTTTCAAAAATAGGACTTTCGCTTAAAAGAGCTTTGCAGTAGAGTGAAGTAGTATGTCAGTTAAGAAGAAAAGCCTTCTTCAAGGTAAATTAAGTCTCCACAGTAAAGGTTTCGGGTTTGTTTCACCAGATGATGAGACACATGACGATGTTTTTATACCAGCCTCCCAGCTAAAGGGCTCAATTGACGGCGATGTCGTAGAAATTCAAGTGATGGGAAAATCGGCTAAAGGGTATGAAGGGAAAGTCGTTCGCTTGATTAAGCGAGAGAGGAAGCAAATTGCCGGAATCGTTGTTCAGGTTATGAGAACCGGCGAAGCAATCATCTACTCTCCCGTTGTTGGAGAGGAGCGCGATATTATTCTTGTAAAAGAAGAAAATCGTCAATGGCAAGTCGGCGATCGTATTTTAATGGAAATTGAAAAAGCTGCTAACACTAAAATCTACTGCAAATTTTCTAAATTTTTTGGCAACATCGACGATGCAAGCATTGATACCGAGGTTGCTATTGCTGAATATCAAATCCGAGAAGAGTTCCCTAAAGGTGTAATCAAAGAGGCTAAATCTTTTACAAGCAAGGATTCTATTACAAAAGAGGGTCGAGTTGATCTTACGGACTTAAATTGCATGACAATCGATCCGGTTGATGCTAAAGACTATGATGATGCTCTCTCCATTCGCAAAGACAAAAACGGCCACTTTTTTTTAGGGGTTCATATAGCTGATGTATCTCATTTTGTTCAGGTTGGATCAGCACTCGACAAAGAAGCCTTTAAAAGAAGCAATTCCACCTACTTTGTAAATGGGGTTGTCCCGATGCTACCGCACGAACTCTCCTCTGACCTATGCAGCCTTAAAGAGAAAGTAGACCGTTTAACTGCATCTGCCTTAATGGAATTTGACTCAAAGGGAAATCTCCTCAATTACAAAATTGTCCGATCAATTATCCATAGCAAAAAAAGGTTTACCTACGAGAGTGCAAAAGAGGTTCTTGATGGAAAACTAACAAGCGAACTACTCCCCGATTTAGAAAACCTCAGAGAGCTCGCCCTTCTTTTAAAAGCGCAGAGAAAGTCAAGAGGAAGCGTAGAACTCTCTATCCCCGAAATCAAGCTCAAATTTGACGACAAAGGGGTTCCAAATGGCTACTATCAGATTGACTATGACATTACTCACCAAATGGTAGAAGAGTTTATGCTCAAAGCAAATGAGCTTGTCGCAAAGCATTTACTCGACAAAGGGATCAAAGCGATCTTTCGTATTCACGAAGAGCCTAACCCTGAAAACATGAAAGAGTTTTTCAGTTATGCTAGACTTTTAGGATTTAAAGTACCCCCTTCCCCAACAGAACAAGACTTAATCACTATTTTTGAAATGGCTCAAGGCTCCCCCCATTTAGAGCAAATCGCCATTCGATTTATCAGAAGCATGAAGCTAGCTATCTATTCAGAAAATAATGTAGGACACTTTGGGTTAGCCCTTGAAAACTACACCCACTTCACAAGCCCCATCAGACGCTATTCAGACTTAGTTATCCATAGACTTTTGTTTGAAAAAGAGTACAAACCTAATCTAAAGCTAATCGCACTTTGGTGCACCGAACAAGAGCGCAAAAGTTTTAAAGCCGAAATGAGCGTAATTAAGCTTAAGAAACTTAGGTATTTGGAGAGAATTCTCGAAGAGACAAAAGATCGAGTCTTTTCTGTTACTGTCACTAATGTAAAAGCGCAAGGAATTTTCTTTAACATCGATTTTATCGGCTTTGAAGGGTTTATCCATGTTTCAAAACTTGGAAAAGAATACTATGTTTTTGACGAAAAAAAACGCATTTTCACAGGCGATAGCAGCGGGCGATTCTTTAGCATAGGAAAACCGATTGAAGTAATGCTTGAATCGATAGACCTCATCCTTCAAGAATGTAATTGGACTCTTTTAAATTAATAGTCTTCAAGGTAAACTAAAATTATGAAAAAATATTTTTTGACAGGCGTTGTTATATTACTACCTCTTGCCCTTACCTTGGCAATCATTACCTTTGTCGTTAATGTTCTTACTAAGCCCTTCATGGGAATAGTCGCTCATCTTCTATCGAGCTCTCAAATAGTAAATAAGGGATTCTTACTATTTTCTGCCGAACAGACAATCAAATATATGAGCCAGATCATTATCTTAGCCTTTCTATTCTTTTTTATTTTAACCTTAGGAATGCTTGCTAGATGGGTATTTTTTAGATGGATTCTCCTCTTAGGTGAAAAAATCCTACACAGACTTCCCCTAGTAAACAAGATCTATAAAACAACAAAAGATCTTGTTAATCAATTATTTGGACAAGGAAAAAACACCTTCAGACAAGTTGTTTTAGCCCCATTTCCAGGCCACGACATCTACGCAATCGGGCTTCTATCTGAAAAAGCACCTAAAGAGTGTTCTGAGCACCTTGGCCAAGAGCTCTTTTCCGTTTTTATTGCAACTGCCCCAAATCCCGCTACGGGATTTGTTGTAATGTATCCAAGAAGCGCACTAATTTTTTTAGATATGAAACCAGAAGATGCCATTAAATACATTGTTTCTTGCGGAGTCGTCTCTCCTGATGGAACCGAGGTTGTAGATGCGTAAAAATCTTTTTTCGGGACTTATTCTACTCCTCCCCGTCGCCATTACGTTTTGGATAGCAAGAATTTTAATTGATATCTTGACAGACCCTTTTATGGCTCATGTTCAAAATATTATTCTCTTTGTGTCAGATAGACACATCAGCGTCGCAAATCACCAAGGTCTTCTAATCTTTATTAGCAGAGCGTTTATACTTATTTTCCTTTTCTTTTTCGTTCTACTCCTTGGCTATCTCGGCAAAAAAATTATTTTTGCTTGGGCTATGAAAAAATTTCATATTATGCTTCTCAGGATCCCCCTGATTAATTCCATTTACAGAACTTGCAAAGATATTATTTCAGCAGTTTTTTCCGAGGAAAATAAAGTTTTTAATCGCGTTGTTGCAGTCCCATTCCCCTGCAAAGAATCACGGACTCTCGGGCTAGTCGCAGGGATTGCTCCAAAAGAGATTCGCGAAAAGCTGCCAAAATCCCCTACTAACGCACCCATGAAAGTAGTTTTCATAGCTACATCTCCTCACCCAACCTCTGGTTTCCTGCTCCTAACACACGAAGATCAACTTATTAATCTTGATCTCACCCTGGAAGATGCTTTTAAATTCCTTATTTCTTGCGGCGTATTCGTACCCTCTTCTTCAAAAACATAGAAAAAATTCGATTTCTCCCTTTTCTAAAAATATGGTTCTTGCACTTTTTTCGAAATTAGAGTATAGTTTCCCTAAATTAATTTAACTGAGTTAAGGAATTTATATGACAAGACCAAGCAAGCAATCCCAAAGAAGGATGATCTGCCCAAGAAAGCTGAAATGCTCTTTTGCACCCAAGACTGGCCCTAAAAAAGACAATTTATCTCTAGGGTATAAGGCCCTTGAAAATTCAGTTCAAAACAAACAAGTTTTTATAGCTAAGGTGAAATAATGTCCAAACATGGTAGTTACGGAAAAGCAAGTAGCGGCACTCAAAAACGAAATGTATTAAAGCGTTTTGAGCGTGTAAGATTAATGAAAACTAGAGAACAGTGGAAAAATCGAACTTCTGTGTTTGGTTTACCAAAAACAAAAGTACCGACCTAATCGGTTTTCGTGAAAGTTCTCCAATTCAATGATCAAACAGATCTTTCTATTGACGAAAGTCAAGTAATTTCTCTTGTAGAAGAGGTTTTTTGTTTAAAAGAGACCTCTTCCCAAGAACTCATCATACATTTTGTCTCAAAAGAAGAAATTTCAAGGCTTCATGGGGAGTTTTTCAATGATCCCTCGCCCACAGATTGCATCACATTTCCCTTCAGAACACAAGAGCTCCTAGGGGAAATTTTTATTTGCCCCAAAGTGGCTATGGAATACGCCCCTGAGGACCCCTACAAAGAGACCACTCTCTATATAGTGCATACGATTCTCCACCTCTTAGGCTATGACGACATAGATCCAGAGGATCAAATTAAGATGAGAGAGGGAGAAGCTGAGGTAATGAGTCATCTAGTTGAAAAAAAACGGGTGTTATCAAATCCAGGAAAAGATATAAAAAACTTATGATTATTAAGACAGCCTTACTCCCCACTCTACTTCTTTTCGGAGGCTCAATCATTATGGCTATAAAAACAGCATTTCATGACCTTTCCTACGCAGAATTAGAAGAGGAGTTCAATAATGGTAAAATTCGTTTTTTCCTTTTAAGAAGAATAAAAAAGAAGCTTTCAATAAATGAGTTCTTAACCATTAGCAGCTTAATTATCTATATAGCATATGGAGTTACCTCAACTCTTTTTTTAAAAAGTGATAGCCCAGCAAATCTACTAACATTATTTTTAGTTGTCTTATGCACCTACCTAGTCTTTAATTTTATAGCCGTGCATGCTAAATTCGTTACCCTAAAACTTTTTACATTCTTGGCCTCTCTGTATCTGATTCCCCTGATTCCGATTATCTACCCGATTTTATGGCTGGAGGGTAAATTGGCTCCAAAACCAGCCAAAGCTGACCTTCTCTCCTCATCAGAACAACTGAAAAAAAGGCTCTCTAAACTGTTACAAGAGGCAGAAATTCAAAATTTATTAGATCCTATGGAGAAAAAACTTGTCTCCTCTATTGCCCAGTTTGGAGACCTTGTAGTTAGAGAAATCATGATTCCAAGGCCTGACATGCTTTGTTTGCAAACCACTACAACTGTTTATGACTCCTTAAAAATGTTTATTCAAGAGGGCTATAGCCGAATCCCCCTTTATACAGGCTCGATTGATGACATCTCTGCAGTGCTTCTCTACAAAGATGTTATGAAATTTTGCGTTGATGCTCTTGATAAAAACGATTTAGAATTAATTAAAAAAACAACAGTTGGAGAGCTTGCTGGAGAAATTCTTTACTCCCCGGAAAATAAAAAAATCAGAGACCTGTTTCAGGAGATGCGAACTAAAAAAATTCATGCTGCGATTGTTGTTAATGAATACGGATGCACCGAGGGCTTGGTAACCATTGAAGACATCTTGGAAGAGCTCGTAGGAAGTGAAATTCATGATGAGCATGATGCAGGTGAAGAAATTCTTTATAAGGAAGCGCCTGATAAAAGCTGGATTGTTGACGCAACGATGAGCATTATTGATGTCGAAAAAGAACTTAGCATCAATCTTCCTCATGGCCCCGAATACGAAACAATTGCAGGCTATATCTCACTTCAGGCAAGATGTATCCCAAAACCAGGGACGATTATCCACGGAGAAAATTTTCATATTGAAGTTCTCAAGAGTGACGAACGTCAAATTATAGAAGTAAAAATTACCCCAGAAAATAAAAATGTAGTAGACTCTTTCTAAAAGGATTTTTGTATGGCCAGATCAATTTGTACTGTAGAACCAAGTGTCGCCAAAGCAGGAGAAGTTGGCACTTGGAAATTTACCTTCGTCTCCCCTTCTCACCTCCCCGCAAACACCTGTTTAAGGTTTGATCCCCTCTCTTTTGGGAAACATGGACAGTGGGAACTTCCTGAAGCTAGCTCAAAAGCAAAAGGCAATGCAATTTGGCTCTCCCTCCCCAATGGAAAGTCTGTTTTTTCAAAACAGGCCGAATCTGATGAGGGGAATCTTTTTTATGATTTCACACTTCCAGAAGAGGTTTCTAATGGAGAAAAAATTACAATTGTAATTGGCTCCCCTGGTCAAAAAGGGGGACCGGGAAACACATCTCAAGTTTTCACCCAACGAAGAAAGCCTTTTCATCTCTATATTGACCCCAAAGGAAAGGGAGATTTTCGCGACAAAGACCCAGAAGTTTTTTCTTTAGATGTGAGGGGAAATAAATTAGACAACATTCGCATCATCACCCCTTCTGTTGTATTCAAAAACACAAGATTTGATGTGTTTCTAAGATTTGAAGATTCTTTTGGAAATCTCACGGGAAATGCCCCTGAAGGCACTTTAATAGAACTATCCTATGAACATCTAAGAGAAAATTTACAGTGGAAACTTTTCGTTCCTGAAACGGGATTCTTAACCCTTCCCAATCTCTATTTTAATGAACCCGGGACTTATCATCTTAAATTAAGGAATCTCGAATCAAATCAAGTCTTTATCTCTCCTCCGATTCACTGTTTTCAAGAGACAGGAAACCATTTGTTCTGGGGCAGTTTACACAGCAATTCCCCACGTTTTGAAGAGGCTGACGACATCGAGGCTTCTTTGAGATATTTTCGAGATGATAAGGCTTACCAGTTCTACGCAACCGCATTAAATGAGTCTGAAGATTCAACTTCAAATGACGATTGGAAACTCATCTCAAACCAAGTAGCAGAGTGTAATGAAGAGGAAAGATTTGTAACCATGCTTGGTTTTCAGTGGATGGGAGACTCCCCAGAGGAAGGATGCAGGCATATTATCTACGCAAAGGACAGCAAACCGATTCTAAGAAAAAAAGACCCAAAATCAAATTCCTTAAAAAAAATCTATAGTCACCACACTCCCAAAGAGCTTCTCTCTATCCCCTGTTTTACTATGGCAAAGGGATATAGTTTTAACTTTGATAAGTTTAACCCTGATTTTGAAAGGGTCGTCGAAATTTATAACGCTTTTGGATCGTCCGAGTGCACAAAAAAACAAGGAAACCTCAAGCCTATCTTAGCTAACACTCGCAAAGGGATTTCGGAGTCAGACGAAGGCTCTATTCGAAATGCACTAAATCAAGGATTTCGTTTTGGCTTTGTTGCCGGAGGATTTGATAATAAAGGGATTTATACAGATATTGACCCAGAAGCGCAAGCAATCTACACTGAAGGTCTTACAGCAATATTAACCCCTGAGTATTCTAGAGATAATTTATTTACATCTCTGTATAACAGAAAATGTTACGCAACAACTGGGGCTCGAATTATTGTCTATTTTAATATTGCCCAATCCCCCATGGGTTCTGAGTTAAATTCTAAAGACAAACCAGGGCTAAACCACAACCGCTATATTGAAGGATTTGTTGCGGGAACTGCTCCTCTTGAAGAGGTTGCTATTTTCAGAAACGGCGTGTTATGGAAGTCATTTTCTGATCAAAAAGAGACCTTTTCTTTTGAAGCGTACGATGATGAGCCTCTCGAAAAAACAGTACTAACACCTGATTTGGAAAAGCCTTTTACCTATTACTACATACGCGTACTTCAAAAAGACGGCCATGTAGCGTGGGGAACCCCGATTTGGATCGATTATATTCCAGAAGAGAAGAAAAAGATCAAAAAAAAATAGGCTAAGCTATATATCTTAGTTTATGAGACTCTTTTTTTTTATACTCCTAGCGGGACTTGCTTCGCAGTTAAGTGCAGAAAGTCCCGTTCCAGACAAGCGCCATGTCCTCTACTTAATGAGCATCAGAGAAGTTGAGCAAGCAATTACTGAATACCTTGCCATCTATAAATTCGAAAAAAAACACGACTTTGAAATTCTTGAGCAGATGTGTCTTACCCTTCTTGAAATAGGTAGCTCAAGTCCAAATCCTGATGACCAACTCCTAACTCTTTTTGGCATCTCACTTTCAGGATCAAGCAACTCCTTTATTTCGTTTTTAGATACTGCAATTAAAAGCCCTTATCCTGAAGTTCAAGCAGCAGCTCTCCAGATTTTAAGCACTCTTCACGAAGATAAAAGCGATGAACTCATCTCTATTGGATTACGTTCCAATTATTTACAAATTAGGTTTGAGACCCTTTTTTACCTCATTCATAGAAAAACCTATAATTCTCTCGGGCAAGTTGAATCATTAATCAACCTCCTCCCTCCCCAGGCAAGACCACTTTTTGTCGAACTCTACGCAATTCACGGATCCTTTGAAGCAATTCAAATCCTCAAACAACTGATTAACGACAAAGATCCTGCTGTTAGAATCACTGCTATTTTATACTCGGCTCTATACCAAAGAGATGACCTCTTATTAAATATTCGCTCGAGCCTTACCCACAGCGATCCTCTGATTAAAGAAGCAGCCTCTTTTGCTCTAGGCCACCTGAAAGATTTGCACTCTGTAGAGGGGCTAAAAACTGTAGCCTCAACATCGCCGTTTCCAGAAACAAAACTCGCTGCCCTCACCTCACTGTTTCGACTCGGCGATTCTCAAGCGAAGCAAGAGATCTATCAGCTTGCAAGAAAAGGAAATCTTTTTGCCATCTATTTTTTAGGAGAAGTTCCTGAAAGCGATCCCGTCTTAGAAGAACTTCTTTTGAGCAAAGAGCCAAATGTCGTTTTAAATGCAACCCTAGCCCTCTTGCATAGAAAAAGCAGCAAAGCCCTTCCCCACATACTTTCCATCTTGGATGCTAATATTGAAATAACAGGATTTTCACCCCATAGTTCTGCCGGACATGCCTTTATAGCCTGGAAAAAAGTCTCTCCGAGTACTCTCAGGAACAAAGATCAGAAAAACAACTTAAAGGCGATTTCTCTTCACTTCCAAGAGGAAATTCTTTCAAAATCTCTTGAACTTCCAAATAAATCGTTTCTCACGATAGCAAAAACTCTGATGCAGAGCAAACAAACAAAACTTCTCCCCCTTCTCGTGAGGCTTCTAGAAAATGAGTCAAGCGATGAGACAAAGAATCTCCTTATTGAAAAGGCGTATGCAATCGAGCACCCACTTCTAAGAAGTTACTGCAAGCTAGCTCTCTATAGAATGCACATCAATGAGTTTTATCGTACGGAATTTATCAAATGGCTTTCCCATCAAAAAAATACCCAAATGATTGAATTCAGGCCCATGCTTGAAGGGGGCACGAAGGGAGGGAAACACAATAGTGATCACTCCCTCTCCCCGGAAGAAATTAGTGGGCTCTTTATTGAATCCTTTGATGCACTCGCATCAAATCACGAACTTGAAGGAATTGAGTTTCTTCTTGAGTCTTTACGCGATGGTCACAGCAAAAACCGCTACGCGTTTGCTGGCCTTCTGCTAAAATCTATCCATTAATTCTTGAATTTATTAGAGAGAATTTGTACTCTCTTTTGTATGCGAAAAAACCTTGTACCTATTCTACTCTGTTGCTTCTCCCTTTTCGGAGAGGAGCTAAAAATTGAAGTCACTGATCCTGTGTATAAAGATGGCGTTTTAACCTGTAGTAAAGGTGGCGTTATTGAATCGAGCAAGATGAGAATTCAAGCGAAAAATTTTGAGCTGAGAGAAGTAAACGGGGAGAAGATTTTAACAGCAAGAGAGAGTCTATTTTTAGTCTATGGGAAAAAGTTTCTTGTGGGCGACGCCCTCTCATATAATTTCTCCACAAAGCAAGGGGTTTTAGAAAATGGAATTTGCTCTGCTGAAAAAATTTTCACCTCTGGAGAAAAAATTGTATTCAATCAAGACGGTACACTTACAATTGATAAAGCCCATTTAACTACTTCGCATAATAAAGAGGCTCCCATTCGAATTAAAGCGAAAACCGTTTCAATGAATGAGGAGTACAAAGCAACTGCCAAAGGAATTACGGTTTCCGCTTATAACACACCTGTTCTTTACTACCCTTCTTATTCAAAAACCGTGAATAAGAAGTTTGAAGAAGATTCTGCTGTCTCCTACAAGGCTCTTTGGGAAAAAGGACAAGGCCCCCTATTTGTCTTGCAATATCGAGTTTTCGAAGGGGATGATCTAAAAGTTCATTGGAGAGGAGCTTTACGCACAGCTGCAAAAGATTATAAGTTTTATATCCCTAGGGGAGCTGCCTCTGCAATTGACCTTGATTATCAGGCTCCTGAAAAAAACTTCAAATTCGCCTCTAGAAATTTTTATGCTTACGACACGTTCTTTAACGATAACGAGCCTACTAAATTTCAGTCCCGCTATCGCATACAGGGCTCTTTTGACGGAATGAGCGATGACAAAAAAATCGAGACCTTTGGAAGGTGGGATGCATTGAGCGACAGAAACATGCGCTCAGATTTTCACACCTCTCTCTTTGAATTAAAAACCCTCGAAAGGACTGAAGGCTTTATTAAAGGGAGATACGACCAAGCGTTTACCTCGCTTTATATCAGACCAAAAATCAATTCATTCCAGGGCTTTAAGCAGGAACTTCCTACTCTAAAAATTGCTGTAAAGCCTTACGTAATTCCAAAGATAGGGGCGATTTTTGAAAACTATTTCAAATTTGGTTATCTTGATTACTCTTATGCCAATTCCCTTCCAAATAATATAAGAGATTTTCGCTCAGGAAGAATTGAGACCTCTCAAGCCATTACAAGACCTGTAAAGCTAGGCTTTCTCCATATCACGCCCAAACTTGGATTTAAAGGAATCGCCTACTCCAACGGAAAAGATGAGGAGCGTCCCCTTCAAGCCCTTTTTCATTATGACATCTCCTCTCACACCACCTTAGAAAAAAATTACCAGACGTTCCAGCATGCGGTCAAACCATACGTTGAATTTCAAGGTTTCTCTAATGCAAGAAAATCTAATGATATCTTCATCTTTGGCATTCAAGACGGCTACCACAACATAAATCAAATGAAGTTGGGGATGAAAAATTCGTTCTTTCAGAATGGCGAATTTTCAACGATTCCTGGTTTCTCAGCCGACCTTTACGCCTACAACTTTTTCAATGCAAAAAATTTATCAACGACATTCCCCAAAGGCTTTCTTGATTTAGCCTGGAATTTTCCCAAACTCTCTTTTCAAACAAATTTTGGCTGGAATTTTCAAGAAAACACCTACGATCACGCAAATGCGTCCCTATCTTGGACCCTAAATGAATATTTTGCTGCCTCTCTTGAGCTACGACACCGAAATAAATTTGAATGGAGAAAAGACGTCTTTTCTAATTACATGCTCGATGATGCTCACTCAAATCAGGAACTTTTAAATTCTCCCCTTTCCGATGAAAGAACTACTTTTTTCACAAGATGGGAAGTAAGACTTGCTCCGCTTTGGTCCCTACAAGTGCAAAACCACCTTGGTTGGAGGCCGTTAGAGCCGTTCTACCACGAATCAAAAGTAGATCTCTATACAACAATCAGCAACACCTGGCGCCTCAAGCTCTCTTATGCGAGGACTGTAAGGTCGAATCAAGTATCTTTTGAAGTAACACTTTTATAGCGCTTTGTTAATGAAAAGATTACGGCCGTTAAAGACTTTACTTAAAAGACCTTTTAAAAAGACTCTAAGAGTTAAATTGAGCTTCAATCTCTTTTAACTTAACTTCGATCTCTTTTTTAAGCTTTCTTGCAAGTCTGTCTACAAACAGAATACCTTCTAAGTGATCATACTCGTGCTGGATACATCTACCACGCCAATTCTTTAACCCTGTTTCAATGATCCTATTTCCATGAATGTCCATCGCTTCAATGTCGATAATCTCTGGCCTGAGGACTTTTTGATGAAGTCCTGGAATAGATAAGCACCCTTCTGAAAGAAAGACATTTTCTCTCGATGCCCGGGTAATAATTGGATTTATCAGCACTTGAGGGTCTGCATCAATTGGGTAATTTTCTTCATCAACCTCATCAGAAATCTGAATCGCAAACATTCTAAGGTTATAACCTATCTGAGGGGCTGCAAGTCCGAGCCCGTTATGCGCTTGCATGGTTTCTATAAGTTCTTCGGCAATTTTAAGAATTTCAGGGGTAATCTCTGTAACAGGCTCACATTTTTGGCGAAGAATTTTATCACCGATGTAGCGCAACTTTTGAATCACTGCACAACCTCTTCAATGAATGTAGCTCCAGTTGAGGCTGTTTGAGTGATTCCTGCAGACCAATATGAGAGGACCAGGCAACCTGCAAAAAAGATGACAATCATCCATGTTGTGATTTTTTTCAGAACTTGAGGTGTGGATGTTCCAAATAATGAACCTCCTACGTCTCCCCCAAATGAGGCTCCAAAACCTAGGCTTTTGCTCTCTTGGATCAGAATCAAAAATGATAGGGTAATGCATAAAAGAAAAAATGCGACGATTGCTAGATAAAATAAAACGATCATTATTAACCTTCTGGTAGTAGTTGTATCATTTGTCCAAATGTTGCAGCTCCCTGTGAGGCAGCTCCAACTAAGACTCCATCAATAGAGTCCGATTGAATCAATATTCTAAAATTTTCCAAGTTGACCGATCCTCCATAAAGAACAGGCAACGAATATTTTTCTTTAATAAACTTATGCACTTTTGTGATCTCTGAAATTTCAGCGCTTTTCCCTGTCCCTATTGCCCAAACGGGCTCGTAAGCAATCAAAGTGCCGCACTCAATTAATTGATCAATGTCTACATCTGCAAAGGCGCTCTCTAATTGATTGGAAATCACATCAAAAGTCTCATCTAACTCACGCTGTTCTTCCGTCTCTCCAACGCAAAGGATAAAAGAGAGACCCGAAGCAATTGCTCTATCTACCTTTCCTTGAATAAATTCGTTTGTCTCACCAAGTAAATGTCTTCTCTCTGAGTGACCTAGAACGACAAAATCAGCACCTGCCTCTTTTAACATCATTGCGGAGATTTCGCCTGTAAATGCTCCCTCAGCGTAGGGATGCATGTTCTGAGCACCTATTCGAATTCTTTGAGCGTTTCCTGTCATCTCTCGAATTAAAGTAAACGGGGGGGCGATTCTTACGTCTTTTTCGTGACAAGAAGGAAGGTCTCTTAAAAAATGAAGCGCTTCCAGAGAGCTTTTGAAGCTCATTTTCCAATTTGCTACTAAAATCTTTCCCATAAAAGGCCATTATCGCATAAAATGATACTCTATGTCAATTTATACTGTAAGTGAGATCACCCACGAAATAAAAAAAAATCTTGAGAGTGCTTTCCATTTGATTAAAGTCAAAGGGGAAGTAACTTCTTTAAGAAAGCAGGCCTCCGGTCATATTTACTTTTCTTTAAAAGATGCCTCCTCTCAAATTTCAGCGGTCCTCTTTGCAGGTTCTGCGAAATCTTTAGAAAGAGCCCCCAGAGATGGCGATCAAGTGATTGTCTCAGGAGAACTTTCCGTCTATCCTCCCAAAGGGGGTTATCAAATCATTGTTAGGTCTCTGCATTTTGACGGGCTCGGTGATCTTTTAGTTAAATTGCATCAATTAAAACTCACTTTAAAAGAACTTGGCTACTTCGATCCCTCTAGGAGAAAACCTATTCCTGCATTTCCTAAGCGAATTGGAGTTGTAACAAGCCCAACCGGAGCTGTAATACAAGATATTTTAAACGTCTTAAAAAGAAGACTTCACTCATTTAACCTCATTCTCAATCCTGTAAAAGTCCAAGGGGAAGGGGCTGCGCAAGAGATTGCAAAAGCAATTGATGATTTCAACACTCACAAACTAGCAGATGTGTTGATTGTAGGGAGGGGGGGCGGCTCCTTAGAAGATCTTTGGCCGTTTAATGAACGTTGTGTCGCCGATGCAATTTATCGCTCTAAAATACCGATTATATCTGCTGTGGGACACGAAACTGATTTTTCTATTGCAGATTTTGTAGCAGATCTTAGAGCTCCTACCCCCTCTGCTGCAGCAGAACTTGTCTCAAAAGAAAGCTCCACTATGGTTTCAGAGCTAAACAGAACAAAAAACGCTCTGGCAAGCAAGTTAACCCATCTTTTAGAAATTTCTTACCAAAAAACAGACGATGCAAAGGAAAATTTAGAAGAGAAGTATCGAAACTATTTTGCTCGGTTAAAAAACAATCTAAAAGCAAAGCGTCAACATCTTGAAGGACTCCTTCCCTCAAGACAAATATCCTTACAAAAAGCTAGACTTCAGGGTCTTAAAAAACAACTTGTAGGGATTAATCAAGTGATTTTAAAAAAGAAAACTGCCCTAAAATCACTCACCGACCACCTCTATGCGATCCACCCAAAAACTACTTTAAAAAAAGGGTATTGCATTTGCTTCCGAGAAAACAAAGATTCGGCTATTATTAGAGCACAAGATATATCAGTACCCGAAAAAATTTCTCTCCTCTTTTTTGATGGCGAGGTAACCACAACTACAACAGAGGTAAAAATTCATCATGAGCAAAAATCAATCGTTTGAAGATGCTTATTCCAAACTAGAAGAAATTCTTGAAAAAATGACGAAAAGCGATGTTTCGCTAGACACTGCCCTTGCTTACTATGATGAAGCAGATAAACTCATTGCGCTTTGCTCTAAAAAATTAAGTGAAGCTGAGACTAAAATTCAAATTTTAACTAAAAACCGTGAAGGCTCCATTTTACTTGATGCTGAAAGTCAGCCTCTAACAAAAGATTTTGCCCCAAACACAGATCAAGTTCTTACAAGAGATGAGCATCTTAACTAATATTTCTTCACCTTTTGACCTTAAAGCCCTCTCCATTGCAGAGCTCAAGCTCCTTGCTGCCGAGATTCGGGCAAAAATTGTATCCGTTATGGAAGCAAATGGCGGTCACCTTTCCTCAAATTTAGGTAGCGTCGAACTGACACTTGCCCTTCACTACGTATTTGACTCCCCCTTCGATAAATTGATTTTTGATACAAGCCATCAGACCTATGCACATAAAATTATTACAGGAAGAAAAGATCTTTTCTCAACCATCCGCATGTTTCAAGGACTTTCAGGATTTGCAAATCCTGAAGAATCGGTTCATGATCATTTCTATGCAGGTCATGCAGGAACAGGTCTTTCCCTCGCATTAGGGGTTGCTACTAGCCGTGATCTTAATGGGGGGTCTGAGTATGTGATTCCTATTATAAGCGATGCCCCCCTTGCTTGCGGCCTTACTCTTGAGGCGCTTAATCACATACCCAAACATCTACAAAAATTCATCCTTATTCTAAATGACAATGCAATGGCAATCTCCCATGGGGTTGGAACGATTCATAACCACATTTTAGGAGAGGAAAAGGGAGAGGAGTTTTTTAAGCAATTCAACTTTAATTACATAGGTCCGGTTGATGGACATGACCTGGAAAAGTTGATTTTCGCCCTACGAAAAGCGAAATTGCAAGGGGGGCCTGTAGTACTCCACGCTTTTACCATAAAGGGTTTTGGAATCGAAGAGGCTGTGAAAGATCCTATCGGCTACCACGGGGTAAAACCCATTTATGCTCCCACCCCCTCTAAACCGACCTTTCCCAAAATTTTTGGGAAGCATCTATTAACAATGGCTGAAACCGATTCTTCCGTTGTTGCTATTACCCCTGCAATGAGCGCAGGATCGTGCTTAGACTCTTTTATGAAAAAATTTCCAGAGCGATGTTTTGATGTTGGGATAGCTGAGGGCCATGCAGTTACATTTGCCGGAGGCTTAGCTTACGGTGGTAATCTGAAAGTATTCTGCTGCGTATATGCAACTTTTTTTCAAAGGGCTCTTGATAATTTATTTCAAGATGTATGCCTTCAAAATCTACCCGTTGTCTTTGCCCTTGACAGAGGCGGCCTCTCTCCAAGCGACGGGACCACCCATCATGGTGTTTTTGACATCGGATTCCTTTATGCAATGCCGAATATGGTAATTGCACAACCAAGAAACGGAGATCTTTTAAAAGACCTTTTAGAATCTGCTTTTCATTGGGAGAGAACCGTCGCTATTCGCTATCCTAATATGCAGACAAATGAAACTGCGAGAAAGGCGATTCAACGCCCCCTTGGAAAAGGGGAAATTCTAGTAAAAGGAAAAGAGATTGTTTTGATAGCTCTTGGACACATGTGTACAGTCGCCGCAGATGTCTGCAAGATCTTGCTCGAATATGAGATTGAAGCAAGTGTTGTTGATCCCATTTTTATAAAACCGCTTGATACTTCCCTACTTTTTACCCTCATGATGGATCATCGCTATTTTGTTACAATAGAAGAACATTCTATTACTACAGGTCTTGGCATGGCTATAAACTCTTTCCTAGCACAAAGCGGGTTTACAAATATCCAAGTACAAAATTTTGGCATACCCGATCAATTCATTGAGCAAGGCTCTTACGAAGAACTTATGGAGACAGTAGGCCTCACACCCTTAAAAATTGCAGCCCAAATTTTAGAAAGATTTTCATTAAAACAACCCTTAAGAGCGTATGAAAAACATCGGAATTTGTCCTAGCGCATCCAAAGCTCTTGCTCCCCAGTTTATAAAACCCATAGCAGAGATCTTTACTAAACATGGCTTTAATGTCTTTCTTGATGATAGCTATAAAGGACTTGAAGAACTGCCTCGAATAACCTCATCCACTCTTATTGATATTTATATAACACTTGGAGGAGATGGGACTCTGCTAGCTTTTAAACAAAAATACAGCAAAAATGAATCTGCTCTATTTACCTCAGTGAACCTTGGGAATCTTGGCTTTATGGCTGATGTTAGAATGGAAAGCTTTGAACTCTATCTCAAAGACCTTATTGAGGGAAATTATACAGTCGATGAACGCATTATGTTGGAAGGATTTTCCCCAACGGGAGAATCGTTCTTAGCTGTCAATGAATTCGCGCTGCACAGAAATACTATCAAAAATATGATACTCCTGGAAGTTCATATCAACGATAAATACTTTAACACCTTTAATTCTGATGGACTAATCATTGCAACTCCGACGGGATCAACAGCCTATTCTCTTGCTGCTGGGGGCCCTATTCTCGATCCTCACCTAAAAGCGTTTGTAATCACTCCTATCTGCCCGCACACCCTTACTAGCAGGCCCATGGTCATCCCTCCAGAAAGTAAAATCTCTATTCAATATCTTAGCCACCACGGCGCTATCCAAGGAATTACAGACGGCTTTACATCCTTTCCTATTCACTACCAAGAGGTCATAACCCTTTCATTAAGCTCGAAAACATTTCGACTGATCTCTTTCCATAAGCGACACACATTTTACTCAACCCTCCGCTCTAAACTCGGTTGGCGTGGAAAATAGCCCCCTTTTTTAATACTTAACCTCCTAACGAGGAAGCCTTCTAATTAGATTTTCAATAATTGCCCGATCCCTCAAAACTTCTGGATAAGCATTTTCTAGTAGATGTGAAATACGCTCTAAAGAGACTGTTTTGAGTAATTTCAGAAAGAATTTCGAATCACCTCTCAAGGAGTGAGAAATTTCACTAATTTTATGGAAATTTTCTTGGATGTAGGGGGCGATTATATCGCGATCATGAATCATCCATCGCCCTTGGGGCTCCCGTTTTTCTAAAAAACAAGACCTCACCTCCTCTTCAAATATCGATAACTCTCCTTGTAGTCTTTCACTTGCAAAAATCTTAGCAAAATAATTTTCTCTTGTTGCGGCCTCTATAACTTCATTAGAATCCCGAATCGTATTAGAAAAAAAACGAAGTGCAAAAGGGTAATTTACAACTACTTCTAACGCAAATCTTTTATTTTGTTTTAATTCCTTACTCATAAAAATCAAAGATTGAAACTCTGAACGCTCCAATGCATGCATAAAAATCCTAGAATCTGTTCTAAGATTTCGTTGGACACAACGCTTAATTTTTCCTTTGGACCCCTCCATGCTGCTGAGTCTAGCTAAATCCCCCCTTTTCCAAGCAAAACAATTTAAGCCCAAATATCTAAACGAAAAATAGGTCCGTTTTAACTCAATCCCAAGAGAGAGTATAAAAGACAAAATTTTTAGGGCAACAAGCCGTACTACTGCACACGTTCTGACAATCACTTGCTTAGGCTGATGAAATGTACAACAAAACATTATTTTAGTATTGATAATTATCATACAAATTACTATTGTACATCGCTAAAAAGAGGACTTGATGTTAACTAATTTATTTAATAAAGACAATCGAATAATAGAAGAGACGCTTCATCGCTTAGCAACTAGCTCTAAAATGGGAGAGTTAGACAAAGATAGCATCGATGCTGCAAGAATATTATCAAAAAGCGTGCCAAAAGATTTCACCAATTTGGAAGAGTACAGCAAATGGCGACTTGCCTTGCTAATAGTGGAAAAAAGTGACGGTCTAGCTTTCCCAGCCTACATCACCTCCCCCTCGCTTACGGTTTTGACTATCACATCGGTTGCTGCATCTGCTCTCTCCCTAGTAGCGTTAGCTTTCATGCTTTAAACCCAGCCCGCTACTTATTCCCTTCAATCAAAAAAAAAGGGAGCGAGTTAATAACTGTGGTCGTGGAGTTTTGTTTTTCCGTGGAAGATGTAGTAGAGGCAAAACCCGTAAGCTAAAACCAGAGGAATCCCAATAACTGCAATCGTACATGCAACTTGAAGAGTTGTCTGCGATGCGGAGGCATTAAAGAGGGTGAGACTATAGAGCTCTTTGCTGATCGAGGAGGTGATGAGATTGGGAAACGTTCCTATAGCAAAAAAGCTGAATAAAAAGGCAATTGAGAGCATCGAATAGACAAAAGCAAGTCCGTATTTAAAGCTTTGAAGTGTTTTTGTCATCAAGATTAAAAGGATGATAAAAATAGCGGGAGCTAGACAAAAAATGGGATACTCACGATATCTCTTTGTCATATAGGGATGTGATTCCCAAGTCCAGATAGTCATGGCAATCAAGACTAGTGTGAAAATTAAAATGAGAAAAGGGGCCTTTTTGCGCAATTGATTTTGAAGACTCCCCTCTGTTTTCATAAGTAGAAAATTGTTTCCATGCATCGCAAAAAGTGCGATTGACAAAATTCCAATACCTACTGTGTAAGGTGTGAAAAGATCCCAAAAAGATAAGTAAAGTTCCCTCTCTATGTTGACTGGAACTCCTTTCACTAAATTTCCTAGAAGAACTCCAATTCCAAAAGTCATAGCTATGCTACTTACACAAAATACGCCATCCCAAAATGCTCTCCAAATTTTTGAGTCGTGTTTTGATCTAAATTCAATGCCGCAAACTCTTGCAATAATTCCAAACAGCAAGATCATCAACATATTATAAAATCCGGAAAAGGCAACTGCATATGCGTCAGGAAATCCGACAAATAAAGCTCCCCCAATTACTACGAGCCAAACTTCATTTCCATCCCAAAACGGTCCGATCGAATTCAGAAAAATTCTTCTATCCTTATCTGTTCTTGCAAAATAGTGAATGGAACCCACCCCTAAATCAAATCCATCAAGCATTACATAAAAAATAACAGCAGCTCCTAGAACCAAATACCAAAGCACTTGCAAGATTTCATAAGTCATACATCAACCCCTTTTGAAAATGCATCGCGAAAATGCGTCTCATTTTTTATGGCTATTTCTTCTATTGGACCATGCTGAATCTTTCGATTTAAAAGAAAGATAAATAATACAAAGAGAACTGAATAGACAACACCAAACATGATAAGTGAGCCTAGAACCTGCTCCCTTGTGACAACTTTTGAAGCACCCTCTACCGTTCGCATAACATTGTATACAATCCAAGGCTGCCTTCCCAGTTCTGCCACAAACCAACCTGCTGTATTAGCAATGTAGGGTAGCAAGACTGAGCCTACTGCACACCACAAAAACCAATTTGCCCTTTCAAGACTCTTTCTGTAGAGTAAAATAAGCCCAATTAGCGCACACAGCATCATCCCAAACCAAGCATACACCATAATGTGATAGCTGTAAAAAACAGCAGGTACGTTGGGCCAATTTTCTTTTGGAAATTGATTTAGGCCAGGAACCGCCTCTTTAAAATTACGAAATGTTAAAAAGCTCAAAAGCCCTGGAATACTAATGCCATAAACCTTCTCATTTTCTGGATCAACGATCCCTATTACAGTAAATGGCGTATACTCTTTTGTCTCATACACACCCTCCATAGCAGCTAACTTAATAGGTTGATTTTTAGCAACACCTTCCGCTGTGCTGTCGGCTGAAATCAATTGCAAAACAAGAGCGATAACTGCTGTAACAAGAGATAATTTCAAAGTGAATCTAGAAAACTCCAAATGTTTTTTTCTTAACATGTAATATGCGCCTACACTTACCATAATAAAAATTCCAACAAGCCAACATCCTAAAAGCACATGAACTAATCTATCTAAAAAAGAGGGATTAAAATAGACTTCCCATAAATTAGTAATCACAGCCCTTTTATTTGCACCCTCTCCAATAATTTTATAACCAGAAGGAGTTTGCATCCAAGAATTCGCCATTACAATCCAAATCGCACTAAATGTTGCTCCAAATGTTACCAAAATAGTCGATAAATAGTGGACCCACGGTTTCACTCGATCCCAGCCAAAGAGCATGATCCCTAAAAAGCCCCCTTCTAAAAAGAAGGCAAAGACCCCTTCCGCTGCAAGCAATGTTCCAAAGACATCCCCAACAAACTTAGAAAATGTCGACCAATTATTTCCAAAGGCGAAAACAAGGACAAATCCTGTAGCTACACCCATAGCAAAAAAAAGGGCGAAAATTCTTACCCAAAATTGAGCCATCTCCTTATAAATTTTATTCCCCGTCTTTAAATAGAGTCCCTCAATGATCACAATCATCCAACTCAAACCAATAGTCATTGGGGGAAACAAATAGTGAAAGGTTGCCGTAAATGCAAATTGTATTCTCGACAACATTAGCAGATCCATGAACACCTCATAAAAAAACCCATACTAGTATCTATTAGATTTTTGAACAAGCAATTTGGGAAGAGCGATTCATAAGAAGAGCGTCTGCTAAAACAAGAGCGGTCATGCTCTCCACTATAATCGGAGCCCGAAGAGCAACACACGGGTCATGACGTGATCCTTCAGGAAGAATAAGCAACTCCTCCCTACCTTCAAAATCGGCGCTCATTTGCGGCATCTTAATGCTAGAAGTTGGTTTAAAAGCAACGCGAAACGAGATCTTAGATCCTGTGCTAATTCCTCCAAGAATTCCTTCACTGCCAAAATGTTTATTGTGCTCGCTTCCTCGCATGGAAGCCGCTTGAAATCCTGCTCCGAATTCTATTCCTCGAGTTGCTGGAATCGAGAGCATAGCTGAGGCTAGCAAAGCCTCAAGTTTCTGGTAGATTGGATCTCCCAACCCTTTTATCATATTGTTAATTTCGCAATAAATCACACCCCCAAGCGAATCCCCCTCTTTCATTAACTCTTCTAGTGTAGCTTCTATCACAGTCAAATTTTCTACTTTTGCCTTTGCTACCATAGGATAGATCATTTTTTTTGCAATCGCTCCTGCTGCAACTCTTGCAGCAGTCTCTCTTGCAGAGGCTCTACCCCCACCGCGATAATCAAAAATTCCATACTTTTGTAAATAGGCTAAATTTGCATGACCTGGCCTTGCTAAATGTTTAATCGGTTCGTATTTAGAAGAATCTGCATCCCTATTTTGGATATAAAGAGCAATAGGCGCCCCTGTTGTCTCTCCTTGAAAAATTCCCGATAGAATTTCTACTTGATCAGACTCCTTACGCTGGGAAGTGATCGGTGATTTTCCTGGCGCCCTTTTATCAAGCTCAAACTGAATCTCTTCTTTAGAAATTTCCATCTTTGCTGGACATCCATCAATAACCACTCCAATCCCAGGGCCGTGAGATTCTCCAAATGTGGTTATGGTAAATAAATTGCCAAATCGGTTACTTGCCATAAACTACCTTCGTTACTAAGTGAACCACATTTCCTTTCGAGACATCGATCCATATGCAAGAAAGCCTCATTAATTTTTCCATGCGCATTTTATAGTAAGTATCAAACTCCTCTCGATTTTTACAAATTGCAGGCCACTCTTTCCACCTTTTTAACAAGAGATCTTTCTCCAAATGAAGACAGATAAGAAGCCCCAAATTCTTTAAAATTTTTTGATTTTCAAGAGAGATAAACCCTCCACCGCCCACAGCAATCACACAATTATTTTTCTCTTTTAACTCTAAAAGAACCTCATGTTCGATCCTGCGAAGCTCTACTTCTCCGTTACAAATAAAAAATTCGCGGACAGTCTTCCCAATTTTTTTTTCAATTTCTTGATCAGTATCAATAAATTCAAGACCTAGCGTCTTAGCAAGTTTGGCTCCGCAGGTAGTCTTTCCAACACCCTTTATCCCTAACAGCACAATTTTCATGCTGTCAAATATAGTCTAAAATATAAATTTTTTGTTAATTTTTTATAACTCTAGAAAATTTGGGCTCCTAGTGAGACAAAATCATACAAGAATGTGGGATAAGTTTTTCCAATACATTCAACCCCATCAATAATCGATTCTCCAGAACTACCGAGTCCCGCTACTAAGAGCGATAAAGCGATTCGGTGATCTTTATATGTGGCAAGCTCTGCCCCTCTCAGTATTGATGGCTGAATAATCAATCCATCCTCTCTCTCCTCAATCTCACCCCCCATTTTTCTAAGCTCATGCGCGATTGCTGCTATTCGATCTGACTCTTTTAAGCGGGCAATTTTTGCCCCTGAAATGTGGGTGGGTGTAGAGGCAAAACAGGCGATTACTGCTAAAATAGGAAGGGTGTCTATACTGTCATTGATATTTATATCAATACCTTGAAGATTACAGTCTCCATCAACTTCAATATAACCCTCTTCTTTGGAAATGGTTACACTCACTCCCATTTTTTGAATAATTTCAATGAATTTTTTGTCCGGCTGGGGATCATCCATAGAGAGACCAAAGACACGAACCCTCTTCTTTGTAATAATTCCAGCAGCTAGAGGATAGCACGCTGTACTAAAATCCCCAGGAATTGTTACATCAAACCCTTCGTAAGAGGCGTTACCGAAAATTTTATAATGACGATAATCGTGATTAATCACTTTTATCCCAAGATTTGAGAGCCAACTTAAAGTGACATTAATCCAAGGTTTTTCCCCTGGATTCATCACATAAAGCTCAGTTGGTTCACTTAAAAATGAACTAGCAATGATCAAGGCTGATACCGGCTGGGAATCTGCTCCATCTATAGCCATAACACCGGGCTTTAAAGGACCTTTAATTACAATGGGCGCGTGACCATTTAAGGCAGCTGACTCGGCAAATACGTTTTGAGAGGTGAGGGCATCCAGAAGAGGTTTTACTGGCCTTCTTGTCCGAATTGATTCATCTCCTGTAATCACAACATAACAATCACTAAGAGCTGCTATCCCTGCGATAAACCTAAGAACTTGTCCAGAATTACCGGCTTGAATAACATCTCCGGGCCTGCTTAATCGATTAGAAACCCCTTCAACCTCAATGCAGTCACCTTGTATTTTAACCTTTGCTCCGAATTTTTCTATAGCATCTACCATTGCAAATGTATCCGCTGAAATAAGATAATTACGAATTGTTGATTTGCCTTTAGCCATCAAAGAAAACAAAACAGCTCTCAGTGTATGCGATTTCGATGGAGGGATAATAACATCCCCTGAAATTTCACTTTTTAAAACTCGATATTTCACTCTACATCCATTTAAAAGAAATCATTATACACAAAGCTCATTTTTTCTTTATTGACATTATGCAGTATGTGCGTGTAACCTGTTCTAACTTATGATGATTAAATTTTTCTTAGCCTTCTGTTTTATTTCATTTAGTCTCTTTGCAAGACCCATAGAGACGTTTTATGGCATAGTTGATGTAGAGGAACCGGTAATCCTAGAATTAATTGACAGCCCCGCATTTCAAAGACTCAAAGAGGTACATCAATATGGAGTCTCCTTCTACACAACTCATAAAGAAGAATTCACAAGATACTCTCACTCTTTAGGGGTGTTTTACCTATTAAAAGCTAATAATCGACCTCTAAATGAACAAATTGCAGGTCTTTTGCATGATGTGTCCCATACAGCTTTTTCTCATGTGGGAGATTGGGTTTTTAATAAAGAGTTTGCCGAAATTGATTATCAAAACAGCATCCATGAAGTTTTTCTTGAAGAGACAGGTCTTGTAACCATTCTAAAAAAGTACAATATCAATCCAAAAGATATCCTCCCTGAAGAGAAAACAGCCCCTGCCCTTGAAAAGCCAAGGCCTAATGCCTCTGCTGATAGACTCGATTATAGCATTCAAGGAGGCTATCATCAAAATTTCCTTACCAAAGAAGAAGCTATAGAAATATTTAATGACTGCAAATATATTGAAAACAGATGGATTTGCACAAAGCCTGCACTGATGTCAAAAGTAATTAAATTCACGTTATTTATGACTGAAACCTGTTTTAGCTCTCCTCAAAATTATCTCTCTTCAAGATGGCTTGCAGACGCTATTATCAAAGCTCTTGAAATACATCTTATCTCGAAAGATGAGTTCCATTTTGGAACTGATAATGTTATTTGGAATAAACTAATTTCATCAACAGACCCCTATATCGAATCGAAAATGCAAATGGTGCTTAATGCAAAAAATTTATTTAAGCTTGTCGATCCAAGCGAAGCTGACATGATTGTGAACGCAAAATTTTGGGGATTTGATCCTTGGGTTGAAATTGATGGAAAAATCGTAAGGCTTACAACAATTAATAAAGAGCTTAAATCTGAATATCAAACCGTTAAAGATCGCACTGCACTAGGATTTGCAATCAAATTAGCTGCCCAAGAGAACGCGATTTCAAAATCTGCATAGGTGAGCTTTGTACAAAACTCTCCTCCAAACGATTGAACCTTTCCAATTCTTTTTAAAAGAACTACTCTTGGAACACTCTTAGATGCCTTTTTATCGTTTTTCATAGCTTCATAAAGAATTGTACTTGAAAGCCCTAAAACAGGGGGAAAACAAATATCTTCCCTTAAGAGGAGACAAGCTACTCTATTCAAAGTTTCAAGAGAAATAAACCCGCTTAAATAGCTCAAATAGGTTTCAATAAGTAACCCAACCCAAAGAGCTCTGCCGTGAGAGACCAAAAAATTTGTACACTTTTCAATTGCGTGTGCAACCAGATGTCCATAATTTAGCACTCTTCTTAAGCTTAAATCGTTAGGATCTGCTTTTACAATCGCTCTTTTAATTTGAATACTACGAAAAATGTACTCATTTCCAATGATCTTTCCCTCTTCAATTTTTGAAAACAACTCTTCATCCCAAATTAATCCGTATTTAATCACCTCAATAAAACCCTCTCGAAACACCTCATTAGGAAGAGTTTTTAAGAACTCAGGTTGAATAAAAACATCTTCAGGGGGATAAAGACTCCCTATCAAATTCTTCCCCCTAGGGTGGTTAATTCCATTTTTTCCTCCGATCGCAGCGTCGACCATTCCCATAAGAGTCGTAGGAATAATTATATACGAAATCCCCCGCAAGTATGTAGCAGCTAGGTACCCAACAAGATCGGATACAACCCCCCCTCCAAAAGCGACTAAAAGATCGCTTCGACCTACCCCTAAATTTATTAATTGATCCTCTAAAGCAGCCTTAACTTCCCTACTTTTTGAACTCTCTCCAGGGGGAATTTTCAACAAAGTCGTATCAGACTTTTCCAGAGCAAGAGCTTCACAAAATGGGATGGCATACATTTCTGCGACATTGAAGTCTGAAATAACAACGATCCTCTCCTTTCTAACAGACAAGCTCTTTAAAATTTTCAAATAGACCACTACCCTTCCCTTAATGCATCTTTACTCTATGTATAACCTGAGTTGCAGGTTTTAAACCACAACTGAAACCGAGTTTTAACCAGATTTGAATCAAAAATCGAACCCTACCTGCTGAGTTTAAAAATTATTTTTTATATCCACACATCAATTTTTTAAGTTACACCAGGATTCATTATAGCGCTTTAAAAACCAAAGAACTAGTTATGAAAAAAACGAATTTTTCCCTCTCTTTTCCTACCCTTGAATTTCCTTTATAACCCTCTGAAATTTTAAAGAGCCGCTTAAAATTCAGGTTACTTTATTATCGAAAAAGAGTATAGTTTTTGTATCAACCCTTAGGGTGATTTATGCAAATAGCAATCATTACAGGACCCACTTATTCTACTGCGATTGGCAGGATTGCGCAGGCTAACGCTAGAGGCCTTGGGGTAGAACTTCGAATCGACTTGTTTCTAGAAATTGATATCGCTAGCATCAAAAAACTAAGGGATTCGGTCGCCGGAAAAGTTGTTTTCACTCTAAGAAGCAGAAGAGGGGGTGGCGGCTTTGTCGGAAATGAAGAAAAGCGGTTCAATCTAGCGCGGGAACTGTTAGCATTGCAACCTGATTATTTTGATTTTGAATGGGATACGGACCAGATTTTCCTCAATGAAATAAGATCTGCTTTTCCAAACTGCAAAATTATACTCTCCTACCATAACTTTCTAAGCACCCCCAAGGATCTAGATTCCGTTTTAAACAAAATGCTTACTTTTTCTACCTATGCATACAAAATCTGCACAACAGCTAATTCAATATCAGATTCTTATAAAATGCTTCGCTTTGTCCAAAAAATGACTAAATCAGGATTAAACATTATTGGCATCTGCATGGGCGAATACGGGAGAGTCACAAGATCTGATGGCTTGAAGGCAGGAAATTACCTAAATTACACAATCCTTCACAACCGCGATAAGGTAGCTCCAGGACTAACTCCTGTATAAGGGACATTTTACTTGAATTTTTATTGCAAAACGAAGAAAACAGAAACATAACAGACGAGACCTATGAACTTATTTCAAATGCTTATCCCTTTTTTTGAAATTTTGATCATGACGGTCATCATCAACTACCTGCTCTCATTTTTTTGGAACACCAGGTCTATGGACCTCATATTTGGGGTGATTGCCTTTCTTTTACTCTTTGCAATTTCATCATGGGTTCCTCTGCCTGTACTGCACAAACTGATTTTACTCCTTGCTAATGTGGCAGTTATTGCTATTATCGTCATTTTTCAACCGGAACTTAGAACAGCTCTTTCAAAACTGAGCCTCAAAACCACTAGATCGAGGGAAATTACTGAATTTGATAGATTTCTAGAGCAACTCGCAACATCCACATACAGGATGGCTGAAAAGCAAATAGGTGCCCTTATTGTACTTGAAAAAAATGACCCCCTTGATGAGTATGCAAAAAAAGCAGTTATCTTAAATGCAGATTTCACATCTGAGCTTATCGAGACAATTTTCAGTAAAACCGCCCCTCTACATGATGGAGCTGTCATCATTAAAGATAAAAAAATAGTAGCAGCCTCAGCTATTTTACCCCTTGCCGACAGCCCACACATACAAAAATCTTTAGGAACACGCCATCGGGCTGGAATCGGTCTTAGCCTTATTACAGACTCGGTTATAATTATTGTCTCTGAAGAGACAGGAAAAGTATCTCTTGCCAGAGATGGGATTATTACTAGAGGGATAAAAATTGATAGGCTTAAGGGAGTTTTACGAAGCCTTTTTTACCAAGAGCAAGAAATCCAAGTAAATAAGAAAGAAAATATCTGGGAGTGGCTCAAAAGATGATTTCATTAATAAAATACCTCTTCGTAGATAACTGGATGAAAAAACTCATCTCACTCGTTCTTGCAATTATTGTTTGGTTTACTGTAGATCAATCACTTACGTCAACAAAAACAATTAATACGGTAGGTGTTAGAGTGATCAACCTCCCTGCAGGAAAAACGATTAACGGCCTACAACCTTCCGGCCTCCTTAACAAAAGATTCTCCTTAACGATTACGGGTAAAAAGTCCCATCTAGAAGAAATTTCTCCAAGCGATTTAGAAATCTCCATTGATGCCACCGAATTTACTTCAGAAAACATCATAAATATAGAAAAAAAGCACCTGACATCCCTGAATCCAGAATTAAGCATCGCCAACCATATTAACCGAGTTGCCGCAAAATCGTTAGTAATTAACCTGGTACCCCTTTCTACAGAAAAAATTCCGGTCTACGTATCTAGGCCTATTGGCGAGGCCCCGAAAGGCTTCCAGTTTCTTGATGTTTGGCCCTACCATCTAAGCATCAGCGTAAGCGGGCCTGATGAAATCATTAAAAAACTAAAATCCAAAGGATTAAAGCTCACTTATAATCTAAATGATATTTCAAAGGCTGATTTAGAGCGAATTAACTCTGGAAGGCAAAAAAATGTTGTTACTTTTTTCATCCCAGATGAGTGGAAAACAATCAATCTCCCCTCCATCTCTGATATGCCTCTCAAAATAGATGATCCTGAAGCAAGATTTTTAAGAATTGATTTTATCACCTCAAACGCAATTCCGATCAATTTCACCCTACCTGTTAATCTTTATTTCCCCCCCGATTACAAAGGGTCGGCTTCCCCCTCTTCAATTTCTATCTCAAGCAATGAGCTTATCAGCTCTGCAAAAGGCTTAAAACTGTTAAACAAAGAACTTTATACAAAAGGAGTTAGCGAGCTTTTTGTTAAAATTATTAAGGATAAAGTCTTTTTATCTGTGAATATGACCCCTGGAGCTGATGAAGAAATAGTTGACTGGTCGATTCAATTCGTAAATCCTACCGCTTTAGAAGATCAATATGTAAGCACTATGATCACAGAAATTAATGATGATGAACTCAAAGAGATGCATCCTACTCTGAGAGAAGAGCATTTAAGAAACCGCTTTCGCAACTACATGAACAGATTCACCTTGTTAAGCACTGACAATGAACCTCTTAATCTAAATATCCAATTGAAGGGTAAAGAAGTCATTATCAGGGAAGCTTCGGAACCTAAATTCTAATGTACAGATTTTATACCACAGACAGCCTCTCTGACGGATTAACTGCTAATCTTGACCTAGAAGAGCTTCATCACCTAAGCAGAGTGTTACGAGTAAAACCTGGCGAAGCCATCGAGCTTGTAAACGGTAAAGGGGAACTCGCAATTGCTTTATTCGACAAAGAAATTCGTGTGGAATCAGTCCAAAAATCAGAGCCTCCTTTGAAAAAATCTATACTCATCCAGGCCCTTCCTGAAAAGCACCATCTCGAATTCATTTTAGAAAAAGCAACAGAGATCGGCGTAACTGATTTTTGGATTTTTCCCTCAGAAAAAAGTAAAATTCAGGAGATCTCAGAAGCTTTTGTTGGACGAATGAAGAAAATCACGATTTCAGCTCTTAAGCAGAGCAAGAGGCTTTTCCTTCCAGAAATTCAAATATTTCGCAGACTCTCTGATATCAAAGAAGTTCCCCACAAACTTTATCTTGCAGACCCAAAAGGGTCCCCATTTATCCAAGAGAGGGAAAGGTCAACCGCATTTATTGTAGGACCGGAATCGGGCTTTACCCAAAAAGAGATCCGTTATTTTCAAGAGGTCTTAGCAGCAAGCCCCACGACCCTATCAAAAAACGTGCTAAGAACAGAAACTGCAGCTATTGTTTCTGCTTTTCTTATTTGTTCAGCTTAGATATATTTATACTAATTATATTGTAAAAGGAGAATCTTATGAATTCAGCAATTGGCATTATTTTAGCATTAGCAATCTACAGCTTAATTGGATTTGGTTTTTACCTAATTCTTAAAAAAATTTCAAATCGTCTCAAGAAAAGGGTCTTTTTTCCAAATGACGAACTCTCTCTCTATTTAGCTCCTCTAGACATTAAGAGTGAAGAAAAAATACGTAAACAATGGCTTTGGACTTTCCTTATCTCAACTCTCTTTTCCCTTGCCCCCTTCACGGTTATTGTATCAAACCCTCAATTACAAGCTCAAATCCCCTACCAAAACGCCCCTCTATTTTACGCCGTCATGTTTTCAGTAATGCTAGTTGCTATGGCAATGGTGCTTTGGCTCGTCTACTACTGCGCTTACAAGAAACGAGGCACAGCCCTCCTTCTCATTATTCTAATCTCAATTCCCTTTGCACAAATAAATTTTTACAGCATGAACTTTTCTAAATCCTACAACTATTCCAACCTGACTACGACCCTTTTATTTATCGGTAACGCGATTCAAATCGTCTACTGGTTTACCTCTCTCAGACTTCGAAATGCTAACCTTAAAAGGAGATACCACGAAAGTGCCCTCCGCCTTCAAGAAAAATTTAAAAATATTTAAACTCAACCCGCTACTTATTTCATTTTCCAGAAGTTCTCGCGGCAGATGAGATTTAATCAATAGTTTTAAAACCAAGGTTCTTCACCTTAGCGAAAAACGATTGATTAAAGATCGCTGCCAGAGAAATTCTGGAGATGACAGCCCAATTCCTACATACCGCTTTTGAAAGGTCTGCCATGTCCGAAGGGCGGGCAGCTAATCTGTCAATTATCGCAAAGAGGGATCGTCGATTGCGAGTCCAAAGGGCATCCAGCGGTGAGAGTGTGCTTTGCAACCGGGCGATATGCGATAAGCGAGGTGATCCTCACAGCAAAAATTGGGCGGGTTTAACCCTATCACTTTATCTTTGGGCTCATGCTTACTTTTGTTTTTCTAAAGAGCATGATTAAACCTATAGCAATGATAGGTAGGCTGAGAACCTGACCCATCAATAAAACAGAGCCTTGTGTATCAAACCAAAGGCTCTGTTTTGTTTTAATAAACTCGATAAAAAAGCGGAAAAGAAAGGTTAGGCTAAGGGTAAGCCCAGCGATTCTTCCAGGAATAAGCCGATCTTTTTTTGTATACCAAACGATCGCTAGAATAAAAAAAAGGGCTAAGTAAAAAGCAGATTCATAAAGTTGCGCCGGATGTCTAGGGAGAACAAGTCCTCCGTCTGCAGGATGACCAAAAATAATACCAAAACGACTTTCTGTAGGGGATCCAAGAATTTCCTGGTTAAAAAAATTTCCGAGACGAATTAAACAAGCTGCAAACATTGCTGGGACGCAAAGATAGTCAAGTAGCGCTAAGAAGGTAAAATCTGGATACTCTTTTTTAATTCTATGAGAAAACAGGAAAATTGCTAGAATAATAGCTACAATCGCTCCATGGCTAGCAAGCCCCCCCTCCCATGTTTTAAAAATCGAGATCGGGTTTCTAAAATAGTCCATGGGGTGCTCATAAAAAAGAATGTGACCAAGTCTTGCTCCAAAGATTGTAGCGATAATAACATAGAGCAGAAGCCTTTCAGCAAAAACATTTGCCTCTTTTTTCTCTAGTCTTCTCCCTATCATCAAAGTAAATATTTGAAACCCAATCCAAAAACCAAAAGCGAAAAAGACCCCATACCAAGTAACTGGCAAATTTACAACCGGCAACTGAAAAAAAACACTACTTGGATCCCAATATATCCAACCAAACATAGACACCTTCTTTACGATGCATTATACTTATCTCTATGATGCGTATCAAGATTATTTCTCCAGGAAAACACAAAGAGGAGTGGCTCTTGCAAGGTCTAGCCGAGTATGAAAAGCGTCTATCTCGGGTAGCAAAAATTGAATGGGTCTTTCCTAAAGAGCTAAAACTACCCGAAGAACCCTACTCTCTCCTCGATGTCAAAGGAAAATTTTTAAGCAGTGAGGAGTTTTCTACTTTTTTACTCTCAAAGCAGGCTCATACTTTCGTAATTGGCGGTCCTAGCGGCCCCCCCAAAAATATTTCAGATAGGGCCGATTTCAAATTCAGTTTATCACCGATGACTTTTACACACCAGCTAGTTAGGCTTGTTTTAGTCGAGCAAATCTATCGGGGATTTGAAATTTTTAAAGGCTCAAATTATCACAAGTAGTGACAAATAAGAAGACTCAATTTACAATTAATTTTTTTGCAGGGGAGGAATAAATGCACCTAGCGATTATTTTTACGCGTATCTTGTTTACTATTCTTAGCTTATTTTTCATGACTACCTATATGCTTACTTACCCTGTAGGGTCTCTCTCTATGAAAATTTTATCAGGGGTTTGTTTAGGCGCCAGCTTTTCCCTAATACTGATTGGAATCGAAATGTTTTTAAAGCGCTGTAGCTTGAGACTATTTAATGTAGCAACAGTAGGTCTTTTTTCAGGCTACCTATTAGGAAGAGCATTTACTTTGATTTTTGACACCCTCATAAAAGCAACTTCTCTTTCTATCACACTCAATGAACCTGTTGTTGATGTTTTGAAAATTTCCCTCTATCTTGTCGCTCTTTATCTAGGAACTCTGTTAGCTTTTCGGTTTTCTGATGAACTCCACATAACGATCCCTTTTATTAAGTTCTCAAACTCAATCCACAGAAAAAAGGACCTTCTCCTTGACACAGCCGTACTAGAAGATCCGAGATTGATTGACTTTTGCTCTCAAGGAATTTTAAACAATCAAATCGTAGTTCCTAAATTTCTAGTTAAAGAATTACAAGCCACTCCAGAATTGAGAAAATCACTCGAAGTTCTTAAAAAACTTGAAGGGATGCCCTCTCTTAATTTACGGTATAGCGAGACAGATTTTTCCGACACAAAACTCCTTTCCCAAAAAATGCTACGGCTTGCAAAACATTTAGAAGCAAACATATTAACTGCTGATCCTACAAAAGCTCATACCCCACCCTCTGATGAAATTCTCTTTATTAATTTCTGCGCGCTCTCAAATTCTCTTAAACCACTCACTCCACCTGGAGAGACCATTACGATTAAAATTCAGCGATATGGAAAAGAGCCTAAACAAGGTGTTGGTTATTTAGAAGATGGAACCATGGTCGTTGTAAATAATGGCGGCGAATATATTGGAGAAGTTATAGATACTCAAGTGATTTCCGTAAAACAAACTAGCGCTGGTAGAATTATTTTTACAAATGCACTTGTCGAAGAAACCTCTCACCTCTTTGAGCAAGAAGCAGTGTATGACCACCATGAGTAATATCATCGGAATTGGAACTGATATCCTTGAAATAGATCGTTTTCGAAAAGTTGTCGAAAAACAGGGACAATCCTTTCTCGACAAAATTTTTACCAAAGCTGAGCAAGAGTACTGCAAGCGGCATAACGACCCTCTAGAAAGATACACTGCCCGTTTTTGTGCAAAGGAAGCCATTGCTAAATCACTGGGTCAGGGATTTGGCGAACATATCCACTTTCAAGATATTGAAATTACTAACGACTCTTCTGGAAAACCAGGGGTCACCCTCTCAGAGAAATGTTCCACCTATTTTAAAAACCCCCATTTTCACCTCTCACTCTCCCACTGCAAGCAATACGCTACCGCTACTGCTATTGCCCTCAGAGGGTAAGTTTTAAATGGCATGTTTCAAAATCAAAACGAGAAGGGCAAATCATAGGTAAGTCTAAAGCTATTATAATCTTCCGGAAAAGTTTTTGCAAAGAATCTATGAGCATAACTCAGCGTTAAAGAGCCTTTGACGCTAAAGAGAATTGTAAATGTAGCGCCTATATCAACACTTTGATGACGATACATACCGTAGCCATTAAAGTGGTGCACGTCAATCAGAGTTCTAGGGCCAAGTCCGAAGTAGCTTTTTAGAAACGCTGAAAAAATATAGTCTTTGAACGCCTTTGCACGGATATCAAAATTTGCTTTTAACCAAGGGTATCCACGATTTGCTTGACCAACCGCCCCAGTAACAAAGGTTCTCCAACTCCAATCATCTTCTTTAGCAAACTCTTTCCCCAGTGAAGCTATCAGCTCAAAATTCCAAAGATCGTGATAAGGAACAGCAACATCTCTCAGTCGAGATTTCGGTACACCTCGGATATTGATCCCGGTATCCAAGCTCACAAAATCTCCAATAATATCATTGAGCAAAAGACGTCTAACTTGAAACGCGGCACTTTCAAGACCGAAATTCCTTGCAGAAGTACTTTCGAATTGCGCTTCGATTTCTGCATCATAGGAGGGAGAAATCGGAGCTAATAATCCTACCGTAGCTTGCATGTTTGTTGAATGATAATCGATGGGATTAAAGCCATTATTGACATTAGTAAAAAAACTCCCATCAAAATCCCCCTTCGCATGAAAATTAAAGGGGGGATAAAACCATGGCTGCTCCTCTAGAGCATTCATCTGAGTCATCAATCCAATGCAAATTAGGATTACTTGTGATTTTTTACTACTAAACATTTTTCAGCATCTGTTTTTTCTGTGAGCCATTTTTCTGCATCGAGAGCTGCCATGCACCCCATCCCTGCAGCAGTAATTGCCTGACGGTATCTTTTATCACACACATCACCAGCTGCAAAAACACCTTCCTTAGAAGTGTGTGACGTCCCTTTTTTAACACTAATATAGAGGGTTTCATCAAGCTCAATTTTTCCTCTTACAAGCTCTGTATTAGGTTCATGACCGATTGCATAAAAAAGACCTCTTACAGAAATTTTTTTTATTTCGCCCGTAGCAGCGCTTTTTATCTCAATTGCTTCCAAACTAGTTTTTCCTACAGCTCGCTCTAGGGTATGACCAAAAATCACTTGAATTTTTGGGTGATCCATGACCCTGTCTTGCATAATCTTAGAAGCTCTAAAATGATCTTTACGCACAATTAAATAGACCTGACTTGCATATTTAGTTAAAAAATGAGCCTCTTCGCAAGCAGAATCGCCCCCTCCAATAACAGCAAGTGGCTGATTTCTAAAAAATGGAAGTGCCCCATCGCAAACGGCACAAGCGCTAATTCCCTTATTCCAAAACTCATTATTACCAGGGACATCCATTTTTCGGGCGTAGGCACCTGTAGCTAAAATAATTGAAAGTGTTAACACACTATTTCCTGTCCCCTTTACCCCGAATGGACAATTTTCCAGATCTAGTTCAATTACATCCTCCTCAAAAACCTCCACTCCGAACCTTCTAGCCTGATGCTCCATTAAACGAATAAGCTCTGGACCTGTAACGCCCAACGGAAAGCCAGGAAAATTCTCAACTTCATAAGTAGTAGTTAGTTGTCCTCCTCTTTGCCCCCCCTTTTTTACTCCAGTAAAGACAACAGGCTTTAGTTCTGCCCTAGCGGCATAGAGCGCTGCCGTCCAGGCTGCCGGTCCCGATCCAATAATTACGACTTGCCTAACATCCATTAAAAACCTCTCTTTATTTTAAAGAATCGATTATCCGAAAAAAAGATCATAAAAGCAATAAAAGTTATTGTGGAAATAACTCGCATTCGGCGAAAATAGATGGTCTAATCGGGGGCAGAACCTGACTAACTCGCGAAACAAGAGGGGTAAGGAAAGATTGAGGAATATTTGTCTAAAAAATGTGTCAAAAACTAAAAATGGTAATGTAATTTTTGATAATATTTCTTTAGAAATTCCCTCAGGGGAGTTTTTTGCCCTTTTAGGCCCCTCAGGCTGCGGAAAAACAACCCTATTACGTCTGATTGCGGGGCTTGAAAAAGTTGATTCTGGAAGGATTTTTTTAGGAAATATCGACATTACCGATCAACCCGTTCATAAAAGAAAGATTAACGTAGTTTTTCAAAATTACGCCCTTTTTCCTCATCTCTCAGTGTTTGACAACGTTGCCTACAGTTTAACGATTCAAAAAAAATCTAAAGAAGAAATTATTTATAAAGTGCAAAAAATTTTAAAGGCATTTCATTTAGAAGATCATGTCTATAAAAAACCCTCTCAACTTTCAGGCGGACAGCAGCAGCGAGTTGCCATTGCTAGAGCTATTATCAGTGAACCTGAAGTTCTCCTTCTTGATGAGCCCTTAGCTGCTCTTGATTTCAAGCTTAGAGAAAAGTTATTAATTGAATTAATTGATCTTCAGGACAAACTGTTAACAACTTTCGTCTATGTAACCCACGATCAGTTCGAAGCCCTTACTGTAGCAGATCATATGGCAATTATGAATCCGTATGGAAAAATTGCCCAGATAGGGACCCCTAAAGAAATTTACGAGTTTCCTAACTCTACCTTTGTAGCTGATTTTGTGGGAAATACAAATACTTTTGAGGGCAGGTTAGTTACGGAAGAAAATGAAATAAAATTTGAAGTTCGAGGTTTAGGTAGCTTTACAATAGTCTCTCCACAAAACAATAGGTTTGCTCTCCAAGGAGAGGCTATCATGAGTATTAGGCCAGAGAAAATTTTTATCTCTAAAAAACCCGTAGAAAATTTCTCTAACTGCCTTACAGGATCAGTCTCTTCTATTGTTTATACGGGAAGATCAACCCTCTATGAAGTAATTTTAAAAAACAAAATGAAGTTGCAGGTTTTTGAGCAAAATGAAGAACACTTCCCCCAAGAAAATATAGATTACGATGATGAAGTCTATCTCTCTTGGCAAAAAGAGAATGTTGTTTTATTGGAGGGGTAAAATGGCCACAGCTCTTGAAAATGATTTTATTACCCCCCATTCCACAAAAAAGCCAAAAACTCAGCTAAGAAAATTTTTAAAAGGGGGAATTCCCTTTGCTATTGGCTCTACCGCATTCATCTGGCAAGTCATTTTTTTCTACCTCCCCCTTTTCATCTTAATCACCTCTAGTTTTTTTAAATTATCTGCATCTGGTCATTTTGAATCCTTTACTGTTGAGCACTTTAAATCTATCCTAACCCTAACATACTTCAAAGTAATAGCAAATTCTGTATCACTTGCATTTGTCACCACCCTATTATGTCTTATACTTGGATTTCCCCTTGCTTACTGCATCGTTTTTCACAGCGGGAAATTAAAAAACTTCCTACTATTTCTTATCATCATCCCTTTTTGGACTAATTTTATTTTACACATCTATGCCTGGTTTTTTGTTCTAGAAAAACACGGTTTTATTAATAACATCTTACTACAACTTGGGTGCATCTCCCATCCCATACATTTTTTAAACTCCCACTTCTCTATTTATTTAATGATGGTCTATTTTTACCTTCCATTTATGGTCCTCCCCATATTCTCTTCGCTAGAACGATTCGACCACTCTCTACTAGAAGCCTCTCTTGATCTAGGGGCAAACAAAAATCAGACCATCCGGAGAATACTTATTCCCGTAAGCATGAATGCAATACGCTCTGGCATTTATCTTGTTTTTATTCCAGCATTTGGGGAGTTTGTTATTCCAGAACTAATGGGAGGGGCTAAAGACCTATTTATCGGGAATGTTATCTCGTTTTTTATTATGGATCATCAAACAGCTCCATTAGGAGTTGCATTTACAGTATTAAGCACAACAGCCCTCCTAGTCGCCTTAGTAGTACTCCAGTTTGCCCTAAAAAAACTCTATCAACTATTTGTCGGAGAGGTGAAATGGGCAAAAGCTTGAAAAAATTTATCCCGAGGATTTTTTTATGGACGACATTCAGCTTCCTCTACCTTCCTTTATTTGTATTAATTGCTTTTTCCTTTAATGCAAAGTCGTTTCCTGCCCCCTGGGGTCATTTCACAATCCACTGGTATAAAGAACTTTTTGAAGCGCAACAACTTTGGGATTCTTTTCTTAATTCCTTTATCGTTGCCTCATTTTCAACCCTCCTCTCCCTTCTTTTAACAACGGCGCTCCTCTATCTTCTTTCGAGATTTCGGACCTTAGGCAACTGGTCAACTATATTTTATGGAAACCTAATTATCCCCGAAACAGTTCTTGGCGCAGGATTACTAAGCTATTTTACCCTAGCCCATGTTCCGCTCGGACTTCCCACCATTGTTGTCGCTCACACAGTTTTAGGAATCGGATTTTCAATACCCATTCTTTTCACAAGATTTGCCGAAATTGATATTAGAATTTTCGAAGCCTCTAGAGTCCTAGGGGCAAGCTCTGCTCAAACTTTTTTCAAAGTCTCTCTTCCACTTATGAGACCTACCCTACTTGCGGTAAGCTTAATGATTTTTATTATCTCTTTTGATGATTTTGTCTTATCCTATTTTTGCTCTGGAACCTCTGTGCAAACTCTCTCCCTATTTTTAGTAAACTCCATTCGCTACGGCATATCTCCTGTGATTAACGCCTTTGCCTCAATTTTACTCATCTTAATTGCCCTTTTGGCATCTCTATTTTTTACCTTTAAAAAAGAGGCGAGGCTATTCTAATGAAATTATTTATCCGCTTTTTTTATATTTTTCTCATAACTCTATTTATTTTATTCACTACTTATTTCATTAGTTATTCGTTTTCAAAAAATAGCGATCCTAATACCCTCAACATCTTTGTTTGGGGTGATTTTTTTCCAGAAGAGACCCTAAAAAAATTTGAAGAAGAGACGGGAATTCACTTAAATGTCAATTATTACGGTAGCAACGAAGAACTGATCCTAAAGCTAGAAAGCACAAAAGGTGTAGGTTACGATCTTGTTTTCCCCTCAGACTACGCGGTGACGGCATTAAAACAAAAAAATCTTTTAGCCCCTTTGAACAAGGGAAACCTTGATTTTATGAATCGAATCGAACCCTATCTTTTAGATCTTAAGTTCGATCGAAAGAATGAACACTCTGTTCCCTATTCTTGGGAAGTTTACGGGATTACTCATGAAACAAAGAAGCTTCCGAGAAATTTTCAACCCTCATTAGCGGCCCTGTTTGAAGGGACTTACAAAGTTATAATGACAGCAGATCCGGTCGAGGCTATCGATTTTGCCTCACACTATCTCTTTGGATACAAAAACACACTCTCTTCCAAAGAGGAGACAAAAGTGATCCAATTACTTAAGAATCAGAAAAAAAGAGTTGAAGCTTATACAGACGATCGGGTGCAATACATGATTTCTTCCGAAGATTGTCCCGTAGCTCTCATGAGAGTCTCTTTTTTCTGGAAAAATTTTGAGGCTTTTCCCCACCTTCAGATCTACCTGCCACGAGAGGGGGTTTTCACCACCATTGAAAACGTCTCAATCTCTGCAGGAGCTGAACACATTGATGCAGCCTACAAATTCATCAACTACATCTATAAACCCGAAATTATGGCAAAACAGTTTGATCTGAGCCCCCTATTTCCAGCATGCACAGACACCCTACCCTTTACAAGCTTGGGAAACATACCAAGGTACTACGAAATTCTTAAAGAAGTCCAAAGTCGAAATGACCTCTTTTTCACACACTACCTGATCCCTCAAAGCAAAATTCGCCCCACCTGGGTTGAAATCAAATCTTAAAACCCGGCCTGCTACTTATTCGCCCTTAGTGCCGAACAAAACAATCAAGATACGAGCTACAGGGAGAGTTAAGATTTTTTACTCTAAAAAAAATGTCGTGCTTTTGCACGACATTTTATAAAACCATAATTTTTGACTTATGCGTTGATTTCAAGCTTCTTTTTCTTAATAAAAGCAACTACATCTCCTACAGTCTGTAGAGTTGCAGCTTCTGTCTCAGAAATCTCGAGATCAAGCCTCTCTTCAAATGTCATAATGAGCTCTGTCTGATCAAGGGAATCAGCATTTAAGTCTTCCACAAAAGACTTCTCTGCTGTCACTTCTTCTGGGTCAACCCCAAGTTGCTCAACAACAATATCTATTACTTCTTTTTCTATTTCGTCCATACCTTAATTATCCTATATGGTTTTTTGTTAGTAATTTTATGCAGTCATTCCTCCATCTATGGAGAGCACTTGACCTGTAATATAGTTAGATTCATCACTTGCAAGAAATAATGCAGCAGCTGCTATCTCTTCTGGCAAGCCGAATCTTCCCATAGGCACATCTTTTAGTAAAAACTCTTTTTGAGCATCTGTTAGTGAATCCAACATGTCCGTTGCTATACCACCAGGAGCAATACAGTTCACCGTAATATTCCTCGACGCTACTTCCTTTGCAAGAGTTTTGGAAAACCCAATCATACCAGCCTTTGAGGCCGAATAGTTAGCTTGACCGGGATTTCCCTTTAATCCTACAACCGATGAGATATTAATGATTCTACCACATCTCTGCTTAATCATGCTTCTTATAAAAGCGCTACACAAAGTATACACTGATTTTAAATTAATATCGAGCACTGTATCCCAATCATCCTCTTTCATTTTCATAAGAAGCTGATCTCTAGTTACTCCAGCATTATTGATCAGGACATCTATCCGTCCCCAATTTTTTAAAACGATCTCAGAAAAAAGATCTACCTCATTTTTTTTTGAAACATCTACTTTATAAAATTCAATTTTTTGATTTGAATCGTCACATATTTTTTTAAGCTCTGAAGCTGCTATTTGACCTTTCTCTTCACTTGTCCCTACGATGATAACACTAGCTCCCTCTTTTACAAAAAAAGAGGCTATTGCAAAACCAATCCCTCTAGTCCCACCTGTAATAATAACATTTTTATTAGCCAATCGCTTCATAAACACGCTCCAAATCACTAACTTTTTCAATGCCTGTAACTGGAGCTTCAATCCCCATCTTTCGATGCATTGAAGACAACTGTCCAGGACCTATCTCATAAAAATGGGTAGCCTCTATGCGGGCAAGAGAAAGGGCGCACTCCATCCATCTTGTAGGTGATGAGACTTGCTCTGTTAAATATTTTTTTATCAAATCAACATCATCTACAAAATCGCCAACTACATTCATTGCAATTAAAACATCACTGTCTTGAAATTTCACTTGCTCTATCAACGGCTCTAATTTATCCCTGGCAGAAGCCATCAAAGGGCTGTGAAACGCACCAGAAACAGCTAGAGGAAGCACTCTTTTTGCCCCTCTTTCTTGCAAATTTTTAGTAATACTATCTACTTTTTCTTTCGGGCATGCAACAACAATTTGACCCGGACAGTTCAAATTCGCAAGCCAGGCCCCACTTTTCAAAATTTCTCCCTCTTCTAGACCCATCACTACGAGCATGGCACCGGGGTAAGCAACGCAAGCCTCTTGCATAAATTTTCCTCGAGCTCCTACCAATTTAAGACACTCAGAGAAACTAACCTTGCCTGCTGCATAAAGAGCTGTGTACTCACCAAGGCTCAGCCCCCCCGTCATACTAGGCTTCAAAGAGGGAAATTGTTTTTTTAATGTAGTTAAAATCGCTACACTAGTCACAAAAATTGCAGGCTGGCTAAACATTGTCTCTGTTAGCTTCTCCATAGGCCCCTCGAAGATAAGCTTTGACAGGGAAAATGAAAGAATTTCATCCGCCTCCTGAAAAATTTCTTTTGCCTCTAAAAACGTTTCAAAAAAATCTTTTCCCATTCCAGGCTTTTGAGCCCCTTGACCGGGGAAAATAAATGCATTCTTCTGGAAACTAGTCATTTAAGCAAAATCTCCTTCGGCAGTTACAATAAGAGAACCCCAGGTTAGCCCTGCTCCAAAAGCAACGAGCAACAAGTTATCTCGATTTTTTATCTTCTTTTCAACAAACAGCTTCTCTAAAGCAAGGCCAATCGAAGAGGCAGAGGTATTCCCGTATAACTCCAGAACCTTAACAACCCTCTCGTCTTCAATGTTACACCGCTTAGCAATAGCATCAATAATCCTCAAATTAGCTTGATGAGGCACTAAATAAGCAATCTCTTTGCTCTCTAATTGAGAATCCGCAATACACTGAACTGCAGAAACTTCCATTCTTCTGACGGCGTGCTTAAAAATCTCCTTCCCATCCATCTTTAGGTAGTGCATTCTTTGCTGAACAGTTTCATAAGTCGCTGGTTTTCTGCATCCTCCGGCAGGAAGAAGGAGCAGACCCCCTTGATCTCCATCAGCTCCGAGCGACGCTTTCCCAATCTTTAAGCCAGGCCCCCTGTCTGTAACAACCAAGGCTGCAGCTCCATCCCCAAAAAGGATGCAAGTGTTTCTATCCTCATAATCTGTAATAGAAGAAATTTTTTCAGAAGCGACAATCAAAATATTTTTATACATTCCAGATTCAATAAATGATTTACCAACAGCCAACGCATAGACCATCCCTGAGCAAGCTGCTTGGATGTCAAACGCGGCAGCATTTTTAGCCCCCAATCCAGCCTGGATTAGACAAGCGGTGCTAGGGAAGGTATAGTCAGGGGAAAGCGTTGCCACAAGGATCATCTCAATATCCTCTGCCTTAATACCAGAACGAGTCAGAGCTACTTGTGCGGCTTTTAACCCCATATCAGAGGTGTATTCACCCTCTTCTGCGATATGTCGCTCCCTCATCCCTGTGCGAGAGACTATCCACTCATCAGTAGTGTCAACTAATTTTTCTAAATCTGAATTAGTCAAAACTTTTTTAGGCAAGTAAGTGCCAAGGGCGGAGATATAAGCAATAGGTCCTTTCATAATGCTTTCTATTTTACCTCAATCTATTTTATTAAACCTAGTGCTTTTTATCCGAATCTCGTCTAAAATCCCAATTCTATGAGCTATCCGCAGTCAATTCAAAAATTGATTTTATTTTTTAGAAAGCTACCTGGGGTGGGAAAAAAGACAGCTGAGCGCTTTGCGTTTCAAATAATTTCTTGGAAAGATTCCGATTTAAATGCCCTTTCAAGCCTCTTAAATAGCATAAAAAAAGATTTACTAGCATGCCCTACATGCAACGCTCTCTTTGATAAAAGCACATGCCCGTTTTGCGACTTAGAGACAAGGGATTCTAGCATTCTATGCATCGTTGCCTCCCCCAAAGACATATATACGTTAGAGGCTACTGGGATCTATAATGGGCTCTACCACGTTATTCCAGGACTCCTATCCCCTATTGATCATTTTGGACCCAACGAACTCCACTTTATTAAACTCAAAGAACGGCTTGCTCAAATTAAAGCTCGGGAAGTTATACTCGCTCTTGACTCCACCATTGAAGGAGACGCAACTTCTCTCTACCTGAAAAAGGAGCTTAACCAAGCTGGGATTAGTGTTTCTCGCCTTGCAATGGGAATGCCCCTCGGCAGCTCACTCGATTTCCTCGATGAAGGAACTCTAACCAGAGCATTTTCCTCAAGATTGCCTGTTTGATTTTTTCTCTTTTGCAAAAAATTGGAGTGTGATAGATTCTTTCGTGTTATGAAAATTTTATTTGCCTCTATTTTTTCTTTGCTCTCTCTTTTTGGAGCTACGCCGCCTACGGAGCCCTACGAAGGGAATCCAGTTCGCAAGATCCACGTTATAGTAGAAAACCAGTCTCCCGATGAAGTTGATGAGGAGGCGCAGGTTGTTTATAGAATGCACACCAAGATGGGCGACCCCTTCGATCAAGAACTGTTTGATAGAGATTTAAAGAGTTTATCCGATGAGTACGAATCTGTAGATCCTTCAATTAAAGTCGAAAATGGACAAGTCCTAATTTCGATTACATTGAAAAAACGGCCTGTTATCACTAGCTTTGTGATTGAAGGCTCCTCTTTTAAGGATAAGAAAATTTTGAGTGAGGCAGAACTTAAAAAAGGGATGTCTTATAACCGAGAAGAATTTTATAAGTCGATTCAAAAAATTAGAGACTTTTTAGTTAAAAAAGGGTTTTTTAAAGCTGAAATTTCCTATGTAGTAGAAAACACACCAATCAATAATGAAATTACGATCCACTTAATTATTCATGAAGGCCCTACAGGAAGAATTAACCAAATTCAGTTCGAAGGGTTTACTAAAACAGAAGAGTCAGAAATTCTTGAATTAATTCGCGTGAGAAAATTCAACATATTCACGAGCTGGCTCACTGGATCTGGGACAATTAAAGATGAAGAACTCGAGCCCGACATCCAGACAATTGTACACCATATGCAAAATCATGGCTACGTAGACGCTCATGTCACAATGAAGCTTGAAGACCTACCTGACAATAAATTAGCCCTAGTTTTTGTTTTAAATCGCGGTGCCAAGTATTCGATACATAACATCTCTTTTTCAGGCGCTACCCTAAAAACAGATGAAGAGTTGAAAAAGGCCTCTGATTTACAGCCAGGCGAAACTTTTTCGATTGATAAAATAAGAGCTGCTCAAGAACGAGTTCGAGAGCTCTATACTCAAGAGGGCTACCTCCACTCGAGCATAGACTACAGACTTGACCTCCTCTCAAACGAACCACAATATGACATCCATTTCAATGTTGAAGAGTCTCAAAAATATCGAGTAGGCCTTGTAATGGTAACTGGAAATTACAACACCAATAAAAATGTAGTTTACAACAACATTGACATTGAACCGGGTGAAGTCTTTGACTCAAGAAAAATCAAATCGACACAAGATAGGCTCCAATCAACAGGTTATTTCAAAAACGTCAACGTCTATCCGATAAAATCAGACGAGCATCAATATGGCGCATCTGAATACTGTGACGTCATGGTAGAAGTTAACGAAGCTCAAACGGGGAGCGCAAGCCTATTTGGCGGATTGAGCTCAACTGACAGTGCTTTTGGAGGGATAGATCTCACCGAAAATAATTTTAGCCTTGCGGGATTTAGAAATGTTTGGTTCAAAGGACCCTCTGCTTTTCGCGGAGGAGGACAGTTCCTACAAATTAAAGGAACCCTTGGTATCAGAGAGAGCGACATTAGCGTATCCTGGCTAGACCCTTATTTTAACGACAGTTTATGGAGACTGGGTATAGATTTTCAAGCAGGGACCAGCAAGGTACTGTCTAAAGACTACAACCTTAAGACGATAGGATCTACAGTCACTACCTCCTACCCTCTCACATCCTACCTTAACTACGGATTTAGATTCCGAGTAAAAAATGAAATAACAGATGTAGCTAGCAAAGAGAAAATAAAGAATCCTGAAGAGTATGCTCAAGAACAAAACAATGGTATTGTCTCTGCCTTAGCATCGACAATGGGATTTGACACAACTGACAGCATTTTCAGACCTCATAGAGGTTTCCGAACCAACTTTGAGGCTGAGTTTGGGGGGCTTGTTCCTAATAAAATGGGGTCAAACAACATTCCCTTTGTCCGTTTTGGATCGCTTAACGCCTACTACATCCCTATTTGGAGAAAAGGTACTTTTAAAATTCGTGGGGATTTGAAGTTTACACAACCCCTTTCTGGCGGAAATGGAAATGATCTCCCCTTAGCAGAACACTTTTTTCTTGGGGGTGAAGGGACAGTTAGAGGGTACAAGCAAGGTATGGTTGGTCCAATCTTCAGAAACGTAACTGTAAAAGAGAATGGGGAAGAAGAGATTAACACATCTCCGAAGGGTGGAATGTCATCAGCCCTCTTGTCTTTTGAGTATGCGCAAAATATTTTCAGACCACTAGACCTATTTACTTTTATTGATGCTGGTGCAGTTTCAATGGATTATTGGAGTTTCAACAAACCAGTTGCAACTTATGGCATCGGAGCGCGAATTGATATCGGAAAAAGACTTCCATTTGTTTTTGGTATCGGATTGCCTCTCGGTTTAAGTAGTAAAGCCTATAAAGAGTTTAAAGCGGATCACAGAGATCAGTTCTTCTTCTTTAGTATGGGCGGACAATTTTAACAGGAGAATGTAAAATGAAGCGTTTTATTGCAGGAAGTTGTGTTGCGTTGCTTGCACCCTTTTCAGGAATTGCTGCAGCAGAGAAAAACTTAAATATCGGAATCGTAAATTTTGCAAAGTGCATCGAGTCCTCAAAACATGGGCAACATGAGCAAAAGCAGTTTGAAACAATCAAACAGCAAATTCAGAAGTCTATGCAGGATCAAGAGCAAGAACTTACCACTACCACAAGTAAGCTTCAAGACAAAGACTTTATGGACTCTCTAAGCCCTGAAGCTGAAAAAGAACTTAAAGTAAAATATCAAGCACAAGCAGAAGATCTTCAAAGATCTCAGTCTCAGTACTATCAAATTATGCAACAAGCTAATATGAGACTTATGCATACGATTGCCGACTTGATCAACGAAGCTTCTAGCGCAGTAGCAAAAAAAGCTCACCTCTCCTTAGTTTTAAATAAGGACGCTGCATTTCATTTTGCTGATACTTTAGATATCACGGATGAAGTAATTAACGAAATGGACAAGAAGTTTGCTAAAGACGAAAAAGCAGCTCAAGTAGAAACAACTGCTACTAAAAAATAAAAAAGGTATCGATGGTCTCTCTCACATTAAAAGAGCTAGCTACACTTACAGGCTCTGAATGTGTTGGAGACCAAAATTATTTAATTCTCGGAGTTGAGGAACTAGAGAGCGCTTCTTTAAGCGATATCTCTTTTTTTTCTAACATCAAGTATCGAAATTTGTTGCTGTCTACAAAAGCAGGCGCTGTTTGTATTGACTCTAAACTGGAACGCACTCCTGGAAAAAACTATCTTGTCTCTGATAATCCCTCAGAAACCTTCCAAAAAATTATCTCACTATTTTTACCCGACAACACCAAAAGTGGCTTTGCAGGAATTCACCCAAGCGCTGTCATTCATTCAAGTGTAACACTTGGAAAGGATGTAGAAATAGGCCCCTTTGTATCCATTGACAGAGATTGTTCGATTGGGGAAGGGACAAAAATATCCTCAAATGTCTCCATCAGCCCTAAGGTAATCCTTGGGAACAACTGCCTCATTCACTCAAATGTAACAATTAGAGAGGGCTCGATACTCGGAAATCGGGTTATTTTGCAGCCTGGATCGGTTATTGGAGGGTGCGGCTTTGGTTATATTACAAGTGAGATGGGAGTTCACACGAAGATTAAGCACTTAGGCGTTGTTGTTTTAGAAGATGATGTAGAAATTGGATCAAATACCACTATTGACAGAGCAAGATTTAAGGAGACCCGCATAAAGAGAGGGTCAAAAATTGACAACCTGGTAATGATCGGTCACAACGTGAATATAGGAGAGCACAACCTGATTGTAGCTCAGGCGGGTGTTGCAGGCTCTTCAAAAACAGGTAAACATGTAATTTTAGCCGCTCAAAGTGGCATGGTAGGTCACGTAGAGATCGGTGACCAAGTAATTTTAATGGCTAAAGGTGCTTTTTCAAAGTCCATCAAAGAAAAGGGTGCCTACGGCGGTTCTCCTGCGGTTCCCGTCAAAGAATACCACGAACAAGTGATTCATGCGAAAAGACTTGCAAACTATGTTGCAAGGATTCAAGCTCTTGAGAAAAAAATGAACAAGCTTTTAGAAGAAGCTCCTTGCTAACAAGATACCCAGTAGTTAGCCTGAAAGAGTGAGGTAAGGTTTAATGTATACAAATTATTTCAAAGAATCTGGTGATGAACGCTTTAGAATCGTTCCTACCCCTGCCCCTGATTGCTGGATTCACGCGGAAAATGCCTCGATTGATGATATTAATCGGCTCTCTAAAATTTTAGATGTTGATTCTGAAGACATTAAAGACGCTCTTGACATGATGGAGATTGCCCGTATTGAGAGACTTGAAAAGGATGCATTTGTTGTCTATGTCAGGTACCCCTACATACAAGAAATTGGGCTCTACACAGCTACTCTAACGATCATTTTAGCTAAAAACCACCTAGCTACCATCTGCCCTGCCACCTGTCACATTGTTGGAAAGCTACTCTCTGAAAAGACCTCTATTGCTACAAATATGCGAACACAACTTCTTATCAATATTCTTCTTAGAATCGTACAAGAGTATTCAAAAGTAATTAGAAGGGTGCGAGCAGAGGTTATTAACCAAGAAAAAGATATTAGCACAGTCAGCGATAAAGAGATCACAGAGCTCACTAGAAAAGAGGAAAATTTAAATCAGTGTCAAAACTCTCTCCAACCTCTAAAAGAGGTGATTGAAGCGATTCTTTCAGGAAAATTCACGACTCTCTCAGAAAAGGATCAAGATCTCCTAGAAGATTTACTCCTTGCCACCGAGCAAGCTGAAGAGATGTGCAGCTTAAGCCTTCGCATTATCTCTAGCCTCCGCAATTCCGTTCAAATTATTATCACCAATCAGTTCAATAAAACCATTCGCCTTCTAACAGCCCTGACAATCATTCTCACTTTTCCTACCGTGATCTCAAGCATTTATGGGATGAATATCCCCCTCCCTTTTGCAAAAAGCCCCTACGCTTTTTACATTATTATGGGATCAGTCCTCTTCATCATCATCTGCACCCTCGCCTTCTTCAAGCGCCGCAAATGGCTCTAAGAGCGAACTTCTAAGCCCTCCTAGTTACTCTATCGATATCAGGTTTTGTAAGAGGAAAAGTATAGCCTGGCTCTTTTCCTAAAAATTGCGCTGTAACCCACCTATATAGATTTGTTTCTTCTCTTGTTACAGGCTGAACAACTACTTGACTTGCTCTAGCAAGCTCTGCTTCCAACTGAGCTCTTAATCTGTCGTGTTCCGCTTCGTTTGCTTGCCTCTGATCTATAAATTGCAATTCAGCAAACCGCATATCTTGCTCCCGAATCCTTACTCGCTCGGCAATAGTTTGCTCTAAATCACGCTTCATTATTAAAATTTGGCCTGTATCTGCAATACTAGATAAATCAAGCTGCCAAGAGCGAAATAGTGAGACCGGAAATGTAACGAGTTTACTGAAAAAAAAGAAATTGCGAGCGGCCTCTTGTTGGATTTTCTGAATTAGCGTTGAGGGTTGGGTACAAAGGGTATGAACCACTCCGATTAATGATTTCGGAATATTTACCAAAAAAAAGATTGCGGTAGCCAATTCTGTGATCAAGGAGAGGGCTACTAGGTTCGACCACTCTTTATGATTTCTAGCTATAAATGTACTTTCGTTTAAATTTTTTAGTATATGAATATCTCTTGAAATCTGCATAACCATCCTGTAATAAATAATTTACAACAGAATAGCACAACTTAAGATTAAATTAAAAGGATTGCTGGATTGGTGAGATAGATTTTAAGGGTGTGAAGGAATTTGGCACCTTCGGCCCCGTCAATGACTCGGTGGTCCAAAGAGAGGGTGAGGTCCATGACGTGGCCGCAGATGGGCTGACCGTTTTCAAAGATGGCTTTTTCAAAGATACCGCCTACAGCTAGGATGGCTGCTTGAGGCGGATTGATCACCGCATCAAACGATTTGATTCCAAACATCCCAAGATTTGAGAGTGTAAAGGAGCCTCCCTGGTACTCTTCTGGCTTTAAACTCCCCTCTTTTGCCTTTTTGGCTAAGCGTTTAGCCTCTTCAGAAAGGGTGAAAATATTTTTATGATTAGCGTGAACAAGAATTGGGGTGATAAGGCCATCTGGTATGCTAACAGCCAAGGAAATATCAATTGTTTTGAATCGGATGATGGTTTGGTTTTCTGAATTAAATCCAGAGTTTATTTCAGGATGTTTCTTTAAAGCGAGGGCGACAGCCCTTAGAACAAAATCGTTATAGGTGACTTTAAGCCCCCCCTCTTTGAGCTGCTCTCTCATATCAATCAACTTATCAACTCTCACTTCATCGGTAATGTAGTAGTGAGGAATAGTCATTTTAGAGGCTTGGAGCCTCTCCCCGATCACTTTTCGAATGGGGCTCATAGGAATCTCTTCATAGCTTCCAGGTACAAGTGTAGGAGGGCCGTCGCTAAGCATAACTGGGCTTGCCCCTTGGGCAAATTCTAAATCTTTAGCAATGATTCTTCCATTAGGGCCTGAGCCTTTGATTGATCCAAGATCGAGTCCTTTTTCTTTTGCAACTTTTTTCGCAAGGGGCGATGCAGCAATTTTTTCATAGTCATCTCTTACTTCAAAGTGGTAATTGCTTCTTGGAGGGGCAGGGGAGAAGGTTGGAAGGGAGACAGCATTTGAAACACCCCTTTTCTCTTCACTCTTTTTCTCTTCTACAATTTTTACTTCCTCTTGCTTGCCTTTATAAGCAGATAGATCTTCCCCTTTTGTTTCTGTAAGGAGGGCTAAAATTTCCCCCACAACAACAGTTGAGCCCTCTTTATGGAAAATTTTCCGAAGATATCCCTTTTCAATCGATGTAAATTCCATCGTCGATTTGTCGGTAGCGATTTCACAAAGAGCCTCCTCTTCAGCGACTGCATCCCCTTCCTGTTTCAGCCATTTTACGATCTTCCCCTCAGCCATTGTAGGTGAGAGTTTTGGCATTGCAATCTCTAAGATCATTTTCCCTCAAGTACCTCATCTAGTGCTTTCAGTATACGCTTTGTATTGGGAATTGTCCACTCTTCAAGTGGAGGGGAATAAGGAAGTGGCGTCTCCATTTGACAGACGCGCTTAATCGGAGCATCTAAAAAATCAAAGCAGTGCTCCATAATTTCCATTGCAACCTCTGATGCGATTCCTGCAAACTTGTGCCCCTCTTCTACAATCACCGCTCTACCAGTTTTTCTTACTGAAGTTGCAATTAACCCCACATCAAGAGGCTTGATTGTACGCAAATCAATCACTTCCACTTTAATCCCTTTTTTAGCAAGCACATCAGCGGCTTCTAGGCAAAACAAAATCATTCTGCTATGAGAAATAAGCGTTACGTCTCTCCCCTCTCTCAAAACTTTCCCTTTTCCGATGGGAACTAAAAACTCGGCTGTTGGAATCACCTCTTTAAGCCCATACATTAATTCATTTTCCAAAAAAAGGATCGGATTGTCATCTCTGATTGCAGATTTTAACAACCCTTTAGCATCATAGGCAGAGGAGGGAGCAACTATTTTTAAACCTGGGAATTGGGCATAAAGCGATTCAACATTATGGGAATGCTGGCAAGAGACCCTTGCCGCAGCTCCATTGGGCCCCCGAAAAACAATGGGCACCTTTAATCTTCCCCCAGACATGTAATGGAGTTTACAAGCTCTGCTTGCAATTTGATCAAAGGCTACAAAAGAAAAATTAAAACTCATAAACTCAACCACTGGCCTTAATCCAGTGATTGCAGCTCCAATCGCAATACCACAAAATCCCGACTCTGCAATTGGAGTATCAATGATTCTTTTATCACCCCACTTTTTCCAAAGCCCCTTTGTAACTTTGTAAGCGCCGTCGTATTCAGCAACCTCTTCCCCCATTACAAAAACAGTCTCATCGCGCTCCATCTCTTCATCTATTGCTTGGCGAAGAGCCTCTCTAATATCAATTTCTTGTGTACTCAAACGATGACACCCTCTTCTAGCGTGTTAATATCGGGGAAAGGGCTCTCATCAGCAAATTTCATCGCAGCAATCATCTCATCCCGTTTTGCTTTTCTCTTTTCCTCAAGTTCGCCTTCCGTAATCCACCCTTTGTTTTTTAAATAGTCAGAAAAAATTAGTATCGGATCTCTCTGTACAATTTTTGCCAATTCTTCCTTTGTCCGGTAACTTGCTCCATCTGAAATAGAATGCCCCCTAAATCTATGACAAGCAGCTTCTATGATAACTGGCTCTCCTGTTTTCTGAATCCAGTCAAAAGCCTCTTTAAAAACAAAATAGCAGTCGCAAAAATCCATTCCATCTACAGTATAACTCTTTACCCCATAGGATTTTGCCACATTCTCTCCGATTGGCAAATTAGCAATCGCCCTATGAATTTGCGTACCCATTCCAAGGTGATTATTTTCAATTACTACCATTAAGGGCAATTTCCAAAGGGCTGCCATATTCATTGCCTCATGAAAAGTCCCTTGAGCAACGGAGCCATCTCCACCAAAACAGACCGCGACCTGTCCTGGGATATTTTTGTACTTTAAACTGAACGCAAGTCCAGCGCCAAGAGCCCATTGCCCTCCAACAATTCCATCTCCCCCAAACATATTGTCGGTATACATGTGCATAGAACCACCCCTTCCACCGGCGTTTCCATTAGCCTTTCCATACAATTCAGAAAAACCCTCTTTTGGACTCATCCCGAGTAAAAGCGCTAGAGCATGACATCTATAAGTCGTTGTCCAATAGTGCTCCTTCTTTCCCAGGGCAAAAACGGCAGCTGTTTGAATTGCCTCTTGTCCAATGTAGGCGTGATAAAATCCCCAAACTTTTCCTGACTGATAAGCCTGCTCCCCTCGCTGTTCAAAATGTCGAATTAAGAGCATATCTTCCAAAGCCAGAATAGCCTTTTCCTTCCCCAGCAAGTCAAGAACCTTCTCTGGATCACTCTTTGAATAATTGTAAGTAACTTTACAGCTCATACACCAACTAGTCTACTTCATTTTTTAGATACCATCAAATAAGTTCTTTTGCTAACCTTTTTTTCTTACCGGAGAAAATCAATGAGCCCTAGACCCATTTATTATGATACTGAAACTACAGGCGTAAAACCAGATAGAGATCGCATTACAGAAATTGCCGCTTTTGACCCCGTAAGAAATCTCTCTTTTTGCAAGCTTGTAAATCCAGAAGTACCGATTCCACAAGAGTGTGTTCAAATCACTGGGATTACTGATGATATGGTTAAAGACCAACCAAATTTTTCCGTAATTGGAAAAGAATTTTTTGATTTTTGTTCTGGAGATGTAATTTTGATCGCGCACAACAACGACACTTTCGATAAACACTTCCTGATTCATGAATCCAAGCGAGCTGGATTAATCATGCCCAATTTCACCTATATTGACACCCTTAAGTGGGCAAGAAAATACCGCCCAGACCTTCCTAAACACCCCCTTCAATACCTTAGAGAAATTTACGGAATCGAGGCTAATCAAGCCCACAGAGCTTTAGATGATGTCATGGTCCTCTATAAAATTTTTTCCCAAATGATTGATGATCTTCCTATTCAAGAAGTCTATAATCTCATTTATAACTCAAACACCACTACAGACCTGAGACAAATGCCATTTGGAAAATATCGAGGAGAACCTCTAGAATCTCTTCCCAAGCACTATCTAAAATGGATGAGCGAAAGCGGAGCGTTTGACAAGCCTGAAAACGAACAACTTAAAGCCAGCCTCATGAAACTCAATCTTCTCAGCGTCTCAAAATCTTAAATCTCTGGTTTTAAACAATTAATTAAGATATACTGGCTCCAATCATAAGAGTGTTATGCAAAAATTAGCCCCTTACCCCTCCCCTTTAGCCGATATAGGCTACTCAAAAGCTAAAAATGCAATTCTAAAACCTATTGTAATTTTCTATAGAGCGATTTGCAGAATTGCAGAAGTGGCAATTAAAATCTTTAAGCTTTGTTTCGCAAAAATAACTTCTCCTGCCAATCCCCAAGTCAAATTCTCCCTAGATCTAAAAAAAACCCTCCCCCCTCCCGAGATGATCAAACACTCTTTTAGAGCTAGCTTTCCAAACTTCGAATTTTCAGAAAAACGCTTAAATACTGTGGTGGAAAACATCACTTCTTTCGCAAAAAGCGCTTCTTGTCTCTCTTTAACAATCGAGAATGACGCAATCGAAATAAACAAAGGGAGAGTGACCTATCTTTACAACATTTCAGAGTTTTCAGAAACGAAACTTTATAGTTCTTAAAATTTTCATTATTAAGCTTATCTGCTAGTTAAAACCCGGCGTGCTACTCATCAAGAAAACGCTGCCTTGTGGATTTTTTCTAAAATTGCATAGTAAAGACCCTCATTGGGCAATTTTGTATCGATCCAGACTCTAGAAAACCTAAACTCGTCCATTTTTCTTAATAAATCATACAATCGATGGGCGATTAACTCTGGCTCATCATCCCTTCCTAGGGAAAAAAAGGGGGCGTTTGAGGAGTATGGCCTATTTTCAAACCCCAAAATCGCATCTACATCTGAAATGGAATCCAGATCTGTAACAATTTTAGCGTCGGGGCTGTAATGTTTGAACATAGAACCAGGGGAAATTTTTTCAAAAGAGTTATTTAGCTTTTGATTTAGAACCTCCTCAAGGCTACAAATATTTAAAAATCCAGGTCGTAAAACTTGCCACGAGTCGTTGATCCACCCTAAAATTGTCGATTCAACACCGTAAATTGGCTCCTCCCCCTCTAATACAGGAATCTCCCTACCAAAATCGTGTTCAAGATGAAGGTATCGCGTTCCTGAAGGCTTTCCTGATAAATTGGCAGAAGGGGCTGCGAGGGGACCTACTTTCTCAATTACCTCAAGTGCTTGGGGATGATTTGGCATTCGTATCGCAATTGTAGAAAGCCCCCCTGTAATGGCTCTATTTATTTGCGTTTTGCTTTTTACGATTAAAGTAAGGGGTCCTGGCCAAAAGGAATCTATTAGATCAAAAAAATGTTTGGGCGGCTCCTCTATTAAATCTAAGACTTGATCGATATTAGAAACATGGACAATTAGCGGATTTTGACGAGGCCTCCCTTTTAAATCATAAATGGAATCAATTGCTTTTGGGTGTTTTATTGACCCTGCAAGACCATAAACAGTTTCGGTGGGAATAATTACATTGCCCCCTTTACTTAAAATCTCTACTGCCTCATCGACGTTAACAAACATACGCTTTCACTACCCTTCTTTTGAATCACCCTAATAATTTAGAAGCACAATAATAGTATAACGGTATCCCCAAAACGACATTAAAAGGAAAAGCAACTCCCAAAGATAGGGGCAGATAGACCCTCTCATCAGCCTGAGGCAGAATCAAGCGCATCGCGGCCGGGACTGCAATATAGGAGGCGCTTGCGCAAAGCAAGACCACTAAGGTAGCTGTCCCTATATCGAGTTGAAGAAAATAACTTACGAAAAGACCTACAAGGGCGCTTAGCAGGGGCATGTAACAACCGAACGCAAATACAGAAAAAGAGAACTTATTTTTAAATCCTGTTGAAATCCCCCCCCCAAGATCAAAGAGAAATAGAGCTACTAACACATTAAATATTGACGTTGAAGCTTGACTGAATGTTGAAACCCCCAAAAAGCCGAGCAACACCCCCATAACTAATCCAAATAAGATCGAAAGGGTTGCTAAATTTACAACCGAGTGAAAAATTGTTTTACCAATTGATAGCTTTGATTTTAAAACCCTCTTGGCCAAATAAATCCCTGAGATAATCGCAGGAAACTCCATAATAGCAAGGATGGGTATAGTAATTTTTTGATAATAGATATCCAAATTTTCTAAAAAAGCTATCCCTGTAATGAAAGTTATCATGCTTACAGACCCGAAACAGGCTCCAATTACTGCTATAGTAGGAAGCTCTAGAGCAGTAACCCTTTTTAGAACGAAAAATGAGAGAACAGGCTGTAAAAAACCCCAAAGGGAGAGAAAAAATAAAATCGAAAAAAAGGGGCCTGATGAGTTGGAAAAATTTTGGGGGAGGGCAATCCCCCCTTTTAATCCAATTAAAACCAAAACAGAGTAAGTTATAATTTTTTTTATAACCGCATTACATGTAAACTTTATCCCGAAAATTCCTAATACGGTCGAGAAAAAAAAGGAGAGGAGTGGCAGATTTACTAAAGAGCTCAGATTGATTGTACCCATTTTAACCTCCGTCAATAATGATCTCAAACCTTGATTTATTTGGAAAATTAATTATTTTTATTGGAGTAATGAGTTTTATTTATTATAATAGAGGGATGGATATTGAACTCTTAAAAAACTTTCTTATTTTAGCTACTACTAAAAATTTTACAAAAGCTGCAGAAAAGGTCCATCTTTCCCAGTCGGCTTTGAGCTTACAGCTAAATAAGCTTGAATCGTATGTAGGAAGAGCTCTCTTAAATCGCAATAATCGAACCGTCACCATCACTCCAGATGGAGAAGAGTTAATCGCTTACGCCCAAACAATCATCGATACTGAAGCCAAAATGCTCGCCCACTTTCAAGAAACTCCTCTTCGAGGAGAGGTAAAAATCGGAACTCCAGAAGCGTTTGCAACAACCTATTTATCTACAATTCTAGCAGATTTTATCCAAATCTACCCAGATATTCATATAAGCGTCTCTTGCGACTATACACAAAATCTCATCAAGGGATTTGAATCCCATGAGTATGATCTTGTTTTGATTAAAGAGACCCGGTTAAATCCTCACAAAAACAGCATAAAAGTTTGGGACGAGTCTTTATCTTGGGTGTGTAAAAAATCAAAAAATTTTCTCCCCCCTTCTCTTCAGCCGATTCCTTTAATTCTAAGTCCCGATCCTTGTGTCTACAGAGAAAGAGCTTTAAATACTCTTGCAAAAAATAATATCCCCTCTCGAATCGTTTATACAAGCCCTAGTCTTGCTGGAATTCTCGCAGCTGTAAAAGCTGGACTAGGGCTGGCTATACTTCCGACCTATTTAATCAGTAGCGAATTAAAAAAAGACGAATCTCTTCCTCAGCTAGAAGATGCTCAAATTTCACTGTTAGTTCAAGAAAGCCCCACCTCTGCCCTAAAAACTCTAGCAAAGTACATGATTGGACACATTCAACCGGAAAAAATTTAGTGGTTTGAAAAGCTAACTTCTTCAGTTATCTCAAGCGAAGAGGCTTCCCACATAGCTCTAAAAGGGGGGCAAGTCCTAAGAAGTTCTTCTTTTGACCCTTCTCCTAATTTAATCCCTTTTTCAATATAAATAATTTTATCTGCATGTTCTATTGTTGAGAGGCGATGGGCGACAATAATTTGAGTCATTTCCCCTTGGAGACCTTCTATCGCAAGCTTAATTTTTTGTTCACTAACAGCGTCCAAAGAGGATGTCGCTTCATCAAGAATAAGAATGGGAGAGTTTTTTACAAGAGCTCTTGCAATCGCGATACGTTGCTGCTGTCCCCCAGATAGATTTTTCCCCATGTCTGCTATGTGGGTTTCGTACTGACGTGGAAAATCTTTGATAAATTCGTGCGCATACGCTTTTGTAGAAGCTTCTATAAGCTCATTATCAGATACATCTTTACCATAAACAATATTATCTCGAATTGTGTCATTGAAAAGGAACGGCTTTTGAGGAACATACGAAATAAGAGACCTAACAGATTTTTGCGTATATCTTTGAAGAGGCTTTCCATCAAGAAATACCCCGCCTCTCTCTACTTCGTATAACCTTGGAATAAGTTGAAGAATCGTCGATTTCCCTGAGCCTGTCGGGCCAACGATCGCTACAGTTTCACCCTTGTTAACTTTAAAACTAACCCCTTTTAAAACCCAATCTTCTTCGTAGCGAAACCAGACATTGTCAAAGACAATACCCTCTTCAAAAGAAATTTTTTCTATAGCTCCTTTTTCATCAATAATTTCAGGCTCAATATTGAGCACTTCAAATAGTCTTTCGGCTGCAACAACACCCCGTTGTACGCAAGCATTTTCGTCGGCAAATTTCCTTATAGGCTCATAAAACAGATGAAGCAGTCCGCAAAAAACAATCAGTTCTGCCAGCTCCATTTTCATCCCATAAAGACCTATAAAGAGAATCACTACAAGACAAAAAGTTGTTACAAAATGGAGAATCGGCCTAGTCATTAAATCATAACGACTAGTTTTTGTCTCAAGATACTCCATATCATCATTTTGCTCTTTATATTTTTTGCAGGTATACTTTTCCATGGAGAAAATTTTTACAGTTTGAATCCCTGCCAAAAAATCTATTAAAACAGAGGCAAACCGTTCTTGATTTTTTTGCAAAACCCTTGTAATTTTTTTGACCCTTTTCGTGATGATTCGAACGGGAAAAATAATAAGAGGGACCCCTACAAAAATAATAAGAGAGAGCTTCCAAGACAAATAAAAGCAGCCCGTAAGCGTCGTAATTACTGTAAGGGGAGTTCGAAGATAATTTGTAATCCACGAATTTATAGAGAGGGCGATTTGACTTGCATCTCCAACTACCCTAGTCGAGAGAGATCCGATATTATATTTTTGATAAAAACTCATCGAAAGGTGTTGAATATGTTCAAAGTACCTCTGTCGCAAATCTCTGCTAATCTTTATAGCCAAAATTCTTGTTGCATACCTACTGAAAAAGAGCGATCCCGCCTTAAATAGAGCGACAAAAATTAGCGCAATTCCAATCCTTTGAATTTTAAACTCACTTGACTGAAAAAAACCCTTGATTTCTGTAAGGAAGCGATGAAATGGGAGATGTACCCCTCCATCTCCCCCACTTGAGCCGACATTATTAATAATGACGCCGAGAGTGAGCATCTCTAATTGATCAGCAATAGTCAGACAACAAAGGGTGATAAAAGAAAAAAGCAACCACTTAACGTGCTTTCCTGATTTAAAAGCTGCCTGCAATAAAATCTTCATGTAGGAAGTAGAGTATCATACCTTCCCATTTTACGAAACTTCTGATATCTATTCTCAAGCAGTTCGTAGGCAGAATATCCAGATAAAGACTCTATTTTTTCAAGAATAAATTGTTTAACTGATTGATACATAAAAGAAGAGTCTAAATGCGCCCCACCTTCAGGCTCTTTAATCACTTCATCGACAATCCCAAACTCGATTAAGTCTTCTGCATGAATTTTTAAAACTTCTGCAGCATGGGCGTTCATTTTTGCATCTTTCCAAAGAATCGAAGCGCAACCTTCTGGAGAAATCACAGAATAATAGGCGTGCTCAAGCATTGCAACAGTATCGCCCACTCCGATTCCAAGGGCACCTCCAGAACAACCCTCTCCAATGACTAAACAAATAATTGGAACTCTAATTTGGGCCATTGCCATCAAATTGACAGCAATTGCAGATCCTTGACCTCTCTCTTCTGCAGCAAGTCCTGGAAATGCCCCCGCTGTATCGATTAAAGTAACGATGGGTAATTCAAATTTTTCCGCGAATTTCATTAATCTAAGAGCTTTTCTATACCCTTCCGGATGAGGCATGCCAAAATTTCTTTTTAATCTACTTTCTGTGTCTTTCCCTTTTTCTTGACCTATAATCAGACATCTTACCCCTCCGATATATCCGATTCCCCCAATAATCGCCCCGTCGTCGCCAAAAAGCCGATCTCCATGAAGTTCGGTAAACTCATCACAAATATTTTGAATATAGTCGCTCGTGTGGGGTCTTTCCGGGTGCCTACTAATTTGGACCCTCTCCCAAGCTGTAAAATTATTTTTTGTCGCCATCTAAAAGATTCTCTCTTAACATTGGTAAAACAACGCCCTGCTTGTCTTTAACAATCTCTATGATTGTAGGCTTTGTAACGACAATTGAAAAAATTTCTTCTATGTCATTCATTCTAAGCCTGAGACATCCGTCACTATTATAACAGCCAACGCTATTTTCTTCCTCGATTAAAAGATTTTTTTCTGGATCGAACTTGCAAGGGACACCATGGATTCCATATCCTTTAGCGCTATCCGTACAATTTTCTAGCTCTACTTCAAACGGAAGCCACCTAGTACCAAACACTTCGATCATGTGTGTTTTCCGGTTTTGAAAAAAATGCTCCACACCAGGTTTATAGATAGCTACTTTACCACCTAACATATACTTCCCTGTGGGAGTTAAACAGCCTGAAGGGGAGGCAGGATCAAGTCTCCCGACACCTATCATGTAGGTTTTCAAAAAAACCCTTTCATTACTATCTAAATCAAGATAGTAAAAATCCATTGTACAATCACTTAAATTGACTAAAAAATAAAATTGAATTTGTTTGTCTTCCTTAAAAACATTAAACTTGTCACCTGGAGTAATATTTTGCGTGATGTAGTCGAGCTTCCCGTTCAAGCTCCTGGCTATAAAATGCCTTGAAGTTTGATAATGGGTAGCATAATCAGCGATCCAAGCAGGCCTTCCCTTTAACCAAGGGACTCTACTGGAATAGGTGATAGTCTCCACAATCGGCAATTTATCCATCCCCTTAGAAAAAAAACGTCTCACTCGATCGACTTCTCTAATCTGAGGAGGTGTCGACGTAAGATTTACAGGTTGCACTATCGGCTGAACTGCTTGCGTTACTTGAACTTCCTGAACAGTGCGCAAATGAGGCAAAACAGGCGCTGATACACTCATCTCCTTGATTACAACAGGAGCCTTCTTTAGTTTACCCGCAACAAAAATTCCCGCAAAAAGCAAAACCGTAATCCCAATAAAAACCCGTCGAAAAGACAAAATACCATCCCCTTTTTCACCATACTAACTCAACTCACTACTTGATTTGAATAAAATTTTGTTAGTTAGATATTTTTTCTTTCAGAATTTCACCTCTGATCCTCAAACCTCATCACCTTCCCCTCACTTAGAGTTTTTTAAATTGACATTATCTATTTATGCTTTATTATTAGTCTGTTTTTTATAAAATTATGAGTAATTAAATGATTGATATAATTTTAAAACAAGCAATATTTCTTTCGGCATTGTTTGCTCCACAATCTCCTAAACCGAAAGAAGACCCCCCTCTTCAGCCAACCCCTCTAGAAAAAACATCTCAAAAGAGTTTCAATAAACAAATAGTACCCTTTATAGTTTTAGATCCTTTTCAACCCGGCTTTGGCGTCAGCTTACGAATAGAAAAATTAGGCCATACGATCGAGTTTAGCCCTTGGCACTCTCCCACTACCTACGGGTATTTCGGTAGCAGTGAGTACGATGCATTTGCATGCTCCTATTTTTATAAATATATCAATAAATACCATATTCATCCCTACATCGGAATTAGTTATAATTTACAAAAAAAACACTCTCATTATAAAAATTTTCTCCTCCCCCTTCTCGGAATAGAGTATTGCAAATTCGAAAAAACCCCCTCTCTTTATGTTTTTCTTGATGCTCCAATTACTCCCAGAATCGGAGTCGGTTGCAATTTTTAATAAAATCACGGCTAACTAACAATGAAAAAAACAATACTAACATCCTTGCTAATTTCCTATTTTACCTCCCCTTACGCTGAAGAGCTGGTTCTTCCCGCAAACCCATTACCTAAACCAGTCAATTTACAGCTCACCCCTTTTATTTATGCAGAATCTTCGGCATTAGGATATGGAATAAGTTTTCGGATTCAAAGAGAGGGAAACACCCTTGAACTAGCGCCTATGATTTCAAACAATCATGACAATCCTTACAGTGAAAATGCCTCAATCGGACTCACTTTTTCCTATACTTATGCATTTTTTGAAAAAAAGCTATTTCACCCCTATATCGGTTATAGTTTTACCCACTGGAGATTAATTCATCCACACACCTGTGGCACCTATCATAAGAGTTCCGAATTTCTTCCCCTAATCGGAGTGGAATATTGCAATTTTTATGACTCATTTTCCACCCATTTTTTTGTCGATCTAGCAGGTCCAAGATTTGGCGAAATTTACGGAAATCTTATCAACAATATACATCCAAGATTTGGTGCAGGGTTCCATTTTTAAACCAACTTCTTCGATACTAGAGTTCTTTCAAATGTTACTTGGTCTTTCAGTTATTCGGTGAAAATCCAGCTGTAATTGAGAGTGAGGTCATGGATTTCGAAGGCTACAAGAAAATCTGCGCCCCAAAAAAATTCGCCACCCGCTAAGGGAATAATTTGGATAGGGCTCTTTATTGTGGAGTTAATGGCGATTGTTTCTGCTCCAGAGATGCATTCGATTTGACTATTTGGTCCTTGATAACTAGATAGGCTACCTTTTGCAATTTTTTTGTCGCTAAGCTTGATGCTATCCGCTTTGATAAAGAAGACAAAAGCAAAAGGATCTTCCCCTTTTCCATTTTCAAAACTAGCAGACAGTTTTATTTTTTTTGGTTCTTTTTCTGCAGAAAAATAGATCCAAGTAGCTCCCGATCCAAAGGGTCGATCCCCTGCAACCAGTTTTGTCCATCCCCCAATTTTATCGCGATTCATTTCAATATCAGAAAGATCTTCCCCCGATCTAAAAATACCAAACCTAGCGAGTTCCCCTAATGGAAAATAGTGAGGGCCCATCGACACAACTGAAATTTGTTTGAAGTCTATCTTTCCAAGACCTGTGTGATCGCCTTGGTATGTTAGAGTAATGTTTTCTAATTGAAACGGATTTAAAAGCATAAGGGGCACCTTTTGTAAATGCCCCCATCGTATCAGAAATTCTGATTTTTGATTAGCGTGAACTTGCAGCTAATTTTTTATTGATGCTTTCAATGATGTGGCGCATCTTTTTTCCAGCTGTAAATTTGACAGCTTGTCTTTGTGGGATAACGATTGCTACTGAAGCATTTTTTGGATTTCTTCCAATTTTTTGCTTACGAGTGACAACTTCAAACACTCCGAAATCTCTAAACTCTAAACGATCACCTGTTGAAAGGCTTTCTGTAATTGAATCTAGAAAGGACTGAACAATCACTCTCACTTCATTCGGATGGTGATTTGTCTTCGTCGCTATTTTTGATATCAGCTGTTTTTTTGTCTTAGTTGCCATTTTGACTCCTTGTTACGGTATGTTAAAAAAAAATAAGTAGTTTAGAACACATTGTTCTAGGTTGTTGATTTTCAGACAAGTTGTTTTTTTAATATTGCGAATATTTTCATATTCCATTCTCATTCATCCTATTAGAAACTTTATGTAACATTTTTTTCAAGCAAATAGTAAAAAAACTATTAGAATTTTACGCGAATGAGGAGAGATTTTTTCTTTCCTGCGCTTAAAATACACAAATCTCCCTGAAGTAAGAGATCTTTTGTAATGACAAAACTCGAATCTGTTACTTTCTTACCATTAAAATAAGCACCTTGATTTTGTATCAACCTTCTAGCTTCCCCTTTCGAGGAAATTAAACCGGTTTTGCATACAACATCGACATACATTTGATCGAGCACTTCTGAAAAATTAAGCTCCACATTAGGCATATTTTCTGCAGCAGCACTTAACTCCTCTTCTTTAAAGTCCATTTTTCCTGGGGCTAACGCTCTTGTTGCTCGCTCTGCATCATTCAAGCCGCTCTCACCATGAACTAGTCTTGTCACTTCAACAGCGAGCCTCTTCTGTGCAAAATTTATTTCGGTAGCCATTCGTTTCTCAATCTCACTGATTTCTTCTTTCTCAAGAAGAGTGAGCATCTCAAGCATCCGAATCACATCGCTATCACTAACTCGAATCAGGTACTGATACATCTCAAAGGGGGTACAAAGCTCTGGCTTGAGCCAAATCGCACCCTTTTCACTTTTACCAAATTTTTTCCCATCAGATCTTACTAACAGAGGAAACGTAAGACCATAGACGGTTTTTCTTGAGAGCCTTCTTGTTAAATCGATCCCGGCTGTAATATTCCCGTATTGATCACTCCCTCCGATTTGAAGTTGGACTCCATATTTTTCAGACAAATAATAGAAATCATACCCTTGCAAAATTTGATAACTAAATTCTGTAAAGCTCATCCCCTCTTCACTTGAAACACGATTTTTTACACTCTCTTTTGAAAGCATAGACCCTAATCGAAACTGTTTCCCAATGTCGCGCAAAAATTCAATAACATTCATTTGAGCAAACCAGTCGTAATTATTGACAATCAAAGGGGCTGCTGTTGGATGATCGAAATCAAGAAACTTTTTCAAGACATTTGTAAGAGACTCAACGTTTTTTTGAATTTCCTCAGCTGAAAGAAGGGGTCTTTCTAAATCTTTCCCTGATGGATCTCCAATTAGTCCAGTTGCACCGCCAACCAAAATCACAGGCCTGTGGCCACACTGTTGCAACTTGATTGAAGCTACAATTCCCACCCAGTTGCCTAAATGAGGGCTAGAGGCAGTTGGATCTATCCCAAAGTAGAAGGAAGTCTTGCCCTCTAAAACTTTTTTGAGATCTTCGCTAGTCGCTTGCTCAATAAATCCCCTCTCGTCAAACCAATCATAAATTGTTTTCATTCAAGAAATCTCAATTACGGGCTTGAAGCTGCTGAGCAACTTTGACAATTTTAGAGCTGGACGCTGCGGTATTTTTATTTTCATCAAAAAGAGAAAATGTCTTCGTTCTTAAAACAACCCTCTGAGGAGCATGTCTGGCAATCCACCTGTGGATTTCCATGTTTTTTTGTTTTAACGCCTGAACGGTGATTTCCTTTTCAATTGCCATCATCCGTTTACGAAGTTTTTCTCGAGCTTTTCTTGTCTTTTCGCTCTCTTCTGCAATTTTTTTCTCTTCTCTTGTGCTTCTCTTCACAAACCATTCCTCAACTAATTTCTAACCAGTCTAATCTACACTTGTTTTAGTTGCTATGAAAAATATCTTCTTACATGATAAAGAGTAAGAAAGGAAACAATATGTCAAATGAAAATGAGAAGCAAGCTGTTGCAAATGAGGCTGTTAAGCTCGTCCGTTCTGGGATGGTTGTAGGTCTTGGATCTGGATCTACTGCGATTTTTTTTATCAATGCGCTGAAAAAACGGGTCAAAAATGAAGGACTTAACATCACTTGCATAGCGACATCTCTCCTTTCAAAAGAGCTAGTCAGCGATCATATCCCGTTAATTGACGAGGAGATACGTCAAAAAATTGACATCACCTTTGATGGAGCGGATAGAGCCGACCTAAAAACATTTGAATTAATTAAAGGGGGCGGAGGGGCCCTCCTGAGAGAAAAACTTGTAGCTGCTAGCTCTAAGCAAAACATTGTGCTCATAGACAGCACTAAACTCTCCTCACCTTTGGAAGGTTTTCCTGTTCCTGTAGAAATAGTCCGTTTTGGCCACGAAGCTACGATAGAAAGAATTAACCAGCTTGGGTATCAAGGCCACCTTAGACGCAAAAATAATGAAATAAACCTTTCAGATAACGATAATTACATTTTTGATATTACATTTCCAGGCCCCATAAAAAATCCCTCATCTCACCACACCCTTCTAAAATCGACCTTAGGCGTAATAGAAACGGGGTTTTTCCTCAATACTGCCACAAAAATTTATATAGCCTACCCAGATGGGACCATTAAAATTGCGGAGAAATCATGACAAAACCGATCTTTCAGACCACATTTCAAAAAATAGTCCAGACAAATCATTATACATTATTTATTTTATCGGCTAAAGATAAGAGGTTTGCAATTTACACAGCCCCAAACGCTGGAGAGTACGTTCAAAGACTCTTCACCGATAAACCTTATGCCCGCCCTCAAACAATGGATCTTCTTGGCTCAATTTGTTCCAGCTTAGAGATCACCCCTTTACAGCTCATCTTAGACGACGTGAATGAGGCAATTTACTACTGCAAACTTTTTCTCACACAAGCCTCTAGAGAGGACCAAAACATCATCGAACTTGACACACGCCCCTCTGACGGCCTCTCTCTTGCACTCCTCTATAATCTACCTATTTATTGCTCTCAAACCCTTCTAGATAAGGTGGATGAGTATGAAGATCCATAATTAATTCATTTACAATAATTAAATTATTTGATATAATACTAATTATAAACATTTTAATTATTGGATAAGATGAACATAACACCAATTTACACCCATACTCCCCCTCTATCTCAGCCTCTCTCTTCTGGAAAAGCCACAGAAGTAGTCCTTATTGATACTCTAATTGATCAATTTGAAAAACATTTGATCGAGCTTGCGTCACAGCCTGGTAAAGATCGAAAAGCAAAAGAATTTGAAATTTATGAGGCCATTTCTAAATGGCTCACTTACCACACTGTTAATCCTGAAAAGACATTTTGCATCCCATTTTTTTTTGGCGCTGGAGTGGAACTAATCGAATTTAGACCGATTCTATTAAGTTTAGCTGGGGGGACCTATGCCTACCTCTTAAAGCCTACTGAGCGCCATGAGATTTCACCAATTTTTTCTTTTAGAGGGACTACACCTAAAACAGCTTCAGGAACCTTAGTTGCAGATATGGGCCTTAGAGCTTGGGCTGAAGCCCTTTTTTCCTTTGAATTAACTCCTGCACTGCGCGCAGGAGCAAGCGTAATTGCAAATAATTACGAGAGGCTCTCGCGAATGGTCGCCGAACTTCGCTCTAATCCCCTATTTATCGGCCATAGCTTAGGAGGAACGGTTTCTTTTGAATTTGCTACACTTTTTGGCAACCACACTAAAGGCGCTTACAGCTTCAATTCTCCAGGAATTTCAAGGAGAGCAAAAAGGGTCTATAAAAAACTAAAAGAACCTTTTGAAGCGATTGCATTTTCTACTGTAGGCGATCCCATTAAAATATTCTCTCAAGGAAGAACCCTAGGCAGCCGTGTGGTAGTCTCGCCAAGGAACCCGAATTTATCAAAAGCTCAAAGGCATGGGACATGCGTTCTCCCTACAGCAAGGGAAGTTACTGAGGTAAAGGAGAAAAGCACTGCAAAAAAGGTGGCCATATTTTGCGCTAAATTACTATTAGCGATACCTTATAGAGCAGCTCTCCTTCTTTTTGGGCTAGTTTCATTAACAGTCGAAATTTACCATCTAACAGGGAGAGGTGATTCCCTAAGAGTTCTTGAGAGAGCTTCCAACGAAGTACACTCGGCTGCCTTAGAACAAAAAATGGGAGAAATCGATAGCTCAATTTGCGCTGCTTCTGTTTTTACCAGTCACTTACGAACCCAATCAACTTAAGTCCATTAATAGTTCATGTGAAATTTGCGTTTTGCTAAATCAATCAGAGCTCGAACACAGGTTTCTGCGTCTTCCCCCTCTGCTTCGATCTTAATTTTGGCTCCACGCGCTGCTGCAAGCATTAGAATTCCAAGAAGCGACTTAGCATTCACCGATAAATTCTGATAGTGAAGAGTCACTTGGGCTTTGTAGTTGGAGACACACTTCACAAGCTCAGTCGCTGGGCGTGTATGGAGACCTTTCTCATTTAGTACAACAAACAAATCTTTTATCTTTTGATTCTGTAACATAGTTATCTCCCGCGTGCACATCTTACTTACTGATTTGATTTTTTGCGAGTAAATTTTTCCAGGTAGTAAGAAGACTGATTAAGGACTCTTTCTTAGAAATATCAAGCCCTGTGTTTTTCAAAAGCTCTATAGGGTATTGACTTCCCCCTGCAGATAAAAATTGGAGGTATTTTCCTGGGCCCTCTTCCTTTACTTTATCGACAAGAGCGTAAGCTGCTGCGATCCCTGTTGCGTATTGATAGACATAAAAGTTGTAGTAAAAGTGGGGAATTCTCATGTATTCAAAGGTAAGCTCTTCATCAATCTCCAAATCTGGTCCGAAATAGTCTTGATTTAATTTTCGATACTCCTCTTTTAATCTCTCGGGCGTCAACGGGATTTTCTTTTCAGCTAATTCATGAATGGTAAGCTCAAACTCTGCAAACATTGTCTGTCTGAAAAATGTAGTTCTTATCCCTTCAATTTGCTGATTAATAAGATACGACCGCTCCTTTTCACTCTCCATTTTTGAAAGAAGGTGCTCATAGGTCAGTCTTTCATGAAATGTTGATGCAATCTCTGCAAGAAAAATGGGGTAGTGAGAGTCGTGATAAGGCTGTCCCAAATGACTGTAGAGAGAGTGCATACTATGACCTGCTTCGTGAGAGAGGGTTAACAAATCGGAAATGGTCCCTTGGTAATTGAGTAAAATATAAGGCATCGTATCATAAGAACCGCTTGAATAAGCGCCAGACCGTTTCCCTTTATTTTCAAAGACATCAACCCAGCGATCTTTTTGTAATCCCGAGCGAAGTCGATCACAATACTCTTTTCCTAAAATAGCTACAGATTCAATAGTAATCTCAACCGCCTCTTCGTAAGAGAAAAGTCTGTCGCAATCTTTTACAAGTGGAACCATTAAATCCCAATAATGCAATTTGTCCAAGCCTAGTATCATCTTTCTCATCTTTACATAATCGTGGAGAGGGGTTAAATTTTCGCGGACTGTCTCTATTAAATTTTTATAGACTGAAACAGGGATGTGATGAGGGGTTAGTGCTGCTGTAACGCAATTTTCATAATTTCTCACTTTTTGGGTAAAAATGTGAGTTTGAACCTGGCCCGCTACTAGCTCTGTCACTGTATTTTCAAATTTATGAAAGGTCTGATGCATGGTTTTAAAAGCGTTTTCTCTTAGATTCCGATCCTCCCCCTTCATATACTTATGATAAAGAGAGTGAGTAAGCTCATGCTCTTGGCCTTCTTTATCCTTAATTTTAGGGAAGGATAAATCTGCATTATTAAACAAGGAAAAAGCCTTTTGCGGGACACTCTTCATTTGCGCTGCAAGTGCTAGAATCTCCTCTTTGTCGCTGGTTAAAATATGATCTTTTTGCTTATAGAGTTTTTCTAAATAAAAGGCGTACTTAGGGATAGAAATTTTTTGATCCGCTTGCAAAATCTCAGGCTCAATCCAAGCTGTTTTATGAGAAAAATCGTGGTAGAGCCCTTCTATTTTATCAAACATCTCTTTATAGAAATGATTGCCAAGATCGACATCGCGATAGAGGTGTGCATAGGTATACAATTTTTCAAGCTGTCTAGAAATCTCAAAATAGGAGTCTAAAGTCTTCTCTGCAGCTCGTTGTAAATTTCCCCTCCCTTCAAGAACCTCTCTCCAACCAAAATCTGCTTTTTTAGCCATTTCTTCAAAGTTTTTTTGCCATGCCTCATCATCGCGGTAAATCTTTTTTAGGTCCCAAGTTGCTGATTCTTTTTGCTCTTCTCTTTTTATCGCCATATTCTTTTTGCCCTTATTTTAAAAAATTAGCAATTTCACCAAATTAGTGCTAGATATCTTGATCAAATAATCTAATGGTGTTATGATAACATCTAAAAAATAACCTAACAAGGAGAAGAAATCATGACAACACATACGAAAGTAAAACTCCGTCCCCTCGCTGACCGCGTTTTAGTAAAACGTGCCAAACATGAGGAAAGAACAACCGGGGGCATTATATTACCCGACACTAACAGAGAAAAGCAAGAAATGGGAGTAGTTATAGCTATCGGCCCAGGAAAAACTGACAAAGATGGCAGACGGATAGAAATTTCTGTAAAAGCTGGCGATAAAATCATGTGGGATAAATTCGCAGGTAGCGAAGTAAAAATCGAAGACGAAGATGATTTTGTAATTGTAAAATCAGATGATATTATTGCGATCGTTGAATAAAAATTTAACTATTAGGAGATTATAACCTATGGCACCAAAAGACATAAAATTCGAAGAAGATGCCCGTAAAAGAATTCAAAAAGGGGTGCAAAAACTTGCAGCCGCTGTAAAAGTAACACTCGGTCCTAAAGGACGAAATGTTGTGATCGACAGATCCTACGGCTCTCCTCAAATCACAAAAGACGGCGTGACTGTTGCAAAAGACATTGAACTTGAGGATAAATATGAAAATATTGGAGCTCAAGTTGTTAAAGAAGTTGCAAGCAAAACTGCTGATAAAGCAGGAGATGGAACAACCACCGCAACTGTTCTTGCTGAAGCAATTTTTCTAGAAGGACTTAAACACTTATCAGCAGGGGCAAATCCTATTCTTGTAAATAAAGGGATTACTAAAGCTGTTGAAAAAGTGGTACAAGAGCTCAAAAGAAAAAGCACGCCTATTAAAAGTACAAAAGAAATTGCACAAATTGCCACAGTGTCAGCCAATAACGATGAAGAGATTGGTAGCTTGATAGCTAAAGCTATGGACAAAGTAGGAAAAGATGGTGTTGTTACTGTAGAAGAGGGAAAAACTCTTGAGACAGAGCTAGAAATTGTTGAAGGAATGAACTTTGACAGAGGCTACATCAATCCTTACTTCATGACAGATGCTGATAAGCAAGAAGCTGTCCTGGAAGATTCTTTTGTCCTCATTTGCGACAAAAAAATCTCCTCTATGAAAGAACTTCTTCCAATTTTAAAAACTGTTGTTGAGACAGGAAAAGGTCTTTTGATTATTGCAGAAGACATTGATGGCGAAGCTTTAGCAACTCTTGTTGTAAACCGCATCAGAGCTGGTTTAAAAGTATGCGCTGTGAAAGCTCCAGGCTTTGGTGACAGAAGAAAAGAAATTCTTCAAGATATCGCAACTCTCACAGGTGGCGAAGTTATCAGCGAAGAGACAGGTCATAAACTTGAAAATGTAACTCTCGAATCATTGGGATCTGCCAAAAAAATCATTACCAAAAAAGATGATACAACCATTATCAATGGTGCTGGCAAACCTGAAGCAATTGCTTCAAGAAGAGAGCAAATCAAAAAGCAGATCGAAGCTACAACTTCAGATTATGACAAAGAAAAACTTCAAGAGAGACTTGCTAAACTTTCTGGCGGCGTAGCGGTAATTAACGTAGGCGCAGCTACAGAAGTTGCTATGAAAGAGAAAAAAGATCGGGTAGATGATGCACTTCATGCTACAAAAGCAGCTGTTGAAGAAGGAATTCTTCCAGGCGGAGGATCTGCTCTAATTCATTGCATTAGCGCTCTAGAAAGCTTAATTAAGAGCCTAACTATTGAAGACGAAAAAGCAGGAGCTGCTATTGTAAAAAGAGCTTTAGAAGCACCTATTCGTCAAATTGCAGTGAATGCTGGAGAAGAAGCTTCTGTTGTATTCCATAAAGTTTTAGCAGGAGATGATTCATTTGGTTGGAATGCTCTAACAAATGAATATGTCAACATGCTAGACGCAGGTATCATTGACCCAACAAAAGTTGTCCGTTTGGCCCTCCAAAACGCATCTTCTGTTGCAGGTCTTCTTCTTACAACTGAGGCAGTTATTACCGAATTGCCACAGCCAAAAGAAAATGCACCTCAAGCTCCTGCTCATGCAGGAATGGACTACTAAAAGTAAGTCATTCATAGGCGTGCACGATTTTTCTTGCACGCCTATTTTTTTTTGTTTATCTCTACTCGTATGAAAAGATTGTTAGGGATCCTTTCCGTTCTCCTAGTTCTTGTTTTTCTAATTGCTATTGTTGCTTTTGCAAAAATGGAACTTATTCTTTCTTACATGCTTACTGATAAATTTAAAACCAAAGTCGTAGTAGAAGATCTCACATTCTCCCCTATGAATCAAATTAAGGCTGAGGCTATTAGCATTAGAAATCCCGAAGCCTACTCATCCCCCTACGCTTTACAACTCGATACCCTAGAGATTCAAGCAGATTATCAAAACTACTTAAAAGAAGTGATCTATATTGATACAATCGAAATTAGGAATATAACTCTCTCGGTTGAATACTTAAACAATGTAACCAACTGGGAAGCTCTTATGAATCAACTTGACTCTTCAGAAGAGGGCGATTCAAATTCTTATGCTGTAATTAGAGAGCTTACCTTTAGAAATTTAAAAATAACGATCATTGGAAAAGACGGCAAACTTAAATCTCAAACCATCCCAACCCTAACTCTCACAAACATCAAAACAAAAGGGGGCGAACTAACAAGACGCCTTACCCAAGCAATCCTTACTCAGCTTATTTTCAATATTAAAAATATGATTAATATTCCTCTTAAAATGGGGCAAGATCTCCTAAACGCTCCCGTTGACACAACTTGGGATGGGATTAAGTCACTTAACCCCTTCAATAAATGAAATCAGAGCTCTTACCCAAGGAAGATCCGCGCTTACTGATTCTTCTGGATGATATTCCAGGTCAATTTGTTTAAACTTCTCAAGTTCTTCTATCTCTCCAATTTCTTTTAAGACAGATTCTCTACTTGCAAAAGCAATTTCTTTGTTTTTAACGTTAGAAATCGCAAATTGAACATATATAGGGTTTTTTGGATGATTATAGTATAAAATGACTCTTTTAGACTCATCTATTGCTCTAACAAAATGGCCAGAAAATTGACTTCCTAATTCGATAAAAATTATATGAGCTGTGTCACATACTTTCACCACACTTTCGACATCTTCACCTGAAGTATCGGGAAAAAAACCCTCCCTCCCCTTCAGTGCAAAAACCTCTTTGAATGCTTGAAACTGGAGTCTTGTTTGAGGAGAAACTGAGACAAACGCTATCATAAAAAGCTCACCTTTCTCAAAAAATTTATACAAAATTAACAAATAAAAGCTTTTTCTTCAATATAAATCAGAGATGGGCTAAAATATCTCCATGTCGAAAAAGATCCCATTACTCTCTTTGATCGTTATGATTATTGCTACTATTGATAGCATACGAAATTTACCCTCTTCGGCATTATTTGGTAGCTCTGTCATCTTCTTTTTCATTTTTGCTGCCGCTATATTTTTGATCCCTACAGCCCTTGTAGCTGCAGAGCTCTCTGCAACATTTCCGGAAAAAGGGGGAGTTTACTACTGGGTAAATAAGGCCTTTGGAGAAAAAATGGCCATGGTAGCTCTTTGGATTCAGTGGTCGAATACAATTGTCTGGTACCCCTCTATTCTCTCTTTTATTGCAGGGACTATTGCCTATCTAATCAGTCCAAGCTTAGTCTCCTCGCCTGTTTATGTACTCACCACTGTGATCCTGCTATTCTGGTCTCTCACAATTGTAAACCTTTTCGGTCTAAAAACTTCCGCAAAAGTGAATGAAATTTGCGGAACACTCGGAACGATTTTTCCGATGCTTTTACTCATTACTCTTGGAGTAATTTGGGTCTCTACAGGACACCCTATTCAAATTGATTTTACTGCAAAGGCAATTCTTCCAACCTTTTCAACTGCTTCAACCTGGATATCTCTAATTTCAATTATGGCAGCGTTTTTGGGGATGGAACTTGCTGGAGTTCATATCACAGAAATTGAAAACCCCCAAAAAAACTTTCCTAAAGCAATCTTGATTGCTAGCATTTTCATCCTTTTAACAATGCTTTTTGGCTCCCTTGCAATCGCAGTAGTTATCCCAGAAAAAGAGATCAGCCTTATTTCAGGGGTCATGGAGGTCTTTTCCCTCTTCTTCCATGCATTCAACCTATCTTGGTGCATGCCAATTATTACCCTTTTGATCATTATAGGGACATTCGGCAGCATCATAAACTGGCTCCTTTCCCCTGCAAAAGGGTTTTTACACGCAGCCGAGTTTGGCTACCTTCCCCCATTTTTTGCTAAAAAAAATAGGCATGGAGCTCCTGCAAACATCCTAATCATTCAGGCAATTCTTGTAAGTGCTGCTTGCTCTGCCTATCTCTTTGTGCCAAGTGTAAACGCCTTTTATTGGTTTTTAACAGCCCTAAGTACGGGTCTTTATATGATCATGTACATTTTGATGTTCTTATCAGCTATTTTCCTTCACCATAAATACATTGATCGACCAAAAGTTTTTAAAATTCCTGGAGGCACCTTCGGCATGTGGGCCACTGCTCTGTTGGGCCTTATGGGTTGTCTATTGACGATCATTATTGGATTTTTCCCCCCAGATGCACTAGCATTCAAATCAAAAACAGATTACGCGCTGTTGATCGGTTTAGGCAACCTTGTTGTCATCGCACCGATTGGACTTTTCTTTCTCTATAAAAAAGTATCGAACTCAAAATAATTCTCCTATTTTAAACAGAAACTTTAATATACTCATGACAGTTGAAAGACCCGGATTTTTCGCAGCAAAATCGTTTTAGTTCAATTAGGCGAAGCCGTCCGCTGAAGAAGGCTCTGTTTGAAACCAGGCCTGATGAAGCGGAATTGAAATAAAAAGATTTTGTAAAGAAAAAGAGGGTGTTTCAACTGGAATGAGTATATACTTAGAATTGATTGGGAAATTAGATAAGAACGTTTCGGACATCCCCTTTAAAGGGATATCCGAAAAGAATTTGATTAGTCTTCGCTTGAAAGGACTTCGCCACTTTCAGCTTCGTACATTTTTTCAAGCATTTGGTGCATGAATTCGTGCCCTTCTTCAAGTGATGGGGCAGTTTCGTGCATGATAGAATAGGCCATTGATAAAAGTTGCACAACAACTTCTACAGAATCCATATCTTCGTGTTTGTCTAAAAGAACTTCTAAATCTGATAGAAATGCTTCGTTGATTTCAATTTCTTCGTCTCTTTCATTAGTCATGTTAACCTCATTAATAATTTTTTGGAAAAGAGCCTCTTGATAGAAGTCCATTTCTCTTTGCGGCAACAATCATACGAATTTGGAGAATTTTTATGCGAGGAATATGTGAATTTAGACTACAATATAGCCCATGATCTTATTAACTGGTGAATCACTCTCTAAATCCTTCGGCTCAAAAGAGTTGTTTAAAGGATTGACTATTAGCGTTTTCGAAAAAGAACGCATCGGATTGATCGGGCAAAATGGCTCGGGAAAATCGACATTATTAAAAATTCTTATGGGGCTTGAAAGGCCTGACAGTGGGACTGTCAGCCCGAGAAGGGGTCTAAAAATAGGGTATTTGCCCCAAAGTTGTGAATTTGGGGATATTTCCCCTTTAGAGGTACTGGTTGAGTCTCAAAAAAATGATACGAATACCCCAGACTATGAAAAAGAAAGAATTGGAGAGACCTGGTTAAGCAAGCTAGGATTTACCGGGAATGAGCCTTCTGCAGCAAAGCTCTCTGGAGGGTGGAAAAAAAGACTTAGACTTGCTATGGAGATGGTAGCCTCCCCCGATCTTCTCTTTCTAGATGAGCCGACTAACCATTTGGATCTGGAAGGGATTGTGTGGTTAGAAAAATTTTTAAAAACAGAAGCCCCCACTTACCTCCTAGTCAGCCACGATCGATATTTTTTACAACATGCCACAAATCGAATCATTGAAATTGACAAAACTTATCCCAATGGTCTTTTTTCTGTAAACGGATCTTATTCTCAATTTTTAGAGCTCAAGGAAGAATTTATTGCAGGCCAGCTTCAACAGGAGAGATCGATTGCCTCGAAAGCAAGACGTGAGGAAGAGTGGCTCAGATCGAATGTAAAAGCCAGAACAACAAAATCACAAGCCCGAATCGAAGAGGCAAATGAGCTTCTAGACCATCTCTCCGATGTCAAAAGACGAAATCAACAAAACACAGCTGGAATCCATTTTGTAGGAAGTGAAAGGTCTACAAGAAAACTTTTAGTGGCAAAAAATATAGCGGCAGAAATGGGAGATAGAGTTCTTTTCAAAGGGCTTGATTTTACCCTGTCACCAGGAACAAGGATCGGACTGATGGGACCTAACGGCTCAGGAAAAACGACCCTGCTTCGGATTCTTGCTGATGAGCTTTCGATTTCCCTGGGGACCATTAAGAGGGCCGAAGATCTCAAAGTTGTCTATTTCGACCAACATAGAACAAGTCTTCCCGATGATACGACATTAAGAAATGCCCTCTCGCCGACAGGTGATTTTGTAACATTTCACGGAAAACCGATCCACGTAAACGGCTGGTGTAAACGCTTTTTATTCTCCCCTGACTTACTCGATCTCCCCCTAAAAACTTTGTCGGGAGGAGAGAGAGCTAGAATCGCTATTGCCCACTTAATGCTACAACCAGCAGACGTTCTTCTGCTAGATGAACCGACAAACGACCTTGATATTCAAACACTTGAAACTTTAGAAACAAGTTTGATTGATTTTCCCGGTGCTGTTGTTTTAATCACACACGACAGGTGTATGCTGGACCGGATTTGTAATCTTTTTCTAGCGCTTGGCGACACTTCTAATACAACTCTTTACTCAACTTATGCGCAATGGGAAGCTTCAAAAGCCCCCCCTGCTCCTGTTATAAAAAACAAGTCCTCCTCAAAAAAGATCAAAAGCTCAACAATTAACTACGAATCTAAAATTTTAAGATTAGAAGAGGAGATCAAAGCCCTTAATGTTAAGCTCCAAGACACCACAATTGCAAATAGCCCTGATGCATTAAGCGAAATCTGCAAGGCTATCGAGCTAGCAGAGACAAAAATTGAACATCTATACATTCAATGGGAGGAATCATGTTAAAACGGCCATTTTTTCTAGGATCTTTAGAGCTCCCTTCAAATATTTTTTGCGCTCCTCTTGCTGGTTGTTCCGATCTCCCTTTTAGAAGAATGCTTTATAAATACAGACCGGGGCTGATGTATTGCGAGATGGTCAAAATGGAAGCTCTTCTTCACCACAATCCAAAAACGTATCCTTTACTTGACAAAGATGACCATATCCATCCTATCGGAGCACAGCTTTGCGGAGCCAATCCAAAACTTGCAGCTCAATGTGCTCGAATGATAGAAGATCGAGGGTTTGATGTTCTTGATTTAAACTGTGGTTGCCCCGTTGACAAAGTAACTAAAGACGGGAGCGGATCAGGCTTACTAAAAAACCCCCATATAATTGGTGAAATTATTTCTAATATGGTTGCAGCGGTAAAAATTCCTGTAACTGTAAAAATTAGGGCTGGCTGGGACTCTACCAGCATTGTATCTCCTGAAGTGACGAGAATTGCAGAAGCAGCAGGGGCTAAGGCTATTTGCATCCATGGAAGAACCAGGGCTCAAGGCTATCGAGGTCCTGCCAATTGGGATTTTATCAAAATGGCAAAAGAGGCTGCAAAAAACATTCTTGTGATAGGAAATGGCGATGTGATCAACTGCGAAAATGCAGAGCGAATGTTTAAAGAGACTGGCTGTGATGCTCTCCTTTTAGCTAGAGGGACAATGGGTCAGCCTTGGCTTATTGAGGATCTTTACGATCATTTTGAAGGATCTCCCCCTAAAATTCGCTCGCCCATAGAAGGACGGGATGTTTTTCTTGAACACTTAGAGCACATTGTGGCCTATAAAAATCCCGAAAAAGCCCATTTTGACATTCGGAGAGTTGGCTGCTGGTTTCTACGCAATATCAATGGGGCTAAAGCCCTTCGAGAGGCAATAAATCGATCCAGTTCTATCGAAGATATCCGTCAGTTGATTTATAATTATCCGTGGGGTGATTGCGAAATTATTCCCATGTCCGTTAAAGAAGAAACCTCTGATTGTTGTTGACTTAGTGATTATAAACACATAAAATATTCCGACAAAATTAATCGGAGTTTCTATGAACTATCTATTACCTATTCTTCTAGCCTCATCCGCGCTACTAGCTGATTCTGAAGATGTTAAAATTGAAGAAGTAGCCTTAAGCGATCAGCCAACATTTACAAGCCCTGCTCTCCCCCTTCAACCCCAAGCGCCAACTCAACCCCCTGTGCTATTAAAACCATACAAAAACCCCTACGCAGCTGTTGGACTGACAATGCTTATCCCAGGGTTAGGTCATATCTATTTAAACGATTACGCTACAGCTTCTGGTCTCATTGGAGGAACTCTAATCTCAGGATCACTAGACTCCCCCCTCTCTTTCGGAAACCTTTGGATGTACAGTGTCTTTGCCTCGTACCGAGACGTCCGAATCAATAATAACCAAAGTGGCTATTCCTACAGAATGCCAAATGATAATTTCATAAGCTTGGCTACTGCACCATTCCGCTGGAAAGTAATTAAAAAACCCGAAGTTTGGGGTGGCGTTTTGGGCGGATTAGCACTAGCAGGGGGCGCGATCGCACTCCATAATTCAGTTACATGCAGTGTGACACCAAAAGCTGCTAAATACTCGATTAATCTTTCCCCTTTTCAAGCTTTTTCAATTGGTCTTGGGGAAGAGGCATTTTTTAGAGGCTATCTACAATCCTATTTTTCTGAACAAATGAATAAAAACAGTGCACTTATTCTAAGCTCTGTTGTTTTTGGCGCAGCCCATATCCCCAATGGTTTTACTTTGCCTAAAGAGGATAGATGGCGCTACTACACATTTAGCCTTCCTCTAATCACAGGCTTGGGCGGTTACATGGGTTGGCTCACACAGAAGACCAATTCTCTTCAGGCAAGTGTTGCCGTTCATGCTTGGTATGACTTTACACTTATGCTGATTGACTCGATTGGAGCGCCAACTGCAATTGCAGGGGGCAAAACAAGATTCGCCTACTCTTTTGAGTTCTAGGCCCCTCATAGAATCTACCCCCCCCTTAGTTCTCACCAAATTTTGAAAATAGGGGGGGGGTTATACTAGAGTTCTTTTAAACATTCTATTGGCAACTCAGATCAGCAACGGATTGAAGTAACAAAACCTGGAACTCTCTCTTTTTCTATTAGATATATCAAATACTGGAGGGAGCTATTTGAGTACTCCTCTGGCTTATACTTCTCTGATACAAATGACTTAAGTGCTCTAAATGGCAATATTCTCAACCATCTATCTAATAGAGGGAGCTCCCTTTTTGAAAAATTTGTCTCTCCCGAAAGAAATCGTATTTGCAAAAGCATAAGCTGAAATTCGGAATCGGATAGAAATCTTCGATCAACCCGATTAGGAGATTCAGATACAATCAATTGAGTTCGGATATCAATCAAAGCAAATTTTTTCTCATAGACAGGTAGCATCTTACGCCACTCTCCAGCATCTTTTGCGGAAAGGAGAATCAGGCTAGTAATTTCCCCCTCTCCTTCAACAATGAGCGCCTCTAAAGGGGGTATTTGAAAATAATCAAAAGCAGTCGACGGTTCTGGCATTAGATTGTTTGTTGCCAAAATTCTAGGATCAATAAAGCTTGCGAGCGCTTTCAACTCTTCAAGATTATGAATGGAAAGGATTCTCTGCATTGAGAAAAATTTAAGCATCGTTAAGGGAGATGATGAGAACGGGACAATCCTCTTTGCATCATCAACAAGCTTTTGGAAATAAAATAGATCCCACGATTTATGTCTGACTTCAGATCTTCTCTCCAAACCGCCCTCTAGAGTTTGCTCGATTGACTGAACTATTTCAATTTCTTCAAGCTCCTCCTCGTCTTGGTTTGTCTCCTCGTCCACGATCAAACGCTGGATAGCAGAGGTATCTCTTTTCAAGACAGTTCTTGGATATGCTTGATGTCCGATGCCTTCTAATTGATAAGAGAGGGAGTAGATTTCTCTTGTTTCAAAAAGGGGGACCCTCTCCATAAGCTCTCTTAAACGTTTTTTTGTATCTCTTAATATCTCCTGAGGGGTGGCAAGCTCTTCTAGTCCCCCAAAAAAGTCTGTAGGATCTCCCGAGTTTTCAGAGAGAAAGAGCGAGCGAAAATTCCGAATAATTTCTACCGTATCTTCTACAGTAGAAGCTGCAAGTGCTTTATCTAAAACAGCTCTTCGAATTATATTTGAAAGGGCTGCTAAATCTGAATAATAATTGTCCTCTTCACTTTTTCGAGCTTGTTGCTTCAATCCAAACCGTATGATCGCATCCGTATTAGGCTGATCATCTCCGGATATCAACTTATTAACAGCTCTAGTCATGACAAACGTAAGGGATTGTTTTTTAACTTTGAGTCCCCTCATCCTCCAAACCGCCTGAAACAGGTCTTCTGCTATAAGCTGCTCCCCTATTGTCACTAAGGCCTTTGCTCCCTGAGCTTGTAAAATATCTGCTGCATAGGTGTGACTTTGGTCAAAATAGGTAACTCTGCGTTCCGGGGGAATGATACTTTCGCTAAGCAAACAAGCGGCCTCTTTTCCCTTTTCCCATATGCAAAGCTCTTTATCTTTGTTATAAAAAACCACCCCTAAAAGATCGGGCCTCTCCCTCTCTAAATAGCTTAAAATTGCTTGAGCTACCTGATCATTAGACATCCCATTAAATACTGCTCCTCGATCTATAATTGCCCTATAGAGAAGACTTTCATTTTCAAAAAAAGTAGTTAAAAGCTCCTCTAGCGCTTCCTCTGGTTTCGGATTCTCTAACACATAGCAAGGAGAATTTCTCTCGTGCAAGAGGGTGGCTGTCTCCCCTTGGGTCCCCTTGTCATATAATATTTGAGTCCCTTGGGGATAGGTCCCTTTATTATAGGGAGAGGCAGTGTATCCTGAAAAAGCTTTAAACATGGAGGCAAAATTATGAGCATTGCTAGAAACACTCTGAGCATAGTACCGAATCTGCTTTCTAATAAATATGCAGGCATAGTCTAGGACAACTTGATCTGATAAATTTAGGGTTTGATAGACAGCCACTCTATCTCGCTCAGTAAAACTAAAGAGCTCAAAACCTGGACAATTTTCTCTAAAATACCTACCCTGTTTTGTCCGATTTAAATCTTCAATAGAGGGATCACTCTCTTTTAGCTCTAATTCCGCTCTCTCTTTCAAATAATCGATAAATTTTTGCAGCTGCGTTGCAGTTAGCCTGTCATGAACTAAGAGAAGAACTGTTTTAAGAAAGGCCGCAAACTGATTTTTGAAAGTGGACCTCTCTTGAGGATTTTCATTGCCCGAACTTGGTATAGCAAATTGAGCCCCTTCTGTTTTAGTTGTTCCATAATTTACATGAAGCACTTCTTGTAAAATGCTTGGAAGTAAATTATTAAGAATGCCTTTTATAAGATCGATTCTTGGATTAGGGGAGTCTAATAACCCTCTATTTTGTAAATAATGGACAATTGTTATGTCCCCGTCTGAAAGGGCGTGGATAAGGATAGGCAAAACCTCCCTTTCATAAAGATCCCGCTCGACAACAGAGGGTGCTTCACTTTTTAAATTAATAAGCCGCGCTAACTCCGGTATAGAAAGAAGGGTCTTTACTACATCAGCAATCACCTCTGCGTGCTCCTCCTTTAAAGCTTTTGAGCTTCCTAAGGGGAAATTGAGCTCATTTTTCCGTTCAAATTCGGTATGAACCTCGTCAATCTCTGCCCTTGACTCAGTTCTAATACACTTTAAAACTTTCTTAAAATAGAGGATTCTTTTTTCCCACTCTTTCATTCCTGCAGAGGCAAAACCACCCTTTATATCAAGAGCCTCCTCAATAAATCTAAGTTCCAGTGATTGGAGCTCTTCTTTTACTCCATCCCAAACTTCTCTCGATGTCTTCACTTGATTGATCTTAATATAGAGAGCTTCTAATCTTTCAAAACTCCAACCAGATCTTGTTAGGGGAACTGTGTTTACAACTTGTGAAAAAATCTGATGGCTCCTTTGAGAGCTCTTTTCTACAGCGCTTTTAAAAATTGCTTGGGGTCTAATGTTGATAACAAGGGTCTTTCCATCTGCTCTAATACGATTGGCAATAGGCATGAGTGCATCCGTCTTTCCAAGACCCATGATCATTTCACAAACGTGCCTAGGGCTAGCCTCTCTAATCAAATTTTTTAAAGGGCCATACTGCTTTTGCCAAATTAAAGTGTTTGCCTTTTCTTCAAACGTTAACAAAACTCTTAATGCTTTTTCCGGAAGATCATTAAACAGGTAGGCCCTTTTAGCCGCCCCTCTGGAAAAATAGGCATTCCACCTGGACCTACTTACTTTATAAAGGTAAATTTTTAAAAGAGTTTCTCTATCCCATTTGCTATCTTCTCCATAAAGAAAATAGATCTCAATCTCTTCAAAAAACATTCCAGTGAGTGCTTCTAGCTCACGCTTATCCCTTTGAAGTTCAGCTTCTATTCGCTCTCTGGAAATAGTAAGACCATGACTTACCTCACTATAGGTTGGTTTTCTTGCATATTCCACAATGCTATGATTTAACTTTTGAAACTCCCTCCTTTCTGAAAGGGGGGCCCCAGGCTCTGCTAAATATTCAAAGGGTCTTTGAAAACAGGATGAAAAGGGCTCCCCTCCATTCAAGGCTATCTGACTATCAATTTCCCTCTCCCTTGCAACTAATAGCTCATTCATAGCAAGATCTATAGGACTATCTAAAACACCCTCCGCATCCTCTATCTCGGGAAGATTCGGAAAAGAACGAATCGCAGTAACAATTCCAAATAAGGCTCTAGCGCTAGTTAGTGCCATTTTTAGAGGGCTTGGCACTAAAAACGATAAATCTTTAGGAATCAGACTCATAGGATTTGAAATTTTCTTCTTTAATAACGAAAACAGACCATCCATTGCATTAATAGCCGCACATCTACGAATAAGAAGGGTTCGGGAAGATTCTTTTTCTAACACATCTTTTGGATCTGGAAATTGGATTTTTGGGCTACTTGCGCTTGCCACTGTTTGGAGAATGTAGATTCGCAAGGCCCCCTCTTTATCTCGGCATGTTCCCTGAAGTGATAGGACCGATTTAGCTAATTCTTCCCAAGTTCCAGGAGTTCTCACATAAAAAAGTGTGTAGAGTGGGATAAACCCGTTGAAAATCGAAGAATTTGTAAGAGTGGCAATTGAGGAGGTTTCTGCATTAAAGAATCCAACCCTACCAAAGTTCAAGTTTTGTACTACCGAAGAAAAATCGGGGGCAATTAAAGGGTGCTTTGCTAAAGCAAGCATCTTCTGAAACACTCGGGTACAATCAGAAATGGGATCGACTCTTGAGGGGGGGCTCACTGAATTTGTATCAGAAATAGAGCTATCTCCAATCAGCGCATGGAGAAATAGATGCTCCGCCTGATTTTGAATAGAGCTATCCTCTCCTAAGTGTTTTCTTCTCAAAAGCTGATACCGTTTTGCAGAAAGAGGAAGCATCGCTACGTTAGAGAAGAACGAAGAAAACATTTTTAACGCATTTGGTATAGGTGTATTAGCTGTGATATATTTAAAGATAAACAACTCTTCATATTCAGATAAATAGGCCTCCTCCTCTTCCAAGTATCTATTATATTTTGCACAGACAATGGCAAGGAGGAGATATCTAAATTCACTTGAATCACTTTGTGAAGCTTGAATCAATCGATTCTCTTCCATCAGAGCAATAAGACGGAGAAAAAAAGTTGAAAGATGGGGGTTTTGCGATACAAGGAGCAAAGTTAACATCGAATGAATATGGACTATAGCCCCCTCATTAAAAGATTTTTGCTTCGCAAGTCGAATTAATTTATAAAAAAGAGAAAATGATAGTTTGGAATCATTTTTTCCAATATGCAACAAAGTTAAATAGCTTAATGCTTCGGGATCTGAAGAATCTAAAGCCCCCTCCTCGGTGAATTGATAAACGTAGAATTTATCCCCCCCCTCGATTGTAGTGAGAATTTTTTCTAATAAAGGAGAGTGAAGTGTCTTAAGGGAATGGAGGAGAGTTTCACTAAAAAGTGCAGTTGGAGAAAGGAGAGGCAATAAAACCCTTTTTTCCCCAGAAGCAGACTCTAGAAGAAGGGAATTTGGGTAGGTATGCAATCGGGGGTCCTTTTGGCATTTCGCTATCCAAAACGCATTTAATTTTGCGTCTTGGCAATAAGCTTTACGCTCCCCCTCTTCCAACCTCACTACAAACTTTAGTTGTAATTTTTCAAATTCAATACTTGCAACATATCCATCCAGTTTTAAAACTTTTATTTCTGATTGGGGCTGAAACCATTCAAGAAGATGGAGTCTGTGACTCTCTTTCGATAGATCTGCTAAAACTGGTTTTTTTATCTCTATCTGGGCGGGTGCGCTAGTAATCTCAGAACTCATTTCCTCAATTTCGAGAACTTCCATACAAGGGCTCCAACTCCAAAAAAGTTCCCACGCTCTAGATTGAGCTCCTTTTAAAAAATCATCTGTGATCTCTTTAGAAATTTGAAAATGCGGTTTTGCAGAATTTAAAATTTCTAGGATCTCGGCTTTTTCTTGAATTGATGCCGCCTCTGAATCAACATTTGAAACCATTGCACACAAGACAATGTTTGCATCCCTTGAAGGGCGTTGCAAAGCAACTAATTGTCGAAAATTGGGAAAAAAATCTCGAATATTAGGGGCAACTTCCTCAGCTAAAAAGAGAAACTCTTCTCCCACGCTTGCTACAAAAAGAGTGGAGAGTACATTTCTCTTTGAGGCAAGCGCCTCATATAATTCCTGAAACAGAGGACCCATTTCATAAATTACATTGCCCCTATCTTTAAACGCAGCTCTTATGGCTCTAGGACTTAAAACAAGAGTCTCAAAATCACGCCTTCCTGTTTGGGTCATTAACAATTTAGGCCTACTTATAAAAAGACTTAAAGTGCGTACAATTTGATCTTCGACAGAAAGTGCTGCCATTTCTATCAAATTCGCTACATCTCTTGGGTAGTGATGTCCTGCAGATAATTCGGGACAAACCCCCTTAGTGACTATCTCGCTTTGCTCTCGTTCGCTATCAAACAAATAGACCGAATGATCTCTTAGAGTATACAAATCAATACCCGCTAGCCCTTGAGGAATTTCAACACTTGCTTGAATCGTAAAATTTCTAAGCTGCTGCATAAAAACTCTATGAAAAAACTTATAAGCACTTCCTTCAGAAGATTTTTGTCTCCATTTAAAAGTCACTTGAGAAAGGGATTTTCTTTGAAAATCCCACCTTCCGCTAAAACAAACTGCTCTTAAAGCATGAATATGAATAGATCTAACGAGATAATAGGCTTTAAGCTGAGGCCTCTCAGTAAAAAGAACCGTTCTTCGAGTTCGAAAATTATCAAACTCTAAAGACCCTGGCGCTATTGAACGTTCAATAACGGGGGCAAAAGGGTATGACTCATCTAAATAGGCGTTATCAGCTGGGGGAAAACTCCCTTCGAGAACCTCTCCATACGAGTGGTTAAATAAAGAGACTACTCTCTCACTCAGCGACTTTTTCTTTTTTTTATACAATACATCGGGATCCCCTCCAAATAGATTTAAAAGGGCTCTCATTTGTAACCGAGTTCTTCTTCTTATAGGCCTAACCCCTGGGGCATTAAAAAAAACTAAAAATGCTTCTCCGTCTCTTGGATAGCAGGGGGGCAACTTATAGGTTGTTTTTGTGTTTTTAGCAGTTGCGTCTATCACTGCATAAAGAGCATAAACACTTACTACAAACTCTACGTGTCCAAACCGATAATAAAAATCCTCATAAGAAAAGGCGTTCATCAAATTCTCTAAATCTTCTAAAACTTCATCTGGATTAGGCAATTCACACCATATTTCCCCTCCTGAAGACCCAGGTATCGGAAGATTTCGAATTCTCTGATTCAAGTAGTGAACTCTCCTTTGAGACTCGGGAATTAACTTCGCTTGTGAACACCAAATTTTTAAACATTGTTGAAGATTTTCGAGGCTGATTGGGCAAATTTCTCGATCTAAAGAGAAGTCCCCTCCAAACGGGAGAAATCTCATACGAATTTCTATAGAAGAAAAATCCAATCCCGCATATCCAGCATTCTTCTTTAACTCCTCCAATAGTTCAAATAATTTAGTCCGATCTTTATCAGGCAGCGTTGCTATTGTTTCTGGAAAATAGTAATCGGCATAATCTACTGCCAAATGAATGTTGTTTTTCAAAGTGACAAATGTATCAGCCCCCGTTCTTAGTCTTAATTCATCAAAAAGTTTATCCAGATAGGCACAAAATGCAACAGGCTCCATAGGACTCCTACCCTGTATCTCTCTGGTTTCATCCTCTGGCACATGCAAAGAAGGAGGTGTTTCAGAACTTCTTAATTTATAATCGATCTCCCCTTCTTTTTTCAGTTCTGCTTTTAAAACCTCTATTTGATGTTTCAGTTCTTCTACATACTCTTTAGTAAGAAGAAAGCGCGAGCTAATTTTGAGCAAAAGCAAGTATGCTTTGTATTCGATTTTTTGAAGGATTTTATGGTAAGCCGAAAAAAAATCTTGAATAGGACGGATCAATCTACTCGGAACTATTTGCGACAAGACCTTATCGCCATACATTAAAAGCGCAGAAGCTAAATATTTTACAGATAGACCCACTACTAAATTAAGCCCCGGAAAAAAAACCATTAAGAGTGAAGCAAGAAAATCTACTGTAACCGTCCAAGAAACCAACGTAGCTACAAATACCGAAATTTTAGCACCAAGCCTTACCCCATGTAGGAGGGAAATTCTCATTTTTTTCAAATCGTGGAAAAAATCAAATCCCAAAATTTGAGACCATGTTTTAGGAATGGCTTGTTGTCGAGAGGTAGAAGGATAACCTTTGGGAATCTCCTTTAAAAACAGATCAATAGAGTCATCTACCTTTTCGCCTAGAATCGTTGCAATGATCTCCTTCAGCGAAGTGCAGTCAGAATTTACCCCCCCCATCTGAGCAATAAGATCTTGGAGAAGCGGGGGAAGTATCATCGAATCTTTTATTCGACTCTGGCTCTGTGTAAAGAGGGAAGAAAAGGCTAAAGGTCCTAGCTCTTTCCCCTTAGAGGAAAGCTCCTCCTCGATTGTTTTTTGAGGAGAACCTAAATACGATTCTACCATTTTCCATACAGAAGTAGCTTGAACCTCTTTTTCTGAAGATACCCCTGCTTTTCCTAAGCACCCTTTTAGAGTCTCATAGAGATCGTTAATCGAAAAATCGACCTCCTCCTTATTTTCAATCCATAAGGGAAATCTGAGAAGCGACTCCCAAAAATGGTCGTTTAATAAAGCCTCAGGAACCTCCGAAAATTCGATAGGCAAGGTCACGGGAGCGAGAATTCGACTAGTATCACTTCCGTGAATTTTAAGATGATAAAGACCTACTCCGGTTTTTCGAATTTCTACCCAAAATTCTGAATTTTGGGTGGATGCAATTCCCATCTCGTCAAAAACAACCCTCAGCGGAGGGGGGATTTTAGCATCGTCTAAACATTCATGAATCGTTTTGAAAACTTGAGCCTGAAACTCTGAAAAAACATCCGAAAACGCTTGTGTTAAAACCGTTTCAAGATTGCCCTCGATCATTTTTTCCCAAACGGTGTTTGTGACAATTTCACCGGCTAGTTCGTCAAAATCCTTTTTCAAACTTTCCGCTATAGCAGAGTACCAAGTTGGTGGAAGAGCTCTTTGCATCTTCTCTTTGATCAATCTGATTCTCTCAGAGACCATTTCTTTAGCATCGCTCATAGCAGCTAGAGGAGAGCTTCCAGTATGTTCCAAAACTTCCTCTCGTATCATCTTCAGAAAAGAGTCAGGATCTTGAAACCAAGCTAAAACTTCTGGCGGGAGAAATCTTTCTAGGATAGGGGAAGTCGATTTTTTTAGCCTTCCTAGGAAAATATAGGGAGTACCTTCTTGCAAGAGTTGAAGATCTAATTGTAAATCAGAAAGGAACTCATCTAGCAAATCGCGATTCTCTCCAATCCGCTTAAGTTGCTCATTTCGGGCTATTGCTTTGTTAAAAGCTCCAATACTCCCTTCGGGAATTTCTACCCCTCTACCTATCAGATAAGTAAGAATTTCTTTAACTAAACGAGTATCTCCAACCCCTTCTGAAATAGCTCTCTTTACAAGAGAAGGGCATGCGATTTGATCCACAGGGGCTCTTACAGGAGAACCACCCCCCACATACCGATCTACCGAGTTTCCATCTGCTGCATGAGGAAAAACACCCGAACCAGGAATCGGAACATAACCCGCAGGCAATCGATGACTTCTATCCATAATGAACCCTATTCTAGCCAAATAGAAAAAAAACATCACTAACTGATTCGTTTAAAATTAGTTGTACAATATGTTGCGTTTAAAACCTCTCGCTTCTATAAAAATGACAAAAGGAGAATGTATGTTCCGCTCTGCAAAAGATTATCGTACGTTTTTAACAATCCTGCTCACCTACGCCCTTGACCTTGTTGGTTATTCCATTGTTTTCCCCGTTCTTGCACCCCTTTTGCTCAATACTCACCTTACTTTTTTTGAAACGGATGCAAGCGAGCTTGCAAGAACGACCACTTTGGGGGTTCTCTTTGCAGTTTTTGGAGTTACCCAATTTTTTGGGGCCCCTGCAGCAGGGGCGCTTGCCGATCATTATGGACGATATAAAATATTTTTAATCACAATTGGAATTTCTGTATTCGGCTACAGTTTAATGGCTTTTGGTGTCTATCAACAAAATCTTGCCTGGCTCTTTGCAGGCCGAATGATTACAGGATTTTGCTCTGGAAACTTTGCCCTTGCCCAATCGGCAACAGCAGACCTTACAGAGACTCACCAACGAAGCAAAGCCTTTGGACTCTTAATTGGAGTAGGAGGGCTCGGCTTTGTCGCAGGCCCCTGGATTGGCGGAAAGCTTGCTAATCCCGAATGGCTCTTTGGATCTGGCGCTTTTATCTTTGCAGCGATTGCGGCGTTTATTAATTTTTTTATGGTCTACTTCTTTTTTCAAGAAACTTGGAAAAAAAGCAGTTCACAAACCACTTTACTTTCAACTTTTAAGGATATTTCCTTGGTATTTCACCAAAGGAAACTGCGAGTTATTCTTACAGCTTACCTCCTTTTTTCCATAGGATGGGGGTTTTTCCTGATCTTCTCCCCTACCTATCTTGTTCAAAAATTTGGATTGAGCGCTAGTACCATTGGAGACATCTACGCCTATCAAGCTTTTATTTGGTTTTTTGTTGCTATGTACTTAAATAAAGAGCTAATTGCAAAATTTACCCTCTCTAAGTTGATTCTTGCTGGTAATCTCCTTGCCGCTATTGGGGTCTTTCTTTTTGTCTGCCCCAATACCCTTTGGCCTTTCTGGATTATTATTCCCATTGCTCTGCTTGGAGGAGCTCTCTCTTGGGTAAACCTCGGATCCCTCCTTTCCATAGAATCTCCAGAAAATCTTCAAGGGCGGGCCATGGGAGCAAGTGGTTCGATGTGGTCAATCGGCCAAATCATCGCCCCCCTGGTAGCTGGAGTACTTTCAGGGATCAACATCTATTCTCCCCTTATTTTAGGCTCACTACTCATGTTCTTATCCTTTGTCTATTTCACTTGCGCTCATAAATTTTCTCCTAACAATTGATTTTTCAATCTCTTAATGATAGACTAAGTAAAAAAATATTCTCTTTATGATTAGTAGACCAAATCAAAGAAATCCCTTAGTAGCTTTTGACCAAAAGCTGGAGTACGTTCCCTTTATAAGCACATTCTTAAGCATTTCAAACCTTTTTTTGAAATATGTCAGTATTCCTAGATATCCTCAAAGGGAACCTATTAAAAAAGATTACTATACCTATATTTGTCAAAAATCTCTGCTTCGTTGCGCAATCATTGCTATTCCCATTTTTGGGAATTTAGTGATTGCTATTTATGATATTACAACAAAACCGGCTCCAAAACTTTCAAGACGCTTAGAAAGATCTGCCCTTATAAACCCCCTCCTTAGAAATCCAAGCAGTTATACCTCCCTACCCCCAGAGACTAAAGCAGCTGTAAAAGAGGCTATCCTTGAAGAATTTAAAAATAATTATAGACGCTCCTTGATTATAAAATTTCCTGAGCTAGCAAAAGAATTTAGAACGTTGATTGATGAAAGCACCTTTTTAACACCTGCACAAAAAGAGTCTTTTCTTCCATCTTTAGACCCTATTAAAAAACTCTACGAGACAGAAGGAGTTGTCGTTCGAATGATTGCATCGCCAACTCAAACCTCGATTACCTATGAGCTTTTCTCTGACAATACAACCCTGGAAAGGCCCTTATCGGCCACATATATCAAAGAGGGCATACCGATTGACCTTTTTACTTCAGGGATCGGGTTTATTTATGATCCTAAAGAACTATATATTGCTAATGCTTTTAAAAATAATGCACTAACCAGTTGCCCTCACTACTCGGAAGGTAATTTGCGGCAAGTTCCCAGCACCCGAGGGATCCCAGGAAAGCTGAATTGGAAATATGATTCTTCGACAGGCTCAAGTTTTACCGATTACGCTGCAGGGGACAATACAATTACTCCAATCGCTGCTAAGGTAGTAAGGATGTATGAAAAGGGGCAGAGAACGCTTAGGCACAATGAACTTAAAATCAGGGCGCTTGCCCCCTCTGATCAACCTCTATCGACTGCGATTATCGGGATTGTTATTAATGAAAGAACCCTTGAGCAAATGGCGTCGATCCTACGCATAGTAAAACAAGAGAGACCTGACCTACCGGTCTACACCTACCAACCGACTATAGGCTCACTAACCCTTTGTCCCACGCATTAAGAGCCTGTTCAGGAAAGAGTTGATTTTGCAATTGTTTAAAATAAACAATACAAAGAAAAAGAAGAAAAATAAAAATTTTATCACAGCGAAGCATGGAACCTTTTATCCATCCTGCCCTAGGACGCGCAGTCAATAAGTCAATATCGCAATGAGAAATTGCAGTTTGCAAGTCCCTAGGATCTCCAGAGGTGAGCGTGTGCTTTGCACCAGAGCCCGAGCAACATGCAACGTATCGAAGCGAGATTGACTTGTTTCTTTCTTTTTTCTTACTTTTTCAACAGGCCCATTAAGCTCTTACTCCCAAATCTAGCTCCCCAGTTTCAAGAACATGGCTACGAAGTTTGATGATTGCAAAGAGATTCATGCAAAGCATAGTTGTTATAGCGATGTCTGCCAATGTCCAAACCGTGTGAACGTGAATTAACGTTCCGAGAGGTACAAGGGCTATGAAACTGTATCTAAAAAGGGTGGCAAGTCTTGAACCCCCTATAAATTCTGACGCCTTTTCTCCGCAGTAGCACCAAGCTAGAATCGTTGTATATCCAAAGAGAATCAAAGTCGCAAGAACCATATACCCTCCAAAAGATGAGTTAACACCTTTTGTAAAGGCAGCTATTACCATATTAGTACTTTGAAGGTTAGGATCTTGCCACACCCCTGTCATCAAAATAACTAAACCTGTCATCGTACAAACAATCATAACCATAAGAGGTGCTACCAGAGTTGAAACTCCAGCCATTTTCGGATGATTGATTTTCTGGCTCGCTTGCAAAATGGGTACAATTCCAGTTCCTGCATCGGTGGCAAATAGACCTCTATCAAAGCCTGTTGTCATCGCTTTTAATATTCCAAACCCCATTACACCACCTGCAAACGATGTCAAACTAAAGGCGCTTTTAAACATCACTCCAAATGCCGGAAAAATCAGTTCGTGATTGCTCATAATAATATATAGGGCTGTTCCCATGTATATCAGAGCCTTAAAAGGGACAACATAGGTAGCAAAGCCAGCTAAGCGCTTGATCCCCCCTAGGACAATAATTCCTACAAAAAAGGCCATACCTAGCGCGCAAAAAAGCGGATTAAGGCCCATTGTTTCGAGTGGCAAAGAAATCGAGTTTACTTGGGCAAAATTACCCGCGGTGATTGCACCAAAAATTGTGCAAAGGGCAAAAATTATACTTATTTTTTTATTTTTCAAGCCATCACGGAGGTAATACATAGGCCCCCCTACATACTCCCCCTTCTCATTTTTCTTACGATAGACCGCTCCTAAGACACAACTTGCATATTGAATCACAGAACCAAGAAACGCCATCACCCACATCCAGACAAGTGCACCAGGCCCGCCAGAACCAATAGCAACAGCCATTCCAGAAATGTTACCCGTACCCAAATTTCCCGCTAAAACAGAGGCGATAGCCCCAAAGCGACTAATATTACCCTCGCTCCCCTCGGTTTTTTGAATAAGAGAGAGAAAGCTCTCTTTAATTTTTGTAATCTGGATAAATTTTAATTTAATCGTCAGGTAGATTCCCAAGCTAACAATCGCAGGAAAGACGACACACAATGTAAAATAATAATTAAATAACTCTAAAAACACGATTCACCTCTGTATCAGGATAATTTTTAATTTATAGAAAAAATATAAAAGGGTTAATTATCCCCTAAGGGAAGAAAGCGAGCAGGTAAGAAATAAAAACTGATTATTTTTCATACTCTCATTTTACCTAACTTAACCAAACAAAGTCTAGGAAAAATAGGTAAAATAATTCATACTACTTCCCCTATGATGCAAGTCTACTTTCCCACCTTCTTCTCTTTATTTACAGATAGTGCCATTGAATCTGCCTTTGAGCAGTACGAAGAGACCCATTTTATTCAAATCTATTTTGAAGATCTCCCCCCGATTCGCTCCATTCACACAACCGAATCTGTCAGGCAAATCTTAATACGAAACACGGTCCACTGTTTAGAGAGATCTATTCAAGAAATTTGTAGTCAAAATTTAGCAAGCCTTCTCTTTTTTTCTGCACACAAAGGTTCGATTAAACAGATCACTTGGATCCATGATAGCGATACAAGAACCCTATTTATCACAAATGCAACTGGTCTAATTCATCTTGCCTACCAAGGATTATCCATTGCCACCCTCTTGAAACTTGATGAAAAAACCCGAACGGAGACTGTTAGAAATTGGAAGCACGTATGCCGCCACTTGAGCATCGGATTCATCACTCTGGACCGCTTCTTCAAAACTAAAAAAGAGGCCCTTATTGCAAAAAAATCGGCGCCCCCCATGCCGGTAAGCTACGAACCTCTTGCCCTCTAGCAAAACAGTGGGGCCAGGCCTGACCCCAAAAGATTAGCTTGCCTTCCGTTTTTTTTCTTTTCCTGGATGGGGCGCTTTAGAATGAATCTCTTTTCGCTCAGCGGCAGGTGCTTCAGAAGGTGTTATGCTTTCGATTTTCGCATTTTTGGGATACGAGGAGAGGTGCCAGTTTTTCATTTCCATATCGACTTGTTCTCTTGAGTACCCGTATTTATTACGCAGATACCCTAGAAATGGTTCAAATTTTCCATCGATCCGATTTAGATCCTCTTGGCTAATTTTCTCCCATTTTTCTGGAATCTTAGCCCTTAATAAACTCCAATTTGCTTCAAATTCATGTCTATTCATAAACCCTCTTTTTTTGGTTTTCTCTAATTTGAGGTTAACTATAACTAACCTACACTCTTAGTTATATTTATCCCTTAATTATTGAATAGATAAATTTAAAAAAGGGAGAGGGAGACACCTATAATAGTGACAAGAGAGACTGCAAACATTTGGCGAGCCCACTTCTTATCATCTTTAGCCTTAAAACCCTTAAATGACCAAATCAGCCATAAGCCGCCCAAAATTGTAGCTATTGCTAGGTAAATATAGCCAGTATACCCAAGAGCTGTAAGCAAGGCAGTGCTCCCCATAAACGCAACTATGTAGAGAATCATTTGAACCTTAGTAGTATAAGACCCTCTTGTAATCGGAAGAACAGGAATCGAGGCTGCCTTATAATCATCAAATCGATAGAGCGCAATTGAATAAAAATGAGGCATTTGCCATAAAACTAGTATGAAAAAGAGGATGATTCCCCCTAGATCTAAACGGCCAGAAGCTGCTGTATAGCCGACTACTGGGGGAACTGCACCTGCAACACTCCCTAAAAGAGTTGCATAATCAGTATAATACTTAACAAAACTATAACCAATTACATAGATAAGAAATCCAGCTAAAGCAACTGCTGCAGTAAGAGGGCTTGTAAAATAGAGCAAGGTGGCAAATCCGATAGTCCCAAGAATTCCAGATAGTATAAAAGCTTTAGTAGGAGAGACCTCCCCTTTGGCAAACCCGCGATTCTTAGTTCTTACCATTTTTGCATCGGCGATTCGATCTATATAATTATTACAAATGCAGGAAGATGCAATCACAAGCCCAAGGCCTACAAGCATTTCTAAAAAAAGCCAGTAATTAAAACCCATTTTGCTCGCTAGAGCAAACCCACCAGCGGTCGTAATTAAGTTTCCCATAATGATACCAGGCTTTGTCAACATATAGTAGGTTCTCACATTCCCCCCATCATAGTTCTTTCGTTTAGGCTATACATGATCCAAAGAGTTCCCGCAATGACAATCGCTAAAATTAAAACCATATAACCAAAAATATGGAGATTGTATCTTGGCTTTTCTTCAAGGAATAAATCGAGAAAAATACCCAGTTGTAGAATCGCCTGCACAAACCCACAAACTAAAATTAAAACCAAAAGACTCCAGCCGCTAAGTAGATTCTCTGTCACTGCAAAGTAGGAGGTAAGGGTTAAAACAATAAAAAAGAAGAAGGCCGAGAGGTATGCCTTAAAACTAAAATGTCTTATCTCCGAATTCATCAGATGACCCCCATTAAGTAGACGATTGTATAAATAAAGATCCAGACTACATCCAAAAAGTGCCAAAACATTCTAAGACAGGTTAATCTTTTTTGCACTACCGGCTTAAATCCAAAATAAAGAATCTGGGCTACCATAGTGGTCATCCAAATCAGGCCAAAGGTAATATGGGTTCCATGAGTTGCAACTAGTGTAAAAAATGAGGATAAAAATGCGCTTCTAGACCAGCTATTGCCCTCTTCTACTAAATGATGGAACTCGATAAGTTCCATCGTGAGAAAAGTAAGCCCTAAACAAAAGGTGATAACAAACCAAAAAATCGTCTCTTGTTTTTTCTCTTTTTGTCCTGCAAGACCGGCAAGAGTACAGGTAAAACTACTGGCAAGAAGGGCTAAGGTTTCCCCTAAGACAAAAGGCATACTAAAGAGCTCTTTTCCTGTAGGGCCACCAGCTACATTATTGTGGAGTACTGCATAGGTAGCAAAAAGAATGCCAAACAAGATGCAGTCTGTCATTAAATAGACCCAAAAGCCAAAGACCGTTTTTTTATAGGTTTCTTGTACATGGTCCATCATTTACCCTCCATCTTTGCCACTTCAGCAGCTGTGATTACATATTCACACTCTTCCTCTGATAGATGGACAATAGCACAAACAATGACTCCTACAATTGAGACAAGAGCTAACCACCACATATACCAAATAATGGCAAACGCAAATAGGAAGGCAAATATACCGATGATCAATCCCATGGGGGTATTTTTCGGCATTAAAATGTCTTCATACTCTCTTTTTTCCCTTTTTGCCTGTTTCATATCCCAAAAAGCATCTTTATCATGCACCTCTGGAAGTATAGCGAAATTATAAAGAGGGGGTGGCGATGTAGTAGCCCATTCTAGGGATCTTCCATTCCAAGGATCTCCGGTAAGATCCCTATTATGATGACGATTTTTTATGCTTACTAAAACTTGTAACACTTGTAGTCCAATTCCAATTGCAATTAACAGAGCTCCAAATGCAGCTACAATAAAAAGAGGCTGCCATCCCGTTGAGGCATCGTAGTGACTTAAGCGCCTTGTAGTCCCCATAAGTCCAAGTACATAGAGCGGTAAAAAAGCAAAGAAAAAGCCTATAAACCAAAACCAAAACGCATATCTCCCCAGCCTCTCATCCAACTTAAATCCTGAAAACTTTGGAAACCAGTAAGTAAAAGCTGAGAAAAACCCAAAGACCACCCCGCCAATAATAACAGAGTGAAAATGGGCTATTAGAAACAAGCTGTTGTGCGTTTGAAAGTCAACAGGGGCAATCGATAATAGCATTCCCGCCAATCCCCCTATTGTAAACACAAAAACAAACCCAATAAACCAAAGCATGGGAGTTGTAATATGAACCCTCCCTCTAACCATGGTAAAGAGCCAATTAAATATTTTAGCTCCGGTAGGAACGGCTATTAACATAGTCATAGCTCCGAAAAAAGCGTTTACATTAGCGCTCGCTCCCATGGTAAAAAAGTGGTGCAACCAAACAATAAAGGAGAGAACTGCGATAACTCCGATAGCCCAAACCATCGATTTATAGCCAAACAGTCGCTTTTCCGAAAATGTTGAAACCACTTCTGAATAGATCCCAAAGGCTGGAAGGACAAGTATGTAAACTTCGGGATGACCCCAGGCCCAAATTAAATTGACATACATCATCGGATTACCACCGGCGTTTGATGTAAAAAAATGCATGTCAAGAACTCGATCAAGAGCTAATAATGTGATTGTTACCGTTAAAATAGGAAAGGCAAAAATGATTAAAACCATAGTAGCAAAAGCTGCCCAAACAAACATAGGGAGACGCATATAAGTCATTCCAGGGCATCGCATTTTAATAATCGTGACCAAAAAATTGATCCCGCCAAAAAGACTTCCCACCCCCGCAACTTGAACACTCCAAATCCAATAATCAACACCTACCCCGGGATTATACTTAAGTCCTGAAAGTGGAGGGTAAGCAACCCAGCCTGCAGCAGAAAACTCCCCTACCATTAAAGAGACATTTAACAGCATAAAGCCCATAAAAAAGAGCCAAAAACTGACAGCATTTAAAAAAGGAAATGCGACGTCCCTTGCGCCAATTTGTAACGGAACAATTAAATTGACCAATCCAAAAACAATCCCCATTCCCACAAAGAAAATCATCGTTGTTCCATGGGCAGTAAAAAGTTGCTGAAAGTGGTCGGTCCCTAAATAACCCATATTACTGCCGCAAGAGAGTGCTTGCTCGAGTCTCATCATGATCGCATCAATCGCCCCTTTTAGGAGCATCAAAACAACGACAAAAATATACATGATCCCAATTTTTTTAGGATCTAAAGAGGTAAGCCACTCTGTATAAAAATATTTCCACAAACGTTTATACGTCAAAAAGAAAACCGCAAACATCGCCATGAGAACCATCATAAGACTTGCCCCTGAAGCGATCATGTCGTGTCTTAAAGCATCTAGTGTAAGCCTTCCAAAAATACTACTTTCCATTGCTACCCATCTCTCTCATTAATACCCAATCAAATAGCTTTATATCTTCCAATCGGTAGTAAGCTACTGGATTATTTTGACTTGGCAGAGCAAGCTCTTTATAACTATCTAGATCTAAACCTTTCGGAGCGCTTTTCACCTCAATGAGCCACTCTTCATAATCTTGATCAGAGGTAGCCTTCAAAAAAAAGGTCATTCCCGAAAAACCTTTTCCACTTAAATTCGCTGAGACTCCACGAAACTCTCCCTTATGATCTGCAATTAAATGGAGTTCTGTTCTCATGCCAGGCATTGCAAAAATTTGCCCTCCGAGCTCAGGAATCCAAAAGGAGTTCATCGGGGCATCTGCAGTAATTATAAAATTAATCGGTACCCCTACGGGAACTTGAAGAAAATTGACTGTTGCGATTTTCTCGTCTGGGTAAATAAAAAGCCATTTCCAATCCAAGGCGACCACCTGAATGGTAATTGCCTTTTTACCGTTTTCGATCGGCTTATAAGGATCTAAATCATAGCAGGCAATCCAATTAAGAGCCCCCAGTATGATAACAATTATGCAAGGGATTCCCCACCAAATAATCTCAGCAATTGCACTATGATTCCAATCAGGTTTATACTGATGCTTAGGATTGTTAGCTCGATACTTCCATAAAATAAACAGGGTCATCGCAAAAACGGGGAGAATCACAATCATCATGAGAAGGGTACAAATCCACATGAGATCGCGCTCTTTGATTCCAATTATTCCTTTTGGATTTAACACAATTAGATCAAGATGAGAAAGATAGACTCCCCCAAGAAATACAATCACTAACGTCAATACAAACGCGAAAAAAATCTTATACCACTTGATCATAGTTGAACCATAATAAACATTTAAAAATAACTCTACTTATAATAATTTTAAAATTTTATTCCAATACCTGCACCCGCATTTAAGCCGCTAACATCAAAATAGGTAGACCTCACATTTTCTAAATGAACAGACTTTGAGCCAAACTGCTTAAATGAATAGGCGCAAAATAGATCTAAAGTAACATATCTTGAGAGGAGAGTCTGAAGTCCAATTTCCGCTGCAGCTCCGACCCCATTTCTATTTATATGGTGTTTCATATAATTGGAATGGGTATGCACTTGGAGAAAGTAATATTTGCAACCAACTCCAAAATAAGGCCTAATAAAAAATGCAGGGTACATATATTTTAAACCTGCAGTGATCATCTCCATTTGAATTTTAGTAGGGGTGTCTAACGTTTTCGATTTTCCCGATCTATAAAAGTAATCAACTCCCCACCAAAAATTTAGACCTCTAAGTGCAAAAAGATCACCCTGATAAACAGGGACAATTCCCTCTAAAGCGTAGCTAATCCCCCCATTATGATACAGGTCTCGAAATAACTTTGACTCTGGCCAAAAGTAACTCACCCTCCCTTCTACTGTTGCAAAAATAGGCTCATTTTCTTTTTTTACAACCACCTCACCTTTTACAACTTCTATCTGCTCTTCGGGAATTTGAGCTTGAATGTCGGCAAGCTCTACCTCTAACCCTTCACTCGGCTCTTCTTGTTTAGCGATTTCTGGAACAACTTCTGCTCCTACCTCTTGATTTTCAATTTCAGATTGAATAGGCTCCTGATTTACAATGATTTCAGATTCGTTTTTCTCGAATTCTAAAACTTCTGATTCTGGGAACTCTTCTACCAAGACTTCTGTTTTGAGATCTTCGAGTTCCAAAACTTGTAATTCCTCAGCCTCTTCCCCCAGAACTTTTGGTTCATCCCTCTCATCTAATACAGGTTCAGAATCTACATTCTCTAACTCTACTTTGCTTTCAATAACCTCTGAAACAATCTCTTCGCTCGCTACTAAAAAATGAAGAGGGAGTATTACAGAAAAAAAATTAATTATGAAAAATCTAAACATGCACATAACTTTTGACTGTCATAAAGATTTATAATTAACAACAAGAAATTCAGAAATTTTAAATAATGTCTAAGAAGACTCTTCCCAAACTTGGGTAAGATGGATCAGAGTGTGAACCGATTTTTCCATATCTTGAAGGCTAACCCATTCAAGTGGACTGTGAATGTTATGAAAGCCTGTAAAAATATTAGGGGTAGGCAGTCCTCTTTCTGTCAGACGAGAACCATCTGTCCCACCACGAATTGCATCGGAAATAGGGATTAATCCAGCCCTTTTTATCGCTTCCTGAGCAAATCTTACAGGGGTAAAATCTTTTTCAAGCCAGTAGCGCATGTTTCTATATTGAGGACGAAGAGACAACTTAATACTACAACCTTTTTTCCCTTTCTCTAAATCTGTTACAATCTTTTGCAACACTCTATGCTTTTCTTCTAATCCCTCAAGTTCAAAATCTCTTATAATAAAACGAATGGTCGCTTTTTCTGACGTTCCCGAAATTTCCACAGGATGAATAAATCCCTCTCTGCCTTCAACCATTTCTGGAAAAATCTCATTAGGAAGTTTTTCAAGGAGCTCAGCCCCGATTCGAATCGCGTTGATTAAAACACCCTTAGCCGATCCAGGATGAGCTGCAACCCCTTCAATTTCAATTACCGCCTCATCAGCACTAAATGTCTCATAATCAATTTCCCCCAAATGTTCCGAATCCAAGGTGTAGGCCGCACGCGCTCCAAGTTCTTCTAGCTCAAGTTTATTCATCCCCCTCCCAATCTCTTCATCAGGATTGAAACAAATTCGGATAGGTCCATGTATAATTTCGGGATGCTCCACTAAATATTTCACCAAACTCATAATGATCGCAACACCCGCTTTATCATCTGCACCAAGCAAAGTCTTTCCTGAAGCTGTAATAATAGTCTCCCCAACCTTTTCTTTTAAAAGGGGGATCTTTTCAGGATTTAAGATTTGAGAAGGGTCATCTGGTAAGACAATAGGGAGGCCGTCATAATTTTGATGAACGATCGGTTTAGCCTTACCTCTGCAAGCATCTGCTGTATCTACGTGGGCCAAAAACGCAATTTGAGGGACTCTCTTTTTAGAATTACTGGGGATAAGAGCTAAAACGTAACCATACTCAGTGACTTTAACGTCTTGAATTCCATATTCTTTTAACTCTCTTTCCAAAAAATAGATCAAATCCCACTGCTTATCACTACTTGGACAGGTATCCGAGTGGTGATCACTTTCAGTATCAATCTGGACGTAGCGCAAAAAGCGGTCTAATAAATCTTTTTGATCAATTTTCATGTCACATATTGTATACTGTATTTAAAAAAACTAAAAATAAAAAATAAAAAATATATGCAAAAAAAAATACTCAATTTTTTACTCTTTAGCGCGGCAGCTACAGGCGTCGTTTATTTTAAAAATGACCTTTTACTCTCTCTATCGATTGCCACCTTCTACCTCATCTTCCAAATTGCCCTCTTTGCAAAATTTGACCGAGATAGCTATTTTGTCTGCATACCTTTAACACTCTACGCAGTTTTATTAGGGTATATTCATTATAAAATACTTGGCTACGATAATCTATCCTTTCTAGCCCTCTATCCGATGTTTGCCCTCACCTTAAACTCCTCCCTAAAATTTCTTACCTCGAATCTCTTCGTCTCGTTTTTCCTTGCAAGCGCCCTTGGAATTTTTCTCTTTGAAACAACTTCTATCCTATTTCTTTCTTGGGGGATCTATCTAACCCTTCTTATTCTTCTCAATCGAAAGCTTACCGAGCTCCGAGAAAAATACACAAATCCTGAGGAGATTAAAAAACCGATCACAGCCGTTTTTGATAATCACTGTTCCTTTTGCTCTCATGAAATGGAAAAATTGAAAAATAGGGAACAGACAGGAGAGACGATCTACGCTTGCCCCTCATCCCCTGAAGATTTAAGTAAAATTACTACCGCCTTCTCCTATGAAGAGGCGATGAAAACCATCCACGCACTCGATTCAGAAGGAAACGTGATCACCGGAACTGTGACAATCTCCGAAGTCTTTGCTAGGGCAAACCTCCCCCTTTATGCAATCACCCTTCAAGCCCCAGGCCTCTCTTATCTCTTCTCATTTGGCTACAACATCTTCAATAAACTGCGCAAACGTTCTAACTGCTAACTACCTCTATTCCTCTGCTTGCTCTTGTATAAGAAAAGCGGGCCGCGCGATGATTATTTCGATCTGCCACTGATTGAAGTAATTGGTCTAAAGTTTTAACTATCGTCCCACTTTGCGACCAGAGTTCCCCTTGGAGTTCTATCTTTTCTGAATTAATGAAATGAATTGATCTCGATTTTCCCTCTATTTTCTTCCCCAATATACCCCATCCGATTGAAAATTCGAATCGAGCTCCCTCGGAGAATGTAATTGTCTTTGTGCTCGAATTAATGATTCCTGAAACAACTGGCCCTAAAACTAAAAGGGTCCCATACTCAGTCTGATCCCCTTCTAATTTAGGCACCCAACATTTAATTGGTTGTGTTAAAGTGAACTTATATGAACCATCTGTTTGAGAATACTCCCAAGTAGTGACAACTTCTGATCCATCGGAAGCTAGTAAAGCGCTAAATAAGCCTGCTACCTCAGGGCGAGATTCTTAGTAAACACATCTATCATTTGATTCCAAGGGGTAATACTCGGATCCAAGGTAGGCTCCAGATTAAGAGTCGCTACTGGCACAGGGCTGTGTTACTTGAGCTGCCCCTGACTCTCCACTCAACTCTTGACTCTTACTTGAAGGGTTCAATTGTCTAAGTTTTTTTTCTAAAGCTTCAATTTCCTCCCTCTTTTCACTAATCTTTTTGTTGTTATTAGCGATTTTTCTATCAAAGGTTGTTTCAAGGGTTACCAATCGCGCTTTCTCTAAGACTATCCATTGGCTAATCCTCTCTTCTTCAATTCTTAATTGGTGACGGTCAGTCCCTGTTAAGGCATCTTGGAGCATTTGAAATCCCGTTTCGAAGAAATTAGAAGAGCGATTTCCTACAGGTCCTGATTTATATGTTGCTAATGTTAATTGATCCCCTAATTCCTTTAACCTACCGTTAATTTTTTGAATCTCTTGCAGTTTCTGGGCGCATATCTGTTCTCCGACCTGGATCCAATCGACTAACTTCAATCTTTTTTCTTTAAGAACTTCTTTTTTTGTGTTTCTTCGATGGATCAAACTCAACAGCTTTTTTTGGACACTTTCACTAATCTTTTGTTCACTTTTTTCGATTTGCGAGGAGTCCTGAGCAACCTTTTGCTTAGAGAGACCTAATTTTGAACCAATATAAGATAAGAGGTTTAGAATAAATTGAAATAATCTTCCCATCTTTGAGGAATTCGTACAAAGGGGAGGTTCACCTGTTGGGACTAAAAAACTAGGAGCGCCTACTGACACTGAAGAAATCGGATTGAACCCATAAAAACTTCATAATGATTAATGTAAATATTATAACATAATTTTATAATTAAAGTCAATTATTAGCTTTACTCGATTTGGGTTATACTCTTTACTATTAGTTACTTATAAATTTGTTTGTCTTTATATAAACAATCACATATTCGTTTGTGTTATGGATGAAAATAAGGAATTACACAAGGGGCTTAAAAAGAGGCACATTAGCCTAATTGCGTTGGGAGGCATTATCGGGTCCTCCTATTTTTTAGGAACGGGGTATGTCCTTAATCAGATTGGGCCTGCAGCTTGTTTAGCGTATATACTAGGGGGGCTCATCATGTTTTTAACAATGGCCTGCCTGGGAGAGCTATCAACCGCCGATCCGATGCATGGATCGTTCATTAGCTATTCTGCTAAATATATCTCCCCTGCTTGGGCTTGTGGGGTGGGATGGTCGTATTGGATTAGCTGGATTGTCTATATTCCTTCTGAGTGCATTGCTGGAGGGATTATCATGCACACTTATATGCCTGAAATTCCGGTCTATCTTTGGGCGATTTTATTTGGTATTTTGATTACTCTGGTTAATTTAGCCCATGTGAGTGTCTTTGGAGAGCTCGAATTTTGGCTCTCTTTAATTAAAATCTTTTTGCTTGTTAGCTTCTCAGTCCTCGCTTTAGCCATTATTTTTGGATTTATCCCCCCTCAAGCTCCCAGAGAGATAGGGACTGAGTATTTACTTGGAGACGGGGGGTTGTTTCCCAACGGCTATCTCATTTTGTTTATGAATATGGTGATTTTGCTGTCAAACTTCCAAGGCTCTGAGATTATTGGGCTTACAGCAGCTGAATCCTCCGAACCCTTAAAAGCTATTCCAAGTGCGATAAAAACAATCAGTTTCAGGATTATAGGGCTTTATCTCATTCCTACCTTTCTCTTGGCTGTCATTTTTCCTTGGCAATCTGCAAACCTTTCCGGGAGCGTATTTGCCCTGGCGTTAAATAAATATGGCCTCTCTTCCTATGCCCATTTCTTCAATTTTATGATTATTGCTGGCGCTCTTTCTTGCGCCAATAGCGGCCTTTATGCTGCAATTCGATCTCTTCACGGCCTTGCAATTCATAATATGGGGCCTAAGCTCCTCCGTTTCATCTCATCCCATGGGAACCCTGTTTATTGCAGCCTATTAACTCTTGGATGCATTTGGGCTCTATTGGTATCTTCCTATTTCTTCAAATCGGGGGCGATTTATGCCAATTTATTAGCCATTTCTGGTTTTACCGGATCTGTCTGTTGGATCTCTATCTGTATTGCTCAATTTCAATTTAGGAGAAAACTTCCCTTTATGGAAAAACCCCCTAAATTAATTTATAAAATTAGGTGGTTTCCTTACCTGACGATTCTTGCAATCGTTTTGCAGATTGGCTGCTTATGCATTGTTGCCCTTAGCCCGAGCTTAAGACTCTCCTTTTACTTAGGCGTTCCTGCAACTCTTATTCCTATCCTCATCTACAAATTCACCAATCACGATAAAGCAATTATTGACTAAAACCGGGCCTGCTTCTTACTGGCCCTTATTTTCAAGGGAAAGAATCAAGATACAAGCTAGAGGGAGCGTTAAGGTTTTTTACCTTAAGCAGAAAGGCTGTGATGTAGATTGGTTATTGAAGCCGATGCCTAGAGCAAATACGTAGCAGCCCAGGCTTAAATAATAAAAGAGAAGTCAATCCCATCTAATTCGAAATTCAAAAATAGAGCTTTTCCGAATTGGTCAAAATATCCTTTATCTTTATCTTCCTGTTTCAAAGGTCGTCGCTCTCATTTCCTCTATCCCTCTATTATCTCTTGTATAGGAAAAATCGGGGGAACGATGGTTGGCAAATGTACCGCAGTCTTTTATTAACTTATCTAAAGTTTTAATTTTCGTTCTAAATGTCATCATCATACCAGCGTTAATTTGGACATTACTAGAACTGACAAACCAAATATATCTTGCATAAAGATTAAGTTTGGTATACGAAAAAGGAGCTCGAGCAGCGCACTCCATACGGAAGGAATTTTTATCGAATTCTATCTTTTTTTCGCTTTTACTAATCCTTCCTGAAACCTCAGGTCCTAAAATTAAAAGTGCTCCATGCTCAGTTTCTTCTTTTTCTTCTTCTGATTTTGCAACCCACCATTTAATAGGCCTATTCAATTTCATTTCAAAAACCCCATCTTTCTCAGAACACTCCCAAGAGCTTACAATTTCTTCTGGATAAAAACTCAATAAAGTTTCGAATAATTCTCTCATTTCTGTGCAACCTCTTTCAGAAAGATCACTCAACATTTTTTCTTTTCTTGTTTCAACCAATGCAACTGATGGTGCTATCTGCACTAATTCTTTAACTATTTTTGCGTCCTCTGCTACCAATACTGTATTGTCAAAAACCCCTTTGCTTAAGGATTTTATTACTTTTTCAGAGCTTTTTGAGTCGGAAAAATCAGTTTCTAACAACCTCACGTCTTTCAGATCCGATGACTTCCTGATTGTTTCATCTTCTTTTTTATACTCTTCTGCTTTTCTAAAATATTGATCAATTGCAAAAAAATCTTTACAAAAAAAAGAATCTGCAGATTTTAGACCAAACAACGAAGTCTGAACCCTGCTTGAGCCAAAAACTAAAGGAGGACCATCATGTCCAGATTTAGGGCTCTTTAAAAGTGAATCCCCCCACCCTTTTTCTCTGGAGTCCAATAGTCTCGTGCAAACGTCTGTGGCAGCTAAAACGCAACCTAAAGTTCTTCCTACAATCGACATAAAAGCCCCTTCAATTATTTTATAATAAATAAATTTTAACAATAAATTAATAATAAATCAATTGATTATTAATGTTGATTTTCATAATTATAGAAAATATAATTAATAAGCCATTGATTGACATGGATTTATGAAACTCTTTAATTATAAATAAGAAAGGTGATTTTCTTCGAAAAAACCTGGTACTTCAATTGGAACTGCTATATACAGAAAATGATTGAAGAATCGAATTGATAAAAAACACCCTTAGTAGTGCATAATGTTATGCATGAATTTTTTGGAGTCCTAAATATCGAGTATCTGTCGCTTACCCCATAACTTTGACTTACATGAAAATAAGTCCGATATTCTCGAAGGTATTCAAGAGTCATTAGGAGCATATTTTCTATACTTAACTTGTTTTTTCTTCCCCCTTGAACTTTTTTCCCTATTCGAAAGATCAAGAATTAAGACCATCTTATTGCATGTTGAGCGTTTAACACCGGATAGCCTATGAAATTTTTTATCATCTAGTTGTTTAACAGTTTCAAATTTCATTCATATCTCCAAGTTTTTGAAGATATTCCACATTAAAAATTTTAGTTTCGAAAGAAGTCTATTAAAAAAATTTTGTTCGAAGAGGTCTCAGATGCATGATTTATTTGAGCTATTTGTGCCTCTATTTTGGTATTTTTTTCATATCAAAGGTCGTATTAGAGGAATTTCCCTTTTCAATTCCACTTGTATCAAGGTTTGACACAAAACGGGATTTCTGAGTTGAAAATCCCCAATTTTTGAACCTCTCTGAGTATATACTCATGACAGTTGAAAGACCCGGATTTTTCGCAGCAAAATCGTTTTAGT
>ERZ650308.1-NODE-1-length-218368-cov-8.554988_pt1 | contig 218368 bp, 189 predicted proteins | sample MGYA00376244_ERZ650308 | MGnify/ENA primary metagenome ERZ650308 (study PRJEB26733, sample SAMN07839295) | wastewater metagenome | biome: small river; feature: stream; material: water | place: USA: North Carolina | collected 2016-04-26 ... | reverse complement strand
GAAATTTTGAAATATTAAGATTTTTTCAGAATTTCACGTCTGACCCTCAAGCTCTAATAATTAATTGATTAACCGAATTAAAGATTGGCCCATTTGACAGAGGGTCTCAAGACCCTCTTTTGTATTTTGGATTACATCTGGGGAAAAGGTTAATTTACCTGGTTCAAAGAGGCAAATGCACATAGAGGCGCCAAAGGAAAAATAGCCCATTTCGTCCCCTTTCCGGTATTTTTTTCCGGGCTGATAGGTAAAGTGGATGCTCCCGACGTTTGTAGCGCCAACAGCAATAAAAGAGACGAGACCAAATTGTTCGGTTTGCAACTCTATCACAACCCTTTTGTTCTCTGACAAATACGATATATTTGTCCGGAGAGCGAGGGGATTTACCGAATACAAGTAACCCCCAATTAGTTTATGCTCAGAAGGGGTACAGTCTACCGGAAAATGAAATCTATGATAATCTGCTGGTGCAAGCCTTGCCATAAGAAGCGACCCTCCTATGTAGCGATTTGCGCCTCCCTCTCTTGCTTCAAGCAATTTAGAAATAGAGAGTTTTTGCCCTTTGATAAAAATCTCTTGATGAAGGGCGATTCTGTCATAGGCTAAATACCTGCCGTCTGCGGGACAGACCAAATCATCAACCGAAATTTCCCTGGCACCCTTTTTTAACTTACGGATGAAAAAATCGTTAAATGAAGAAAAATTTTGCTTTGCACACTCTTGTAAGTTGATCTCAAACTTTTTCACAAAGGGATCTATTTGTCTTTTTGAAAAGGGATTTTTTTGCCAAATTCCAAAAAGAGCAGAGGCAAGGGGTAACTTTGAAATGAGGGCTCTGCAGCACTTAGAAAATCGCGTTTGCCTATAAAGCAAGTGGAGAAGGGACTCTCCGTACACAATTTCCTCTCGTACTTCTTTCGTTTTTCTGTCTACAATATAAATAGTCATAAAAGCTTTTATACGATAAAATAAGGCCTTAGAAATTAAAATAACAGGGAAAATGTTGGAACTTTTAAAGAAGATTTTTGGAACTCAGCAAACACGCCTAGTTAAAAGATACTTCCGAATCGTTAAAAAAATTAATGAGAAAGCGGAAGAGTTAAAAAATTTAACGGATAGCGAGCTTCGGGCAAAAACAGACGAGTTCAAAGAGCGGATAAAAAACGGCGCTACCCCTGAAGATTTACTTGTTGAAGCGTATGCCGTTGTTAAAAATGCTTGCAAAAGACTTTGTGGGACAGAAATTCACGTATCTGGCTATACCCAAAAATGGGACATGGTCCCCTATGATGTCCAAATCGTCGGCGCAGTTGCAATGCATTATGGGGCGATTGCGGAAATGCAGACCGGTGAAGGAAAAACTCTCACTTCTACTATGCCTTTATATCTTCATGCCCTTACAGGAAAACCCGTCCATTTAGTTACAGTCAATGATTACCTTGCAAAGCGAGATGCTGATTGGATTGGCTCAATTTTTAGATGGCTCGGCCTTTCGGTCTCGGTCCTTGTGAATCAAGTTCCTCCAGAGCAAAGAAGAGAGTTGTATAAAGCAGATATTGTTTACGGAACAGCCTCCGAGTTTGGTTTTGATTACTTGAGAGACAATTCAATGGCTACTTCGAAACACGAGCAGTGCCAAAGAGGCTACTATTTTGCTGTGATTGATGAGGTGGATTCTATTTTGATTGATGAAGCAAGAACCCCTTTGATTATCTCAGGCCCCTCTTCTGTTTCCAGACAAATGTATGAAATTCTAAAAGAACCCGTTCTTGAAATGGTTAAGCTTCAGCGCGATGAGTGCAACAAGCTTGCATCAGAGGCCCGAAGGATTTTTGAAAAGCTTCACCTTCTTGAAGATGAAGCAGAGCCTGCAAAACTCTCTAAAGAGGAAAATGCCGAGCTCGATGAGGCTTTGAAAAAAATCTGGCTGGTCTCAAAAGGGACCCCTATCAACAAGATTTTAAAGAGGATTCGTGAAAATCCTGATTTAAGGGCAAAACTCGATCATCTTGAAACTTACTATTGGGGCGATCAAAATAAAGAAGAGCGGCTAGAAGCTCTTTCAAAACTTTACATCATAGTCGATGAGAGGGGAAATGAGTATGAGCTGACAGACCTTGGCGTTAAACATTGGAAGGGTGATGAAAGCGCCTTTACTATGCTCGATCTTGGACACGAATACGCTCTAATTGACCAAAACGCCTCTTTATCTGATCAAGAAAAAATGCAAAAAAAAGTCGAACTTCGGGAAGCTGACGCTCACAGAAAAGAGATCTCTCACAACGTACGGCAGCTCTTTAGAGCCCACCTTTTGATGGAAAAAGATGTTGATTACATCGTACAAGAGGGAAAAATTGTCATCATTGATGAAAACACTGGAAGGGCTCAACCGGGAAGACGTTTCTCTGATGGTCTCCACCAAGCCATCGAAGCCAAAGAGGCTGTTACCATTCAAAAAGAGACACAAACCTACGCAACGATTACCCTCCAAAATTATTTCCGCCTCTATAACCGACTTGCTGGAATGACAGGAACTGCAATCACAGAAGCTCAAGAATTAAAAGAGATCTATAAAATTGAAGTTCTTGAAATTCCGACTCACAAGAAATGCCAGCGTGATGATCAAAATGATGAAATCTACATGACTGAACGCGAAAAATACGCCGCGATTTTAAAAGAAATTATTGAAGTTCATCAAACAGGAAGGCCGATTCTAATCGGAACTGAATCTGTAGAAATTTCAGAAAAGCTCTCAAGAATCTTAAAAAACCAAAAGCTGGCCCACACTGTTCTGAATGCAAAGCAAAACGATAAAGAGGCCGAAATCATTGCTGCTGCAGGGACAAAAGAGGCCATTACTGTCTCTACAAATATGGCTGGTAGAGGGACTGACATCAAATTAGGCGAAGGTGTTGCCCTGCTTGGCGGACTTCATGTAATAGGAACATCCAGACACCAATCCCGAAGAATCGACCGACAACTTAGAGGACGAGCTGGCCGTCAAGGCGATCCAGGCTCTTCAAAGTTTTACGTCTCGTTTGAAGACTCGCTTATGAGACTGTTTGCCTCAGGAAAACTTACGACAATTTTGCAAAAATTTCGCCCCCCTGAAGGAGAAGCGATTTCTGCCCCGATTTTAAATCGATCGATAGAAACAGCCCAAAAAAGAATCGAGCAAAGAAACTATACGATCCGAAAACACACCCTTGAGTACGATGATGTAATGAACAAACATCGATCAGAAGTTTACAATTTCCGTAATGAGGTCCTTCAAGGTGACGATATTTTCCCCATTTGCACAGAGATTTTAGAGACATTCGCTGCCCACTTAAGTGAACCATTCTTTCAAAATCGGGCAGAAGAGGGGGGCTGGCTCCCTGAGGAGTACCGCAAGTGTTTAATAAGCCATTTCCCCATTACCCTTGAAGAGGGAATTTTCAGCAGTGAAACCCTCTCTGCTGAAGAAATTGAAACAATCGCAGCTAAAAAAGTTGCCTTTTTATTCAAAGAGAAACTCAAAAGAGAAGCCGAAATGATTGGGATGATGCAAATGTTTAGCGGAAAAGAACCAACCCCGCTCCCCATCATACAAAACATTCTGAGATCTCTTCTAATTCAGGCTATAGACAAACACTGGCAAGAGCACCTGCTTGAGGTTGACCATCTTCGCACAGAAGTTTCGATGCGCTCGGTTGCCCAAAAAGATCCTCTTGTTGAATTTAAGCATGAAGCGTTTGCCCTGTTTGAGAAATTCTCTAAAAAAGTGAGATCTGATATTAGCCATCTCCTCTTCGCATTTGGAATCAATCTCCCTGACAACTTAGAACTAAAACAAGCTCTTCATCAAATGAAACTGATAGGCCCGCCACCCGCTCTTCAAAAATCGCTGGCGCTCCTCTCTTAGGGAATTTTTAGTAAACTCTCTTAGGTTTCTGAAGATTTGATTGAGCTAAGCTTTTTCCACCCTTGAAAAAGAAAGAGGGCCGAAATAAGAAGATAGAGGGGCCAGTATTTGCTCTTCCACTCTAGGGTAAGCTTGCCACTATCTGAAAGAAAAAAGAGAAGCCAAGCAAGGGTAAAAAGCTGACCTCCAATTGATAGAAGAAGAATTGAGCCTAGTTTGTTTCCCTCTTCTGCATCAATTTTAGGTGAAGGGGCCTTCTTCTTGGGCTCTTCTTTAACAAGATCTTCCTCCTCCTCTTTCTCAGGCGGAGCAGTAATTCCAAAACGGCTTGAGCCTCTTGCTGGAGAATACGGGGGATCATAAAGACCTGCTAAGCTATCTTCTGTCTGATAAGGTGTGCGCTCTTTTATAGAGCTTTTAACAAAAGAAGAGCCGCAATATCTGCACTCCTCTGCATCAAAAGCAACATTCCCTTCACAAAACGGACACATCTTCACTTTTTCTTTCGTACCCATAGCATCATAGTAGCGTAAATTCTAGTTTTTTTTCATAACTATTTTTATAAGAGTTTGGTGTTGCATTTTAGAAGACCATTCGATATACAATGAGATATGGAATATGATGTGATTGTAGTCGGAGGCGGCCCTGGAGGGTATGTTTCTGCAATTAAGGCTGCACAACTTGGTTTAACTGTTGCCCTAGTTGAAAAAGAAAAAGTTGGAGGCACATGCCTTTTAAGAGGATGCATTCCTACAAAAACCTTACTTGCAAACGCCCATGTAGTCCACATGATCCAAAAAGCAAAAGAATTCGGCATAAGCGTGGATGGCTTTAAGATCAATTATGCTTTGATGAAAGAGCGTAAAGATGAAGTGATTAACAATCTCTCCAAAGGGGTTCTCCATTTAGTTCAGAGTAATGGGATCGATTTTTTTCAAGGAAACGCCTCTTTTCTCTCTCCAAAAGAGCTAAAAATTTCTGGCAACCCTTCAAAAATCATTACAGGTAAAAAAATCATCGTAGCAACAGGCTCTATTCCTTCTAGCATCCTTTCTGCCCCTGTGGACCTCCATAAAATTCATGACTCTACCTCAATTCTAGAAATTACAAAACTTCCAAAATCTCTCCTTATTTTAGGGGCGGGATATATTGGTTGTGAATTTGCCTCTCTCTTCTCAGAACTGGGGGTAAAAGTGAGCATGATCGAATTTTTACCAGGAATTGTCTGGACTCAAGGAAAATCGATCTCCGATTATTTGACAAAATCGTTTCTAAAAAAAGGGATCGATTTGCATTGTAATGTAAAAATGGAGGCTTGCAAACTAACTGAAACTGGGGTCACCCTCTCTTTAAGCGACGGCTCTAGCCTTTCAGGCGATATGCTCCTTGTCTCTGTGGGAAGAAAGCCCTACACCGAAGAATTGAATTTAGGTGCAGCGGGTATTGGAACAAACCCTCAAGGCTTTATCGCTGTAAATGAGAAAATGGAGACGGAAGTAAAAGGAATTTATGCAATTGGCGATGTCACAGGCAAATCCATGCTTGCCCATTCCGCCTCCCATCAAGGAATTGTAGCGGCAATAAACTGCTCAGGCAGTCTAGCAAAAATGCACTACGAGTCGATTCCTGCTGTGATTTTTACCGACCCAGAAATTGCAACAGTGGGCTACACCCTTGAGCTTGCAAAAGAAAAGGGATTTGATGCAATTAGCTCTAAGTTTCCCTTTGCAGCCCTAGGAAAAGCGCAAGCAGGGAATGAGACTGAGGGTTACGCCGAGTTAGTGACTGAGAAAAAAACAGGACGAATTTTAGGGGCGTTTTTAGTGGGCAACCATGCAGGAAATTTAATTTCAGAAATCACCCTTGCAATCGATCATGAAATCACAATCGACTCCCTTGCAAACACCATTCACCCCCACCCCACCCTTTCAGAAATTTGGGCTGAAGCAGCTCTTCTTGCACACGGATCTCCCCTCCACCTCCCTCCGGCAAAAAAATGAATGACACCCTCTTTGATGCAAAACCCAAGCTGAATCGTCTCCCTCAAAATCCCGATTCAAGCGCAAGAGGCCGGTTTCCAAAATGGCTCCATATGCCGATGCTTGAAGGGGAAACTCTTTTTGCAACTGATCAAATTCTAAAAGATTACAAACTTAATACCGTCTGTGAAGAGGCAAAATGTCCTAACAGACTAGAATGTTTCTCGAAAAAAACAGCAACCTTTCTTTTACTCGGAAAAGCGTGTACTAGAGCGTGCGGATTTTGCCAAATCGATTTTTCAAAAACACCAAAACCACCAGAGATTGATGAACCTAAAAGAGTTGCGCTATCTGTAAAACACCTTGGTCTCCGCCACGTCGTCCTTACAATGGTTGCAAGAGATGATCTCCCTGATGGAGGAGCCTCTCACATCAACAAGGTAATTCAAGAAATTCGAATTGAAAACCCCGAGACAACCCTTGAAGTTCTCACTTCCGATTTTGCGGGGAATTTAAGCGCAGTTGATACGGTTTTAGAAACTCACCCAGAAATTTTTAATTACAACATTGAAACTGTTAGAAGGCTTACACCCTCGGTTCGCCACAAAGCCACTTATGATAGAACTCTCACAATCCTCAATCATGTAAAGGAGTCTCGAAAATCCAATTTTGTCAAATCTGGCCTTATGGTAGGTCTTGGAGAAACACTCGATGAAATCAAACAAACCATCACTGACCTCCATACCGCAGGCACTGATATCATCACAATCGGCCAATACCTTCAGCCCTCACGCTTGAAATTATCCGTAAAAGCATTCATCCCCCCTGAAACGTTTAAAGAGTATGAAACCTACGCCTATGATATTGGAGTTAAACACATCTACGCTGGCCCATTTGTAAGATCTAGTCACAACGCCAGCGAAATCCTAAAAACTTTATTGACGAAGTCTTGACTTACTGATAGAATTTCTACCTATGGATATTCCTCTACTAGATGAGATTGATTTGGAAATTTTGATGCACCGCGATGCCCATTTTGGGGGCAATTTTGGCATCATGATTGAGTACTATGAAAATGAAGGGGTTGGGGCTGTCCCTGATTTTGACATAGATCGGATTGTAGAGCTTCAAGCCATTCAAGAAGAACTTGGGGAAGATCTTTCTATGAAACTTCTCCCAGAGAGCGCCCGAGAAGAGGTTGCTAAAGCAAAAAATCTCTATGCCCAGCTAGAATCTGTTTATGACAAAAAAAATGCGACGATTGCAATCTTGATCAGCGACCTAATTCTGACCGAAGATGAAGAGCCTGTAGATGAAATTTCAGCAATCATCGATGCTGGCGAAAACATGGTGGATCCCCTAATTAATCTGATTGATTCAACAGATTTCTATAATCCCCTTTTTCCCGGCTACGGAAGGACACCTGCCTTTGCAGCAGTTTGCCTAGATAAGATCGGCAATACAAAGGCAATCCCCCACCTCTTTAATGCTTTAGGGGGAGAAAACCTCGATTTAGAAGAAATTTTTATCTCATCGCTAGCTGAATTCGGAGAGCCTGCAAAAGAATTCCTCTTAAAAAAACTTACGGGGAAAATCATCAGCAAAGACAATCTCAATGCAGCAATCGCTCTTGCTTTTTTTCCGATTCAAGAGGAGATAGCAAAGGCTGCTTTAGAACTCCTTCATGAAAATAAGAATCTAGAAAATGAGGCCTTTGCACCCTACCTCATTTGCCTCACCGAAGGACTCCAGTCTGAGTCTGATCGGAAAGCCTTCCATAAAATTATCGAAGGGGCAAATTTTCCAAAAGAGTTAAAGCTCGACGCTCAAACAATACTCCACAGCTGGCAATCCTAAACACTCTTGCCTGCTGTGAAGAAAATCTCTTATTTTATTTACGCAAACTCTCTTCAGAGACTTTACGATTTCGAAAAAAAGGGAGGCAACAGCAGACTACCTGTGTTGTTTTTTGAGTTTCTCGAGCTCGAGATTGATACAAGGGATCTCCAGCCTCTCTTGTAAGACTCAAATCGTATCTCTCTCGAGGTATTTCATGGGCAATAACGTCTATATTAGTACTTGAATCTGCTCTTTGTACCCCTACACCTTCCATAGATCCTCCTGATAAAATCTTAAAGAAATCTTAATTAAACTTACTCAAATAAGTCAATTCTTTTTTTAATTTTTTTGTAAGGGGGCATCGAACGGATATAGAGATTGAGTCTATACTGCTCTTCCGCTCGAAGTTTATCATCGTTAAAGGGCGTCTCTCTGTTATAGATATAAAGGACACTCGGAACAAAAACTGCATGCTCTCTAGCCATCTCCACCATAGGGAAAAGAATAGCCAAATCCCAAGCAGAGGAGAAGAATTGCCCTTTATAAAGGAGATCTTCCTTCTCAATTTTTTTAAAAAGCCCTGCATAAAAGGTTCGAAGATGGGAGAAAAACCAATCGGTAGGCTTAGAAAACAAACCCACTTTTCGAAGATTCCCACTTTTAAGATAGGTCTTAAACAGGGGCTCTCTGCAAATGCCTAGTTCGTAGTTTGGATAGGTCATATACTGACCATAAGTGAGCCACACATTGGGATCATTATAGTAGCGATTTAATTCCTTTAAGACCCCTTTGTGCGAAAACCAATCGTCGCCATCGAGCAAAACAACAATCTCATCATTTTGACACAGATGCACGGCATCATATAAATTATGAAGAGCTTTTTGATTTTTCTCATTTCTTATAAGCAAAACAGAGATTTCACTCTTCTCAATGAGCCCAAGAGCTTTCTCATAAGTCTTGTCGGTTGAACAATCATCAACGTAGATCACCCTGTAATTTTCGTAATCCTGAGTAAGGACTGAATCTAAATTTCGCTCGACATACTCTTCATTATTATAGGAAGGAATCACAATAACAAACGGCTTAAATTCTTTCACTTTCGCTAATTCGATGGGCTTATACGAAGAGTGGCTCTTTCCCCTCTTTGCAAGGCTCCGCCTTACCAGTTTCCCCGCAGGGAAAAAGAGCGCTGCACAAACCAAAACCAAAACCAAAATCAAAACCCTCTTCATCTAACCTTGATCCAAATAAAAATGACTGCAGCGGAAACAAGGAGTAATCCAACCCCTAAAAGGGCTCCAATCAAATGAAGTCGTTTCATTAAACGATGAAGTCGATCTTTTAAGTACTCTTCATGATGACTCATTTCTCCTGTGTACCAAGCTCCTACCATATCTTCCTTGGCAAAGATACCAAACTCCCTTTCAATTTCATTAAAGCAGCCTGCAGGAAACACAATCCCCTTAAATCCCCCATCTCGAATAGTTTCAAGGACAGCTTCATGAAATGCAATAAAAGATCTTAAGGTTACCCGTTTTTTTACAGAATTGACATCCATGCCAGGATAAGTTTCGGCAATTTTATACCACCGCTCCTCCATTTTTTTTAGGGCGATTTTTAAAATAGGATCCCCTTTTTGAGCCCCAATAATGCTATTTCTAACAATTGCAGATCTCGAAATTACCGGATTTCCTGGAGTTAAAAGCCCCCCATAAAATGGATAAATTTTATGGAGAGGTCCAAAGCAAATCCTACACTCCATATCGTGATCCACATAAACTCCACCCATTGCATCTAAAGCAAGTAATCTAACCAAGTCAGAGCGCTCCCCGAAATTCTCTGTGCTCTCATACAAAGGTAAATACTCCCCTAAAAACTCAGGTCCAACAATTTTTTGTTGAACCCCTTCAGGCAAATCTTTTCGGAAAGAATCGGTCCAAAAAATGACGCTCCAATTTGGGTGATAATTGATCCAACCCTGTAAATACTTATGTGATACGGAGGGATAACTTTTCGGTCCCAGCCATACAAAATGGAGAATCTCCGGAATAATTACCGACCCTTCTTTCTGGCAATAATTTTGACGAAACAACTGCTCAAACTCGGTTAAATCTCGTCGATCCTCCTTAGTCTGAATATGTTTCCAGCACCGCTTCCCCTTTCCCATTAATTTCATAAAATCATTTGTCATCATAGCCAACCATCCTATCACCTCTCTTTACTTTGTTTCAGCAACATTTTTTACCACTGAGCGACCTAAAAATGAAGTTGAATTGTTTTAATTATATGTTTATACCCAATATATGAGCAGAACAAGAATCAAAACCGACGATGTTGCTTCTGTTATTTTAGCTGGGGGCGAGGGCGTTCGTTTAAAGCCTCTTACAGAAATTCGGTGTAAGCCTGCAGTTACTTTTGGAGGAAGGTATCGAATCATTGATGTAGCTATCTCTAATTCGATCCATGCCGGCTTTAAAGACATCTATGTCCTTTCTCAATTCTTAGCAGCCTCTTTAACATCATATATTTTAGAAACTTATTCATCTGCGGGCTTTTCTGGAGCCCATATAGAAGTTCTCACCCCTGAACAATCTTCAGATAACAAAAAAGTGTGGTACGAAGGGACTGCGGATGCGGTGCGAAAAAATTTAACAACCCTCCTGAAGCACCCCGCAAGTTATTTTGTGATTCTTTCTGGAGACCAACTCTATTCGATGGATCTTGCTCACATGTTACAAGTTGCAAAAGATACTGATGCAGATCTTCTTATCGCAACCATCCCTGTAAATGAAGAAGAAGCTAGTCGTATGGGAGTTATGAAAATTACAAACAATTTGGAAGTAACAGATTTTTTCGAAAAGCCGACTGACGCAAAAACTCTCCTAAAATTTGCCCTTGCCCCGGAAATTTCTGCGATGCGAGGGGAGTTAAACAACCTCACATTTTTAGGCTCTATGGGGATTTATATCTTTAAAAGAGAAGCTCTTAAATCACTCCTTCAAAATGATTCAAGAGCCGATTTCGGAAAACACCTCATCCCCGCCCAGCTAAAAAAAGGGAAAACGTTTGCCTATATTTTTGATGGGTACTGGCAAGATATTGGAACCATCTCCTCGTACTACAATGCAAACATTTGCCTAACCATGAACTCTCATGCATGCCTCGATCTTTATAACGAAATCAGGCCCATTTACACCCAATCCATAGCACTACCAGCAGCCAGAGTAAATAATACAAATGTTTCAAATTCAATTATATGCGAGGGATCTGTCATATCAGCCGCCTCAATTTCCCAAAGTATGGTTGGCCTTAAAACCCATATTGATGAAAACTCTACTATCAAAAACTCTATTATCATGGGGTCAACCTCAAACTCCTCAAAAACAAACATCCACATCGGAAAAAATTGCCATCTGGATAAAGTAATCCTTGATGAAGGGGTCTACCTAGAAGATAACGTCACTCTTATTAATAGCAACCAACTGCAAACTTTCAATTCCAAAGAACTTGCTATATCTGAGGGGATTATTGTTGTTAAAGCGGGCGCTAGACTCCCAAAAGGGTTTTATTTATAAATCATTTTTCTCTATAGTAGAATCATGAAAATTTGGGCGATCGCAGATCTACATTTATCCTTTGGAGTTCCCAATAAAGAGATGGATGTTTTTGGACCAAAATGGGCAAACCACGCGCAAAAAATCGAAGCAAATTGGAAAGAGGTTATTCATGACGAAGATCTTGTACTTATTGCAGGCGATATTTCTTGGGCGCTCCGTTTAAGCGATGCAGCTGTCGATCTCAATTGGATTGCTGCCCTTCCAGGTATAAAGGTAATCAGCAAAGGAAATCACGATCTTTGGTGGTCTTCGATGAAAAAGCTCGAATCGATCCTCCCCCCCAGAATGCACTTTATTCACAATAATAGCTTTACCTATCAAGGCATTACTATTGGCGGCACCCGTCTTTGGGATCATTTAGATAACGATTTTAGCAGATACATCGAATATCGAAAGCCTCCAGAACACATAAATATCCAGAAAAAGACTTATACAAAAGAAGACCAACTTCATGATGAAAAAATTTATAAAGGGGAGCTTGAACGGTTAAGAACCAGCCTAAACTGCCTCGATCCAAATGCTCACACCCGCATTGCAATGATCCACTACCCACCAGCTGGGAGTATTAACCGCTCCACCGAAGTTACAAACATTCTTGAAGAGTATAAAATCAATTTTTGCGTCTATGGCCACCTTCACAATCTAAAAGAGGACGCCCCTGTCAACTTTACTCACAATGGGGTAACCTACATCTGCACAGCATGCGACTTTTTAAATTTTCATCCCTATCCAATGATAGCTCTTTAAACCCGGTTCCATTCAAACTCCTTTTTTTCCTTGCAGAATCTTTTTATTTAAAATTCTTTCGAAACTCAAATATTTGAGTTTCGAAAGATGGGTAAGATTCATTTGGAAGAGGTATATATCAAAATTCTAATGATTCAAGAGCTGCCATAAGATGTAACTGCATCTCTTTCCTGTCATAAGATTCTATAAGATCAAACAGATGCTCCCGATATTTCTCTACTTTTAAGGAGCTCAAAGATTTACTCAAAAGAAAATCAAAAATTTTTAATTTCCCCACTTTAATGGCTTGCATAAGGAGGGTTCCTAACGGACTTTCAATCTCAATATTAGCACCATGCTCAATAAGAATTTCTAGACAATCGGTGCTGTCTTCACTCCCCTGACCCCCAACTGCATAGTGAACCGCGTTAAAACCTTCCCGAGATCTTGCAGATATTAGCAAATCTCTATCCCCCCTACTGCAGTAACTTAAAAAAAATTTTAGGTAACTTGGTTTATTGAAAAAACAGGTCATCATAAATGGACTTAATTGTTTCGGAGTTACGCACACGCCAATAGAACTAAGGGCAAATATTGAAATCCTCTTAGACTCCTTAATTCTTTTGACTGTTTCAAGAGCATGTGTCTCTAGGCTTTTATGCTCATCCTCCGGTCTAATTTCAACTAATTCTTCCTTTAAATACAAACTTGTGGGAATGGGTAGTCTCCCTAAACAACGATCAAAAAGATAAATCATACGCACAACCTTAAATTAATCTGCCTTTTATTCTGATTCTATAAAAAACCTTATCTCCCCATGAGTGAGAAACTAAATGCCGCATAAAACGTAGAGGATGGATTTACGTAGTAATTTAAGAAATATAAGAGCGCAATTCCTCCAACTGTAACTGAAGATGCTATTACGATTAATTCCCCGCTACGAAGCTCATAATTTCCTAGACTCCCCTGGCCCCCAATAATTCTTACCCTGGAAGGCTCTAACCCTTCAGAACTCGAAGTGCTTTCAAACTCATCATCTTCAACCGCTTCAAAAAAAAACCCATCGCTATCTGACTCATAACCTAAATCTCGAATTCCCTCCACACAACCTCTTGTATTATTTTTTTTTGCATAACTATACATGTATATTTATTACAAATCTATAAATCTCTAGAGAAACTTTTAATTATATTGAGAGTGTTTCAAAAATTAGAATTTTTCAAAAGATACCTCTTCTAGAGGAATGTTACCCAGATTTCTTTACATGCGCTTCCTATGTAAATTAGACGCTAGTTGGTGCCGAGGGCGCGCTCTATTTGAAAACTAGGTAAGCCCGAGGCAAGTTTAAAGAGGAAGATGCAGGTAAGAAAAGATGGGTAAGATTCATTTAGAAGAGGTAGATACTCCCCTAGCTTTGAATTAGATAAAACTGGGAACTAAGCCCTAAATTTTGAAGATATAGCCTTTTAAAAAAACTTTATGTATAAAAAAAACTATGCTAACACGGAAATACTTTATTTGTTTCTGCTTTACCTTTGGGTTTTTAGAGCAAGTTCAAGCAGATAGCTCATCTGACCCACCAACTCCTTGGCTTACAGGGCCTTTGATCGCTCCAGCAGGACTTGTAGTCCCTTACGGTCAATTTGAAATCGAACCCTATCTCTATTTTTCTACAAATACAGGGGTTTATAATTCCCATTGGAAAGCAATCTCTGCTAACCAAAATTTTTTTTCCCTAGATGTTCAACTGTTTACCTACTTTGGTCTTACCTCTATTATAGATATAAATATTATTCCCCAATTTTTCTATAACAACGTAAGCAATCAAAACTCAACAGGTTTTGGAGATCTTACTGTCGCTCTTGACATTCAATTACTAGACCCTGACTCTACTCAATATTTCCCAGGAATTAAATTTACCCTTCGCGAAACGTTTCCTACAGGAAAATATCAAAGATTAGACCCCCGCAAGCTAGGGACAGATCTTACAGGGGGCGGGACTTTTGGAACGGATTTTAATTTAGTCTTTTATAAAGTCTACTTTCTGGGAAGATCCCACTTTTTAAGTACTACTTACAGCGCAAGCTATCAAATAAACTCGCCTGTTACAGTTCATGGATTAAATGCTTATGGGATTGCACCTAAAAAAGGGACAACCGCCTACCCAGGCACTTTATTCCAAGGGATTGTAAGCTTCGAACTAACTCTGACACAAAATTGGGTCCTTGCCCTTGATAATGTCTACACCCGGGTCAGCGCAACCAAACTAAATCAGGGCTTAAAAACCCCCTCCTCAGATCAAATCAGCTTTGCCCCTGCATTCGAGTATAACTTCAATTCCAATGTGGGCGTAGCTATAGGGTGTTGGTTTACAGCTTGGGGCAGAAACTCTCCTATCTTTCGGACTGCTGTAATTGACCTAGTATGCAGTTACTAGCTTCTAAATGAAAGGCTCTAGTATTTTCTTATCTTCAGGGCCGATTCTCTTTTGATGGGGAATATTTTTTCTTTGTTGGATAAGCTCTCGGATAAGACTCTCCTCCTTTTCTAAATCATTGAGACTGTAGTAGGAAAAGATAATCTCCAGCATCTCCATAAAATGGTCTTCATTTTTAATTTGCTTAAGGATACTTTTGTAGGTATTGATAAAGAGGTTTTTATGCCCTGTTTCAATCATGTAATAGAGCACTTCAAAAGCAAGTTCGATTTCGGGCTTTTTCTCTAACTTTTCTAAAAATCGGGCCATCATAGCACTAGAATCCTCCTCTGAAGCCCCTTTAAGAAGTCTGATACGAAGAAACTCAAACCACAAACTACCCTCGACATAATCATAAATATTTTCTAAAAGTTCGGAGGCACCCATTTCATTATTACTTTCGATTTGGTGATAAATGTAATTGTAAAAAAAGCTCTCTAAATCGTGGGCTAAGTACTCACTAATCTCCTTAAACGCTACTTTTGGTTTAACCCCCTGATCTACACTTTCATCAAGAATATCAAAAAATTCTGCTAAAATCGATTCATTTAAGCTTTCGTCTCCCCTCTCATACTGATCCATAAATGCATCCAATTCGTCACAGAAAATCGCAATGCTTTTCTGACTCGGGCAAAATCTTCTCCAAAGCTCAAAAAAATGGAGGTAAGCCTCACCCTTTCCTGGAAAATTAATCTCTTCAAACGACTTATCTTCCTGTGCAAATCTTTTTAAATCCGATTCTTGGAGATCCACACCTAAACAGTGCAACCCTTTAAAAAGAGCTTCGTTTGAAAGAGATCTATAATCTCTAATTTCCCAATCTAACACATTAAGAGTCGGGACTTCCCGCTTTTTATACTGGAGGAGATTGTACTTAGCTCTGCCCAAAAACATATAAAATCTTTTTTAAAACCTTAGTCATAATCAATTTTACAATTTTCTTCAATGCTTAATTTCAGTATATTGAATAAATGCATTTGAAATATCGCCCCTTTATTTTGCTTGAACTCTTTCTAGGTCTTGCTCTCATCTCCCTTTCTGTAATCCCCATGGTCACTTATCCTTTTAAAATTTATCAAAAAGAGATCTCTGTATTAGCGGAAATTCAATTAGAAGAGACAGCAGAAATAGCATTTCGAGATCTTCTCTTGGATCTTTCTTCTTATATTGACGCCGAAACATTTGAACCTTACACAGCAACGCCTGAAAAAACTTATACAATCCATCTTGGGAAAAACAGAGAGTGGAACTACCTAGCTATCTGGGAATTAGACTGCAAACCGACTCAAGATAGTCCCTCTCCCTCAGCCCTTCTTAAAGCAAATCTTACCCTTATTCCGACAGAAACGGCTGGCGCTTTCACAAAACTTCCTACCCTAAAAAAAGCGCATTATAAATATTTTATTGAAAAGAAACCAAAAGCTTCCCAAGGTGAAGCTAATGGAGAACGAGAAATCCTTTAAACCTTTTGTGGAAGCTACTGCAAAAACGCCTGAGCTTACCTTTCGTGCAACAATTCTTGGAATCATCCTAGGAATCATTTTTAATGTAGGAAACACCTATCTTGGCCTAAAAGTGGGCATGACTATTTCTGCATCTATTCCAGCAGCAGTACTTTCCATGGCAATCCTAAGAGCATTTTTCAAAGATGTCTCAATTTTAGAAAATAACATTGTGCAAACAATAGCCTCTGTTGGTGAAGGACTTGCTGCAGGAATCATTTTTACAATTCCAGCCCTTTTTTTACTCGGCGCCTACATCTCTAACACAAAAATTTTTATCCTCTCCCTTTTAGGGGGGATTCTGGGGATCTTATTTATGATCCCCATGCGGCGCTATATCATTGTAAAAGAGCATAATGTACTGCCATTTCCTGAGGGGACCGCTTGCGCAGCTATTTTAAAAGCGGGGGCAAAACAAGCAGGCCAGGCGATCATGGCAGTTTTTGGAATTGCCCTTGGAGCTCTCTATAAATTGTGTACCGGGGCGTTTCATTTATGGGATGATTTGGCAACATTTGTAATTGGTCCGTTTGAACATACGCAGTTTCGTTTAGAGGGATCTCCCTCACTCTTAGGGGTTGGCTATATTATCGGGTTAGAAATCTCCTCCCTCATGCTCGCTGGTGGAGCAATCGGCTGGTGGGTTTTTATCCCCCTTATTAAACTCTATGCGGGAACCGACTTAATTGTATTTCCCGGTACAACTCCCATCTCTCAAATGGATGCAGTTGATGTTTGGGCCTCTTATGTCCGCTACATTGGAATCGGAACTGTTGCAGTAGGAGGAATTTATAACTTGATTGGTATTTTCCCAGTCATCGGGAAAACCATCCATATCGGCTTTAAAGAACTTTTCTCCAGCTTTGAAAAAGAGAGCGGCACTTTAAGGACAGACACCGACATCTCCATGAGATGGCTAATCTTAGGCTCTTTAGCAATCATTTTACTCCTCTGGCTCATTCCTGGCCTTGATATGAACTTGTTTACAATTGTGTTACTTGTAATCTTAGGCTACTTTTTTGTTGCAGTTACCTCCATTACTGTCGGCTTGGTTGGAAGCTCTTCAAATCCCGCCTCTGGAATGGTTTTAACCACCCTTTTAATTACAGGATCCCTTTTTGCAGCACTGGGATGGACTGAAAGAATGTACCTGATTATGGCAATTACCATGGGGGCAGTGATTACTGTAGCCATCTGTTTAGCTGCTACAACCTCCCAAGATCTAAAAACAGGATTCCTCCTAGGGGCAACCCCAAAGAAGCAACAGATTGCAGAAATTATCGGCCTTTTCTTTCCTTCACTAATTATCGGATTCGTCCTAATTTTACTCAATAAAGTCTATGTCTTTGGAAGCTCTGCCCTTCCCGCCCCCCAAGCCTCCCTACTTGCAATTATCGGATCAGGGGTCATTCAACATCAACTTCCGACAACACTCGTTGTCCTAGGAGCTGTCCTGGGTTTCATACTAATCCTTTTAAGAATCAGAATTTTACCCTTTGCAATCGGCCTCTATCTCCCCCTTGAAATTAGCACCCCTGTCATTGTAGGAGGGCTAGTTCGTCATCTTATTAATAAATTCCACTCCTCCGAATCAGAAGAATCGGGGGTACTTATCGCATCCGGACTAGTTGCTGGAGATGCCTGCATCGGAGTTGTAATCGCCCTTCTTACAGTCCTTGGCTTTATCTCACCCACATCTCCCCCCCTCCTCCTCAACCCTATTTTCAGCCTCGCCCTCTTCCTCGCTCTAGCCCTAATTTTCGCAAGACTCTCCCTTCGCCTCCGCAAATCCTAAAACTTGACTATCCTGATATAGTGAATTACACAACGAAACTCAAAAATGGGGAAATTAGCGCTAATTTTCAAGGGATTAACCAGATTTAAAAAAAGAATTTAGCAAGAGATTGGCTCATCATCAAGTTGTGTTGCAGGAACAAAACTATGTGGATGCCATAGCCTTTTATAATCTAGACGAGGACGCCTAAAAATCACTAATAGCCCGATTTTATGTTCTCGAAATCGCACCTCATATGATTCCTCTGTCAGAACATTTAACCTTTTCTGTTTCATAGCAATAAAAAGAGCGTTTTTATAAACGCTTTCGAGAACCCCACAACCCAGTTCCTTTGCAACTTCAAAACAACATCCCAGAACAGATCCTGTAAAATCCGATTGCTCTAATTTTTTTCTTTTTTCATCTTTATATACATACCATAATTGCGCCCATAGGACTGAATTTGTCTCGGACTCAACTTCTAAAACTTTGGCCTAATTCAGATTTAGGATCGGTGTTGGTCAACAACTTAAAAAATCCAAATATAGCAGGCTTGAAATGTTCAAATTCTTGATAATATGTGTGATACACCACTCTCTCTTTCATCGACTTCCAACGCTAGTTCCAGTCTCCCAACTTGCCGTGTAGTTCTTTGAGCTCTAACAACAGCCGACATCCACTGAAATCTTCTTGTACACGGATGCTCCGGATCTCTTGTGAATGCGTCACCTCTCATTAAATTAACCCAATCAAGAGATCGTTCTTGATTATAGGCAAAGTGATTTATTGAATCTGGATTTCGCGCTAAATATATCCCAGTAGCCTCCATTACCTCAAAAGCACTTTGCATTAAAGGTGATGCATATTGAAAAGCCAAGCCATTTTGCCTAACAGCAGCTAAAACAACAATTTTATTATTTTGCATAGCAGGGGGTGCATATTCAAGAGCATAGCCATACTGCCTAACAGCAGCTAAAATAACAGCTTCATTATTTTGCATAGCAGGGGGTGCATATTCAAGAGCTAGGCCATTTTGCCTAACAGCAGCTAAAACAACAGCTTCATTATTTTGCATAGCAGATGATGCAAATAGAAGAGCTCGGCCATTCTGTCTAACAGCAGCTAAAACAACAGCTTCATTATTTTGCATAGCAGATGATGCAAATCGAAGAGCCTTGCCAAACTGAATAACAGCAGCTAAAACAACAGCTTCATTATTTTGCATAGCAGGGGATGCATATCGTAGAGCCCAGCCATTCTGTCTAACAGCAACTAAAACAACAGCTTGATTATTTTGCATAGCAAGGGATGCATATCGAAGAGCGCAGCCATTCTGTCTAACAGCAGCTTTTACTACCTCTATGTTATTTTTTAAATCTTTATCAAGAATTGCCAGAAATTCGGTATTTGCCCTTACGGTCTCTATGGCTGTGCGGATTCTTGGATCTACGGCGTCGTTTAGGTATAGAGCCACTCGACCCATGAGTGATGAAACAGCATAAACTATTCCAATAAGTAGAGGTATCGCTACAGTAAAATAAGAAACTAATTTCAAGATTCCTAAGCAATTCTTAGAACAGCTATTTGTTTTAAAATCAGCTAGAAAGTGAAATCCATCAAAATAATTCTCACATGACAAGGAGGTCTCATTGCACACAATTCATTCCTTTTTAATTGAACAGAATAATAAATTTTTTAAACTTCACCATAAGATGTTTTGCATAAATTGATTCAGGTAGTGTTTCAAACTGTTTCATGATGCCACAATCACAAAACAGTACCAGATGTTTGGCGAGCAATTGTAACAAAAAACTACATTTGAGAACATGTAAATTGACACAATCTTTAAAAAAAGCATTTAAACTCCCAAAATTTCAATTCCTAAGGGTTCTAGGAGTCAGACGTTATTTGGTTAACGAGTGAAGGGGTCATTCAACATCAACTTCCGACAACACTCGTTGTCCTAGGAGCTGTCCTGGGTTTCATACTAATCCTTTTAAGAATCAGAATTTTACCCTTTGCAATCGGCCTCTATCTCCCCCTTGAAATTAGCACCCCTGTCATTGTAGGAGGGCTAGTTCGTCATCTTATTAATAAATTCCACTCCTCCGAATCAGAAGAATCGGGGGTACTTATCGCATCCGGACTAGTTGCTGGAGATGCCTGCATCGGAGTTGTAATCGCCCTTCTTACAGTCCTTGGCTTTATCTCACCCACATCTCCCCCCCTCCTCCTCAACCCTATTTTCAGCCTCGCCCTCTTCCTCGCTCTAGCCCTAATTTTCGCAAGACTCTCCCTCCGTCTCCGTAAATCCTAAGATTTAAACCCAGCCTGCTACGTATGTTATTTTCCAGAAGATCGCTCTAGAGAGATTCTGGAAACGAAATACGTAACAGACTGGTTTTAAATTGACTTAAAGCCTCTTTTTTTATAAATTTCTTAAACTAAATAAAAAATACGAGTCTTGTTATGATAAGCCCTTATGGAGAAGGCTTCACTTTGCCTCCATGCTCTATCGACTCCGTAGACCGAAGGGTCAGTGATGCTATAAATAGGGCAACTCAATACGGCTTCTCCCTAGATTCGCTTGATGAAGACTTGAAAAATAACATAGACGTAGTAAGAGCTGCAGTTATGCACAATGGCCTGGCTCTTGAACATGCATCCCTTGAGATGAAGAACCATGTAGATATTGTTTTAGCTGCTGTTAGACAAAATGGCCTGGCTCTTCGATATGGAGGACTTTTCATAAATACTAACGAAGCTATTGTGTTAGCTGCTGTTAGACAAAATGGCCTCGCTCTTCAACATGCATCCTCTGGCAGAAAAAATAGCGAAGAGATTGTTTTAGCCGCTGTTAGTCAAAATGGCCTGGCTCTTCAATATGCAGACCTTCGCAAGAAAAATAAGAAATTTATTGTGTTAGCTGCTGTTAGGCAAAATGGCCTAGCTCTTGAACATGCACCCGTTTTTATGCGAGATGATGAAGAGATTGTTTTAGCTGCTGTTAGTCAAAATGGCCACGCTCTTAAACATGCATCCCTTTATAAGCAAAGTATGGAAAAGATTGTTTTAGCTGCTCTTACCCAAAACACCTGGGTTTTTTATGAAGTATCCCGTGATATGAAAAATACCCTAGCTATTGTTTTATTTGCTGTTAGCAGATACGGCAAACTTCTTGGGTATGCATCGCCCGAAATGAAAAAAAATCCAGCTGTTGTTTTAGCTGCAATTGAGCAGAATGCCAGAGCTTTTTTGGATGCAGACGGTGATTTACAAAATAATGAAGAGATTTGTTTAGCTGCTATTAAGAAAGATCCCTCTATTCTTAGAGAACCCCCCTTTGATCATAAGGCAGAAGATAAAGGTTTTGTTTTAGCTGCAGTTAGGGCAAACGGCCTTGCTCTTGAATTTGCATCTTATACTATGAGAGAAGATACAGATATAGTTTTAGCTGCAGTCAAGCAGAATGCTAAGGCTATTTACCACGCACGTCATGTTTCTACGCAAACCGATTCAGAAGTGCTAGAGGTTTGTCTGAAATATTTAGCCCTAAACCCGCATGAAATAGATTCAAGGTACTTTAAAGCGATAGCGGGACACATCCCTATGGTATTAAGAGAAGATCCATACGAATACGATTCAGAGGATGAGTATGCAACAAGATTTGCATGGATAGGCGCTGTTGCAAGATTTCAAAATTCAGGCAGCGAATCGTATAAGCCCTAAATGAAGACTGTTTCAACTATTGAAACCCGGCCTGCTACTTATTTTAGAAGGAAAGTTGTATCTATAAATAAAAACTCTTTATACAATACTCATCATTGAATTGCATTAGGAGTGGCTGTGAAGATTCTTGTACTTGGGGTTATCAATAAATTTATTGATGTTGAAGATCGGGCGATTAAAGAGAGCAAAAACCCTATTGATCAATTAAATTTAGCCATGAAAACTAAATATAATCCTTTCCGAGTACCCATACGATTAAAGAAAAAAACACCCTTTAATGATCCCGATCTTTTTTTAGTTACGTTTCAAAAAGCATGCAAACTGTAAATCTCAGAAAAAAGCCCCTTACATTGATTGAAGTGTTGATATCAATGGGTCTTATGTCGATTCTTGTTTATATTCTTTTCTCCTCCCTTCTGCAAACCATTCAGATAGCCAACTCTCTTAAAGAGGCTAAAGAAAATACTTTAAAAACCTCCTTTTTTTACACCAGACTCCTCCCTATTTTTTCAAGAGCTGATCCGAGTAGTTTCGATTTCAAGAGGGGAGAAGATCAATCAATTTCTAGAATCAAATTCAATTTTGAAAATGGCCTTGACCCAGCTCTTATTTTTTCAGGAAAAACTACCGCAGAGATCTACTTAGACAATAACCACAATTTTATCTTAGACATCTATTCCAAAGACAATTCGCACCTACAAACAGAAGTGTTACTAACAAACATTGAAGGATTTAGCTGGAATGAACACCTCCCCTTTTTCCTCTCTTTGGAAGTATCTCTTTCCAGAGATCTAAAACGGGAATTTGTATTCTTTTTTTCTGACCGTCCTGAAAAAAGCGAGGGCTTTCCCCTGTGAATATCCTCCCTTTTGTCACCATTCTGATCCTTGTAATTACACTCACAATCTCCTCCTTTTTCCAAGGGTACAAAGAGACCTCTCTTGCGAAAATTGGATCTACAGGATTAATAACGGCCTTTAGAATGGCTAGAAATGGATCAGAAAAAACAAGGATTCCCCCTAAAGAATCAAAACAGGAACATCCCCCCTCGGTAAAAAAGCAAAAAGAGAAAAAACCAAAAGAAGAGTCGTTTCGCAATAAAATTACAGACAATTCTAAATTCAATGTAACCCCTCTTCTCAAAATGGACGATCTTTTTTTAGAAGAAATCTTTATCAGACTGATCAAAGATCTCTATCTCGATACAGATCTAACCAAAGGGTACAAGCATGACAAAACAGGACTTGCAAAACTCTTAGCAAAAGAAATTCTTCAAAGTGCAAAAAATCTTCCGGAAGGAACACCCCTAGAATTTGAAAACATCGTCCTCCATTCCAATCACCTTCATGCACTTTGGTACAAAATGCTTAAAGGGAGCCCCACCTTTCCCGAAAAGGGGAGCTGGCCCTCTGCATCACAATTTTTCATCTTTCTAAAAGAGGAACCAAAATGCGTCCTCTCTGGGAGAAAAGCTTCGATTCCCATCCTTCAAGCCTTTTTCGGCCCTGAAATCACAGAGGCGATTCTAGAAAAAGAAAAAGAGCCCGACAGAAAAACCGCCCCCCTCTCGAAAGAAGAGATCCAAAAAATTCTCTCTCATCACAATTTCCCTCTTGAAAAGCGCGAGTATATCCGCTACGGAGGTGGCAACAAAAAACCACGTCATACGGAAAGAGGTGTCGATCCAAACACAGGCATTTCAGCCTCCCTCTCCTACAGTACAATCTCTTCAGAAAATTAAATGCCTTTTATTTTAATTAGTCTTTTATTAAGATTATTACCAAATCCTTTCATTTTTTAAAAATTAGATTGATCAATCCTATATTAAAATATAGATTATTTATCCAAAACCGAGGGTACCATGATCTCAAACCTAGATGCAACTAATCAAAGACTATTTGATAGAATTTTTGAAGATGTCGATTTCTCAGATCTAGAGGAAGAGGCTTCTGTAGCCATTCCCAAGATTGAAGGCGAGGCAGGAGGTGGAGGGTCAAGTTCAGCCCCAACGGCAAAACAAAATTCGAAGAAGCATAAATTTGCTGAAATTACGGGTGGAGGTAGCGATAGTAGGCCGAAAAAAGCTGCACTTGAGAGAGAAGATGATGATCCCTTTTTTTTAGAAATTGAATCTATGAGCTGTGCTGAAATTAAGGAAGAGCTCAAAAAATTAGCAAAAACCACTTACAGAATTGCAGCAGAGAGACTTTGTAAAATTGTAACTGTCAGCAATAACAATTCCTACTCGATCGGGATACCCCTTATTTCCCTATTAGACAAGCGCCCTGATTTAGCAGAACTAGTGAATACAAAGATAGCCGATGTGGTTACATTAAAAAAAATTGTAGAAAAAAAAATTAAGCTAACACAAGTACCTGAAGAAAAGCTTACAGAAACCCTTTGTCTTGTAGGGATCCAGAACTCCCATTCCTTATTTATGACTCATGAGCTTTCTCAAAAAACTCGAAATGTTTGTAAATACGCTGTTAGGCAAAATGGCCTTAATCTTAAGTATGTTGATGAAGGTTTAAAAGATTCTGAGATTTGTCATCTTGCTCTTAACCGTAGCGCTATTGCCCTTAGGTATTTCCCCACAGTCTTAAAAACAAAAGAGGTTTGCGATAATGTTTTATTAAGGAATATCGAATTATTTAAATATACACCCCCTGAGTTTCAAACCTATGAGACTTGCTTAAAAGTAGTAAAGATAAAAGGGGTAATGCTCAAAGATATCCCTAAAAAATTTATAGATCGAAACATGTGCCTAGAAGCAGCTAAGTCCAGTGCATTCAGCCTTGAATTTATCCCTAAAAGGCATTTGACCTATGAGTTGGTGTGTGAAGCTTTTAAAACTGCCAGATTCTACCTTGGCTGTCCTCTTCATCTCGTACCAGAGGAATTCAGAACTGTCGAATTCTGCGTTAATTTTACATTAAACTTTAGACATCTCTGGAGTTGGGTCCCTAGCGTGGCAACTAATTGGTTAGAAGTATTTGAGAGAGTATTAGAGGTGGAGCCTAATTATTTTAAAGGGGAAGAACGTCACCTAAATTCTTCGGCCAAATGCCATCCTGAATTCCTAACGATACTCCCTGAATCGTATAAAAGAAAAGAGTGGAGCCTCTTATTTCCAGAACAGGTAAGGTCTGAATTTAAAACTTATACCCAAGTTCCAAAAGAGGGAGAAAGTGTAGAGCTTTTATTTACTACTCTAAAGACTTACACAGAAATTCACTTTAGTGAGCTAGAATCTAGCATACTAGAACGAGGTGGTTCAATTGAAGAAGTTGCGGAAGCAGCAGCTAAAAAAGCAAAATCTCTATCTGTTATTGAAGAAGGGTATGATAAACTGATATATCGCAAACCCTTTTTAGGGACCCCTAGCGAAGCAAATAGGGAAATTCTTGATGGTTGGTATGCTCATATCCTTGGACTAATTTCTAAATTAAGTAATAAAATTGATCCAGATCCTAAAAAAGACAGCGCTAGCAAAGAGCAACTCATCGAGATGTTTGGCGTTTGTGGAGGAGGTTGGCAAGCACAGCTAGAACAAATGCACTCTAATTTGGTTGTTTACAAAGATGCTAGCCCCAAAGTCATGGTAGCGGTTGTGATAAAGAAATTTGGAGATGATGTAATTAGCGAAATTCATCAAGCGTATAGTCAATCTGAGAAAAAACTACCTAATGTTCATGACCTCAATCGTATTAGACTTATTGTAAAAGGGTATTTACCTGATGAAGTTTTAAGCGATCATTTAAGTGAAATCAAATGGACAGATAAGGAAATAATCGATCGCTTTTTAGAAAAATACTCAACTTCCAACCTTATTAAGGCACTTTCCGAGGCATACAGAATCGATGGAAGCGCTCTACAAGAAGGTCTAGCTACCTACGTTAATACAGAAATGTTTAAAGGCTGCAAGCAAACCTATGAAATTAAAGCAAAACTAGCCGAACAAAGAAAAGAATTTATAGAGCTAATCGGAGATCATGAAACAAATAAAACTCTCCCGTGGTATCAGATGAGCGCAAGCATTTCAACAGGGATTCCTAAAGGGGAAATCTCTATTAAAACGGCAGAAGAACTTCTATCAGCCTTTGATGAAATGAAACAACCTCACTTAGAAGATCTCGCCTTGGAAAGATTCAATGCCAAACATAGAGAAGACTTAACTGGATTAATTACCGATGAAGGCCTTGCCGAAATTCTAAACTCACTAGGATTTTTTGGTTATACAGAAAGATTAATAGAGACCGAGCTACCCAGAATTGTTTGAATTAGGTAAAGCCGGCGTGTGTGCGAGTATAGTGAATTAAATTTAAAGATGGGTCGTAGTCGATGGAAAAATCAATTTTTGAAACACTAATATTGCAAACTATTATAGTTTTATTAATCGAGAAAATGGTAAAATTGCATAACAAAACATCTAGTCTAGGTTGCTTATGATTCGTCCCTCTATAAATTTTTTTAGCTGTCCTCTACCCGTAAATATAGTATTTTTCAAACAAACCTCAAATAGATTAAGGGAATTTTGCCATCACTTTTTTTCCACCCTTATTCCAACTTTTTCCTTTTTATCACCTACTAATTGGGCAAGAAGAGGTTGGACGTATCTTTTAGGCGGCCCAAGACTGGGTCAACCCGCACCCGCACCCGCACCCGCACCCTCTCCCGCACCCTCTCCCGCACCCTCAGCCTCAGCCTCAGACTCAGCCTCTCCCGCGGATTCTCCGGCGGCTTCTCCAACTTTTGTTTTAGGCGGAGCAGGCGCAGGGGCAGGCGATGAACTCTCCCCACTAGCTTCTGAAGAGGGGGAAATTGATCCTTTTAGCGAATCTACTGCAGAAGAACAATTAGCCCTTGAATACAAGGTGCGGGGAAAATTGATTGAAAGATTGTTTGAAGGAAGTGATGGGATTGTGGTTCGAATGCTTGGAGGTGCTGTAGGAGGTGGCCTAAGCACGTATGCGACAGCGCCAGACCCAGAGGAATTTATTCCGTTTGAATTTGAACGAAATTTTTCAACTGCAGCGAGCCCAATTTCTGCCACCTTGTTAAAAAAGGGACTCCCTATCAATGTTGCACCGGTAGGCAATTTTGGTTTTATTTATGTACCTTACAAACTTTATATACAAGAAGCTTATGCATTTGATGCCATGACACGGTATGGGGTTAGAAGGGGAGCTCGTGAATTGGTTGGAGAGGGGGAATATGTCAAAGAACGAAGAGGCGGTATCCGAAATTTTGCAGCTCATAGTCACACTCACCACGAACTTGCAGACGAACTTCCTCATTTGGATCAAGCGCGCAGAGAAAGAGGCCGCTCATTTTTACCCCATAACGAAGTCACAATAAAACCTCAAAAAGAAGAGGAAAAAGCCGATGTTATTGTAGGGATTTTAATAAGACCTCGATTTGCTGAGAGTAGTGAAGAATTAAAACGAATCTATGAGCTCGTTAGCGTGCAAAAGCAAAATTTACCCATTTTTGCATACCATATGGAAGCTGGAGAGCTAAGACTGGTTCCTAAACCTTTGTAACCTGAGTTGCATGTTTTAACCCATCACAGAAAAAGCTTCCGGCTTGAGGGTCAGACGTGAAATCCTGAAAAAATCTTAACAAATAGACATAGGGATCATACTTGAAATTTTGAAATATTAAGATTTTTTCAGGATTTCACGTCTGACCCTCACTATTCTTATTGGAAAAAACTGCTACTTTGAATGGGAACCAGTATAGTAATTTTACCTAAGAAAGCTTATGTGAAATGTTGAGCCTTCTCCTGGAACTGAATCGACCCAGATTTTGGCATCGTGTTTTTCCATCACAATTTTGACAATTGAGAGGCCAATACCAGCGCCCCCCATCCTTCGTGAGTGGGTTTTATCCACAGTATAGAATCTATCAAAAATTCGCTCCCAGGACTCAGGAGGAATGCCGTACCCTTTGTCAGAAATTTGAACGAGAACCTCATCCTCTTTAGATTCAATAGTGATTTTCAGCTTAGCTGGCCTTGGTGAATACTTCACCCCGTTTTTAAGAAGATTGATAAATGCAAGAGAGAGGAGGGTTTCTTCTCCTAAGACTTGTATGGGGTCTTCATTATAAAACTGTTCTACTTCGATTTCCGGGTGGATGACAAGAATTTGCTGAGAACACTCCTCTAAAAGTTCTACAAGATTGCAAGGAAGAAGGGTCAAGGGACCACTATTTTCTAAGTCTGCAAGAGTTAAAAGATTTTTAACTAAGTTCTCCATCCGCTCACAATTCCGGATAATTTTTTCCAAAATTGATTCGTACATTCCCTCAGAAATTTCTTCTAAATCTTTTAGGGTCTCTGCAAACCCTCTAATAATCGTAACAGGGGTCCTCAACTCGTGTGAGGCATTGGCAATAAATTCTTTCCCCACCTCCAAAATTTTGTGCTCACTGGAACAATCTTTTAGCAAAAGAATCACCCCTCCCGGCTTTGGAATGGGGATACCTATCAACTCAATGTGAGTTTTAAGTATCTCGTTAACAATAATATGGGAGTGTATTCTCTCCTTTTCTTCTAACACTTGGTGAATTAATTTTTTAGCCGGGACGTATAACTCCTTGACGCCAGCTTTTGAAATCTCTCGATACTCCTTTCCTAAAATTTTATCTTGAGAAATGCCAAACATATTCATTGCTTTAAAATTGATGTAGGAGATTCTCCCCCCTCCATCTATCGTAATAACACCCTCATCTAAATTCTCTAACAGGGCCATTTTTTCAGCTCTTAAAAGATCGGCCCCCTTTGCAAACAAGGCAGCCCTCTCAGACATCTCAATAAAATTTCTTTTAACAGCCCTTCTATAGAGCCATGCTACCACAAAAAAACAGGCTAAACTCAAATAAATCAATTCCATAGAGGCTCATTATACCCCAATCAACAAATAAATAAACCCCCCAAAATTATCAGAAAAGTGTCCCTCTAAAAAGTAGCAGGGCGGGTTTTAATAATTTCCTGTGTATAAAATCGAAATTTTGAATACAATGAAAAGATGGAGATACTTAAGATTATTGGCGGTGCTCCGCTGAAGGGAACAGTAAAAGCGGTCGGAGCAAAAAATGCGATCACAAAAATTCTTGTAGCATCCCTAATTTCCGACAAGAAATGCATCTTATATAACGTCCCCAATATCACAGAAGTTGAAGCAACTGTAGATCTTTGCAAAGAAATCGGCGCAACTGTGGAGTGGGATCGATCAGAAAAAACTTTAGAAATTATCACAAAAGAATTAAAAACCACCTACATCCCCCAGCGCTTTTCTGGTTCCAATCGAATTCCGATTTTAATTATGGGGGCACTTCTTGGAAGGACTGCTGAAGATATTGTTGTACCCACAGTTGGGGGATGCAACATAGGTAAACGACCTGTCACTTTTCATATTGATGCTCTTAGGCGTCTAGGCGCTGAGATCGAATATCGAGAAATGAAAAAAGACGGGGCCTATTTCGCTCAAGCTCACAGCGGCCTTAAGGGCTGTGTCTTAGAACTCCCCTACCCTTCCGTAGGAGCAACAGAAAACTGCATCATGGCAGCGTGTAGAGCAAAAGGGACAACTGTCATCAAAAATGCTGCGACTGAATGCGAAATCATGGATCTTATCCTCTTTTTACAAAAATTAGGGGTAAATATTTACGTCGATGTGAACCGATCTATTTGCATCCATGAGACAAACACCTTTTACGAAGTAGAACACACAGTTTTACCCGATCGGATAGAGGCTGCATCAATTGGGATGGCCGCAATCGCCACAAAAGGAAAAGTTTTTATCGAAGGTGCAAAACAAGAGCACATGATCACATTTCTTAATAAGCTTCGCGAAATCGGTGGAGGTTTTAGAGTCTTTGATCAAGGAATCGAGTTTTCCTACACAGGACCTCTGAAAGGGGGTCTTCACATCGAAACAGACGTCCATCCTGGATTTATGACCGATTGGCAACAACCATTTGCCTGCCTTCTAACACAAGCATCAGGCTCCTCAATCATTCATGAAACGGTCTATGAAAACAGATTTGGCTACACCCAAACTCTTAAAGAAATGGGTGCAGATATTGAATGTTTCACCCAATGCCTTGGGGGCAGACCCTGCAGATTTGCCACACAAAATTTTCCCCACTCTGTTGTTATTAAAGGGCCCACTCCCCTAAAGGCAAAACACGTCGCTATCCCCGATCTTAGAGCCGGCTTTGCCTACGTTATGGCAGCCTTGATTGCCGACGGGGAATCGATTCTTTCAAACCTCCACTATCTCGATCGAGGGTATGAGTCCCTTGAAGAGAAACTTTCCCTCTTAGGGGCAAACATTACCCGTACTTACAAAGACCAAGAAATTTTAGAGCCGGTTTAAACCGCTCAATTCTCTCCGCGATCCCCCCTTTTTTTATATACTCATGACAGTTGAAAGACCCGGATTTTTCGCAGCAAAATCGTTTTAGTTCAATTAGGCGAAGCCGTCCGCTGAAGAAGGCTCTGTTTGAAACCAGGCCTGATGAAGCGGAATTGAAATAAAAAGATTTTGTAAAAAAAAAGAGGGTGTTTCAACTGTCATGAGTATATTATATTATGTAAAAATTTTCTTTATTTGAGTTTCGAAAGGTGTTGAATTTATCACTCTGAAAAAGAATGGATTTGAGCCCCCCTTTCCTGTATAATGATTGGTCATGGAGAGAGAGAGCTGGCGACAGATCCAAAGAGAGAGCTTTTCAAAAATTTCCGAAATTGCCGAATTTTTGGAACTTGATGAAGAAAAAAGGGGAAAGCTTCTCGTGAAAGCAGGATTTCCCTTTTTGCTCCCCCGAAGAATTGCGGAGAAAATAGATAAAAATAGTTTAAACTGTCCGATTGGAAAACAATTTTTACCCTTGCAAGAAGAGTTAGTCCAATCTCAAGGATTTGTAGCAAGCCCGACCTGCGACGCCTCGTTTCAAAAAGAGGGGAAGATTTTACATAAGTACGAGGGGAGACTTCTTCTGATTGCCTCAGGAGCATGCGCAATGCATTGCAGGTACTGCTTTCGTCAAAATTTCTCTTACCCTGAATCAAGTAGCGGTTTTACCAAAGAATTGGACTACATTAAAAACAATCCCTCATTGCATGAAGTTATTTTAAGTGGAGGAGATCCCCTAAGCCTATCAGACGTTCAACTAGAACGCCTTCTACTAGAGCTAGAGACAATTCCCCATCTCCAAATAATTCGATTCCACACAAGATTTCCAATCGGAATTCCCGAAAGAATCTCCCCTACTTTTTTAAAACTGTTAAAACATGTAAAAAAACAAATTGTCTTTGTAATTCACGCCAATCACTACTCCGAATTTGACTTAGACATTTTCAAAGCTCTAAAATCAATTCAATCTCTGGGAATCCCAACTCTTATGCAAACAGTTCTACTAAAGGGGATAAATGACGACCTCCCCTCTCTAAAAGAACTTTTTTTAAACACCTCTGCCAAGGGAGTTATCCCCTACTACCTCCATAAGCTCGATCAAGTCAGTGGCACCTCCCACTTCGAAGTAGCCCTTGAAAAAGGTAGATATTTAATTGAGGAATTGCGTAAAGTTCTCCCAGGGTACGCAGTGCCCCGCTTTGCACAAGAAGTGCCATTCAAACCTTACAAAACGCTCCTATGAAAAAAAATATCGGCACAAAAGACAGAATTTTCAGATTAACCATTGCTCTTGCACTGTTTGCATACGCAATCTGGCAAAGCAGCTGGATTGCAGCAGGCTTTGGGCTATTTACCCTCTATGAAGCAGCTGCAAGCTGGTGCATTCTCTACCAACTCCTCGGCAAATCGTCCTGCCGACTGAAGTAATTATATAGTCCTTTAATTGAAAGCTTTCCAATTGAATCTTACCCAAAAGCCGGGTTTACATTCTAGAGGTCTGCAAAAGGATTGCAAGAGTCTAAGAAAGGTTTTTTCTTATTCCTCTTTTTTTTCTCATCTTGAAGACTAAAAAGTAGATCTTGGTCGAAATCTTGGTGTGAGGCCCAGTGAAGATAGTCAATAGGCAACTCTTTAAAAGGCTTCCCTTTATGCTTACCTAACGGCATTACTTTCATTAAAATAGGCTCTCTAAGTCTCTTCATAATTTCGGCTGTGGATTTGAAAGCCTTAGCAAGATATTTGAACACTTGAATATTTACAATAACGTCATTGAGTGCCCGGTGAGCCCCCTCTTCTGCAATATTAAAGTGCTTACGAAGATCCTCAAGTTTATTTGACGCACTCTCTCCGTAGAGTCTTGCAAGACGAACTGTATCAATTGTGTTTTGTAAATCAATATTACAAGGAATATTCCTCTTCTTTGCCGAATCAATGATAAAATTTAGATCAAAGCCGATGTTATGCCCCATAACAACATGATTTCCGACCATTTCGATCACTTTAGGGAGAACATCGCCAATTTTCGGCTTACCTTTTACCATATCATCAGTAATGTGGTGAACTGCTGTAGACTCAGCTGGTATTGGCCTCTCTGGATCAACAAGGGTATCAAACTGCTCAATAATCCCGTTAAAATTGAACTTCACAACTGCTATCTCGATAATTTCTTCAGATGCAATTTCAAGACCTGTTGCTTCACAGTCTAAACAAATAAAAATTTCCTCTTGAAGTTTTGATCTTGGCGTCATCTTGTCTCTATCCTTTGTGTTACTTCTATTTCTCTTCCCTTTTCGCAATGCTCTATGGTTACCCAATAAGACTTTTCTGGAAGGGCCTTTTTAAGTATACCTGGCCACTCTACCAGTGCTATATAAGGAGGGGTAAAATACTCGTCAAAACCCATTGAAAAAAACTGCTCTTCCCCTTGCAAGCGATACAGATCGAAATGGGCAAGATGGTCATAGAGATTCATGTAGACAAAAGTTGGGCTCAAAACGTGATCTTCAGAAATACCAAAGTGAGAGGCCACCCCTTTTACAAACGTGGTCTTTCCTGCACCCAAGTTGCCCACTAAACAAACAACGTCTCCTGCAACAAGTTTTTTTGCAAACTCTTTTGCAAACGCCCGTGTCTCCTCATCTGATCTAAGAAGCTCTTTGATAATGGCCTACTCCTCTTCAGGAGATTCTTCCTCTTCTGACTCTTCTGCGTTTTCTTCCATCCATCTTTGGACGTGTTTTGCAAAAGGCTCATAACTAGAAAGGGCTTCCACAAATCCAGCAATCTTACTCTCTTCAAGGTGAGTTTGAATAAACTCTAGAAAGTCTTCTTGGATTTCAAATCGGTTCTGTGTTGGTACATCTTTCATCGGAATTGAGCGAATGTGATTGGCACAAAAATCTTCGATCACACTATTTCTACTATGGAACAGTTTTCCTGTTATCACAGATGTGTATACAATTTTTTTGATCGGCTCTTTCTGTTCTTTGATATAAGTCTTTATCACTTCTGGATCTTCAGAAATGTAAAACTTCTTTACACGCATACCGTCGTTTCTTTCTGTATTCTCAGGACATTTTGAAACCCACTCATAAATTGCATCTTGAGGGTTCGGATGGGTATTGTCTCCAAAAACTTTCCCAGTAAAGGGGCAAATATAAATTTTTTGAGTCGCAGCATTGACACTAGGCTTTCCGATTTGAATCTTGATTTCAGTCTCTCTCCACAATTTCCCCTCTTTTTCTAAACTGTGAATGAGATCATCTTTACTCTGATAAATCTTTTTTTCACGCATGAAGACAACAGGATCCAAATGATGCTTTTTCTCTAGAAAAAACAGGTAGGTAGAAATTAGGTCAGCTCTTCTATTTTTCTTTAAAAAAGCCTCCATTGCGGAAATAATACTATCTGAAACAACTAACTTTGTCATATCGCTGGCACTCCTCTTGGCAGTATAGCTTACCCAACCCCCCCATTAATGACAATACTAAAAACAAAGCGAATTTGAAAACAATAGAAGAAGCTCTCTTCTTCCCCTTCATCCCCCTTTCAAATAAATGAAATTAATTGATAAAATAACGAAGTCTTGTTTTTTTATAAATACGCAAAAAAAGTTTTTAAAATTATACTCACAAATTTTAATTACGTCCGAACTTCAAATTCAAGTAAAAAATTATTTCCCCTTCTCAGCAACTATTTTCCCCTTCCTTGTAACCTCAGAAGCGGGACTAGACCTTTTTCGAGAGCTCCCTAAAACCGGCGTAACCTCTCTTTTGTGACAAGGGACTCTTAACTAACTTAATTTAAAGGGATATCAGAGAAGCAATCTGAGAATAAACTTGATAAAAAGAGGGCATAAGTATAAAGTTTTTGGAAAAATAATCCAAGGAATTCAAAATGATACCGACAAATTATTCTTCGCCGTCGCAACATCTAGTTCCATCACTAGCAGCAGCGGAGGGGGCAAGAGCTACAGAAGCAGGATCTGCACTTGAAGCTTCCGCAGAGGTTCTTTCAAGAGATTCTGAGAGTGCAATAGATCTAACGAAACTTCCCCTTCAAGTTTTGAATTATATAGATGTTCTTGGAAAAGAGCGCTACTTAGACTACGATGTTAAAACACATAAACATTCACACTCGGTAACATTTGAGAGAACGGGCACCTTCTCATCCCGTTGTGCAAGGATAGATATCTCCCTTTTTAGAGAAAGTACTAACCTAGCAAAAGCATTCTATATCGTATCAAACATTTTGAATGATTCTCATATATCTACTTTTAGATCGTTGAAAATCAGCCAAACTCACGCTTTTGAAGACTCTACTGGAAAGGAAATGGTTGTTTATATTAATAAAGAGGAACAGCGTAAAGAGCTTTGGGAATCTTCCATTCTCCCCCAAATTCTTGCCCGATTTCAAGAGGAGGAGGTAAAGGCTGATCTCCCCTCACAAGGAGTTATTGAAATTCCAGGGGGAAGAGGTTTTTTATTTACAAGGTCGGCGTATAATTCCTTTGGTAATTACCTACCTGCACACTGGCTAAATTACTATGGCTTTAGCACCTTCGAATGTGCAACCATCTCTCCCACCGATTTTTCTATCACGCTGTCTCTAGAAGAAGGGGCAAAATCTGAGGAGGCAAAAAAAACTCTAGAGGCAAAAAATCCCTACTTCCATGATGTCCCTGAAGAAAAAATCGCCGTTCTAAACGATTTTTTTTCTAGCACCCTTGATTCAAATGTGTTTTTCCAACTTGTTACCGGAGTGGATCCATCCTATCTAGATGACCCAGAGGGAAAAATTATCCCCTTTTTAAACAGATATGGGAACGATTTTGGAAATTTCTATCATGATAGGACGCTTAAAGCTCTTCAAAGAGCCAAGCTAAAACCTGAAATATTTACCCCTCTTTTTGAAATCTCCTCTCAAGTAAGCGCAAAAATGAGGCTCTACTATGGGGTTGAAACCGCTATTGGGCAAATATATCCCGCTCTCTACCAGCACTTTATTAAATATCCAGATATCCCCCCCTTCGAAACTCTCTACGATTCTAGATGGAAAGAGATTGTCAAAAGCATTGTTCTCTGCACTTTAAGAGATGGATCAGCTAAGCCAGCAGAACCGATCTCTTGTGATGAAGGCCTGCTTGACCACTTAATTCAAACTGCAATTGAGGAGTCAACTCGAAAATAGAGCAATTTCTCTCAAGGTGTTTCTAAAATTACCCCTTCTTTGAAAACGGAAAATTGTTTATACTGGCGACAGGAAAACGCTCCAGATTTTTCAAAGAGGGATCTTTTTAGGTTGATTAGAAATTGACGCTTTCAAGTAAGGGTCTGATTAAGACAGGCCCGACTGAGCAAAATCTAAAAAACAAATTGTACAAGAAAAAACAAGACTTTGAATTACATAAGGGTATAGACTGACGATAAAAACTATTTACTCATGACACAAAATCTTTCTTCACAACTGGCTAAAATGTTTCAAGAGGCAACTCTTGAAGCTCTAGATTTAAAAGATCTCGTTGAAATCACTCAGAGCACTAAGGAATCCTTTGGGGATTACCAATGCAATAGCGCCCTGAAATTTGCGAAAATTTTAGGAAAAAACCCAAGAGATGTTGCCCATTTAATAATCGGAAAAATACAAGACCCCTACCATTTAATCGCTAAAATGGAGGCTAGTGGCCCTGGTTTCATCAACATTCACATTGATTGCAAGCAACTAGAATCCGATTTAACTAAAATTTTAGACGATAAGCGCCTTGGGGTCCCTGAACTTGTAAAAAATGAAAAAATTATTTGCGAGTTTTCTAGCCCAAACATTGCCAAGGCAATGCATGTCGGACACTTGCGATCGACTATTATCGGAGACAGCTTAGCTAGACTCTATGAATTTTTAGGGCACGATGTACTAAGGTTGAATCACATCGGGGACTGGGGAACGCAATTTGGCATGCTGATCGCTTATTTGAAGCTCTTTCACCCCTCAGCCCTCGACAAAAAGAGCCAGACTCCTATTGAAGAACTGATGGAGTGGTATAAGAGCTCAAAGAAAAAATTCGACGAAGACCCGATTTTTAAAAAAACTGCCCAGGAAGAAGTTGTAAAACTGCAAGGGGGTAACCCAGATTCAATCGCTGCTTGGAACCACATTTGCGACATTTCAAGGCGAGCGTTCTCAGAGATTTACGATCTTTTAGATGTCCATATTCACGAAAGGGGCGAATCCTTTTATAATCCCTATTTAAGTGAAGTGGTTGCTAAATTTGAAGAACTTGGTCTTGTTAAAATTGATGGCGGCGCAAAATGCGTTTTTCTTGAGGGTTATACGAATAAGGAGGGGGAACCCCTCCCCTTAATCATTCAAAAAAGCGACGGCGGATACAACTATGCAACAACCGATCTTGCTGGATTTAATTACCGAGTGACTCACGACCGTGCAGAGCGAATCATTATTGTAACGGACATAGGGCAATCGGTCCATTTTAAAATGGTCTATGCGGCAGCTTTAAAAGCAGGTCTGATCGACCCTACTAAAACAAAATTCGAGCACGTTCCATTTGGTCTTGTCCTATCTGCTGCAGGGACAAAATTTAAAACAAGAGAGGGGGAAACCGAAAGCCTCCGCGATTTGCTCGATGAGTCTATCATTGCAGCAAAAAAACTTCTTGCAGAAAGAGATGTAGAAAATCTAGACGAATCGGCAAAAATTTTAGGAATCGGCGCGGTAAAATATGCAGATCTTTCTTGCAACAGAGTCAAAGACTACACCTTCAGCTATGAAAGAATGCTCAAATTCGAAGGAAATACCGTTGCCTTCATCTTGTATGCATTTGTGAGAATCGAGAGTATTCATAAAAAATTACCCCCTCCGACTAAAGGGGGAAAAATTGTATTGACCCATCCTTCTGAAATTTCCCTAGGACTTCACCTCAGAAGATTTGGGGAAGCGCTTAAAAGTATGGATGAAGAATTATTACCTAATAGACTCACCGATTACCTCTACCAACTTGCTGAAAAATTCCATACCTTTTTTAGAGATTGCAGAGTTGAGGGGTCTGATACCCAAGAAAGCCGCTTACTTTTGTGCCAACTGACCCAAAAAATCATTTCTCAAGGTTTGCAAATTTTAGGAATTAAAACTCTATCGAAAATGTAAGGATCTATTGTGGGATTAAGACTCAAAACACTACGCGAACTTCCTCTAAAAGGGAACCGCATCCTAATCCGCTCTGATTTAAACGTCCCTTTAAACCCGCAAGGGGAAATTATCGATGATGGAAGGATTAAAGCCTCCTTAAACTCCATTAAATTTATTTTAGAAAGGGGGGGCTCAGTTATTGTAATGAGTCACCTAGGCAGACCGAATGGAAAGAGGGTCCCTGAACTTTCCCTTGCCCCTGTTGCAAAAAGACTTTCCGAGCTTCTGAACAAAGAAGTTGCCTTTGCACCAGATTGCATAGGGGAAATTTGCGAAAAAATGGCGAGCAAACTTCTTCCTGGGCAAATCTTACTTTTGGAAAATCTCCGCTTTCATGAAGGAGAGGAAAATCCTGAGAAGGACCCCATTTTTGCCGATAAGCTTGCGCGGCTCGGGGATGCTTACGTAAACGATGCATTTGGCACAGCTCACAGAAAACACGCCTCAAATTTTACCATCGTCCCAAAATACAAAGAATCTTGCGCTGGATTTTTAGTAGAAAAAGAGGTAACAATCTTAACAAACCTACTTACCCAAGCACAAAAGCCATTTTACGCAATTATCGGCGGAAGTAAAATCGGAAGTAAAATTGGAATCCTCGAGGCTTTGCTAGACAAGGTTGATGGTCTTTTGATCGGCGGAGCGATGGCATTTACTTTTCATAAAGCGCTAGGCAAAGAGATTGGGAATTCTCTTTTCGACCCAAATTACCTCGATATTGCCTACAAAATTATCAAGCGGGCCTCGAGAAAAGGGGTTGATTTGCAACTCCCCTTAGACGTCCTTTGCGCAGAAACTGTAACAGAGGCTTCTAAGACAATTACTGTATCCATGGAAGATGGAATTCCTGAGGGATGGTCGGGGGTTGACATTGGACCTGCAACGATATCTGCTTGGAGAGAGGCTCTCAATGAACCTAAAACAATTTTTTGGAATGGACCTGTCGGAGTGTATGAACTCCCCCCCTTTCAAAAAGGAACTTACCAAGTTGCAGAGATGATCTCTTCAAAAAAAGTTATGACAATAGTCGGAGGGGGAGATTCTGCAGCAGTAATCCACACCCTCCATTTAGATCAAAAAATTACTTGCATATCAACCGGTGGGGGGGCAACCCTTGAGTTTATTGAGTTTGGAACCCTTCCTTCCTTAGAGCTTCTCACAAAGACCCTTGTAAAATAAGGCCAGATAAGGAATAATGAGTCTATTCAAGGAACCAAAAATCTAAATAAGGATTTGAGCGCTCTATGACTACCTCAGGCACAACTGCCCCCATATTTGGGTCGTTGCGTAAGTTGTTTTGGCCTATACATAGATTTGAAATTAAAAAATTTCTGCCAATGCTCCTTATCTACTCACTTATTGTATTTAATTACAGTTTATTACGCGCTGCCAAAGACTCTCTGTTAATTACAGCCCCTCACTCAGGCGCAATGGTGATTCCTTATATTAAAGTGTGGGCGATCCTACCCATGGCTTTCCTTAGTACTTTAATTTTTACAAGACTTTCCAATAAGTATACCCGTGAAAAAGTTTTTTACATCATGATGTCTGCCTTTATTGGATTCTTTTTTATCTTTGGCTTCGTCCTCTATCCTCTACAAGACTACCTTCACCCCCACTCTCTTGCAGACAAGCTTGAAAAGGTTTTGCCAATTGGAATGCAAGGACTTATAGCAATTTTTCGAAACTGGACCTTCTCCCTCTTTTATATCATGAGTGAACTTTGGGGAACCATTATCATGCACGTCCTCTTCTGGGGATTTGCCAATGAAGTAACTTCTGTAAAAGAGGCTAAACGATTTTATTCGATCTTAGGAGTAGGTGCAAATATTGCAACCATCTGCGCCGGCTTTATCGGGATCCTCTTATCAAGCGAATTTCTCTTTACTAAGCTTGTAGGTCATGGCGATTCCTGGGGTCACAGCTTAATGGCTATCACTTCAGTGATTGTAGGAGCAGGCCTTGCAATTATCTTTCTCTATAGATGGCTCACCCACACAAGCCTTCAAAAAGAGCTCGCACACAGCGAACCTCTATCTCACACAAAGCCTAATCCGATAAAAATGGGGATCAGGAAAAATTTCGCATACTTAGCTAAATCGAAATATTTATTGTGCATTGCTGTGATTGTGTTAACTTATAATTTATCTCTTAATCTAGTCGAAGTTGTCTGGAAAGATCAACTTCTGCAGCTCTGCCCCAAAGCAAGCGCCTACAATATTTACATGGATAAAATATTGATCTATACAGGGATAACTTCGGGCTTTTTTGGATTTTTCATCTGCGGGCAAGTGATTAGAAGATTTGGATGGGCGACCGGAGCTTATTTGACACCAGTTATCCTTTTTGTCTCAGGAATGCTCTTTTTTATCACCCTCCTTTGGAAAGATCACCCCTTTGTCAATTCGATATCTCTCTTTTTCAGCTGCACACCTATAGCGCTTTGCACGTTTCTCGGAGCGATACAAAACGTTTTGTCAAGAGCTAGCAAATTCACATTTTTTGATGTAACAAAAGAAATAGCCTTTATTCCCCTCAGCGCAGAAAGCAAATTAAAAGGGAAGGCGGCAATTGATGGGGTAGGCTCAAGACTTGGAAAATCTGGAGGCTCTGTCTTTCACCAGTTTCTCCTCATGTTTTTCGGAACAATTGCGATGAGCACACCGTTTGTTGCCGTTATATTAGCTGTAATTTTTTCAGGATGGATATGGGCTGTTCGCTCACTTGGCTTCCAATTTGCAGAATTATCTCCTGAGCACGCGGCGCCTGAAGGACAAAAACCTGCAACAAGCGGAGCTTAATTCATGGTGTTAGATCCAGAATTTCTCGTAACCTGGGGACCCTATGCCCCTTGGATTATTTTTTCCCTAGCCCTCCTTGCCGGGCTTAATCTTCCCATCAGCATTGACATATTAATTACTTTATCAGCACTTTTAGCTGCCCATTACCTTCCCGAACAAACCTATCTTCTCTATTCCCTATTCACACTTGGGTGTGTCTTCTCAGCCTGGATTGCTTACGGTATTGGAAGGAGTTTCGGTAAATTTGTAAAACCTGAAAGGGCAGAAAAAATCGCGATTTTTTATAAAAAATTCGGGATATTTGCATTTTTTATCTGTAGATTCATCCCCTTTGGAGTCAGGAACGCATTTTTCATGTCTTCAGGCTTTTCAAAAGTGCCGTTTAAAAAATTTGCCCTGTTTGACTTTCTTGCCTGCACCTTCTGGTCAACCCTCTTTTTCTTCACTATCTACAATCTTGGCTCAAATTTTGATACCGTCCTCTCCCACCTGAAACACCTCAATATTGCCATCTTCTCCCTCTTTGCAACAGCTGCGCTGATAAGTTTTATTATTTGGCGTAGAAAAAAGGCCAAAAACCCCGCCGCATAAACTACCTGGTGGAAATTCATGAAATTTGTTATAAGATTTAGGGATGTTTACTGTATCGAATTTACTGAGCTTAATTAGGGGGCCGCTTGCATTTTTATTCCTCATTAACAGGGTTGATGTTAGGGCAGCAGTCATAGTAGTAGCTATTTTAACAGACTGCATTGATGGATATCTTGCCAGACGCTACAAACATACAACAAAACTCGGCGCTATTTTAGACCCTCTAATGGACAAGTTTTTCGTTTTCTTTGTCCTTTCAATATTATACTACGAAAATGCCCTCTCAGGTTGGGAAGTACTAACAATGCTCTCTAGAGACATGGTCTTGCTAGCTTTCTCCTTTTATCTCCTCTTAAAAAACGCATGGAAAGGGTACAACTACCGATCCCTTTGGTGGGGAAAAGCTACGACATCACTCCAATTCCTCGTCCTTTTTCTTCTATCCCTTAATATCAAGCCTACCTACCTCTTTTTCTTTATCTTCATTGCTCTTGGACTATGCGTCTTCCTTGAGCTCTTCTTTACGCTGAAGCCAAGAAAAGAAAAGGTCTAATATCCCTTAGATCTCTATCAGCTATTTAGAGGTTGATCTTTTCTAGCCCGTATTGGTAAGCTTGAATTTTACTAAATAAAGGTGTGGTATGCAAATCGTGAGAGAGTCCATTTTTGTTTCGGCAATTAGATCCTTTTTTAATACCTTTTTGGCAGTTATAGGAATTGTCCTTGCTTTAGCGATCTTTACAGTAGTAGCTGGTCTTTTTACAAGCCCCTACAAAATGGAAGAAGAATATATTGAGATGCAAATATTGCCTAATGCTGAAGGAGATACAACAATTCTTCCCGAAACTACACCTGTCATTTTACAAGTCGACCTCACAGGAGTCATCGGGGAGACCCATTTAAATGGTTCTAGCATTGAAAGTTTTCTTCGTGTCTCTAGAAAAGGGGCCCTTAAAAACAATAGAGTCAAAGCCGTTCTCCTCTATATTGATTCTCCAGGGGGGGGAGCAATTGACAGCGATTTAATTTATCAAGCGGTTTGCAGATACAAAGCAAAGTATAATGTCCCTGTTTACGCCTACACACCAGGAGTGTGCGCTTCAGGGGGGTATATGATCGCCTGCTCCGCAGATAAAATTTATGCAAGCCCCTCTTCCATCGTAGGATCTGTGGGAGCAAAGTGGGGTATCGGCTTTAATTTTTGGCAATTTATGCAAACCCATGGAATTGATTCTGTCACAGTTGCAGAAGGCCTCTATAAAGAGAAATATCCTCCATTTACAAAACTTCCTGAAGGATCCTCTCCCTACAACGACATAATTACAATTGTAAAAGAGTCTTACAGCCAATTTACCGATCTTGTTGCCAAGGCTCGAGAATCAAAGGGTCTTACTAAAGAGATGCTCGTTCAAACTTATGGAGCGCAAATTTATTCGGGTCAAACCGGAGAAAAATATGGCTATGTGGATAACGGAAATGCCTACTATTGTGAAGTGTTACAAGATCTTGCAAAATCTGCACAATTAGAGGAACACTCTTATCAAGTTGTCCGCTTTAATTATAAACACTCTCCCCTTCAAGACCTTGTTTCTAATAAGGTCTCTCTTTGGGTGGAAGAGGCTGCAAATGCTCTTCTTGGAATAAAGCGTTCAGGAAAGCTAACCAATTCTCTATTGTATTATTATGACACAAACGACAGACTCAAATAAACTTTTTGTAATCGATGCCTCTAACTATCTTTACAGAGCTTATTTTGCAATCAGAAAAATGACAAACCCTAAGGGCGCTTCTACTAACGCCCTTTTTGGTTTTATCCGATCTCTCCAAAAACTGATGAAGGACTTTCATCCGACTCACATGGTCTGCGTCTTTGACGGACCGAACAATAAAAAGTCGAGAACAGAGATCTATAAAGAGTACAAAGCCCACAGAACAGCAATGCCCGAGGATTTACTCCCACAGATCAATCTGGCAAGGCAATATTGCGAATTTGCTGGGATCCCCCTCCTCCAAATTGAAGAAGTTGAAGCAGATGACACTATCGGATCGATAGCAAAATGGGGAGAAAGACAAAATATCTCCTCCTACCTTTGCTCAAGTGATAAAGACCTCTGCCAGCTTGTAAGTGATAAAGTTTTTGTTTTGAACACCTTTAAAGAAAATCTTATCATTGATCGAAAAGGGGTAGAATCTATTTATGGAATTCAGCCTGAACAAGTAATTGATTATTTAGCAATCATGGGAGATGCTTCAGACAATATTCCAGGAGTTGCTGGTTGTGGACCAAAGACAGCCTCCGATTTACTCAGAAAATTCCAATCTTTAGAGACAATTTTAGAAAAACCCGAGATTTTGGAAAGTCAAAAACTGATTGAAAAATTCAAAACGTACAAAGAGCTGGCTCTAATCAGTAGAAAGTTAGCAACGATACAAACCAACGTCTCTATTCCTCAAGAGATCCCTTTTTACCAGCTTAAAGAGATGAAAGCCGATAAACTCAAAGAACTTTTCACAGAAATGGATTTTCACTCCCTAATAAAAGAATTAATTCCAGAGAGCCCCCGTCTAGAAAAAAAGACGGCCTATCGTTTAATCGAGGATGAGACTGCTTTAAAAAATGTTATTGCAGAACTTTCCTCCAAAAAAGAGATTGCAATAGACACAGAGACCACTTCTGTTGAGCCCATGCTTGCAAAAGTAGTCGGAATCGGCCTCGGAACAGATCCGAGTCATATCTACTATATCCCCCTTAACCACAAAATCCCAGCATCTGTAGCGTTAGAGCACCTAAAACCCCTCCTAGAAAACCGATCTATCTCATTTATCGGACACAACATCAAATACGATATGCACACTCTACTAAATCACGGGATAGAGATCAAAAATGCAGGTTTTGACACTATGATTGCCTCATACCTGTTAAATGCCCACAGCAACAGGCACAATCTAGACACCCTTACGCTAGAAAAATTTGGACATGCCAAAATTCCGATTGAAACCTTAATCGGAAAGAAGGGTCAAATTTCCATGATAGACGTACCTCACAACCTGGTGACTAACTATTGTGGAGAAGATGTGGATTACACGCTTAGACTCAAAGAGGTGTTTGAAAAAGAGCTCAAAGAGCGCTCTCTTTGGAAACTCTTTAGTGAAATGGAGATGCCCCTTTTGCCTATCTTGTTTCAAATGGAGCGACGGGGTATTTACGTCGATCGTGAGGTACTCTCCAACCTATCTATCGAATTTCATACACAACTTGAATCTCTAGTAAAGAAAATTTATTCTATGGCCGGAGAAGAATTTAATATCAATTCCCCCAAGCAACTAAGCCAGATTTTGTTTGAAAAACTCCAAATCCCACCCCCAGGAAAGAAAACCTTAACCGGTTACTCAACCAACGCAGAAGTTCTTGAGGAGCTCTCTGGAGACTACCCGATTGTCGATCTTGTGCTCGAATACCGAACCCTGGAAAAACTCAGATCGACCTATATTGACGCCCTTCCAGAACAGATCAATCCCCTTACCCACAGAATTCACTCAACCTTTAATCAATCAGGAACAGCAACAGGTAGACTCTCCTCCACAAATCCCAATTTACAAAACATTCCAATACGGAGACCTGAAGGAAAAAAAATAAGAGAGGCTTTTAAGCCTAAACCTGGATGGAGCTTTCTCTCTTGCGACTACTCGCAAATTGAACTCCGCCTCCTAGCCCACTTCTCTGAAGACCCCCATCTAATTGCTGCTTTTAAAAACAATGAAGACATTCACAAATCGTGCGCTTCCATGGTTTTTGGCCTACCTCTATCAGAAGTAACAGACGAGATGCGATCGAAAGCAAAAGCAGTCAATTTTGGACTTATTTACGGACAGCAGGCGTTTGGATTGTCTAAACAGTTAGGAATCAGCGTAAAAGAGGCTTCCAGCTTCATTGAAATCTATTTTAAACAATACCCTACAGTAAAAAACTTTTTAGAAAAATGCAAACAAGATGCTCGAAACAGCGGTCGAGCCACCACCTTATTTGGTAGAGAGCGGCTTTTACCCGATATTTTAAGTAAAAATGGAATGCTCAAATCCCAAGCAGAACGCCTTGCAGTGAATGCCCCGATTCAAGGGACGCAAGCAGATATTATAAAAATGGCAATGATTGCGATTGATAAAAAAATTATTGATACAAAAAGAAGAGACTTTTTAGTCCTTCAAATCCATGATGAATTGATTTTTGAATGTCCTGATGAGGATGTAGAGCAATCAGCTCAAATTATTTCTGGTATTATGGAAGCGATTTTTCCGTTGAAAGTGCCACTACGGGTCGATATTTCTTTTGGAAAAAATTGGGGGGAGTGCTAAAATAAGAAAGATTGCAATTACTGGTACTGTATCTGCAGGGAAAAGTACTGTATGCGAGTCTTTAAAAGCTCGCGGTGCTTATGTTCTAAAGGCAGATGATATTGTTCACAACCTTCTTTCTAATGACATTTTAGTAATTCAGAAAATTAAAGAAATGTTTGGTGACAATGTACTCTCCGAAGGTAAAGTAGATAGAAAATTGCTTGGAGATCAAGTTTTTAGTGACCCATTAAAATTAAAAGCATTAGAGGACCTTCTTCACCCCATTGTTGTGAATACGATTCAAGAGAGCTACACCTATATGAAAGACTCCCCTGACTACACCGCCTTTGCTGTTGAATTTCCCCTCCTTTTTGAGATCGGGCTAGATCCTTGGTTTGATACAATTATTTACGTAAAAGCTGACCAAGATCTTCGAAAAAAACGAACTGGGGTAAGCCACTTTGAATCCAGAAGCGAAAGATTTGTAGACGAGGCTGAAAAACTAGCTAAATCTCATTATATTATAGAAAATAATGGTTCGTTTGAGAACCTAAACAACCAGATAGAAAACATCCTGTAAGGACACTATGAACCAAGAAAACCCAGAGAAATCAATGTCTACAAATACACCCATCCAACAAGAAAAGCCTCCACAAGAAAGAGTTCAACAAGAGAGACCTCAACAAGAGCGGCCCCCCCAAGAAAAACATGACCAACCTAGACAACAACGCTATCATAAGCCTCATTACGGAAAGTCTAATTACTCTAATCGAAGAAAAGAATCGGCCCACCAAGTGAATCAATCTGGTCTTCCTGAAATGGATGATGCTGACAACGATCAGGTGCCTGTAAGAACAGGAGAGGTCTCCATCACAAAAATTGCTGAACTTCAGCGAATGAACATCGAAGAGCTTACCAAATACGCCCATGCAACGGGAATTGCCAATGTTGGTTCACTCTCTAGATCACAAATTGTTTTTGAAATAGTAAAACAAAAAAGCGCTTCTCCAAATGAAGTTCTTGTGGGAGAGGGGACTCTAGAAGTTCTACCCGATGGTTTTGGATTTTTAAGATCACCCAACTACAACTACCTCCCTTCAGCAGAAGACCTTTACGTCTCCCCTGCTCAAATTCGTCGCTTTGGACTTAAAAAGGGGGACGAACTCTACGGAGAACTCAGATCGCCTAAAGAAAAGGAAAAATATTTTGCCCTTCAAAAAGTCGAAAAAATTAATGGGATTGTTCCATCAGAAATGAAGGAACGAATCTCTTTTGATAATTTGACTCCCCTCCACCCGAATAAAAGAATTTTAATGGAGACCGATAAGGACAACTACTCCTCAAGAATTTTAGACCTAATAACGCCTATTGGTAAAGGACAAAGGGGTCTTATTGTTGCACCACCCAAAGCAGGTAAAACAATTCTCCTTCAAAATATTATTCATTCAATTTCTAGAAACGAAAAAAATATCAAATTGATAGTCCTTCTTATTGATGAGCGGCCAGAAGAAGTTACTGACATGCAAAGACTTGTAAAAGGAGAGGTAATTTCATCAACCTTTGATGAACCTCCAGAAAGACATTGCCAAGTAGCTGAGATGTGCATTGAAAAGGCAAAGAGACTTGTTGAACAAGGTCAAGATGTCGTAATCATCCTTGACTCTATTACTAGACTTGCAAGAGCCTATAATACAGTTCAGCCTCATTCAGGAAGAATTTTAACAGGGGGGGTCGACGCAAACGCCCTTCATAAACCGAAGAGATTTTTCGGAGCTGCTAGGAATCTTGAAGAGGGTGGTTCCCTTACGATTATCGCATCTGCCCTAATCGATACGGGATCTAAAATGGATGAAGTCATCTATGAAGAATTTAAAGGTACAGGTAATATGGAGCTTGTTCTCGACAGAAGACTTGCTGATCGAAGAACATTCCCGGCGATTGATCTGATAAAAAGTGGAACAAGGAAAGAAGAACTCCTCTACCACCCCTCTGAACTAGAAAAAGTTTACAAACTTAGACAGGCAGTTGCAGATCTCTCTCCTATTGACGCTATGAATCTTTTGCTTTCCAGGCTAAAAAAGACGAACAGCAACACCGAATTTTTACTTTCAATGAAAGATTAATTTGCCTATCGTTGTTAGGATGAGCATTAAAAAAGTTTTAATCCTTACACTTACAGCGGGCGGAGGTCATATACAGGCTGCTAAAGCCAAATATATGGAGACCAAAGCCCAACTTCCCGATACAAACATCATTGAAGTAGATATTCTCTATGATTGGATCTGGAAATATTTCGGCAAATTTGCAAAGCACATGTGGGGCGATGCGCAGGCAAGGGGGAATGTTTTTTTTCTTGTTTGCCTATCCCACGCTTTGAAATTAGCAGACTACATTTTTTGGCTCCCATTTTTTCTCCATGCTGCACGAATGTGCAAAAGGGAAAATATCGATAAAATTATAGACACTCAACCTCTTGCTACCTCTGCTGTTATTAAGGCTCTTCGCTTTATCAAATGGCGAACAGGAAAAGAGATCGTTTATGAAAAAGTATTAACAGACCTCCCCACCGTTGAAGCTAAACATTTTTTCGGAGGGATTAAGTCTCTATCTAAAAAGGATAGCCCCTTTTTAAAAGTACTTACTACCAGACCCATTTTAGGAAAAGATGAGACTGAAGCAGACTTTTGGAAGAAAAATTGCAATCTTCCCTTGAGCTCGATTCTCTACGCTCCACTCCCCTTAAGACCCGCTTTTTTCCAATTTGGTCTATCCCCAGAAAGAGCGTTTAGTCTAAATCTTTCGATTCCGTGTGCAAGCGACCTACACTTGACCTATAAAACCCTCTCTTTTGGCTCTCTGCAGGCAAAACGATCTAAACACTCGATCACAATCCCTATAGAAAGCGGAGATAAAGTAGCGCTAATGATGCTAGGAGCCAATCCAAATCCAGAGGCTATCCTTGCATATACCAATCACTTTATTCATCGTCTTCAAGCAATTTCCGATCCCACTCGAAACGATCTCTTTTTTATCTTCTGCAGCAGCCAAGTGACCATTAAACCCAACCTTAGAACAAGAATTCTAAATCTGCTTGAAAAAACAAAAAACTACCCTAAAAATTTAACGATTATTCCGATCTCCCATCAAAATGATATGATCATCGCCCCCCTACTTCATAGAAGCGATGCAACGATCACAAGATCTGGAGGTTTAACCTCAATGGAACTTCTCTCTGTTGCCTCAGGTAAAATCTACATCCATAAAGAGCCCTCATCGATCAACCTCCCCAAATTCATCCCCAGCACTAAAATTTTTCACGAGGGGATGCCCTCTTGGGAGAGTGGTAACGCCCGCTACTTAGAGCTCCGAAAAGGGGCTCAAATCATCACTCCAGAAACCTTTGAAACGGTTACTAACGACTACTTTTCTTTAGAGAAGAGATGAAATAGAGCCTCTTCAAACAGCGGAAGAGATTCTGGATTAGAAAGTTCAGAAATCTGAAGCGATTTTGCTCCGTGCAAGTGAAAAATAGCTCTACCAGAAAGACTCTGGAGACAAAATTCCGTAGGCGTTTTTCCCCCATTGTAGCGCGAGGTAATAGTAAAAGGCCACTTAGCTGGATGAAAAATAGATTGCCCCTCTAAATTATGAGAAGCTCCTCCCACATAATCAATCAATGTGGGGAAAATATCTATGTGGGAAGAAATTTTCGAAGCAGCGATTCTCAACTCTTTACTCTGCTGTCCAAACTTATAGTAGAGGGGAATATGAATTTGCTCGGGACTCAAATTGGATGCATGAAAAAGTTGTCCATGCTCATAAAATTCCTCCCCATGATCGCCTGTGATAACAACTACCGCATCATCCCTTTCATGCCGCTTTAAAAAAGAGCCAATCAACGAATCGACATAAAAAATCGAATTTCGGTACCTATTTTTAATCCCTTCGAGAGAACCCTTATCAAAAGCAGCTTTTAGGTAATTAATCGGCTCATCGATGGGAAAAAACTTATCCCCCGTTTCTGGAAGCCAACTGTAGCCAAAATGAGTTGCGTCCAAGAAAACAATAAAAACATGCCCCTCTCCAGAAAATATCTCCTGGTCCTTCTCCAGCTGGCACATTACTTGCTTATCTGTATGCGCAGGACTTACTTTTCCTCCGTGAACCGCTGCATAAACAGTATCTGCAAGGAAATAGTCCTTTCCGAAAATTGATTCCCCCATATGATAAAAAGCTAGTTCTGCCGATGTATAAAGGTGTATTTGATAGCCGAGCGCTTTTAAAGATCGAATAGCCTCACTACCCGTTTCAACCGTCTCTAGAACATGCTTTTTTGAAAATCTTAAGGGAAACTGAGAGTGAAATAGAGTGAACCACGATTGGTGCGATGCATTACCCCCTGAGGCTGCTACATCAAAAGATACCCCCTCCCCCTTGAATTCAAAAATATTCGGGGCCGTCTCTTTAGTAATAAAATCTTCCCTTAAACTCTCAATTACAAATAAAAAGAGGGGGGGCGCTTTGAAAAGGGGGCTAACTTCACACTGTTGAAACTCTAAAGACTTTAGAGATCTCTCAACAGGGAGAAAAAACTTCGACGGAGCAAAAAAAGACCTCTTAAAGGGGAGAATCTGCCTAAATTGTTCATAAGTCACAAATGACAATTGATTTAAGGCAACCCTATCCCAAAGTATTGCTAAACTTACTGAAAACACAAAAGCCATGCCAAGACCTTTCCAAGAGATAGTCACCCTCCATTTTTTACTTAACTTTTCCGAGAGATAGAAAAAAGCCATTGCTAGAAAGAAAAAGGCGATCAACCCTCCGACCCCTATCAACCAACTTATCGGAGAAATGTTTGTTGCTTTGATCATCTCTAAAAAATTATCCCCCATTTCCAGAGAAATTAAATGGAGTAAATACCAAATAGTCACCCCCATCAGCCGAATCATCACAAAATCGACTTCATGGGCAACCAGTAAAATACAGCTTAGGGCGATAAAAAAATTGAAAAACGGCTTAGGTAAATACCTTTGAATCAATATGCTTGCCCCCAGCAAGCATATCGCCTCTACTAAACATTGCAAAACAATGCTTACAAAACAGGGAATTAGCGCCACATCTTTCAAGACAATCAGGGAATAGCCATGCACTCCAAGCAACCAGATAAATAAAACGCTAAAATAGACATAATTTATTGCAAAACGCTGATTCACTTCTTCTCTTCAATTAAAAGCTCTACAAATCCATCCCAATTTTGGGCATTTGCTTTTGCAAGCAACTGATCTGCATCGACACCAAAACGCTTTGCGAATTCGGGCAAATCCTTAACTAACTTACCCTCTTTGAATTCTCTTTCAAAACCTGGTTTTAAACCATCTACAAATCCACTCCACTTCATGGAGCTTTTTTTAATTGTACTCAGATAGGATTTTAGGTCCTCTTTGCTCATAATATAGCCTAAAAATTGGAGAGGTCCAATACCCTTAAGCCCTCCACCCAATTTCTTCAAATGACCTTTTTTAATTCCAAGTGCAACTAAATTACTCTTTCCTAGAGTTGTCACGATTTCAGAAATGGCACTTCCTTCGCTCTCTGATACCTTAACTGTAAATTCCTCTGAATAGACACAGCTAAAACCGAGCAACCCGATAAGCATGAATTTTTTAATCATTCTCTACCTCACCTCTTTGTCTAAATAACGAACTAAACCATCCCAGTTGCCTTTTTGAGCAAAGTGTGTTAATTCATCGGCATCAACACCTAAAAGGGTTGCAAATCCTGGAATATCTTCCCAAATGGTTCCCGCATTTTTTGCCCTTTCTAAACCTTTTCGTACATTTCCCATAATCTTGTCAAATTTAATAGAACTCTCTGCAATCGTGTGCATATGATCTCTTAAATCTGAGTGGGTAAAAATATAGCCTAAAAAATTAAAACTCCCCATGCCATCAAGTTTTTTACTCAGCTCTTTTAAATGGGTCTCCTTGAATTTTAACATAGGAAGCCATGTTGTAGCCATAGTAGTGACAATCTCTTCTATAACCTCTTCTCGCTCAGAACTTACAACTAAAGCAAATTCCCCTGAAATCAGTGATGAAATCCCAATAGTGGCGATTGCAAATGCTTTAAAACAGACACTTGACAAACCCTTCCCAATTTTGCTCATAAACACACTCCTCCAATTGCTTGTTTGATCCCCCAACCAGATGACTAAAGGCATCGATCTGAGGAAGAAGATTTCCATTATTATGCTCTTTTTCCATGTTTTCTCCAAATCCATCTATAAAGCTAGACCATTTGAAGTAACTTTTTGAAAGTCGTTTTAAATTTACTTTTAAATTTTGATTTACCAAGACAAATCCCAAAAACTGCAGAGGGGGAACTTGCTGAATACTATTTCCAAGACGATTTAATCGAATGGCATCTAAAAGGAGCATTCCAACGTTTTTTTCGCCCATCGCAGTAATAATTTCAGTGATAGCATACTGCTCCTCACTATTTAGAGAAAGGACAAACTCATCTGCTAAACCATAAACACTAAGAGATACAAAAAGAACCATTAGCCAATTTTTCATGCCTACCTCATTCAAAAAGAGTGTTATATTATTCGTCGGAATAGTTTTTTTTCTAGAAAATTCTTATTAGCTGTGATAGATCAAAGAGTATGATCCGGAGAAAATTATTTGGCTCTCTCGCTTTTCGCGTGCTTTTCAGTAGTCTTATTTTTATTGTGGTTCCCCTAATTTTTTATGCAATTTTTTTGTCCAATAACGAATATCAAGAAAAATTGGATGATGTTTTTACAGAAATGCATCTCTATCAGAAAGATCAACTCAACTTAATTGTTCAAACCAACAAAAATAACTACAACTTTTTAAAAGCTCTACAAGAGCTTATCAATCTTATTATAAGACAGTCAGGAAAACCCTCCCTTGATAAAATCGATAAAATCTTAACAAGCTTTGTAGCAGAGGAAAATCTATCTGCAATCTTCTACCTGACAATTACTAAAGATTCAGGGCTTGTTTGTACAAACTCCTCCCTCCCCTCTTATCTGGGAATTAACTTTACCCAATACTTTGATTTAACAAGATTAGAACCAATTAATTACAAGATTTTCATTGCAAGTGATCCTGTTTTTAAACACAGTCTTTTTATCACACTCCCAGTGAAAAACGATCAAGAAAAAATCATAGGTTTTGTAGGAATGTCGATTGCTTTATCTAAACTGGTTGAATCTCTTGATTCCTCTCACAGACCCGCTCAATCGAATTTATCCCTTATCGACGAAAAGGGTCTGATTCTTGCCTCAACTGCCAGTTCAAGAATTAGCAAAAAATTGATTCTTGAGGAAAAAATCGATTCTAAACACCCGGAAGATGTGATTCCTATAAAAAAAATACCCTCAGTTCCAGGCGGGTACGAATTTCACTTGAACAAAGAAAAAAGACTTCTTACTTTCATTATAATCCCTGAAACTGAACTAAAAATTGTCCTCACAATTCCTGCAAATTCGCTCTTATTGCAACTCTATAAAAATTTAACCAAACTTGCGATCCTTCTGTTATTTATACTCACTTTTGGGGGATTGATTTCTTACCTTCTTACCCTCCGCTTTGCAAAGCCCCTTCGCCAATTGAGCCTTGTAATGGAAAAAGTAGGAACTGGAGATCTCTCAGCAAAATTTCATCCTGATAAAATGGGCTTTGAAATTAATCTATTAGGAGAGCAGTTTAACCAAATGACTCTATCTTTAGTCACTTACATCGAGGAAGTGAATAAAGAGAGAGCGTTTAAAGAGGCCTACCTAAAAGAACTTCAGATTGGGCGAGATATCCAAAAATCTCTCCTTCCAGAGGGAAAACCCGAATTTTATAACATCGAGTCTGCTTTCTATTTTCAGCCCGCAAAAGAGGTAGCTGGAGACTTTTACGACTGGACGATTAAAGGGGATGATTTATACATCACAATTGCAGATGGCGTCGGAAAAGGAATTTCTGGCTGCCTCTACGCCTATGACCTGAGAAGCACCCTTAAAACGTGTGAAAACCTCTTGAGCGATTTAGATACAATCGCAATTCAAACTAATCTAATTTTCTGCGAAGATACGAAAGAGACAGGGAGCTTTGTCACAGCTTTTCTTGCTAAATATCACGCCCCCTCAAAAGAGCTCTCTTACATCAACTGCGGTCACAACTATCCTATTCTTAAAAAGAAAAGCGGGGAACTCATACACCTTGAAACAAGGGGAATCGCATTCGGAGTTGATCGTTTTGATCGTGTTGATCTTAGAAAAATCACCCTCGAAGCAGACGATCTCCTTATTTTTTTTACAGACGGCCTTACAGACGCGCAAGATACAAAAGGGAGACTCTTTGGGGAAAAAAAATTCTTCGAGCTCATTCAATCGGCCTCAAATCAATCCCCCTCAGATCTACTAGAGCACATCACCTCTGAAATCGCTAAGTTCACTTACCAGGCAGATCAATATGACGATATGACCCTATTTATACTCAAGATGTAAAAACAATACCCTTTTCTCTTTGGTAGTCAATTGCCTCCAAATAACCTAACGTAACCGCCTTTTGCAAATAATAGACCCATTTTTCTTCTAGAAATCTAAGAAAATAGGCTCTCGGGTGCTCTCGTTTTTCCGAAAGTTCAAATAGATAAGGCCTAGAATATTCATAGCTGCTTCTACTAAAACACTCCAAAGCAGTCTCAAGATTTTCAAAACATCTGTATTGCCTTGCCCCATATGCAATGTATTTCAAAGGATTTTCCTCTCGAATCTCTGTGGTATCTGGATTTGCAAAATAGAGAAACGCCTCCGCAAGTAGATTTCCCCCTGCAGCTAACTCCGTTAAAACGGAGATAAAAGGGTGGAGACAATCACTCTCCCTCTTAAGAAGATAGATTACATCATCAAAAAGTGGCTTCAGATCGTCTAGAGCTTGGTCTGGATTTTTTTTAATATAATTTACAAGCAAAAACGCAACAGCTTTCGGCGCACTCTCTTTAAATAATTCACAAATCTTAGGAGGTCGGCCCGATCTACAGTACGTTAAAAAGATGGTGGCAAACATCTCGTCAATCCTCTTATCCACACTTTCTATTCCCGTTTTTAAAGTAGGGATTCTTAAATCCAATACGTCTTTACTACCCTCCCCATAAAAAGCGCAGTAGACAGAGAGCTCGGGAGGGGGGCTACAAACATAGACTCCCCCCTTCTGATCCATTTTAGACGACAAAATATGAGCATCAGGCAGTTTCCTTTGAAACGCCGGTGCAAGTTCATAAAAACCCTTGCAACAATCAAGAACGATTGTTGCATCGCGATGTAATTGTTCCAATCCAAGCAGACTCACCCGTTCTGGAGTAAGAAGCCCCCTTTCAAAGCAAATCCCACCAACCTGATGAGCTGCAATAATTAATAATTGAATTTTTCTCTCACCTAAAGGAATTGATCTTAAAGAACTATCAATATCGCCATCGGGACATACAACTTGATATAGCTGGTATTTTCCCCTAACCGTTAAACTTTCATAAAGGAGATTTGTTTTTGCTTCAATCAAATTTTGTTCCTCAAGGATCTGTTTAGAACAGAGAATTACAGCCACTCTATTGAGATCAGGGAGGCTACTATTAACATAACCCAAAAATTGATTAATAAATGCAACGTCTGTATCAAGCGAAACACGAGTTTGTATCATCATATCCTCTATTATTAAAATTTAGCCATAAACCTTATCAACCGGCATCTTAATAATCAACCCACATTAGGTTTATATTAAATCCGGGGTTAAGGGGGAATAAGTGGTGGGCCGGCATGTAAATTTTAGTCTGAATTAGGCAACAAAATCGGATTTTGCTAGAATCGGAATTATGTTTATTCGATGGTGCAAACGATTTGGTTTAGGCGTTCTTGGACTTGTAACTCTTTTGCTGACTGCAGGCGCTCTGTATCAGTCAATTGAGAGCAAGCTGGAAGAAAAGAGATACCCCCCCCTTGGAGAGATGGTTGATGTGGGCGGCTACAAGCTTCACATGTATAGCATGGGTGAAGGGGGCCCCGTTGTTATTTTAGACACAGGTCTTGGATGTCCGAGTCCCGCTTGGGCGATGGTGCAGCCAGGGATTGCTAAATTCACACGTGTTATTAGTTATGACCGCGCAGGAAACGGATGGAGCGAGCCAAGCCCTTTTCCCAGAACAAGTGCCCAAATCGTCAAAGAATTAAAAACCCTTTTAGAAACTGCTGAAGTCCCAAAACCTTACATCTTAGTAGGCCATTCGTTTGGAGGAAATAACGTACAACTCTACGCAGCAACCTATCCAGACGATGTTGCAGGTCTTGTACTTGTTGACTCATGTCACGAGGATCAAGAGAGAAGACTTCCCCCAAATCCGATAGACTTGCAAGCAAAAATTCTCCACAGCCCCCAAGGGAGCTACCTTATTTCAACTTTCGGGATCATCCGCTTTTTTCTTCACGCCACGCTTGAAACAAGGAGAATCCTGATGCCCAACTTCCCCACAAACGCTCTAAATACCTATGTTGCCCTCTGCTCAAAAGCCAACCACATCCAAACAACTGCAGCCGAAGCGACCCTTCTCCCGATAAGCTTTGACCAATTAAAACAGGCAGACCAATCGCGTCTTAAAGAAAAACCTTGTATTGTCTTAACCGCGGGAAACCTCATCGATATTAGTGCCTACGGAATTCCAAGAGAGAAGCTCTCCTATATGCGGAGAATGTTTGCTGTTTGGCACGACCTACAAAAAGATTTAGCCCATAAATTCAAAAAAGTGAGACAAATTATTACCAATCAAAGCGATCACATGATCCCTTTTAAAGACCCAGAACTTATCATTGATTCAGTCCGGACCCTAGTTAAGAATCAGAAATTTCTCCCTGAGCAGGAAGGTAGTTAAAAACCTCCTCTGCACTATGCAAATTAAGATTAATGGCTAAACGTTCTGCCTGCTGCAAAAGTTTTCCAATTTCTGGCCCCGGCTTAATACCCCGTTTTATCAGATGCTCTGAAGAGACAAGTGGCGTTTTTTCTTGAATCCGCTTTATCGAAGCCTTCAGTTGTTTCATTTGATCCCTATGAAAATTATAAAACGACTCTTCATGATAAAACGCTCTAATCTTGAGACAAATTTGAGCATGCGGCATCGAATAAAGGTGGGCAAAGTCGCAAAGATCGAGGTTTTCTAAGTGATACCAACGATGGTACTCTTCTGTGAATTTTTTCTCCTTATTAGAGAGTTTTAAAAAATCACAAATAGCCAACCTTTCACTAAGGGATGCATCGGGAAAAAGTTCATACAATTTTGCAATGACAGGACTCTCTTTTGGAAACAGAGAGATGAATTTAACCCTCTCTTCAATATCATCAATCTCACAATCTGCCAAAATTGGGAAAATTACTTGAAGTAGATTGAGCCTGTGAAGCATGACCAAAGCCTCATCAAAATGGATCACTTTAGCCATTTTCTCAAACTCTTGCCAGATCCGCTCCACTGCAACTGCAGGAAAGAGCTCTTCTGAATGAAATAAAATCGCCTCTATAGTTTTCGGATCAATGGCAAATCGAAATTTTGAAGCATATCTCACAGCCCTTACCATCCGCAAACGATCTTCTTGAAATCTCTCATGGGCGTTTCCAATAGCTCTTACCACTTCTAACTGAAGATCCCTTTCTCCACCCACATAATCGTATAAAATTTCCTTCAAAGGATCATAAAACATCCCATTAATCGTAAAATCCCTCCTAAGGGCATCCTCTTCAGGAGTTGCAGGCTCTATCTTTTCAGGTCTTCTTCCATCATTATGCCCACTCTCTTTTCTAAAGATGGCCACTTCAAAGTGGACCCCTTCCATCACAACAATCACAATTCCAAATTGGATCCCTACAGGAATTGTTTTAGGAAAGAGATGTTGAATCTCTTCTATAGAAGCGCTTGTCACAATATCGATATCGTTGGAGGGGTGTCTCATTAAAAAATCTCGCACCCAACCCCCTGCAAAATAGGCTATATGTCCATTTTCGACAAACCTTTGCACAATTTTCTTAGCTGCAGCATACAAAGTTAAAATCACCCCAATTATCCTCAATCAAGATAAAACTAAATCCCCCCTCTTGTCAAAGAAATAAGCGAAATTGGGGGCGAAAATTCTCTAGTGTTTTTGCTGGATTTGAAATAGAGTGAAATGTATGAATCTCTTAAATAATAAAACTTTTTTTCTATTAGGGGTGACAATCCTTTTAGCCGCTTGTAGAGCAGGAGTTGCCCCTTTAGAAACGGTAACCTATAAAAACTTATCTTTGGAAAATGCCAATTTTCAAAATAAAGACTTAACAAGGGCCGATTTTTCAGGGGCCCATTTAGAAGGGGCTAATTTTGAAAACGGGATTTTAAGCGAGGCAAAGTTTGATCGGGCAAATTTAAATAAAGCAAATTTAAAGTCTGTAAAAGCTGAGCACGTGAACTTTAGTGAGGCAAATCTAGATGAAGCAGATCTATCCTATGGAAACTTTGATTATGCATTTTTTGAAAAAGCCACATTAAGTAATGTAAAAGCTGTTGAAGCCAGTTTTAAGGGGAGTGCAGGTCTCAGCATCGAGACCATTGCAAATTTAAAGCGGCAGGGCGCTAGCTTTGATTAATCTTTCGTGATACACTCATTACCATGAAAGATTATAGTTCGTTTGAAAACCCGTTTGAGAGCAGAAAAGAGCAGCGAAATGAACGTAAGCTCTGCAGACAACGGGATCGATCCAAATATAAAAAAACCGATCAGGATAAAAAAGAGGCCCTGGCAATCCCCGAAAATTGCGTAAGAGGACGGGTCACTACCATTTCGGCAGGGGCTATTCAAGTCCTGATTGAAGAAAAAATTATTTTTACATCCCTAAAAGGATCTTTAAAAAAAGAGATCACTCTGAAAAAAAATCTTGTCGCAGTCGGTGATTTTGTCTGGATTGATGAGCGCGGGCAGATCGCAGCTGTTGAAGAGAGGTACTCTTGTTTAGCAAGGGCAGACTCCCTACACCAAAGAAAACAACACCTCATCGCTGCAAACATTGATCAAGTACTCATCGTTGCCTCCGCAGAGGAGCCTTCATTAAAGCCGTCCCTACTTGATAGATATATTATTGCCACAGAGCGCGGCGCAATGGAGCCTGTCATTATCATTAATAAAATCGACTTAGCGACAAATTTTGCCCTAATCGATGAACTTGAAGCAGTCTACACAGCAATCGGAATCCCCTTCCTAAAGGTAAGCGCCCTCAAAAAAATCGGCCTTGACTCCCTCCACAAAATTGTCGAAGGGAAGGCCTCCGTCTTTTCTGGCCAATCCGGGGTTGGCAAAACCTCTCTTATCAACTATCTCACTGGGGGAGATAGGAAAATTGGCGCTATCGTCGATAAAACCAAAAAAGGGTCGCACACAACCACCCAAGCCCAACTCATCTCCATCGGGAAAAACGCCCTCTGTATTGATACTCCAGGGATCAAAAGCTTCGCCCTCTGGGACATCACAAAAGAAGAAGTTCTAGCCTACTTCTCCGACCTCCAAAATTTTGCCTCAAACTGTAAATTCAACCCCTGCAGCCACACCCACGAACCAGGCTGCGCAGTGAAAGCCGCCCTCGAAAAAGGGGATCTCTCCCCCATTCGCTACAACTCCTACCTCTCTCTCCTGGAAGGAGAAACTGACTCTGTAAACAATCTTCGCTAACTATACTCATGACAGTTGAAAGACCCAGATTTTTCGCAGCAAAATCCTTTTAGTTCAATTTGGCGAAGCCGTCCGCTGAAGAGGAGCTTGAGGGTCAGGAGCTTGAGGGTCAGACGTGAAATCCTGAAAAAATCTTAACAAATAGACTCAAGGATCATACCCGAAACTTTGAAATATTAAGATTTTTTCAGAATTTCACGTCTGACCCTCAAGCTCTGACCCAGGTTAATGAAATTGCTTGTCTTGCAACCACTTGAAATTTTCTTATGTGCAAATGGCGTCTAATTTAAATAGGAAGCGCATGTAAAAAAATCTGGGTCTTTCAACTGTCATGAGTATATTTTGTTTAAACCCGGCCCGCTACTTATTCCCCTGAAAGTATTTCCGGAGGCTCAAAATGCGATCCAAATTTTTTCGCAATTTTATACCCCTTTGCAACTTGATACGTGTTGATAAATTTCTCCTCACTCTCTTCAATCGTAAACTCCCACCCACGTATCTCATGGTCGTATTTTGGATGAATTGTAAGAACGGCTGAACCTTGAACTTCTGTTGTTTTTTCCCTAAAAGAGTGCAATATTTCCCCTATTGAGATTAAATTTGTCATAAATGTATATTTCTTAATAAGAGTAACACGCCCTTTAAACCTCTCTCTGAATCTAGCTAATAGTTCTGGACTAGCCCTCTTAGCCTCATCATTTGAATAGGCTGCTCTAGTTACCCTTTTATCCCCTAGACCATTCTCGTGCATGATTTGACTGTGAAAATAGAGATCTGGCAAAATCGAAACTTCTGAAGTTTCAGGAGAATGGTCAATAATCAGATCTTTTAGTTCTGTAATTTTATGATGATTGCAATAAATAAGAGCATTTCGAAGCACCACTAGGGCATCGGTTCTACAAGACCACCCATCGGCTTGTCTCATAACTGCCGATGTAAGATATCGCCTACCACGCCGGCTAGCTCCAAGACAACTCTTTATCTCCAGATTTAAACGCATATTATCTCTACGATCGCCCAACACATCTAAGTTGAGACAGTCTTGGAAGATGCGATTGTATTGATCACAATCGTCGGTCTCCATATGATACGTCTTAACTTCAAAAAGGAGTGGCACTACATGCCCCTCTCCCGAATCGTCGGTGACAATTAAGCCTTCGATTACAGGACCCTTATTTAGAGGATCACCCCTTAAATCTCCTAGCATCGATCGGAGTTCTGAAATTTTACATATCTGTATCCTGATGTTATATTTTTCTTTGTAATGATCGCAAATCTTTTTCATAAGTTCCACTTTTGGAACAATGACATCGGGCAATTCCCGCACGGAAGTTTCTAAATCAACTTGGCAACTCAGAGGTTTTTCCATAAAAAAGCGGACTAAATAATCTCTTAACTCAGGTTTTTCAGAAATCGTTTTAAATCTATCAAATAAGCTACTTAAACACCTTGTTTCTAATTGCATAGAAGGCCTTGGGACCCTTGAGACTCGTTTTGTTGCCAATTCACGGCCTACGAGATCTACCCCATCGACTGCCCCTCCAGCTCCGCCTCCCTCCATAACTTCTAGTAGAGTTGTAGGTTGACTAAAAACGCCATGGACTATCGACATCTTACCCCCAAAAGATAATAATATTATCTTATAATTATATCATAATAATAATATTTTTAAAATGGTAAACTTTACGCCTACTTCGCTCTCCCTCTCAGATTACTAGAAGCCAGAATATAGGTGATTAAAAGTTCATATTCCACTAAATGTGTATCGTTTGTGAATTTTCTAGCAATCTCAGAGAGTGCTGCACTTACTTGAGAGCAAGCTTAAAATGCCTAGTCCCTTTATTATTAATGACTTATCAATAACACTTCAGAAAAACAAAAGCTTAAATAACTATCTATAAGCAGATTAAGAAAAAGCTCAAAATGGATTCAAAAATATTTTAAATAAATCAAAATTACAATATAATTAATAACGATCTGATTTAGCAATAATATTTTTTATCATGAAATTATAACAACCATATAGGAGAAACCATGTCTCTTGCGATTTCTTTAAGGGGAGCCCCCCTTTCAATAATTCCAACAGGTAACACTAAAATTGCTAGCAAAGCGCTACTTGTAGCAGTCATTCTTGGAGCGGCCTGCCTAGGTGCGTACAAACTAGGTTGTAATCTGTCAAAGACTTTTTGCAGATCTGCTAGAATAAAGACTATTGAGCCTTCTCACGCTTATAACGCCTCAACATTGAAATCAAAATCAATTATCAATAAAGTTCATAATGTAGCAGTCAAGCGACAAAAATTACCCTCGATTCAAGAATGCGCAGAAGTGGATGAGTAACTCACATTACGTAAAAGATAACAATTCAGATAACCTGAAAAAGGGTTTCTAAAAAAAGAAAAAGAGAGAAGGCCGGCTCTTAGGGCGAATAAGTAGCAGGCCGGGCTTTAAGAGAGTAATTTTTCTATTGAAACGAATCTTTGCCCTAGGTTAGAACTAAAGCCATGGCAAAGATTCAAAATATCCAGGGAATTGAGATTTTAGACTCAAGAGGGACTCCTACCATTGGGGTGATCGTCTCGTTAGAAAACGGAATTCAAGAGATGGCGATGATCCCCTCTGGAGCCTCTACAGGAATGCATGAGGCAATAGAACTCCGAGATGGAGATCCGAAGAGATACTTTGGAAAAGGGGTTCTGAAGGCAATCTCAAATCTTGAAAAAACAATCCTTCCTGCCCTTAGAGGGAAAGACCCCCATGCCCAAGCCGATCTCGACAAACTCATGATTGATCTTGATGGCTCTATCAACAAGGCAAATCTTGGGGCAAACACAATTCTTGGCACCTCCTTAGCGATAGCAAGATGTGCAGCAAGGGAGGAAAACATCCCCCTTTATCAATACATTCAGGAGCTTTCAGGGGCTCCACTATCCCTACCCATGCCTATGATGAACATCATTAACGGTGGGGCTCACGCAGATAATACGATCGACTTTCAGGAATTCATGATTCGTCCTATCGGTTTTTCCTCAATGGAAGAAAGAATTCGCGCAGGCTCTGAAGTGTTTCACTCTCTAAAAAAAATTCTCTCAAAAAAAGGGCTCTCCACTTCTGTAGGAGATGAAGGGGGATTTGCCCCAAATCTCCCCTCAAACGAATCTGCCTTAGAACTTATTGTAACTGCGATTGAATCTGCAGGGTATAGACCTGGAGAGGATATCACAATTGCAATCGACTGTGCAGCATCGGAATTTTATAAAGAGGGGAAATATTTAGAAATGACCTCGTCTGAGTACATAGATTTTCTTACAGGGTTGTGTAAAAAATTTCCAATCGATTCTATTGAGGATGCCTTCGCAGAAAATGACTGGGCTGGCTGGCAAATGTTTTCTAACCGACTCAATCCAGCCATACAAAATGTTGGAGATGACATTTTTGTAACAAACCCCCTCTTCTTCCAAAAGGGGATCGACATGGGCATTTGCAATGCGATCTTAATAAAACTTAACCAAATCGGAACACTCACGGAAACCTTAAACACGATCAAGCTAGCCCAAAATAACAATTACAAAACTATCATTTCCCACAGGTCGGGTGAGACAGAAGACACATTTATTGCAGACCTTACAGTGGGGACAAATTCAAAACAAATCAAAACTGGATCCCTTTCAAGATCAGAAAGAACTTGCAAATACAACCGCCTTCTTTGTATTGAAAAAATTGTTAACATCCTGTAAAAATAACACTACTTAACTTTTTTAAAGGATATAGGCTATGCAAGCACTTCTACTTATTTTAACATGTTTTATCTCTTTGAACCTCCACTCAGACGAGCTCTATACATTCATAAAACCAACTTTGGAAGCCTTTTCCAGACCCTTTTCAGTTTTTGATTTTGATTCCGAAAACCAGGAGACCGTGATACAAATCGCAAAAGATTTTCCCCAGGCAACCTGCATTATAGCTGGAACAGATGAAGAAATTCTATCGCAAGCAGTAGCAACTTGCAAGCTGGAGAAGAACCTTTCAAATCTAATTGTTTTGACAAAACCGCTCTCAATTAATGACTTAAAAAACCTAGCCTCTACCGAGCACTTTGATATCGCACTGCTTGCAAATCCAGAACCCTCTAAAAGCCTGATATTTGTGACTAAAATACTTGCAAATAAAATTATCACCGCAAATCTCTCTCAAATTAACGGGAACAAAAATGTAAAAATTAAACCTCATTGGTTTTCTTCAGAAAAAGTTTCTATACCGCTAAATATCAGCGATAAAGGACAAAGCATCACACTTACCCCCCCCGGCGCGGTTTGGTCCTATGATGTAACAAGAGTACCAGGCATCTCTCTAGTGACATTTCTAGCACTTAGAGGCGCTTTACCGGAAGTATCCACTTTAGAAAAAGCAGCTTCTGAAATCAAATGGGACCACTATAAATCAGCAGCCCCTTGGAATATCTACATCACAAACTCTCGAATTGAATTTGTCCCTCTAACAGAAAACCAAAATGAACCAAAATTGACGAAAAAATTCTTTTTAAGTTTATTAAACTCAGATCCAGCAGAGCTTAAAACCCTTGTTGAAAATGAATAAATTAGCAAAGTAAAATAGAATGAAACAAAACACTATTGTAATTTTTGGTGAGTCAAAAGGAGGAGATTTTCAAAAACCCCTCCTTTTTAATACCTTACCAGAACTTTCCCAAGCACTTGGAGAGCCTACACAAAACAGCTCAGGGATACATTTGGCAGTCCAAGCACTTCTGTTAAATCAAAGGGTTCTCTATTACAAAGTCTCTGAGGAAGGTTTTAATCCCGATCAATACTTACTGGGATTTAAATTGATAGAAAAATACCCCCCAGAAAAATCGATCTCTGCCGCCCTTCTCCCTGGGGTTAGTTCCTCTGAAATTCTGACGTTAGCAAAAGAATTTAGCGCTCATACAGGACTACTCCTTCTTTTCACAGAAAAAGATCTCTACGATCTTCTTACTCAGTAGAATTAAAGAAAGATTTAAGCCCTTCTTGTGTAGGTTTCATTGCTTTTTGCCCTTTGTGCCAATTTGCAGGACAAACCTCACCATGCTCTTCAAAGAAAATTAAAGCATCTAACACTCTTAGAGCTTCATCAACACTTCTCCCCAGGGGAAAATCATTAATCAGTTCGTGTCTTACAATCCCTGCTTTATCAATTAGAAAAAGCCCTCTATAAGCAATCCCATCTTTTTCACTAAGAACGCCAAAGGACCTTGCAATTTCTTTGGTAATATCTGCAAGGAGAGGATATGTAACCCCTTCAATTCCAGCATTTTTACAAGGAGTCTTTAACCATGCTAAGTGAGAATACGGGCTATCTACCGAACAACCGACTACCTGACATTTTCTTTTCTCAAACTCTGGAAGAGCCTCTTGAAACGCATGAAGCTCGGTAGGACAAACAAATGTAAAATCAAGAGGATAGAAAAAAAGAACTACGTACCCACCTTGAAGATCGGCTAAAGAAAAATTTTTATCTATTGCCTCACCTTTCACAACCGCAGTTGCTGTAATTTCAGGTATTTTTTTTCCAACTAAAGCCATCTTTTCTCTCTCCCTATTGTGGTTGATCCGCCATGTCCCGGATATACAGTTATATCATCTGGCAATTGCTTGATTTTTGCAAGGGACTCCTTCATTTTTTCGGGATTGGAGGAGGGTAAGTCTACCCTACCATAAGTACCTCTAAATAAAGTGTCTCCTGAGATTAAAACCTTTTCGTTTTCAAAATAAAATAAAACGCACCCTGGACTATGCCCCGGTGTATGAATCACGCGAAACCGGAGATGCCCAAACACCCGCTCTTCTCCATCAACGAGAAAGCCATCAGGTTCGGCCCCCTCAATTCCATAAGTATTGGGTATTCCATCACTCCCAGGAACTCGTAAATTCCCTGCATCCTCTTTATGGACAAAGACCTGCCAACCAAATTTCCTTTTTAATCCGGCTACATCCGCAATATGATCAAAATGTGTATGAGTTAAATAGATCCCCTCGACAACCACTTCGTATTTTTTAATTAGTAGGGACAATCTTTCACTCGTCTGATAACCTGGATCAATGATAATCGCTTTATGTCTCTCTTCACAACCTATCAAATAGGCATTCGTATCTAAAGGTGCTGCAACCACTTTTTCAATAATCATCGTCCCTATCATAACTTCTTTTCTTGTTATTTTAAAGAAAATTGGTTATGGGAAGATTAAGGAGCCTAAGATGCTACGTCTTTTCTTGTTTGTATTTTCTTGCTTAGTTACTCAAATTATTTGCGAAGATGCCTATATTCAAATGTCTAGTGTGGCCATTCAGATTCCCACCCCTGTTACTGGATCGCTTGTGACTGCAGACACGATCGATCTTATAAAAAACTTTGAAGTGAGCCCTGCAAGAGATGCCGTGATTTGCAAAGTGCCTGGCCTCTATTATGTCTGTAGCGGGATTCAACCAGCCACCCTGATCCGAGGAATCAGCGGTTATATTGACGCATGGTTTGTTCTCAATGGGGAGGCCATATCTTTCTCTAATTCCAGACAATTCATTGATGAAAATTCGCGAGTGACACTCATGACCAATACAATTTTGATCCAATTAGAGGAAAATGACATCCTTGCAACAGGATTTAAAGCAAGTGGACCAGAAATAGGTCTTATTTTTATTCAAAGCCCTTTACGAGGTGAGCCCAGTGTTACCAGTTTTTTATTTTCGGCATATAAAATTCGTTAAGAAAATTATAGTATCCGCCCTTTTTCTCTCTTCAGCTAGTGCTTTGTACGCAGATGAGGATGCCTATCTCCAAATTTCAAGCATGAAAACACAAATTCCAAATTCAGAGACACTCTCGCTAATTGTTTCAGAATCGGTCGATTCTACAAAAAACTTTGGTGTATCTCCAGACAATACAAGCGTAATCTGCAAAGTTCCTGGAGTCTATCTTATCTCCTCCGGCTTGCAACCAGCTGCACTCAAACCCAGAATAAGCGGCTATTTAGACTCTTGGTTTATCCTCAACGGAAAGGCTGTTGCTAACTCCAACTCAAGACAATACATTAATGAAAACTCCCCTGTCGCTCTTGTATCCAATATATTCTTTGTTACACTAAAGGAAAATGACACCTTTGCAACTGGCTTTAGCTCGAGCGACCCCAATATTGGCCTCCTCTCGGTTGACAACTCGGCCACCTCAGAACCAAGTGTATCAAGTTTTGGGCTTACAATCTTCAAAATTGCAGATCTAGGCAGTGGCGCTTATGCCCAAATTTGTAGCAATCTAACACAAAGAACAGAGCCCATCGTTGGAAAACTTCTTCAAGCAGAAGAGACCTCCCTACTAAATAATTTTGAAGTCTCCCCTACTAAAGATTTTCTGATCTGCAAAGTAAAAGGGGTTTACTTTGTTTCATGCTCTTTACAACCAGCCGCTTTAAACATTGGAATTAACGGACATCTGGGAGCTTGGATTGAACTGAATGAGCAACCTGTCTCCGCCTCAACTTCGCGAATCTATGTTACAGAAAAATCTCCTATCATGCTTCTAACGATTCCCTATTTAATCAATCTAAATCCTGGAGATCGGATCGGAACCAGATTTGCCTCAACAGGATCTGATATTGGAATTACCTATATTGACACCCCCTCAATCAATGAACCTTCAATCCCAAGTTATACATTTTCTATCTACAAGGTGGATCAATAATGGCAAATTATGAGACAAAGTTTAATAAATTTTCAAAATTTATTAAGACAAAATTCAACCAAATCCAGTTTCGAATCGTCACTATTTTTATCCTTTTGATGAGTATTGCCTCAGTTGCCATTATCTCTTTAAATTACGAAGAAAACCAAACAGCAATCACTAAAACTTCTTTAACCACTACAAGACAAATTGGCCTCGGTGTAGTAGAAAATTTAAATAGTATTGTGGACAGCATCCAAATGGTCACCTCCTCAACAACTGCGCTAATACAAAAATTTTCCGATATCTCTGGATCAAACGAATCATTAACAAACTATCTCTTAAGCGTCCTTGTCCAAAACCCCTTAATTGCAACCGTTCATATTTGCACAACCACTGGGGACCTTATTTCTGCCTCTAACTTAACTTTAATTAACCAACAACAATACCGCTTTGATTCCTCAAAAGATCTCCCTGAAGGGGTTCGCTATGTTATTGAAACAATTGTCCGAACCAATAACACCGCATTAGAGACTAGAACCTATCTTGATACCAGCTACATTGTAAGGGGTTCTGAACAAAGCTCCTCCCCACCAAACGACCAAAGAACAAAGCCTTGGTATACCGAAGTTGCTGCTTGGCCAAAAGCGATTTGGACAGATCCCTACACAATTTTTTCAAATACCCAAGGGATTAGCTTTGCAACCCCGATCATTATTAATAACCAACTTGCGGCCGTAGTAGGAACTGATTTAGCCCTAAGCGCACTTTCTACATTCATCTCAGACACCGTTGTAGGAAAAACTGGCAAAGTATTTATATTAAATAAGTTAGGCGAGATTATTCTCCCTGAAACCATTTCAGGAACTATGCCCTACATCATTGAACAAGGGTACAATCTCTTTACTACGACAAATCAAAAAGAGATCGTTCTTTATGAACCAGAGTCCTCCTACATCATTGAAGTATTTACATTCCCCCTAGACATCTCAACTGAGTGGACGATTATGACAGCAGTCCCTCTTGGAGATTTTTTTAATCCTATCCTTAAGAGCAATCTTCACTCAATCCAAATCGGGCTGATCATATTACTGATTGCCACAATCTTGATCTACCTTGCAGCAGGAAGAATTTCCAAGCCTATCAAGGAGCTTGCCGAGGAGGTAGAAAAAATAAAGCAATTCGACTTTTCTGAATTCAATCCTGTCCTTTCTAACATTTACGAGGTCTCTCTACTCAGCTACTCAATACAAACTATGAGAAAGGCATTTGCCTCCTTCACAAAATATGTCCCCAAACAGATTGTGCAAAAACTACTTCAACAAGAGCACGAGCTTGCAACAGGGGGAGAGCGTAGAAACATGACGATTCTCTTTTCAGATATTGAAAACTTCACAACGATTGCAGAAAAACTCAGTGTAGAAGAAGTGACAAAAGTACTTACCGAATACTTCGAACTCTTTACAAAAATCATCTTAGAGGAAGAGGGGACGATTGACAAATATATCGGCGACAGCATTATGGCGCTATGGAATGCCCCCACTCTTGTTGCAAACCATGCAGAAAAGGCTTGTATCAGCTGTCTTAATTTTATCTCATTTAATAAAACTCATAAATCAAAAAACCCATTCCTTCAAGAAAATACAAGATTTGGAATTAACACAGGTGACGCAATTGTAGGAAACATTGGAACTACCGAGCGGATTAGCTATACGGCAATTGGGACCTCAGTTAACACAGCTTCCAGATTTCAAACGCTCAACAAAACCTATCACACCCTAATTATCATCGGTGAAACGGTTAAAGAGAGCCTCCCTCCAAGATTCATCACCCGTCCCCTTGATTTACTTGCAGTAAAAGGTAGGGATCAACCGATCCAAATTTTTGAGCTCATGGGAATCGATTCTGGAGAGCCTAAAGGGTGCATCCTCTCAAAAGATCAAATTGAGCTCGGAAAACAATTTACAGAGGCCTTTAATCTCTTTCACAAAGGAAAAATAGAGGATGCGAAAAAAATATTTACATCTCTGGCTGAAAAGTATCCCAACGATGAACCGACAAAACTCTACCTTCTACGACTTGAATAACCACATCCTGTCAAATTTCCCCTTGCTTGCGGAGCAAACTTAGAACATTGCTTAAACTGATACGCCTTTTTCAAATGGTTTTGCGCTAACTGATACTCTGTATGCGACCTTTCAAGCGTCTTTAATGTTAAGGTTTTTTTGGTTGTCTCCCCTATTTCCTTAAGATGCTGCGCCTTAAAAGGCATACATTTATCACCCTCTAGATAATCCATATGGACACTGCAATTTGTCCCATCTGGATACTCCAAAGCTCTTTGCCAAATGAAAAAAATATCTCTATGGACCTCTGTATGGAGATCTGCAATTTTGATCTCTAATTCATCCATTTTTTGCCTCTTTGCCGCCATCTCGTTTTGAATCTCTTCACAACTCATGGAACTTGAGGCTATACTATGTAAATCTCTTAATCTATCAATTTCTTCCCGCAATGCAGAGATTTCGCTCTGCAGATCTTTTAACGTAGACCCACCTAACCCATCACAACAATCAACTTTAGTGAGTTGATCAATCCCAAAAGAGACTGCAACAAATCCAACCGCCAATACAGCAACAACTGTCGAGCGAGATATGCCACAAATAGCCATCGAATTTACTCCTTAAATTTATCGTAAAGAAAAATATTCTATAACAACGATAACTAAAAAGCAACGCATTCTCAAAATGAACAAGTTAAATTGACTTATTTCGATTTCTACTGTAAGCTTTCTTCCGAAAAAAGGAGATTTCCATGACAGAATCCATAAGCGGCCCAGGCCTTCATAGAATCAACGAAGCTTTACAACAATTTGAACGGCTTCCTCCTATATCTAAAAGTTTTTTCCCAAAACTTAATGATTTGCTCAAAGCGCTTAACTCAAGTGAAGGACTTTCACCAAACCTTAGAGATAAAGTAACCTATATAGGTAAGCGATTGGAAAAAAATGTGTTAGCATCTACAAAAAGTTACGATAAATTATTTAGTCTTTACTCCGATGCAATCACCTATAATTCGATGCTTCTTCAAGAGGGGCTTATTTACAACTTGCTTGATTATTTTATTAAAAAACGAGCTGAATTTATAATTAACCCGATCTATACGGAAGCTAATCACACATTCGGCCTATTGCAATTTGGAATGACTTTTATGAAAATGGCTGAAATTTCGACTTCAACAACTCCAGATCCCGCAACAAATCAAGTCGCCTCATTCATTTCTGAAATAAAAGCTGCAAGCCCCACTCTTACAGAGGAGGAATCGAAACTACTATTTGCCATGTCTAATGGAGTTCACTACAGCGAAGATAATGAAATAACTATAAACGACTTAAGCTCTTTTAATTTAGTGATCAACAATCTAAATTCTGATTGCAAACCCATTCAGACATTTGCAGCATATTTAGCTCAGGTGTATCTTCATAAAAAACTTTTATTCGATCAACCAACCCTCTTTCAAATCTCCTCCTATCTCATCCACAAAATGAAGGAAATAACAGTGGAGCCAATTGACCAGGTCAACGTCCTTTTAAAGACCATTCTAGAAACTAGCTCTGCTTGTAAAATTGAAAAAACTGATCTTAATTACGCAATCTATTCCCCTGATTTTGTTTTGAAATTTATCTCAATTACAGGTGGTGACTGGGTAGAAGAAAATGCTGCCCTCTATGGTCTTTTACAAAGAATCAAAAATAAGTGTGCAAAATCTATCCCTGTCCTCTATCGAGGATTTGTCGCAGCAGACCTACTAACCAGGCAAAAAGATCTCACAGAGCGTTCTTTAGTTTGGATAGTTAGCGATATAGTCAACGACTTACTTGCAGGAAAAAAAAGCAAAACCTTCCCATTTGAAGCTACTAGAAGCGAAAGAAGGTACCCGATTTCAAGGGAAACTCCACTCCTATCAGATGCTATCGAATTTGCCCACTTCTGCAAAGACCATTCCCACTTCAATGAGCTTGACGAAAGAATTCGTGCCCGCGATAAGATTACCCAACACACAATCAAAGCTTACTATTTCCCAAAAATTAAACTCCCTACCTCACGCAGAAAAGACTTGGCGCCATTTACCTCTTTAGGCGGCGCAAGTGGTGGCGCAAGTGGTGGCGCAAGTGGTGGCGCAAGTGGTGGCGCAAGTGCTGGCGCTAGCGGAGGAGCAGGAGCAGGAGCAGGAGCAGGAGCAGGAGCAGGAGCAGGAGCAGGTAGTGCTAGCGGGGGAAGCATAGACTCGACTAGATTTTCAGAAGAAGTTTCACTCGATCTTTTCCCTGAATTTAGAACAGCGCCCTCCACGGAACCACCCTCAATTGAAGCACCCCTTCGCCCTCCAGTTAATTTTAGAATTGCTAAAAGAATAAGAGATTGGCAAAAATCTATAGAGCTTGCTCTTGGAAACTATCGCCGTAGCAGAGCAGCGTCAACTTATACCGATGCTGAAATAATTATATCACATAGACTCCCTCCTCAACTTTATAAGCTCGCTTTCAGACCTGAATTTTCTTTTGAGACTGGCTCATCAGAAGAAGGAACATTACATACAAGACAGTTTGAATCTTTACTTTATATTGATAGCCAACCCTACATTTTGGAGGCAACTATCGACAAAATAGGGATTCTTTATCACTTTTGCGCCCGGAAAGTCAAATCAAATAAGGATTTTGTAACCCATGCAATCACCCCCCCTACAGAGGAAGATCTTACAGAAATTCCTGAAGAGGAGACCGCCCTCTTTTCCGAAAGGGTGTGCAGCGCAGAAGTTACCTACAATGGGGCAGGAGATGCCGAAATAAGCTTTGAAGGACACAATTATAAACTTCTAAAAAAGTTAGATTGACACTGTTCTAGAAAAGCAATTTTTGAAATACCCTCAGAATAACATTTCAATCCAAAAAAAGAGATTTTCATGACAGAACCGATCAGCGCCCCTGGCCTTCTTAGACTTACCAATGCTTTAGCAGAGTTTGAACGTCTCCCCCCCACTTCTAAAAAATTTTTACCAAGACTCCTTGAGTTAATTCAAGCGTTTAACTCAAGCGATGGCCTCTCCCCAAGTCTTAGAGGAAAGGTAGCTTACTTAGGTCTTGAGTTTAATAAAATTAATTTAAGCTACAGCAAAGTCTATGACAAATTATTTAATCTTTTTTGCGCTGGAATTACCTATAATTCGATGCTTCTTCAAGAGGCTCAAATCTACAATCTACTATACTCTTTTATTAATCAGAGAGTTGCATTTATAGTTAATCCACTTTTTGCTGAAGCAAGAAAAACTTACGGACTGATTAAATTTGGGATGGTCTTTGGTTCAGTTGAAGAAATGCCTAAGGAATTAACCCCCGATCCTGCAAAAAATAGAGTCAGTTCTTTGGTCTCTGAAACTAGAGCTCTTAATCCTGATCTCACAGAAGAGCAATGCAAAACACTATTTGCAATGACCAACGGAATCCATCTTACAGATAAGAACGAGTTAACTATTACCAATCTTAATTCATTCCATCTTATTCGTAGGAATTTAACATCCGATTGCAAAAGCATCCAAGCATTCGCAGCTAATTTAGCTTTAATTTATCTACACAAAAGACTTCTATTTGAGCAACCCACCCTTTTCCAAATCTCCTCCTATCTAATTCATAGAATTAAAGAAATAACAGATGCACCAAATGAAATAATCACCCCGATTTTACACGCCATTTTACAAACCGAAGTCGCTTGCAAAGCCACAGGAGAAGACCTTAATTTCGAAATCTATTCCCCTGAATTTGTTGCAAAATTTATGGAGCTAACAAACGGGGATTGGGTAGAGGAAAACGCAGCCCTTTATGGGCTATTACAAAGAATCACTGATAAATGCGCCAAATCTATGCCCGTTCTATTCAAAAAAGATTTGACGAACGCTCTCCTATGGCAGAAAAGAGAATTAACAAAAAAATCCCTTGTTTGGATGGTTGCAGATATTCTTAACGACTTATTAGCAGGGAAAAAAAGCAAAGTCTTCCCCTTCCAGGCTGTAAAAAGCGACAGACGCTACCCTGTATCCCAAGATACCCCCCTCCTCCCTGACGAATCGGCATTTCGTCATTTCTGCATAGATCTTACTCTATATAACGACCTTGATTCTAGAATTCGATTACGAAACAAGATTACCCACCCCCTAATCAGCGATTACTATTTTCCAAAATTAAACCTCCCCCCCTCTGAAAAATCAGATGCAACACCAAGTTCCCCTGGAGAAAGTGGGAGCGTAGCTCCAACAGGAGGCGCAGGCGCAGGGGCAGGCGCAGGAAGTGGCGCAAGTGCATCCCCATCTAGCTTTTTTGAAGCAAGCTTTGAAGACCCCTTTTCCGAACTTATGCCAGCTACCTCTTCTGAAGAACTCGCCCCTGAAACAACTTCCTCAACCCCTCTTATTTTTACAATCGCTAAAAGAGTTAAATCGTGGCAAAAATCTATAGCGGCTGGACTTGCCCACTATCATTACAATGAGACAGTTCCAGGATCTCTTCCCCTTGATGAAATGATTTTAAGACATAGACTTCCCCCTCAACTCTTTAAACTAGCCTTCAGACCAGAATTTTCCTTTAAAAGTTTATGGTCCCCAGTAGGCGGTTTACAACAAAAACACTTTGATTCCCTACTCTATATTGATGATATGCCCTACATCCTAGAGGCAACCATTGACCAAGAAGGAATTCTCTACCACTTCTATGCAAGAAAAATAGAAACTAATGAAGATTTTGTAACCAGGGAAATAACAGCTCCTCCTGAAGACCATCTTCACTTAGACCTACACGACCCAGAAGAACCATTTTTAGAAATAGTATGTGGCGCCGAAGTTGTCTACAATGCGGCAGGAGATGCTGAAATAAGCTTTGAAGGACACCGCTATAAGCTTCTATTAAAGTTAAACTAATACCAGGATAATCAAATGACACAACCAGCTAGCGCTATCGGGATTCAAAGGATTTCAGAGACCTTGATACAATTTGAAAGTTTACCTCCAAGCAGTAAAAAGTTATATTCAACATTGTTGGCTTTGTTTGAACAATGTAACAATCCGGAAAATCTCTCCCCTTCAATTGCCAAGAAATTTTCTTACACAGCCGAGGGCGCTATTCGCACTATAAAATTAACACGCGCAGAATATATGGCCCGCGGAGTAGACATTAGAATGAGCACTATTTACGGATTATGTGTAAATATATCCTCTAGCTTGATGCAAGAGGCAATCATTTATAATTTATTTCACTGTTTTATGGATAAAAGATATAACCTAATATTAAATAAAACTTATATCCCAAGTTATAGAGCTCTAGGAGGGGTCCCAGATTTCGGAATCACAGCTACTGGTGAACCTGAAGAATCAACCACTGCCTCAGAAGAACCAGACAAACTAGTCATAGAGAATACAATTGGATCATTAATCTCCTTTCTAAAAATTCCAATGGCAGACCTTTCCGAAGAGGAGTGCAAGGCCCTATTTGCAATGACCGATGGGTTTTATTATACACCTAAAACGGGAGTAGAAATATTAAATCTCAACTCTTTTAATCTGATAGCAGATAACTTGAACTCACCATCAAAAAATATACAGACGTTTGCTGCATTTCTTGCTTCATTCTATGTAAATTTAAAAATTGTTCAAGATGAACCTAGCCTTTTCTTAATATTTAGTATTGCAATTAAAACTTTAAAATCTTTAAAAAACGGGGGAATTGAACCGCTATACCCTCTTTTGAATCTCGTTTATTCAACGGCAAAACAATGTCAATCTTCTAAAACAAATCTTGGTATTGAAGTTCTTTCCCCCTCATTTGTGTTCAGATTCAAAATGATAACCGAAAACGACTGGATTTATGAAAACGCGGCACTTTATGGAATATTGCAAAGAATCAAAAAGAAATGCGAAACGTGCATTGGAATCATCCAAAAAGATGCGTTGACCCTTAAAAATGCCATGAGAAAGGGAATGGCGGTAACACCGGTTATTTTAGTAGTAAGTTCTCTTGTCAATGATCTATTTTCATCAGGACAATCAAGCGGATTTATTTCACTTAGAGCTACTACAAGCAAAAAAAGATACCCCATTTCTCCAGACAAACCATTTGTGGAAGACGAGAAAGCTTTTCAAAAATTCTGTGCCGATCTTTCCCTATTTCACGAACTTGATTCTGCAATTCGGACGCGTAATGATTTCAGTAATCAAGCGGTAAAAATGATCTATTTTCCCAAAATACACTTCCCCGATCCTCTAACATTCGATACACGCCTCAGATTAAATCCTAAACTCTCCCCTACAGAAATCCTAGAGTTCACCCCGCCCGGAGGAGGCGGTGCAAGTGGCGGTGCAAGTGGCGGTGCAGGTGCAGGTGGAGGCGCCCAAGCTGGCGCAGGAGCTGGATCTGCCAGTAGCCGTGAGTTAGAGAGAGAAGGGATAAGCCCAATTCTAGCACGAGAAGTAGAAGAACTCCCCTCTCTAACTGCCGAAGAGACCGATCTAGAAGCTTTTCCCGAAGTTTTAGAGACCGCTACCGCCAAAGAGCTGCCCTTCACTTTTACAATTGCCCGAAGGGTGCGAGCGTGGCAAAAGTCCGCAGAACTTGGGCTTGCATGCTATCGCTATGATGAGAGAATTCCAGGATCTCTTCCTAGAGATGAAATGATTTTACGACATAGGCTCCCACCCCAATTATTTAAGCTTGCTTTCAGACCCGAGTATTCTTTAGAAAGTGTATGGACCAATAAATCTCTTGCAGAGTGCAGACATTTTAAATCCCTCCTTTATATTGAAGACAAACCCTACATCCTAGAGGCAACTGTTGACCAAGATGGCGTTCTTTACCACTTCTATGCAAAAAAAATCACCTCAGCCATAGACTTGACAAGCTCTGGAATAACAGAACTAGAAGAGCCCCCTGCTCCAGAGATAGAAGAAGAGCCCTTTTTAGAGTTTGTCTGCAGCAAAGAAGTTGTCTATAGCGCTGAAGGAGACGCTCTAATAACCTTCGAAGGACACACTTATAAATTATTAAAAAAGTGAACACTACTCTCATGACAGTGGAATTTTTATCCCCCACTCTCCTTAAAAAGGGAGCCTAGTAGGGGATTTTTTGACAACTCTAAAGGTTAGACAATAGATCTATAAACAGCTTGAATAGAGCAAAAATCGCTTCTAAATCTTTATAGTGATTTAAATTTATCTTGAACCCTTTGCATGTCCAGCTAAGCTTCCCCGACCACGACTTTCTGTTTGATTACACCTCTTTAAACTACTCATTCGATTTGCTATAAATTGGTCGTGAATTACACTTGCCCTTCTGTCATTTAGCAATTGCAGATATATCTTTTTTTTGTTTAATTCAGCCTCATTCTTACTCCACTCACTAATAAATGCCTTACAACTATCCACTCTCTCTTCTGGCGCTGCATCAATACAACCTTGCCACCCTCTGAATCGAGAGCTTTTTTGAAAGAGAAAAAATGTATCCCGATCCACCTCTATTTGACGATCCGCAATTTCCTCAACAAGAATTTCTCTCTGAGTTTCTAATTGCTGAATTTGCCTCTCTAATTCATCACAGGATCCTGGAATAAAACTGTGCAACCCCTTAATCGTAGATAATTCCTCATCAAGCTGATGAAGCTTAGCTTTCAAATCCGAAACGGCCCCTCGAACAAACCCAAGATTTTTACTCTCGTCTAGCTTATCAAGACCGAGCATTGTCGCAACAGCACCCAATGCAAGCAGAGTAAAAACTGTTCTCCCTGAAACACTCCCAATAGACATTTGCTACTCCCCTAGTTGAAAAAAAACGTTTATATTATATAGGAGCTGGAATTCGGCATAAAGTAAGAATTTTTAGCTATGTATACAGGTGAAAAACCATACGCGCGGGAGAGGACTCGAACCTCTAACCTCCTGATCCGTAGTCAGGTGCTCTATCCGATTGAGCTACCAGCGCATTTGTGATAGACTAATTTGGTAATATAATAAGGGATTTATGATTAACTGGGAAGAAATTTGGAAAATACATGCGCCACACTATAAAAATGGGTACGGATTTGTCCCCCTCCCGGGAAGAAAACCGTTCCCCTTGATCCCTGGGCCAGGCTTTGGCGACCTCTCACACCCGACCACAAACCTGGTTCTTAAGCTAATGACCCCTCTTGTCAAAGATAAAATTGTCGTCGATATCGGCTGTGGATCGGGGATACTTTCCATTGCAGCTAAGCTTCTTGGCGCTAAATCGGTCTACGCCTTTGAAATCGACCCCGACTCTATCCTCCACGCTCAAGAAAACTTCAAACTCAATCAATTAGATATATGTCTTAACAAAATTCCCCCCACCCACGATCTTGTTCTCATCAATATGATCTCCTCTGAGCAAAAAATCGCCCTGGACCAGTACCCCTTTCTTAAAAAAGCCCCCCATACCCTCATCTCCTCCGGCCTTCTTGCCAAAGAAAAAACATCCTATCTGAAGCAAATGACCCCTTGGACCCCCCTCGATTCTCTCGAAAAGGGGGAGTGGCTAGCTTTTAAATTAATATTTAATTGCTAATAAAAACTTAATTATGACATAATTAAGCCATTAAAAGAAAAAAGGGGTTTAATTATGAGCATCTCTTCAATTGTAGCCTACGCGACAGACGAAGCTAGCCATATCAAAACAAGGGACTGGTTCTGTAGAGAGACAAAGGCCTCTCTTGGTGGTGTTGTTCGTAATTTCAAACAACTTATACAAGAATACTCTCATGACTACCATTCGAGCCAAACTACAAGAAAGGCAAAAAATCTGGCAAGAACCGAAATAGAAACGATGAAGACTCACTCGGTTTCTGCAGTTAAAAAATTAATTGAAAATCTTAGTAGTCGCATTTCTACTCTTGAAGGAAAAATCTCAGAAAACAAAACGACTTTGTTAGGCAAAATTTTCAATATTTTTCTTAATTTTAAACACCAATTTTATCTAAATATCCGAGAAGAACTCCGAAATATTCAAACTACTATTGAACAAATACACCTTCCAGAACACCAGCGGTTTGCTTGTAATACACGAGAAGATGCAAAAAGCCTCCTACAAAATAATGGACTAGGGCAAGTCCTTCATTTCGATTTAATCGCCTTGAAATTATCCCAGAAAGCGTATTCGTTTTATGATGATATTCCATTGACCGATCAAAAAGAAATTCAAAAACTGCATAACGCTATCCATGATATTGTAAAAGAGTCCCCAGCCTACCTCCTCTCCAAACACAAATATAATCTAACGCAACTCTTAGAAAATTCTGAAACAATAATTTCCGCTGATACATTAAACGAGATATTTAGATTTCAATCGACCCATCGCATATGTAATGAAGAACAAAAAGAGTTATTATTGAAAACTCTTGGCTACGAGACTTACATAAACAGAAGCCAATTTGCCCATTTTAAAGAATTTTTACTGGAAACCAAATTCTCCTTACAAGACAATGTCAAGCTTACCGATTTGGATAAACAAGTTCTTATTGATCTAATCAGCTTATATGCAAAAAAAATGGATGTAGAGGCAACTCCCCTAGAAATTTCAGCCGGTAAATTTGCCGAATTTCTCGTCGAAAATAGGGTTCACGGATCATTTCATATAACACCAATCAAAACAGAGAAAAGAGCCCTTCAACTCATTCGAAATTATGGGAAGAAACGACTCCCCACACTTGTAGAAGATGACCTGGCAAAACTGCTTATAGCAAAGGGATTTGCCCCCCGCTGTTACAGCCACCTAAGTACTCCAGAGGAAAGGGCTACCTTCATGAGCTACGTTCAAGAACTTCAGACCCTAAAAAGAGAACAAAAACGGCACAAAGAGGAGAGTGAGCAAAGGTCAGCTAATGCAGGCAGTGAATTACTAGCCCTTCCAGAAGCTCTAACAAGCGCCGCCTCCTCATTGCTTACCTCAGTCTCACAATTTTTTACACCCCTCCCCACCCCAAAGCAAGCAAGCCCCCCTCCATCATCGTTTCGCATGTGGTCTTAACCCACTCTAAAGTTAGAGTATTCGCCCACTCTACTTAGGCCGACCTCCAACAGGAGGCCGGCTTTTTTTCCACGTAAAATTACCCATCTTTGGAAACTTCACCTCTACCCCTCACACCCTTTGAAACAATTGGGTCGTCCTGAGGAGACAGATGGGGCTAAATTTTCTACTTTCTGAGAGAAATGCAGGTTAAACCCGGCGCGCTACTTATTCGGCTTACGCGCCGGCTGCACCAACCCAAGCAAAAATATATCTTAGCAACTACTTAATTATTAAGTACTTAAGCTAATAACCATAATTTTAAATTTATTTATGTATGTAAAATATTTTAATTACATTATAATTAATTTATTAATAATAAAATACTAGGTTAATTATGGATAGCATACTAAGTTACGGATCATTTTCAACAAAATACATTGTGGAAAGCTCTTCCTCTACAAAAGCGCCCCTTAAAAAGGCTGTCCAGCTCGTTGTTCAACTTTTAACCGATGCAAAAAACACCCAATCGTTATTTATGGATACCTACTTTAGGCCAGAAGATGCAGGGGATGCCTCTTCTAGAAATGCGGCCCGCAAGCTCGTTATCGAAAAACAAACCTATGCAGTAAATGCCGTAAACAGATTAAGAACGCGCATCATTGAAAAAATTTCAGTTTCCAAGGAGAACTTTAATAACAACAAATCTTCACTTATTGGACTTATAAAGAATATCTTTATTTGGATGAAATTACAAGGATACCAAATCCTCCTTTCAAAAATCGATCCTTATAAAGAGGCTTTAGAAAATCAAACCATTCCAAAATTTCAATACGGAACAAAAGTCGATTGTCTTCAACTCTTAGAAAACCTCGGCTTTGGCGATCTTTCCGAAAAAGAAGCGCTTGCAGAGATGATGAGTTTGCGCGGGCTTGAGGTTGAAAATGAGGGGAAACTAAGTTCTAAAGAGGAGATCCTAACATTTAACCAAATCGCACAAACATATCTAGCTCAAAAAGATGGGTTTTCCCAGGCAGCTATGATCAACGATTGGAAAATAGATAGCACTTCAATCCTCTCTAAAGATCAATTTGAAGCGATCCTCACTACAATCAGTCAAATGAGAAGGATAACCACAATCAAAACCGCCCATGAACTCTTAACGATGCACCAATTTGAACGTTATTTAAGCCCAGAGCAACTAGATCAAATCGCTTCAGATCTAACAATGAATCCTATCTGGCTTATCTCCGATGCTCACGAAAATTCGACTGCAATTAATAATGCAGCCTTTGTAACATACATAAACTCATACACTCAAAGATATTGGACGGGTGAATACAAATTACCATTACAATTTCATGCCCGAGATTTAGACCAAGCTGGCAAATACCTTGCTGAATTTCTCACTATCAGCGGCATAAACAGCTATACTGGTAAAGAGCTTGATGAAATTAGATGTTTTAAACTGTTACAAAATACCGGCCTCCTCGCTCCTCTTCAGAGTGCAAATGAATTAGCAAGCTTTTTAATTGAAAAAAAACTCACCCTTTCCAATTACGCTCACCTCTCAACACCAGAAGAGAAAATTCGATTCAATGCCCTGGTCCTCGAGTTTCTCCAACAGCTTGCAACCAAAACCCGCTCTCAATTAGAAGGGGCAAAAGCAATTTTTGAACTTTCTCATTCAGGGATAGAATCAGAAAAAAAGATCATTTATCTAAACATCGAAATAAGCGTAATCGATCAAATTATCCAAAAACTACAAAAAAAGTACTCTGGCAAATCTGAGCGATTTCGATTTGACCTAATTGATGACGCCTACAAAGTTTTTATGGGGATGCAAAGCCACCCAACAGCCTCACCCGTGACAACAGCAGTCACTCAAGTTGCGACATCCTTTTTTTCAAGACTAACCTCCTCCGCTACCCAACTCTTCGACAGCGCTAAAGCTACCTTCACTACAACTACCTCCACTGATCAGCCCCTTTCAGACAGAGTTGAGGCAGGCATCTATTGACCCTACCCCCCCCCTCAAAGCCAGCCCCCATTCAACAGCTACTGTAGGGCTACACATCCCATTCTCTGATTTTTGATCAAAGTAATCCATGGGGGTAAAATCCCCCCAATTCCCCCTATAGCCAGACCCTCTTTTTAAAAAGTAGCAGCCAGGGACCAAACAAACTCTTTTCCAAAACTTTCTTGAAAGCCATATAAGCCTAAACCATTTGTAATCAAAGAAATACAAAATACTGAATTTAACACCCCGCAGATTCTACACAAAAATTGGCCCCTTCTATTTATTAGAAAGGGAACATCTCTCATAAACCTATTAAAATTAAAACTTGTTATTAAATTAATATTTATGTTATAATTGATCCATAATTAATTTAAAAATAAGGCGGTTTTGATTATGTCAATTTCTTCGCGATTTCGTAGTCTACCAGATCAATTAGGCGATCTAGGATTCTTTAAAGGCAAACTTTCTGAAGAGATATCCAGTTTAAAAAATATCCCATTCCCTCACCTTTCTAGAGAGCAATTTAACACTCGAATAGCTAGGCTTAAAGATTCAATTTCAGCGTTCCAAATAACTATATCCTCAAAATTGGAGGAATTAACAACAAGAAAAGAGGAAATTGAAACAAGAATTGAGCATCTTGCAACCAAAGCATTCGGCTGGATAATTGCCTGCTTTTGCCGTTTAATTCACAGAAAAGAACTAGCAATGTGCGACAGATTGATTGAAAGAGCCAAAACACTCGATACGCAGCGTGAAACTCTTGAACAAAACATCCCAAAACATATAAATTTTAGACATACTGAAGAATCAATTAGAGCCTTATTCGCATCTGTTCAAGAGCTTGATGGGGAATTCAGTTCAGATGAAAGTAAGGAGTCTTTTATTTCTTTATTAGTCCAAGAAGGTTTTGAATCTCAAGAAGAACATGTACTTTCACCAGAAGAATTGCTGGCATTCAAAAGAAAAAGAAGAGAATTTTTAGAAGGGGAAATTGAAAAAGAGAGGGCATCCCATCACAGACCACAAGACCCTAATCCTCAGAGTACAGTTCCAAAAGCACAAGGACTTCCGCGAGACGCACTAATTCTTACTCCTGAAGCTGTTGAGGATTTGAGACAGATGAGAGATAACGTCGCTGGAGCTTTTCGTGATGGAGTGGGTAGTCTTAGAGAGCAAGCTGCTGACGTAGTCAGTGAGATCCGAACTGGATGGCGACAGGTAACAGGATTGCTGCGCTTTGGGAGGAGGTAAGATCTTTCGGGGTGAAAAGGGTGTTTGGAAGGGAGAGGAGGGCTGCTGCGAGAATTTGAAGAGCGGGGTCCTTCGCTTTTTTTTGAGGGAGGAGGGTTAAGAGGTGACTGCCACTCAGTTTTGGGTCCTCTTTCGAAGTGGGGGGGGAGGAGAACTGGAGGGTTGTTTTCTCCTTGTCAATGTGGGCAAACTCTGCTTGAATGGGGCCCGCCTTGGCCAAGTTAGTGTTTGCTTTTACCGCGCAGAGCTTAAGACCATTTTTCAAATGATTGAGGGTCAAAATCGCAAGAGCTTCTTTATCAAAGTCTTTTGCAATGATAAGCAGGGATTGATCTTTTGCCCTTTCTAGGATTTGGACCACTTCTTCACGCCCATTTAATGCTTTTTCGGTGCTGAAAATCAGAGGCTTTTCCAATTCAGATCTCATCAGTTCTGGATTTGTCACAAAATAGGGTGAGGCATAGCCCCCTTCAAGGACAATCTCCTCGGGCAAATTGCTTTCGACCTCCACGGAGGAAGGCTCTCTTGGAATTGCTCTAACTAGGCAATCTATTGCCTCTTCTAGCCCTCTCTTGATCAGGATTGGATCCCCACCTCCCTCCAAAATCAGCTTCATACTACCCTCAAACATCGCATGGGCGAGTAAAATAGCGCTTGGACTCCCACACTGCCGGGTCATCTCTATCCCAATTCTCTCAAACGAGTTGCGGGAGTGCACTGCCCCAGCAATCAAACTGCCCTCCGATGTGACCAAAACAGTCCCATCTGCCCTCCGAATTACGACGTTTTGCCCCCCCTCACCAAGCGCAACACACCTAGCTAAAAGAGAGGCCCCCGCTAAAATCTTCTTTTTTGCTTCCCCATCAACTGCTATGATCTCATCCATGAATCCAGATAGTAGGGCAGAATTAAAATATTTGCAAGATTCGTATCAGGAGGGATTTATTCCAGGCCCAAACGAAACTTTTGAGGCATTCCAAAATCGAGTCGAATTAATTAAGTCTGAAACATCTAACCCCGAATTACTTATGTCAAAACTTAAAATTGACTTTGAAACGATCACCCCTATTACCCCCCATTTTTTTTCGATTACAACAAAAAAAGGGCTCCCCTTCTGGATCGGGGCAATGACCTATCTTTATGAAGATAAAGGAATTTCAATCCCAATCCTAGAATTCCCCCAAAAAAAGAGGGGCTTTTTTCTTTCAAAAGAAGAGGTGTTAGCTCATGAAAAAGTCCATATTCTCAGGTCTGCCTTTAATTCCCCCCGCTTTGAAGAAATTCTTGCCTACCAAACATCTCCCTCACCCTGGAGAAGACTTTTAAGTCCTTTATTTCAAAAAAGTTGGGAGTCAACCCTCTCTATTTTTGCAATCCTCCTACTCCCTATTTTTCCCCTTATCCCCCTCTCCCTCCTCTCCCTAGCCCTCCTCCGCCTTCTCCGCAATCAATACCTTTTCAAAAGAGCTCACACCCACCTCTCTCTCCTCTATAAAAACCCCAACGAGCTTCTAACCCTCCTCACTGACCAAGAAATCATTACAAAATCCCTCCCCCCAATCACTTCCCCCAGAGCCCATCTTTTCTCTCTAATTGCAATAAAATATTAATTATGATATAATTATGGAATGGAAAACTTACATATAATACCATACTCTCCCTTCGGACCTATCTTCCCAAATATTCTTGAGGATCTCAGATTCACTCGATTTATCTGCAAAGCTCTACGAAATCTTGTAGCGCGAATCATAACCACTGTTTTAGCCCTCTTGAGAAGACCTAGTGAACCTCGCCGCGACGCCACTCAACCAAAAGATTTTAAGGAAAGTGGCTTATTAACCGATATTCCAGAGGGAAAAGATAACCCCCTCTCTAAAAAAATTGATCCATCATTTTCAAAAGAACTAACAGACAGTTATACTGACCCACAAACAGGTGATTTTCAAAAAGGGAAATTTTTTTTCGGTCTGGCCAAAGATTTTCTAAGAGAGGGCGGCATTCCTCTCATTAATGGCTTATCCAGTGATATTTATTATTCACCAGCCTCTAAAATTCCTATTAAAAAGCTTAAGACTCTCTTACGAGAAAAATTAAGAGAATTCGGTCTTTCAGAAGCTGAAACTCAAGCGGTTATTAGTGAGATCACCAATACGCCCGATTCTCAAAAGCAAAGACCGTGTATTGAAGCAGTGCTTGGCTTAATCCAGGAACTAGACGTCTACACAAACAGTGATAAGCCGCGTATTTTAAAAGGATTGGCACACCTCTATCAAGCAGCCAGCGGACAAACGCAACTCTTTATTCAAGCAACCCACGGTGAATGGGAACTCTCATTTATCGACAGAACAGAAAACCCTCCTGCACAAGAGCGAACTTTTTCCTATAATCTAGTTACAAGAAACCGAGCACTCGAAGTAGAAATATTATCTTCATACCAAACTGTAGATGAAAAAAGAAATGAAAAAGCAAAAGTTCATATTGATACGAAAGTTGATTTACAAACAGGAATCGCTGAAATTTTTACCTACAGAGACCCAATTACAGAAATATAAATTTTTACTAGTTTTAGAATTCCCTGTATAGTATGCAGCAGCTATGAAGGGAAGTTATCAAAAAATATTCGCGTCCGTTTTGTTACTCCTAATTCCCTGCTTTATTTTGTGCAATTTCGCCTTCTTTAAATCAAAGAGAGATCTTTCCTGCGCATTTTGTAACGACTTTATTAAAGAGGAGCTTGCATTTGTTGAAAAACCGTTTGTCTTCTTGCTGTATAGCTCAGATGAATTAAAAACGTGCGAGCAAAATATTTCTTCCATTTTAGAACAAAAATATGACAACTACCGAATTATTCTAATGGAGACAGGAAATATCCGAAGCTCGACTCCCCTTCTAAAATCGATGACAGCGAAAGAGGGGAAAAGTCATCTATTTACCATTATCCCTTTTACAGAGTCTCTCCCAACCATTGAATGCTTTCAAAAGGCTCTAACCTCCATTAAAGACAGCGAAATTGTCATTCAACTCGATTGCAACGACTGGCTAGCAAACGATCTAGTGTTAGAGAAATTGAATCAGACATACAATTTATCTGATGAGACATGGCTTACTTATTCTCAGTATATTGAATATCCTTCGTATCAAAAAGGGACGATTGATCCCTACCTCAAAAAAATGCTTCGCAACCGCCACACCCGAAAAATCCCTTGGATCACCTCTTACCTAAAAACTTACTATGCAGGTCTTTTCAAACAAATTAGACCCGATCCTCGCTTCAATAACAAAAAAACTCTCAGCGCAGAAACTCTAGATCTCTATTTTCTCCCTTTAGCTGAATACTCGAAAAATCACATCCGCTTCATCGAAGATGTCCTCTATATTCATAATGCTAGCTAACCTGAATTTGTAAGAAACGCTAATCTGCGCTAAGTTTAGCGAATTTAGCAACTAAGCTCTTTTTGGAGCGATCTTCCATAAATTCTACGTCGTAGGTGAGGCCAAAACCAGATTCATAAGCTTTTAAAACAACGCCTCTTCCAAAATCTTTATGCCTCACAATCGCGCCCACTTCAAACGCAACGGTATTCTCATTTTGACTAGGTTGCATCATTTGGCGGATCGGTTCTTCTCGCTGGCTAATGCCAATATACTCTTTGGGAATCTCTTTTAGGAATCTGCTTGGGTACATGTGTTGGGCCCCACCCCACAAGAAACGTCTTCTTGCCAAGGACAAATGAAGATGCCGTTTAGCCCTTGTCATGCCGACATAAAAGAGTCTCCGCTCCTCTTGCAAATCTTGATCCGACTCTTTTGAGTTAATATGTGGGAATAAATTCTCCTCTAAACCGACCATAAAAGCGACCGTAAACTCAAGACCTTTAGCATTATGTAACGTCATTAGCCGAACGCCCACCTGATTCATTTCACTCATATCTCTAGGAACATTGAGAGTTAGATCCTCTAAAAATCTTTGGAGAGTTGGCTCGGGGGCAGTCTCTTGCCATTCAAACGCTTTTGCAACAAGTTCATCGATGTTTGCCTTTCGATCTTCATAGGTCTCTTTATCTTCCTTTAGATAGATCTCATATCTTGAAAGTTCAATCACCTTTAAAATTACTTCATGAACAAGCTTTCCTTCGGCGATTGCCCGCTTTCCCCCATTCAAAATTGTCAAATACTCATAGAGGGCGCTTCTCTGTTTTGGAGGAAACTCGTGTAAAAAGCTCTCCACTGACTCAATAATAGGCTGGTCTCTCTCTTTAGCTAATTCAATTAACCTCTCTACTGCCTTAGGGCCAATCCCCCGTTTTGGTAAATTGATCGTCCTTTCAAAGCTAACGCTGTCTGTGGGGATAATAACTAGCTTCAAAAAAGACATCAGATCTTTGATCTCTTTTCTTGCATAAAAGGAGGTTCCCCCGACGATTGTATAAGGAATTTTTGCCATAAGAAGCTGATCTTCAAGCGACCTAGACTGAGAGTTGGTCCGATAAAAAATAGCCATCTCTTCTGCTTTATACTTTTTTAAATACCCCTTGATCTCTTGGGTAACAACTCTTGCCTCATCTAAATCGGTATCAAGTACATGCAAGTGAATTTTATCCCCGTCTCCAAGTGTGCTCCAAAGTTTTTTCTCGTAAGGCCTCTCATTTTTGGCAATCACAGCATTGGCCGCTCTTAAAATTGTATTTGTGCTTCTATAATTTTGCATCAGAGGGACAACTTTGGCTCCAGGAAAATCGGACTCAAACTTTAAAATGTTCCCCACGTTTGCACCCCGCCAAGAATAGATCGATTGATCGGGATCTCCCACAACAAAAAGATTTCCACTCATCTCAGTAAGTAACTTACAAATCGTATACTGGGCCTGATTTGTATCTTGATACTCGTCGACTAGGACATACTTCCACTTGGTTTTATAGTGAGCCTCCGGGTGTCTAAGCACTTGAACGCATAAATAGAGCAAATCATCAAAATCGAGGGCTCGATTCTCCTTCAATTTATTCTGGTAATTTGCATAAATCTCTTGAAAGACTTTATCATGATCAAACGCCTCAGGGCCCATTAAATTATTTTTAGCCTCGGAAATCGCCCCACGAATCGCTTTAATCACACCCTTGTCATCACTTCGAACAAAGCTCTTCATCACATCCATGCTATCTTTTTCGTCGTAAATCGTAAATGGTGCAGGAAATCCTAACAAATGGATCGACTCTCTTAAAATCTGGGCTCCAAGCGAGTGAAAGGTGGTTGCTGTAATTCTCTCATTTGTAAGCTTTTGAACCCTCAAGCGCATCTCTTCTGCAGCTTTATTCGTAAACGTAAGGGCAACAATTTCTCTTGCACTAACACCCTGCTTTAATAAATTAGCAATTCGAAAAGTAACCACTCTGGTCTTCCCCGACCCCGCACCAGCTAGGACAAGGAGTGGACCATTTACATGCTCTACCGCAATTCTTTGCTCTTCATTTAAAAGATTTTCTTCTTCCATAGGTGAAACCACTATACTTTGTACAAGCGAATCTTGCTAGAATTTTCTATCTAGAGAGTCTAATCAATTGGCTTAGAGCCCCCCTTAGGATCGATTTAGAACCGTGTTATACCAGGTTACTTGCTACTTCTCCCAGATGCTGCACCACTGGCTCCCCCGGCCCCTGCTCCTGCCATCCCTCCACCTCCTGCTCCTCCAGTGCCCCCACCTCCGGCGCCACTTGAGGCCGATGCTGTCCAATCCTCCTCATCTGATTCAAGAGCGGCTTCAGAATCTGGAGAAAGATCTTCCACACCCCATTCAATACCTTGAAGAAATTCTTTGGTGAGATGCGTCATGTTTGCATATGCCTCCAAAGGGATAACGGCACCTGATTTAGCATAAACTTTTCCCAAGCGCCCCGTTGAACATTCCCCTTCTTTGACAAATTGATAGGGAGTATAAATTTCATCAACGCTTAAATACCCTTCACTTTTTAGACTTCTATCTGTTCCAACAAAGGAGACAAAACAAGAGCCACTTTGGAAATATTTAAATGCCAATCCACTAATCTGCAAAACCTGCCTTACAATAGATGTCGATCCGTAATTTGCAAGATTGGCCGAATCGACCCCGAGATCTTCCACACCAATTGATTCACACAATTCTGAATAGGCATGACTATAAATTTTACGAATTAAATCAACAAATTCATGATACTTAATATGATCCACACCCCATCCTATTTTTTCATCGGGTTTCATGTGGACTGTAAAGCGGATGATCCCATTTCTTTCATTATTAACTTCCCTGCGACCTCTGAATATACCTGAATACAAAGCAGCAAGCGCCATGTCAGCAAGATATAATCCATTCCCGCAAAGGTATGGATACGTATCATCATTTTTAAAAAACGATATTACTTCAGGGTCACCAACTCTAACCCCCTCTCGAATTTTATGCAATGTTCGGCTACCGTGAAAGGGTCTAAACTTCCCCCTCTCAACTAATGAAGTAAACCCGTACTTTGGATCAGTTAACAGATCTTTAAAATTAATGATTTCAATAGCGCAACGGCCTGTTGTGCCACCCCACCCAGTTGTTGGCATCATTCCTAAAAAATTGAAAACTTTCTCTCCCCAAACCTCTTTAATTCTTTGTTCAATTGCGCTGATAACGGTGGGAAAAATAACAGGAGTTCCAACACAACTTGCTAGAAAGCTGTACTCTTCTCTATGTCGCATTTCAAAAAAAACCTTGCCACCAGCCCGTTTTACTGCTTCAAGATCCCCTATCCTATCAAAAAACTCATTTACAACATCGCGTACCGGCATTTCGGCCATATTAATTTTGCAAATTTCATCATAAATCAACTCGAGCAAGACTCCTAAGACGAATTTGCGGGGCATTTTTTTTTCAGACCCTTTGCGCTGGCTGGCTCCAATTTCCTTCATAATTTGAGGGTAGCCACTCTCATATTTTTCCCTTTGCAAAAAATTTTCCGAGCGCCTAAGCCATTGGGTAAAATAAACAGGAATAGCAAATTCAGATTTTGGAACCCCTAACTTTAAGTGTGTTGAGATAAAACGAAAAAAGAGGGCCTGAATTTTACTATTTAGCGGGACTCCGGGCTTGCTTTCTTTTGTACAACAGTAGTGAGCAAGCAAATTCAATTGCAACTGAAAGTCAGGGAGATATTTATTTCCAACGTTCTCCACGAGCACTTTAAGCGCGGAATTAAAGAATAAATTAGTCTCATAAAACTTTCTATCGGCATACACACTTCCCAAATGAGGGGAGGAATATCCACTTTTAACTGCTTCCATGAAAAACCACCGTTTTTCCTTTGATTTTAAAGGAATTACAAATATGCATCAATAAAATCTATACACAAACATCCAAAAAACCTACACTTTTTTATAGAGAGATCTATGTCACGTTTTTTATTCAATTTATTTTTATTCCCTTTGTTTGTTTTTTCAAATTCCATTGAACTTGGAATCGACAGATTTTTTAAAGAGGGGTATGCAAAAGAGTTTGAAGGAAAGAGGATCGGCCTAATTACCAATCAAACAGGGGTAGATAGCAGTTTAAAATCTACTGTAAAGCTTTTTTTAGAACACAAAAATTTTCAAGTAACCGCTTTTTTTGCGCCAGAGCACGGCTTTGATGGAAAAATTTATGCTGGGATTGCGGTAAAAAATGCAGTGGAAAAGGAGATTCCTATATTCAGTCTCCATGGGAAAACAAGGAGACCTACAGCGGATATGCTTAAAAAAGTAGACGCATTAGCTTTTGACATTCAAGATGTTGGAATTCGGCCCTACACATATGCCTCTACCCTTTTTTATGTCATGGAGGAGGCTGCTAAGCTCTCAATTCCCGTTATCGTCCTAGATAGGCCTAATCCGATGGGGGGATTAATGGTGGATGGTCCTATGCTAGAAGAGAGCTTTCGATCCTTCATTGGCTATATCAATGTCCCCTATTGCCACGGAATGACAATTGGTGAGCTTGCAAATTTTTTTAATACAGAATACAAAATAGGATGTAAACTTACTGTAGTCCCGATGAAGGGGTGGAAAAGAGAGATGACTTTCAAAGATACAGGCCTCTCTTGGATCCCAACAAGCCCTAATATCCCAGAAAGCGACACCCCCTACTACTGCGCAACAACTGGACTTTTAGGAGAGCTTGAGCTTGTCAATATCGGGATTGGCTACACACTTCCCTTTAAAATTGTGGGAGCCCCTTGGATGAATGCAGAACTTTTTGCCAAAGCTCTCAATGAACAAAAAATCCCCGGAGTCGTGTTTACCCCCATCCACTACACCCCCTTTTATGGATCGCTAAAAAATGTCGAGTGTCATGGAGTCAAAATCCACATCACCAACCTCTCTCTCTACCGCCCCCTTGTCACGCAATCCTTTCTCCTGGGGCTCTTAAAAACCCTCTATCCTGAAAAAGTCACTGCAAAATTAAAAGCTCTCCCCCCTCAAAAAAAGGAACTCTTTAACAAAGCTCACGGTAGCTCAGCTGCTTACAACTTTCTTCTCACTGAAAAATTTGCTACCTGGAAATTGATTAATCACCATAAAACAGAGAGAGAATCGTTTCTTCAAACAAGAGAAAAATATCTTATCTACACAGCTTCCATATGATTGACACAGCATTTGCAAACGCTTTAATGAAAGGGAGAGAGGATAGGGAACTCCATGACTTTTTAGCGCTTTTAATGAAGCGGGCCCGAGAGGGGCATCTTTGCGTTCCCAATCCCCACATTCGGGAAAAAATTGCCCCTTTGACAAAGGGGGATAAAAGTCCGATTGTTTGCTTTGAAGATTGTTATTATCTTCGGAGAAACTTTGACCTTGAAACAAACATTATCTTTCATTTGAAACGACTCTTACGGGCCGATTCAAAACTAAAAATTGTCCCAAAAGAGAGGGGAAATTTATATCCCGCACAAAACGATGCTCTTAAAAAAGCTTTTGAAAATCAGATTCTCCTGATTTCCGGGGGGCCAGGATCGGGGAAAACTTATCTGGCAAATGCCCTTATTGAGACTCTTCTAGAGCAAAAACCAGATGCAACTATTTTATTTACAGCACCAACCGGAAAAGCTGCGTTTAGAATTAACCACCCTAAAATCGAAAAAGGGACTCTTCACAACCTTCTTGGACTCCGTGAAAAAATGGGGGAAACTTTTGAAGCAAAACCTGTGATTTACGATTTTATCATCGCAGATGAGTGTTCCATGATCGATGCTCGACTCTTTTCCCTCTTTCTATCCTCAATTCCTTCGGGAACTCATTTAATCTTAATGGGTGATCCCGACCAATTGCCCCCTGTTGAGGCAGGGTTTGTCTTCCCCGATTTTTTTAAAATTGGAGAGCTCCCTCAAGTCTATCTCAATCAATCGATGAGAAGCGACCAGCGGGGAATTTTACAGCTTGCAAAACTGATTCGAGAAAATAGGGTGGAAGAGTGTATAGCTCTTTTAACATCAGAAAGTTCGGTTGATGTAAAACTGATTCCCTTTCCAAAAGAGCCCCCGATTCCCATCGATAATAACATTACCTTTTTAACCCCATTTCGTAAAGGTTACTTTGGCTCAACATTTTGCAACGATTTCATTGAGGCTAATAAAAAAGCTTCTCTAAAAACACCCCTTATCATCACCAAAAACGACTATAAATTTAATCTTATGAATGGAGATATGGGATCAAAAGAGGGAAGTTACGGCTACTTCCCCCAAAAGCTTCCCTTAGCGCTTCTTGCTGAATATGAACTTGCTTGGACTATTTCTATCCACAAAAGCCAAGGGAGCGAATTTGATCACGTCCTCATCCTCCTCCCTGAAGGTTCAGAAGCATTTGGCAAAGAGCTCCTCTACACTGCAATTACACGAGCCAAACATTCGGTCCAAATTGCATCCTCCCCCTCCACCATACGATCAATCCTTGGAAAAACTTCTCACCCCATTTCAGGACTTGCATCTCGTTGGTTCTCTAATGAATAATCAATTTTGATTGCCTTTTTATAAGTAATAGCTAGTGTCTAATTTAAAATAACTCATTAGAGGGTTTTAAAATGGACACCAATCCACTTCCTTTACATAGCACCGCTCAACCCTTGTCACAACAAGAAAAACTCGAGATATCGATATCTCTATGGGATGGAAAAGATCTCGAAATTACTGATATTGCGATGAGAGTAATAGGAGTTACAAAACCTGAATTGGCAACTCTAATTGGTAAAATTCATGAAAATCCATCAGATTTAGAAACTTCTAAAAAAATTGTTAGTTTCATACAAATTTTAGCCGCAAAGCACGATCTAGATCTTGATAATTGGACATCGAGCAAGGGAAATGTAGAAGAGGCAAAAAAACGAATCCTACATTGTTATATAAATAATAAAACAGAATTGAATTTAAAGGGGCTTGAATTGACAACTCTTCCTAAAAATTTCAAATTACTCAAAAGTTTAAAAAAAGTAGATCTCTCTGACAATCCCTTATCCAGGCGACCTGTTTATCCCGGAATAACAATAAAGACCTAAGGCAAATCGATTGAACTCAGAAGATAAAGATGGTATGGATTGGAAAGATGAACTTGCCCCTCTGCTGAGAAACAATGAGGAGTGGGCCCGAAAAAAATCTATAGATGATCCTAACTATTTTCTAATCAATGCAAAAGAGCAAATCCCCCCCTATCTTTGGATTGGTTGCTCGGACAGTAGAGTTCCCGCAATTCAAGTGACTGGACTTGAAGCGGGTCAAATTTTTGTTCACCGCAACATTGCCAACCTTTGTTCCCACACTGATTTTAGTTTTCTCTCTGTCCTTGAGTATGCTGTTATGATTCTAAAAGTAAGACATGTAATTGTTTGTGGTCACTACGGTTGTGGAGGGATCAGTGCTGCGATGCAAGAGCACCACCTAGGTCTGGTAGATAACTGGCTTCGTCATGTTCGTGACGTTTATTCGACTCATAAAGAGGAGCTTGAAGCGATTCCCACCCGCAAAGAGCGGATGAACCGGCTTGTTGAGCTCAATGTTCAAAGGCAAGTCCTCAATATTTGCCACACGACAATCGTTCAAATCGCCTGGTCAAAAAACCAGCCCCTCTACATCCACTCTTGGGTGTATGATCTCTCCACAGGAAAAATTAAAGATCTAAAAAATTCGTTCTCAAGCACAGCCCAACTTGAGGAAGTCTACCGAATCAAACCGAGCTAAACTATTTTAGACCCATTTCCCAGAGATGGTCCAGAGGGTCCAAGGGGTAGTTTTCGAAAAATAGGCATCCCACGAAGAGGGTAATCCCTTAAGATCAAATGTGCTTTTCCGAGCAAGGACGAATTTATCGCTTTTGGGATTGTGGACAAAAGCAAAAAGCTCACTTGCCCAATTGGTGTCGGCAAAAGAGAGGATCCCAGAAAAATCTCTAATATAAGTGTAGGTATTTCCCCTGTCTTGCCAAGCACGTAAAAAATCGGCAAGACCGGGCTTAAATAGAAAGGCGTGCACTTCATTAGTCATCAAGATCCCTTTTTGGGGGCTATCTTCAAACTCTTTTGACTCCGCATAAGGGAGATCTTTCATGTACTCGACAAGAGCTACACAAAGCTCTAAAGGGGAATCTATTAAAAAATCCCTTCTAATAGGCTTATTTTTAAGAGAAAAATAGCAACTCATGAGCGATTCTAAATTCCCTCCGGAAATATACGACCATGGTGACTGCGACCTAATTTCACTGCTTTGCTTTTGATGCATTGATTGAATTCTTGCAAAAGAACTCTTTATAAACTGCTTATCCCAAATTGTTTGGATCACTTTATCAATCACTTTTTGGATCAACTCTTTAGACCCCTCAAATTTCGATGTATAATTTAAATCGGCTTCAATCAGGCGAAAAAAATCTTCTATCGCCTTTAAATACCCCTTCTCTTCATAAATCATACTCCAAGCAGTCGGGTCACTTCTCCCGTGCTTAAATAAAAGTCGAAATCCTGCCGGACGATCTTCTAAAATTGGGCCCCCTTCCCCTGTCATCTCTGGATCAAAAACTTCTTGAAAATAGAGGGGGAAAAGCCGTTGTAGCTCTTCTATAAAAAATGGGTAGAATTGGGCTATTTTTTCAGCACTCTCTTGCTTTACCTTTACAATATCATTTGCTGCGTAAAAGTAGGGCATCTCCTCTTTGGTGTACTCTTTTTTTATATAACTATAAGCTGTCTGGACTGCTTTGTTTGCAATCTCAAGCTCTTCTTGCAATACACTAAAAATCGCCTCTCCAAGCCCCCCTACAGAATTGGTATCTAACCCGAGTCCTGCATACATGTTCCATTTATAAAACTCGATCTTCCAATCGGCAAAGGAGGCTACTGTATACTCATAACAGCGCAACAGAGGGGATTCAAAATCAAGATTGAAAGAGGTTTTAATACTAACAGGGACCTTATACTCAACCCCTTCAATTACCCTCTTTAAATGCCCTCTCGTAATCAATTGATAAAGATCTTCAAACAAAAATTCAGGATGATTTGTCTGCACCAAAATGATGGGAGCTGTAGCAAAACAAGAGCCGACCGCTTGTCTTAAAAAAATTAGCAAAGCCTCGACAATCGACTTACTAATATCCCGTTTTTCCTCACCCACAAGGCTTTCTACCCACTTATTTGCCAAGGGAAAGCTCAACTGCTTCAATTTAAGCTGATTTTGCTTCTCAGAAAAAATTTGTAAAACCCGTTTTACATGCTGGGGAAAAGCCCCGTCAAACGCTCCATAAGGCTCGAAATTAAAATGATCGATCACCTCCTGAACTTTAGAGTGGTCCACTCCCCCCTCTGGATTAATTACAAAATCTGAAATCCCCCTTGCGAATCTACAAATCCTAAATTGCTCTATTTGTAAATTCCCCGATTCAATGAAGCGCTTACAAATCTCTCGATCGTCTACTATCTCCTTAATATTCATAAAATTTCGCGGCCCGTTTTTTGAAAGACTCTCAGTATATAGCAGTTCCAGTTGAAACACCCTCTTTTTCCTTGCAACATCTTTTTATTTCAATTCCGCTTCATCGGACCTGATTTCAAACAGAGTCCTCTTCCGTGGACAGCTTCGCCTAATTGAACTAAAACAATTGTGCTGCGAAAAATCCGGGTCTTTCAACTATCATGAGTATACATATCTCTTGGTTAATTTTTTTGCAAATTTAGGAAAAAATTTCGGAGGGAATATTGCCAACCCCCCTGAATCTTTACAAGATATTAAAAAACTCTTTAGAAATTACAAAAAAATTTGTATACTAAAAAGGCTTTAATCTAGGAGATTTTTAACGAAAAATTTCCTGGTTTAGCTAAATCTATTTACAAGGACGAAACCATGTTAAAGAGATATCTTTTTTTAGTGACAGGTCTTTTTTTAGGATTTGTAAACTTACAAAGCGCCACGTATTTACCCCACGTGCTACCAGGATTTGAGTATGAGAAAGAGAGCAAATGGGAAGATCCCTTCTTTTTTATTAAGATGGCTGATTGTCAATTTGGGTTATTAACAGGGAATAAAGATTGGACTACCGAAATTTCCCTCCTTGAAAAGGCTGTAGTTCATATCAATCGCTTGAAGCCTAAATTTGTGATTTTGTGCGGAGACATGGTTCATCAACCTCCGCATAACAAGCTCCACGATAGAGAAATTGCAGATTATAGAAAAGTTGTGAGTAAAATCGATCCTAAAATACCGTTAATCTGCGTTTGCGGAAATCACGATGTTTGGAACACTCCAGAGCAAAGCAGTATTTTAACTTATGAAAAAGAATTCAAAACCCCCCACTATTTCGTATTTTGGGTGGGTGGCGTTCAATGCTTGGTTTTAAATTCCTCGCTGATATGGGATCCATCCAAACTTCAAAATATTTACCAGGAACAATACTCTTGGTTTCAAAACCAATTAGGTAAAATGGTTGGAGGACACAATCCTCCTCATAGATTTGTTTTCCAGCACCATCCTTGGTTTGTTAATACCTATCAAGATGCCGACGGTTATGGAGTGATTCCTAAATCAAGGAGGATGCCGTTTTTAGAGATGATGGCAAAAGCAGGTGTTAGCGCCTCCTTTTCAGGACATTTGCATAAAAATGCGTACGGGAATTACAAAGGGGTTCAAATGATCACATCAGCTGCAGTCGCTGTACCAGCGGTATCGGGCTTTCGTGTTATAAAAGTTTACCCGGATCACTTTGAACACACCTACTATACATTAAATAATGTCCCCCAAAAGATTTCCTTGTAATTTTTCATAAAATTATTTTTATTCAAGCCCCTGTTTAATCTCAACCTTTGAGATTAAACAGGCTCTAAGAAGACTTGCAAACTAGATGGGGCTCGTGCTATTCTTAAAATATCTGTAACCTCCCCAATATTCAAAATTATGAAAGCAGCTTGTAGCGAAAAAAAAATTGAAATCGAAATCCCTATGACTGGGAGCGATTTGGTTCAAAACCTAAAACTCAACGAGCCTTTTCAAGCGGTTTCGTTTTATGTCAATGACCAACCCAGAGATTTTCAGACAACGGTAAACCCAGGCGATCATGTAGAGATTCTCTCCTTTGAAGACAAGCGTGGTAGTGAAGTCTTCTGGCACTCTTCGGCACATATTTTAGCTCAAGCAATCCTTCGCCTTTGGCCTCAAGCAAAGCCGACCATTGGTCCCCCTATCGAGGCAGGATTCTATTATGATTTTGCAAATCTCTCTTTAAGTGAAGACGATTTTCCAAAAATTGAAGAAGAGATTCAAAAAATTGTTAAGGAGAACTATAAACCAGAAAAATACACCTTTACAAGCAAAGCTGAAGCGCTTGAGAGATTTAAAGACAACCCTTACAAATTAGAACTGATTCGAGAATTACCCGATGACGCCCCTATTACAGGCTACCAGCAAGGCGAGTTTTTTGACCTCTGCAGAGGCCCTCACCTTCCCAACCTAGGAAAAGTAAAGGCGTTCAAAGTAACAAAAACATCGAGCGCATACTGGCGCGGCGACCAAACAAGAGACTCACTCACACGCGTCTATGCAATCTCTTTCCCTGATCGAAAACTTTTAAAAGATTATCTCACGTTTCTAGAAGAGGCAAAAAAACGGGACCATAGGCTCCTGGGGACAAAATTAGAACTCTTCTCCTTTTTTGATGTGGCACCTGGAATGCCGATTATTCAACCCAACGGTATGTACATCTGGAATCAACTTCTCGATTTTTGGAGAAAGATCCATAGACAGGCAAAATACCAAGAAATTAAAACGCCAGCGATGATGGACAAATCTCTCTGGGAGACCTCTGGGCACTGGGCAAATTACAGACAAAACATGTACATCAGCGAAATAGATGACAGAACTTATGCAATCAAACCGATGAACTGCCCTGCTTGCATGCTCTATTTTGGCTCAAAATCTCATAGCTATCGAGAACTCCCCCTCCGAATCGGAGAAATTGGCCACGTCCACAGACATGAGCTTTCAGGCTCTCTCACAGGACTTCTTCGAGTGAGAGCATTTCACCAAGACGACGCTCACATTTTTATGAGGCCTTGCGATATTAAAAGTGAAATTCTAGGGGTTTTAAAACTCGTAGAACAGGTCTATAAAATGTTTGGCCTTACCTACAAAATTGAGCTCTCCACAAGGCCTGAAAAAAACACAATTGGCTCTGATGAAGATTGGGAACTTGCTACCAATGGCTTAAAAGAGGCCCTTGATGAGTGGGGTATGCCTTACAGAATCAATGAAGGCGATGGCGCCTTTTATGGACCAAAAATTGATCTTCACGTTGAAGACACCCTCAAACGAACTTGGCAATGTGGAACCATTCAGCTCGACATGGCTCTTCCCCAAAGATTCGAATTGAAATACACAGATAGCGATGGCCATGAAAAACGCCCTGTCATGATTCACCGCGTCATCTATGGCTCTATTGAGAGATTTCTCGCAATTTTGATAGAACACTTTGCCGGCAGATTCCCCCTTTGGTTAAACCCAAGAGCTGTTCGCCTTCTTTGCGTTGCCGATAGACATGTAGAGTATGCAAGATTAATCGCTGAAGAGATCGAGGAGATGGGGCTTCCCGTCGAAGTCGATGAGACAAATGAATCGGTCTCAAAAAAAGTGAGACTTGCGCAAATCGATCAAGTAAACTATATGTTAACTATAGGCGATCTTGAGTGTGAAAATAAAACCGTCTCTCTTAGATCCCGAGAAAACGTAGTTTACGGAGAAATGCCTGTTAAACAATTTTTGGAAACCGCAGTAAAAGAATTTAAAGATCGCTCTTTACATTCTTATTTTAAAATATGAAAGACCTAAACTCCCTTTTGTCTGAGAAATTAAATCATAAAAATCAGACTAAATTACAGACCCTTGCAGATAAAAATTTAGCGCAACCTACGTTGCAAGGGTTTTTTAAAACAACCCCTTTATCCGAAAACGAAACTTTCACCCTCCATAAAATTCTTTTTGAAAACAAAACAAGTAAATCGGATTTAGAAGACGACTTACTCTCTTTAAAAACCATCACCCAAGAGATTAAAGCAATTCAAACACAAGCCATTATTTTGCATGGCGAAAGAATCAAAAAAGCGCAATTTCTCCTAAAACCCTACAAAGAAGGGGCATTTACAGAATGGCTTTTAACCGTTTATGGCAACAGACAAACTCCGTATAATTTCCTTCAATTTTACGAGTTCTACCTCTCTTTAGAGGAGGGTCTTAGGCCAAAACTTCTCGATATGCCCAAGCAAGCTGTCTATACACTTGCAAGCAGAACTGGCGATCCAAGTAAAAAAGAGTCTATTATTATTAACTACCGAGGTGAGCCAAAACACCTTCTTCTTGCAAAAATTAGAAATATTTTTCCACTCCCGCAAACAGACAAACGGAAACAAAAATTTTCAGAACATGTCCTCTTAACGCTGCAAAGGCTTATAGAGCAAGCAGAAGAGAAAGAATGGGCTCCGACAAAAAATGAAAAGAAAAAAATTGAATTATTACTTCGTTCATTTATTAAGAAACTTTAACAAAACTTTCTCGACAATTGTATTTCTTTTTTGTATATTGACCGTGTACGTTTATTATTAAGGAGAGACGTTTTGAGTAACCATCCACTTGTTATTAGTTATTATATGGAAGATTCACCCTATCAAAAAGAAATTGGTGATCTTGTCACATCCTGTAAAAAATTTGGTTTTGAATCTCAAATTGAAGCGATACCAAATAAAGGATCCTGGAGTGAAGTTTGTTGTTATAAGCCTGAATTTATTCTTATGTGCCTAGAAAAATACAATCGCCCCCTTATTTGGGTAGATAGCGATAGCCTCTTTTTCCAAAGCCCCACACTATTTGATGATTGTAAAGCTGATGTTGCCCTCAGAATCAACGACAATGTCGCGGTTGACTCTCCTGACAAAATTCTTTCATCAACCATCTACATCAATAATACAGCCTCTTCAAAAAAGCTGTTAAATTTTTGGAAAAAAGAGTGTGAAAAGATGCTTAAACAAGGCAATCCTGTTTTAGATCAAGTAGCCTTACGCAGAGTAATTCTACACTATCCAACGATGGTAGAAATTAAACGCCTGCCTACAACATATGTTACAGTCACTGACGATCCAAAAGATAAGTCTGCATTTCCAGATAACGCTGTTATTGTTCATTACGGTCTATCAAGATTGTATGCAAACGAATCAGCCCTTGCAGGCGTATAAATTTGAAGCCCCTTGTTGTTAGTTACTACACAATAGGGACGCCTTACGAAAAGGAGGCAAGTCACCTTGCCTCCTCTTGTTCTAAGTTTAACATCGATTACGAAATCATTCCGGTTCCAAATCTCGGTTCTTGGAGCGCCAATTGTTGCTACAAACCTAAATTCCTTCTTGAGCTGTTACAAAAATATAATCGCCCCCTTATCTGGACAGATGTTGACAGCGTTTTTGTTAATAAACCCACTTTTTTTGACACTTGCAAAGCAGACATTGCTGTAAAAATTCACCATTTGCTTCCCAATGATGCGAAATCAAAAATCCTCACAGGAACTCTCTTTATTAATAACACCTCAAAGGCAGCCGATCTTCTTTCATTTTGGGAAGCTGCCTGCTCAATAGAGCTAAAAACAGACCCCCAACTCTTTGATCAAGCGATTTTAGCCAAAGTCCTTTTTGAAAAAATTCCAGAAATTTCGATAGCCGAGCTCCCCTCAGGATACATTGCAATTAAAGACCATCCCGAAACCTTGAAACTCCCCCCAAATGAGATCTTTATCCTTCACTATCAAGCCTCTCGCCTCTATCAAAAAATAATAGATGGCGATCTTTCCCCATCTCTTACCGATTGGCTCTCTCCTGAAGAGCTTAAATCTCTTCGCTTTGACTAACTAAAAAAAGGGGGGAATTTAACCCCAGATAGGTCTCAATCTCCTCTCTTGTGTTTTTAGTAGCAGAAAGAAGGGGGAGTCTAAGAACATCCTCACAGAGCCCAGCCAAAGCCATGGCACATTTAATCCCTTGAGGGTTTACTTCTTGAGATACTGCCCAAATCAGGGGTTTAATTTTTTGGTATTGATCATAAGCTCTTGTAAAATCACCCTGAAGAGCTGTGAAAATGATACTACTCCAAAACTCGGGATAGAGATTATTAATAACAGAGATAGATCCTTTGGCTCCCATCTGAATTAAAGAGATTGCTTTATCATCATCACCCGCTAAAAGATTAATTTCAGGAACTCTCTCAAACAGCTCACGAAGGAGACTTTGATTATTGGAGCACTCTTTAAGCCCCACAAAATTTTCATATTTTGAAAGCTCTACCAGCGTCTCAATGTCAAGCTCAATTCCACATCTACCTGGATGGTGATACACAACAAAAGGAAATTGCAATGTATCTACCTCACGAAAATGTGCGAGCACACCTGCATCTGTGGGCTTATTATAATAAGGGACAATCACAAGAGCTCCATGAGCCCCCCTTTCTTTGGCAAGGCGGGTCAATTCAACCGTTTTTTTGGTTGAATTTGTCCCTGTACCAACAAGAACTGCTGCCCTATTATTCACCTCTTTGACAACAATATCTATAAGATCGGAGAGCTCTTCTTTCTCAAGGGTAGGACCCTCTCCCGTTGTTCCAGCCACGACGATTCCATTCGTGCCACCCTTGAGCTGCTCTCGTACTAATTTTTTGACACAATCAAAATCAATAGATTGATCTTTGTTTTTAAAGGGGGTGACTAAAGCTACTATAGGACCTGAAAACATCGATCTAAAGTATCAGTTATTCAAATATTTTGCACCAGCTATCTACTTCTTTTAAGTATTGTTTTATCACTTTTTGAAAAAAGACATAACGGTTGAGTGCTGGCACTTCATAAATAAAATAGATCCCCCTACCTGCATAATCTTTTATTGCAAGTGATCCACACGCTGTGAAGGGGTAGGATGAAAATTCCCGAATTTCAGGATGTTTTTTTGAGGATACCTTAGAAGCAACCTGCCACACATCCCTCTCTTCATCTGCAAAAATAAAAATTTCTTTATCAAAAAGGAAGAGTCTCCCCTCCTTTCGTGTCGATATTGAAGCTATAATTGATGCAAAGTCTCTGACCATACATCGATTATACCACACCCTTCAATCAAATGTAAAACAGCTTTACAGTTTAAAATAATACTATACCTCTTCCAAATGAATCTTACCCATCTTTCATTTAGAACTGCTATATATCAAATATTTCAAATTTTAGCAGTATAGTCACACCCCAAAATCTTTCATATTCTCAATTTCTAAAGGGGTTGGCTCCCCATTCAAATAGAGTAAGCATTCCGGCAAAACTGTTGTCTCAGTAATTAAATCTTTTGGGCATTCGAGAAACGCTATTTTTAAATCTTTAATTCCTGATGGAAGGGAATGTAATTCAAGCCCGTTTAAATCTAAAGTCCCTTTGGTTTCAAAATAGGCAGACAAAATTCTTTTTTTAGCCTCCTTCATTCCAGGACCTCCATCCCAACCCACAAAGCCTAACTCAAATTCAATATCAGAAATAGACTTGCCATGAGCTTTATTCAAAAGATTTTCAAATTCTGTACAAGTCATCATTAAATCACGATTTGAGCTAACTATTTTATGAAGAGCGCCCCTTAGCACCCCCTCATCCCCTGCACAAATAGCCTGAAGAGCAACTTTAGTTACTAATTCCTTCTGACCACCGGCTTCAATAAAAGGTGAACCCGTCCAATCGGTTAAAAATTTAGTAAGTGGTCCCACTGACATAGCCTCTCCTTTTTTTAAACAACTATCAAAAGGGTCTATTTTTAGCAAACCTTATTAAAAAAACCTAAACCTTAAATAATGAGGATTTTAACCTCAAAAGAAACATAAGGGCAATCGTTGATGAAACGGTAGCGCAAATAAATAAAATGCTGCTATGTGCTTGAAGAAAAAACCCTCCGAACACAGGAGCTAGCATCATAGAAAGAGATTGAACAGATTGTGTAATGCCAAGCGTCTTCCCTTGAGTATTTGGGTCGGAAATTTTTGAAATGGTGCCCATAAGAATTGGCCAAATTCCTCCAGCAAAGAAGACAGAGAGGGCTGTCACAATAAGAAAGGGATAGAGTTTAAGTTGATAAGGGATAAAAACAACAGTAGTGGAGAAAAAGATAAGGGAGGAGATAAGAGCCCACTTTGGTCTCCCTAAAAAATGGGCTACAATCGAAACAGTCAACGTTCCTACAAACCAAACAATGCCCATAAGAGCGCTTAAATCTCCGATAAGAGAACTGGTTGCCTGAAACTCTTCTACAAGGAGAGCTGGTAAAAATTGATAGAGCATATTCCAGCTAAATAGAAAGAAAAAGAAGACGGTGTAGAGTGTTCTAGTCGAATTTTCATGAAGAGCTTTTTGTAAGTTATGAATCGATTTGATAGGATCCCCACTGCTCTCTTTTTTTGAAGATCGGGTCTCCTTAAATGCGAATAGAATCAAAATAAGATTAAGGAAAGCAAACAGAGCCCCCATCCACATCGGAAAAGCAAGATTAAAAAAGGATGAGAGGGTAGGATCTGAAAGTTTCCCCCCTAAAAAGGGGCCTAAAATAAACATAATTCCGGCAACAGCAGAGCCGTAACTAAAATATCTAGCTCGGCTCTTCCCATCATAGCTAATATCTGTAAGCGTTGCCAAACAACAAGAAAAATTAGCAGCGCCCAACCCTGAAATAAATCTCCCTATAAAAAGGAGGCTCATATGTCTATATTCAATCCCAGCTCCCGCTAAAAGATACCCCACAACTTCCAAAACCAATGTTACAATAAAGGCTTTTTTTCTCCCTTTTCTGTCTGAATACTCTCCAATTAGAGGGGCAAAGAGAAATTGCGCTAAGGGAAATGCGGCTAAAAAAACCCCAAACAAAATGGAACGAATGTTTTCAGGAATATGAGCTTGTATGATTGTTTGAGATTCTCCAAAAAAGAGGGGGGCTAAAATTGGAAAAATAATTGTCGCACTCAAAGAGGAGAGGGCGAATGTCAATAAAATGATAAAAAATGGAAACTTTTTTACTTTTTTTGTACTCAATCTAAACTCCAATCAATGGGCTCTTTTAAAAATGCATTCGCTTTTGAAAAGTGTTTACACCCTTTAAACTTTTTCCAAGAGAGGGGGGAGGGGTGTCCTGCAGTTAAAATCAAATGGGGACCGTGTAAAACCGTTTTACATTTCTTGATTGCAGAATTCCCCCAAAGGATAAAAACAAGAGGATCTTGTTTTTCACAGAGCCTGGATAAAACCGCATCGGTAAACAATTCCCATCCCTTATTCTGATGAGAATTAGCCTCTCCCTCCCTAACAGTCAGTGTGGTATTCAAAAGTAAAACCCCTTTTTTAGCCCATTGCTCCAAACATCCGCTGCTCGGTTCTGGCGCGCCTAAATCTTCTTGTAGCTCTTTATAGATATTTTTTAAAGAGGGAGGAATTTTCACCCCTTTTTTTACACTAAAGCAAAGTCCATGTGCCTGACCTCGACCGTGATACGGGTCTTGCCCTAAAATAACAGCCTTCACATTTTTGTAGGAAGTTAACCGAAAAGCCTCAAAAATTTCCTCTCTAGGAGGGTACACAGGCCCCCTTTCTTTAGATAAAAAATCACAAAGATTTGATATATAAGGCTTTGAAAGTTCCTCACGTAAAACTTCTTTCCACCCCGCATCTAGATTATTAAACACAAAACCGCCTCTTGACTTATTTCCCAGAGGTATCATACCATTTTAGGAAGTATTTTCACTCCTACTTAATAGTAGACTACTTATTACAGGGTGTAGCGCAGTCCGGTTAGCGTGCAAGTCTGGGGGGCTTGAGGTCGGAGGTTCGAATCCTCTCATCCTGATTTTTTCCAAAATACCCCCCATATCATTGATTTACTTTAAACAAAACGGCAACCCGCGCTTAGGGCGAATAAGTAGCGGGCCGGGTTTAAACCAAAACTACTTTGATTCGAAAAATCAAGAACATTCAATTGGGAACGCTTATTCCATTTCAATAAACATCTTTGAGTTTGAAAAGATCTCTGGTTTCAAGCTTTGTTCACGATCTGTCAGCTTCGATGTTCAAATCTTCTGATTGTCAATAAACACCCCTCTTTTAAACACTCTATAGACAATTTGTAAACAAGTTTCCCCTCTCGTAAAACAGGGGGTTTTCAACAACTCCACAATCTATGAAGAAGAAGAAAATACTAGAAACTATTATACTCTATATTTTTAACCTGTGGATGTTGTTCATATGTTTTTTGCTCGTACTTTTTTTAAGCTTTTAAATGAGGAGTTTTTCCCTTTTTTTTCTTTGGATTTAGAGCCTTGGCTTTTGTTAGATCAACTTGATTTGTTTTTGCAAAAGAGAGACCTTGTTTCTATTGGTAAGGGAACTGTTATTGCCGAGAGTGCTGTTATAGAAGGGCCTTGCTACATTGGTGATGGTTGTGAAGTGAGAGCGCACGCCTATATTCGAAAAGGGAGTGTCATTGGCAATGATTGTGTTATTGGTCATGGAACAGAAATTAACAGGAGTCTTGTTTTAGATGGGGCAAAACTAGCCCATTTTAACTACGTAGGAGACTCTATCGTTGGTCAAGGTGTCAACTTAGGCGCTGGAAGCAAATGCGCGAATCTAAGGCTAGATGAGAAGGAAATTACAATTTTTCATCAAGGAGTCAAAACTCCAACTGGGAGAAAAAAATTAGGGGCAATTATTGGGTATGGAGCTTCTGTGGGGTGCAATGCTGTTTTAAATCCAGGGACTCTCTTATTTCCAGGTTCTTTTGTAGCTCCTTGCACTTCTGTAAAAGGGGTAATTTTATGAAAATGGAAATAGAAGAAGCTCTAAAAAAGGTTTTTCCCGAAACAAATAAATTAAGCAGTGCAATCTCTTATGCTCTTTTAAGTGGAGGAAAAAGAATTCGACCATTAATGGTTCATTGCATTGCGGAAGCTATAGGAAAAAATTTTCCTGTTATGGAGGCAGCACTTGCTGTCGAATTTTTTCATACGGCCTCTCTAATTGCAGACGATCTACCGTGTATGGATAACGATTGCTTAAGGAGGGGTAAAAAAACCGTTCATCACGAGTTTGGAGAGACAGTTGCTTTGCTTGCAAGTTACGCCCTAATTTCCGAAGCGTTTAAAAAAATTGAGGAAAATGGGAAAAAAATGGCAGAGATGGGGTGTAAGAATCAAGCTCACGAAGCTGTCTCAATTGCTTTAGAACATGCAAGTCGCTTTTCAGGAATCCGGGGCGCTGTTTTAGGTCAGTATTACGATCTGTTTGGAGCAAAAGAGGAGGAGCTTTCAGAGGAGCTAATAGAAAAAATCATCTACTTAAAGACAGGAACCTTGTTTGAGGGAGCTTTTGTATTAGGTTGGGTTTTCGGGGGAGGTGATTTTCAGTACTTAGACAAGATCAAACAATTTGCACGGCATTTTGGGTTTGCTTTCCAAATAAAGGATGACTTAGGGGATATTTCCCAAGATATAGACAAGGAGAGTTTGAATTATGTTCTGTATATAGGGAGAGATCTTGCAAGAGAAAAGTTTTGCCAAGAAATTCGGCATTGCTATTCTATCCTGGAAGATCTCCCTATAGAAAAAATTAAGCTTCAACTGCTTCTAAAGGAGCTTTCTCTAGAGAATTGAGTTCGCGCTTTTCTTTGCACATCTTTAAGATGACACCCTCAAGCTCTTCTAAAAGAACTGGGTTTTGCTTTAATTCAGTTCTAGCGCTCTCTCTTCCTTGGAATTTATGACCTTTATAGTTAAGCCATGGACCTTTTTTCTCAATTACTTGCATGTCTACACCTAAATCTATAATGTCTCCTGTCTTAGAAATACCTTCATTAAAGACTATATCGAATTCGGCCTGCTTAAAGGGGGGGGCCATTTTATTTTTTACTACTTTAACCCGAACACGATTTCCAAATTCAGAGCCATCTGCCGCTTTTAATCCCCCAATTCTTCGGATATCAAGTCTAATAGAGGCGTAGAACTTTAGCGCTTTTCCTCCAGTGGTTGTTTCGGGATTTCCAAACATAATTCCAATTTTTTCACGAATTTGGTTAATGAAGATCGCGCAGGTGTTGCTTTTAGATAGAGTAGAGGTTAACTTTCTAAGAGCTTGAGACATGAGTCTTGCTTGAAGGCCGACATGAGAGTCTCCAATTTCCCCTTCGAGTTCGCTTTTTGGAACAAGGGCAGCCACTGAGTCAACCACAATTACATCGATAGCATTGGATCTTGCTAACATCTCCGCAATATTTAAAGCCTCTTCTCCTGAGTCAGGCTGTGAGATAAGTAGATCGTTTAGATTTACCCCGATTTTTGCTGCATATCCAGGATCAACTGCATGCTCTGCATCAATATAGGCTGCAACCCCACCGCTTCGTTGACAATTGGCAACAATGTGCATTGCAAGGGTCGATTTACCCGAAGATTCAGGTCCGTAAATCTCTACAACTCTTCCTCTTGGAACCCCTCCTATTCCGAGAGCTACATCCAAAGAAACAGAACCAGTCGGAATTACTTGAATGGAATTTGATAAAGAATGCTTTCCTAAAGACATGATTGAGCCTTCACCAAATTGCTTTTCAATCTGAGCAAGAGCAAGTTCAAGTGCTTTCTTTTTTCCCATTTCTTCAGCTGACGCCATAAAAAACCCTCCAATATATGTTTTGTAGAAAATAGTAACATAGAATATGTAGTCAAACAATATGAAAAACTATTATTTAATAGGCGATATTGGTGGTACAAAAACTGAGCTTGCTCTAGTTTCGGACGGGCTTGTTTTCGGAAAAACAGAGAGATTTAAGAGCCAAGATTATGATTCTCTTGAGGTAATAATTAAAGAGTTTCTGGGGAATGAAAAAATAGAGCGTGCCTGTTTTGGGGTAGCAGGTCCTGTAAATAAAGGGATTTGTCACACAACCAATTTACCTTGGATTGTGGATGCCAATAAAATAGGCAGAGATCTAGAAATTAAAGAGGTTTTTGTTTTAAACGATTTGCTTGCTGGAACATATGCAATCCCAACACTTTCTGATTATGACCTTTACACAATTAATAAGGGAGAGGTTGATGAAAAGGGGAATAAGGTTGTTATTTCACCTGGAACAGGGCTTGGCCAGGCCCTTTTGATTTATGATCGATCTAAATTTATTTCGGTAGCATCTGAGGGAGGGCATGCAGATTTTGCGCCCCGTAATAAAAGAGAGGTCGATCTGTTTTTCTATCTTAAAAAGCAGTTTTCTCATGTCTCCTACGAACGAGTTTTGTCGGGACCAGGCCTTTCTAACATCTATTCCTTTCTAACTAATGGAGATAAAAAAAATCCTGAAGAGGTTGCTGCTAAATTAAATAGAGAAAGTAGAGAGGCAGTAACATGGTTTTGTGAGATGCTTGGCGCCGAATCTGGAAATCTTGCATTAAAGGGATATGGTACTGGGGGCGTTTTTTTAGGTGGAGGAATCCCTCCAAAAATTTTAGATTCTTTAAAAGAGGAAGATTTCTTGCGAGGATTTTTGGATAAAGGGAGATTTTCTGAATTTTTGAAAAAAATTCCGGTAAAAGTGATTTTAGATTCCAAAAAAACACTCCGCGGAGTTGCAATTTTTTGTGAAAACCAAAAAAAATAAAAAAACTTCTGAAGTTTTTTCAAAAAGGGAAAAAAAGTGGATTTCTCGAGGGGAAATGCTTCATAATTTTAAGAAAATTTCAGGCTAATTTCCCATAAAAATTAGAGGTTTAAGAAAAAACTCTTTTAAAAATATTGAAATATATTTTATAGGAAAGTAAGATAGACATAAAACAACCTATGAGAGGTACCATGAGTAAATACATTAACAGTTTGATGCAGATCTCTGCAGCATCTGTTGCTATGATGTCATCAGTTTTCGCTGCTGATCAAACAACAATGAATTCAACACCGCCACAAATGTGCATGGTGAACAATATGTGTTCCAGCTACCCAATGATGGTAAATGGCTACAATGTTCATATGGATATCGGTTATTTACTTGAGCAATTCGTTCTAACAGGAACTGATTTTGCAATTAAATCATCAAATACTTTAGACACTCCACCAGTAGCTGTGGATATATTAAGACCAAAGTTTGATGTTGCAAGCGGTCTTACTGCAGAACTCGGTTACTATTTTGAGCATGACAGCTGGTTCTTAAACGCTAAGTTTGATTGGGTTGGTCGAAAAGGTCATCGCAACACAACTGCAACTGGAACAGAGCAAATTTACACATTTAGCCCTGTTGTAACAGATTTGGGATATAGTGATTTTACAAGTGTTGAAAATGACCAACACGTTCATTACTACGCTCTTCAATTAGATCTTAATAGAGGTTCTTGGTTTACAAAGAATTTCGCTGTTGAGCCACATGCTGGTTTAAAAGCTGCTTGGATCTATTACAATGAAGCAAACACATACACAGGCGGTGATGCAGGTGTGAATATTGTAAATGAATCAAGAACAACTAGTTTCTGGGGTCTAGGACCTGATTTTGGAGTGAACTCAGAGTGGAATTTCTGCCAAGATTTCTCACTTTTCTGTGACACAACAGTTGCTCTTCTTTGTGGAAGTTCTGACTACCATAATTCAGCTAATGTAAACGGTTCTGCAACAAATTACTCATCTGTTTCAGATAAGCCAATCGTAATGTCTCCTACAGCTAGAGCGATCTTAGGCTTCCAGTACAAAACTGCGCTTTTTGATAACTCACAAGCTCTTCGTATTAGACTTGCAGTTGATTCAGCTTACTACTGGAATCAGTACTTAAGCTTTGTTGATGCTAATGTTGGCAATGATTTTGCTATGATTGGTATGATTGTAGAACTTGGATGGGATTTCTAATCTAAGTCCTAAGTCACAATGTTTGTTACTAAAGGCGAGACCCCGGTCTCGCCTTTTTCTTTTCCCCTATGAGATCCCTATTTTAGAAAAATCATAAATATTCGGATATATACTCATTCCAGTTGAATGTTACTCAGAGTTCTTTACATGCGCTTCCTATTTAAATTAGACGCTAGTTGATGCCGAGGGCCCACTCTATTTGAAAACTAGGTAAGCCTGAGGCAAATATTTAAAGATGAAGATGCAGGTAATGAAAGATGGGTAACATTCATTTGGAAGCGGTATATAGTCCTTTAAATTTGCTTCGATAGGGTTATACCGAAAATGATTGAAGAATCGGCTTAATAAAAAATCCCCTTGATGGTGCATAATGTCATGCATGAATTTTTCTACCACTTTCGAATACGATTCGCTAGAGTACGCGGAGCCGATAGAGAAAGAAAATAAGATTACAGGAAATATCATTTGAGCAGCCATAGATGTACATCGAATTCTTGGCCCGGGAATTTTGGAATCTGCATATGAAGCTTATTTAATTACTGTCCTATTTAAAGCTATCTGATTGCAAATATGGTCTATTGATCAATTTCAATATGAAATTATTTTGCGATGGAATACGTCGATTTAAGGTTTAATTTCTTCCTCTGTGGGCTCCGCGTACTCAAGCAAACATTAGTTTGCGGGTTATAAAAAATATTTAAAAACCGATTTCTCATATTTTTTTGGTATATAGCAGTTCCACCACTACACTTTATTATATGAGGCGCATAAGAAAACCCTCTAGGAGGCGAAGGCAAAAGAAGCCGAGAAGGGGGCTTAAGTCAAGCATGCCACCTATCGGGGGGATAAGTTTTCGAAAAATATTTAAGTAGGGGTCTGTGTAGAAGAGGACGAAGTGGGTGGCTCTATATTTGTAGAGGTCTGGGAACCAGGAGAGGGCAATTCGGATGAAAAGCATTACGGTATAGAGGAGAAAGATAAGGTGGATAGTCTCTTTTATGTAGTCCATGCTTTAATTTTAATGATAGCAAAGATTTTCGTCATCGATTAAAATCGAATCTTTTAATACAGGGCGTTGAAGTTTCTTATGTATGTTCTTGGAATTCACCCGGATGGGGACTATTTTAAGGTTGCCTTTGTAAGTAATGCTCGAAACAAGAGCCAAATAGTTTTTTTACAAGAATTTAAAAAAGATATTTTAGATCTTAATCATTTAAAACGTAGGGTTTTAAAAGAATCTCGGTATAAGTCTGAAGCTGTGGTAGTAGTTTCTGCTCTTACCCCTGAGGAGGTGTTTGTAAAAACACTCTCGTTTCCATTCACCAGAAAAAGCCTAGTAATGAAGGCGTTGCCCTTTCAAATGGAGAAGCTTTTACCTTTTTCTGAAGAGCATGTAACAACTGTTGCAGAGATTATTCCTAAAAAAAGGGAATCCGATGTTGTGTTGTACACATTTTTTAATGAGACACTTCAAACGCATCTACAAGATATTAAAACGATAGGATTTGAGTCTGATCGAGTTTCGACAGTTTCTGGAGGCTTGGCAAGGTTTAAATCGTTTTTCGCTCGGGATCAAAAAATTGCCACCCTTTTGTACTTAGGGTGGGAGAAATCGTATTTGGTTTATGTAGATGAAACTAGAGTTAAGTATAGTTTAGTGGTGGATGTCGGCTTTAAAATGATGATTGATGCAGCACGTGAAGATCATCCAGAGATAGAAGATATAGAGTTTAGCTTCATTAAGAGTGAAATTAATCGATATTTCAAAAAAGAGATCGGCGCTACTGCTTTTCGAGGAGTTTTGGAAAAGTTTCGTAAAGGATTGTTCAGGTCTTTTGAATATATTAAGAAGAAAGAGGGTTTAGAAAGACTAGATGTCATTCATTTGGGGTACAATGGAATCTCAGAAGAAATTTTAATACATATGACAGAAATTTCTACATCCTCTATCGAGATTTTGCCCCATTTGGAATTTGACAGGCAGCAATTGAGATCTTATGCAATTGAGATCGGACTTGCTCTGGATTATAGTCAAAAAAATGAAGAGAGTCTTCAGTTTAGGACAGGCGAGTTTGCATCTAGCAAGCATATGAGTAGAATAAAGAGAAAGGTAAAAATTCTTCTTGGGCTAAGTGTTATTTGTAGTGCTGTAGCTCTTGCTGCTGTAACGACCGTTTTTGTTAAAAATGAGTCATTAATTCGAGATCGTTTTAATTATATTGTTAATTTAGGGGGGGAGAATCCCTCTCAATATAAAAATATCCAAAAGGGAATCTTCTTTGCAGGCGAATTTGAAAACGAAGTAAATCGCTTTTTAGAAACAATTAAATGGCATAAACAGGAGGGGGCGTTTTTAAATGAGCCTTTTTTAGTAAGTGCCTGTTTGCAAGAAATAAAAAAAGAAATTCATCCCAAAGAAGTTATTTATGAGCTTATTAGTTACCCAACTATTGAAAATCCTAAAGAGAGATATGAAGCAAAATTAGAGGTATTATTTGAAGCGCCTTCTCTGGAGGAGGCAAAAAAATTATCTGAGAAAGTTTTTCCCAAAAATAGGGTATCCCTGGAATCTACGAAGGAAAAAAATGTTTACCAAATGGTATTTGTTTTTAAACAAGAACGCTAGCCCTTTGATTGATAAAGTTAGAGCCCTTCTTTTGAAGAGGGGAGATTTCTTTGGAGAAAAAATCCTTCTAAGGGTGATTTTACTCTCCCTTGTCTCCCCGATTTTAGTTGTTTTGATCTCAACGGCGTTTTTTTATCAGCAAAATTGTTTGAATGAAAAAATGATTGATTTAGAAAAAAAAGTGAAATCCTTAGTCAATATAAGGAAGTTAGAGGGAAAGTTTATCAAAAAATTTATTTCGAGTGATGTAAACTTTCTTGAGCACTATGTGAGTACTTTGCCCTTATTAAAAGAGGATGTGGAATTAATTGAAAAAATAGGAAAACAAGTCAATTATCAGCCTTTGCAAGAGAGGTTAAATTTTTTAGAGAGTGGAAAAAATCAGATTGAATTCAAGTCACAATCTTTTAAGAAATCAAATCTGTACAATGAGACTGAGTGGAAAATGGACCATCCTGTGGAGGTGAGTGTTAAAGATATTCTTCAGGTTGTCTCCTTGGTGGAGGGGGTAAAAATGTATCAATTTATCCCTAATTTACTAAGACCGCAGTTAATAATAAAAAAACTTTCGTTGAAAGCGAAAAGTAGTGGAAATGGAGAAAGTTTTTTTCTCGATTTAGAGATTCTTCAGAGGAATGCAAATGAAAAAAATTAGTCTCTTGTTAATTATTTCTTCCCTTTTTTGGGGATGTTCAAGAAATTCGGTACAAAATGCCCCTGTTTTGACTCATGTTCAAATAATAGATCGTAATGGGGTGAATGAGACGATCAGTCAAAAGGAACGATTAGAGGTCTATCAAAAGGTCAATTTTTTAAACCCACAGCCCTATCAAAAAGTTGTTCGCGTGTTTAAGAGGGACAATGAGGGGAAAGTTCTCTCTCACTTAACTACCTATCATAATAATGGAGAAATATTTCAGTATTTAGAGGTTTTAGGAGGGAGGGCTAAAGGTGAGTATAAAGAGTGGTATGAGAATGGAAATCTACGAATTTTGGCACATGTAATGGAGGGAATTGGAGATTTAAGTCCAGATGCACAAACTTCTTGGATTTTTGATGGAGAGAGTAAAGTATGGGATGTCGGGGGGAAATTAATTGCTGAGTTGTTTTATCAAAAAGGAAAGCTTGAGGGTGAGGCGCTCTATTACCATTTAAATGGGAATCTTTCTCAAACAATCCCTTATAAAAATGATGTAATTGAAGGAGAGAAGAAGGTTTATGATCTTGAAGGGGTTTGTATCGGAGCTACCCAATATGTGGGGGGGATAAGAGAGGGGAAATCGGTATTTTTTGGAGATAAAAAAATTTCCCCAAGAGAGGAGTGGTATGAAAAAGGTCTTTTAATCTCTGGAAAGTATTGGAATTTTGAAGGCGTTCTTACCCATGAAATTAAAGAGGGAAGCGGTGTTAGACCTGATTATAGAGAGGGTTATTTAGCTACAGAGCATGAGTATTTAGGAGGAAGGCCTGAGGGAAGTGTAAAAACTTATAGAAAGAGTGGGGATCTTGAATCAATCTATCACATAGCTAATGGGGCAAAGCAGGGGGAGGAGGTTCTTTACTCAAAAGAGGTCCCCGTAATGCAAATTAGCTGGATGGATGATGAAATTTATGGAACTGTTCGTACTTGGTATCCCAATGGGAATCTTGAAAGTGAAAAAGAGATGATTCAAAATAAAAAGCAGGGTAAATATATTGCCTGGTATGAAGATGGCCACTTGATGATGATTGAAGAGTATGAAAATGATAATTTAGTTAATGGAAAGTACTTTAAAAAAGGGGAAGAATTTCCTCAGTCACGTGTAGTTCAAGGGGCAGGAATCGCTACAATTTTTGATGCAAAAGGGAATTTTTTAAGAAAGACAGAATACCAAAAAGGGCTTCCTAGTGATTGAAAAGGAGATTCTTAGGAAAGAGTATCAGGCGGTTTTAAAAAAAATTACTCCAGAAAGAAGGTATTATGCAAAAGAGGCCGTTTTTCAAACTTTGAAAAAAGAGTTAGACCCTTTCGAGAGAATCCTCTCATTTGTGAGCTTTAAAGAGGAAATAGACCTTTCTTTACTAAATGAATTTTTAATAGGAGAGAAAAAACTCCATTTGTTAAAAGAGCCTCATTCGGAGGTTCTCTACGATTGCATTATAGTTCCAGGACTTGCTTTTGATCAAAGGGGGATTCGCTTGGGAAGGGGGCAGGGTTATTATGATAAATTACTTGCGAAATACAAAAATGCACATACAATAGGGGTTTGTTTCAAAGAGCAGGTCTGCCCAAAAGATCTGCCTTTGGAAGATCACGATATTGCGGTGAAAAAATTATGCCCATTTTAAACAAAAAATTTGCAGCACTGGGGTTGTTAGCAATTCTTTTTGGAGAACTTAATGCTACGACAGCAAAGCATGTAATTAGTGTCTCCTATTTTGATGCCAATCAAGTCTCTTTAGAAATTCCCAAAATGCCTAATTTTATTAAAGGGGATTTCTCGGAAAACATTGAGAAGGGGTACATGATCTTCTATGAGAGGAAAATGTTAGACCTTTTATCCGTGGTCTCGTTCTACGGAGGGGGTAATATGGGAAGGTATCATAAAGAGGGTGACACACTCTATTCAGCTTCCCTCTCTCTTGCTTCTAGATTTTGGGTAATGCATCTAGTGTTACTTCATCCCTACATAGAAGTAAGCCTTTTTGGTCCGACAATTCTTTCAAAATCGGAATTTAATTTTAGCGACCTTCGATCAAATTTTATTTTTCAAAATTATCTCTCTGTAGGAGCTGAAATCGGTTCTGGTTCTGGTTTGTCGGTAGAATTGAAAGCAGTAAAATATTTTCAAGCAAACCTATCAGGGCCAGTGCCTGGAGGGGTGAGAGTTCCCCTTCTAGTCTCTCTTGGATATTTATTTTAATGAGTCAGAAAAGTCAGAGTCTTCATCGCCAAAGCCGCCATCATTTGTCCAGGTACTTCCGCCATCATTGCTCCAATTATTGAACCCATCGCTTTTTTTGCTTTTTGAGGGGGTCTTTTTCCTTTCACTAATCCCTTTTTGAGCCGATTTCTTAATAACGCAAGTTTTTGTCCCGCCATTAACCCCGAGTGCATTTACTGTTGAACCTGTGGGGACTCCTACCCAAGATCCAAACTCACTTTGGTAGGCCGGTTTCTTTTCTTTGCTCCCCTTTTTTGGTGGAGGGGCATAGTCGTAGGGTCTTGCGTCTGCGCAGACAAAGCTGATAGTAAAGGGGGTGCTTGTAGAGTCGTTTTGCTTAATAAAGGGGGACTGATTATCATTCCACATATAGATTTGACCGGGTGACAATCTGACAGAGGCTACTTTTATCCCCATAGCGTTGAAAATTTCCCCTGTTAGTTTAAATGCGCTATCATTAACAAGGGTGACGCTAGCGGAAAAAAGATTAGCTCCAGCCAATAGAAAAAATAAAAATCTATTTTTCAACATAAGCCCATTTAAAGTCGATATGGCCTGCATCTGTAAGGACCACATCTTTTAATTTTTCATTGTTTACGTGGAGCATAGTGTAGTGAAAAATCGGTAGAATAGGCATTTCAGACATGAGTATCGTTTCAGATCTTTTTAATTCTGCCATTCGCTCCTCCCTATTTTTTGCAAGGTAGGTCGCTTCCAGAGCTTTTTGGTAGTGCAAACTCTCCCAATTGGTGTTGTTTGTTCCGATGGACTTAGTTTTAAAAATTTCTAAAAAGTTAATGGGATCGCGAAAATCGGCAATCCAAGAGCCAACAGCAAGTTGATAATTCCCTTTTGAAACTTTTTCTAAACAGACGCTTCCCTCAACAGCTTCTAATTTTACTGTAATACCGAGAGATTTTTTCCATTGGTCTTGAATTGCTTGAGCAATTCTATGATTTTTAGCGTCTGCTGAATAGGTAAGAACTAAATCGGGGAAATCTTCTAAAACAAGATCGTCTTCTTCAATAGCAAGACGAAGTAGGTCTCTTGCCTCTTCTATTTGGCCATCCTGGAAATAGGGGGTTTGTTGTAATCCCATGGAAGTGGGGACAATTCCTGTAGCAGGTTCGTAGGTGTGAGTGATGTGTGACACAATTTCATTACGATTGATTGCTAATGCTAAAGCCTTGCGTAGATTTTGGTTTTTTAGAGGACCAGATTCGGTGTTAGTTCGAATCCAATAAGTTCCAAGAAGGGGATCTGATTTAATTAAATTTTGGTTTTTTAAAGAGGGAATTGCATCTGTGGGGATTGAGGAATACGGGGAACCACTCCAATCAAGCTCATTATTTTGGAATAGCTTTAATCCCGTTTCTGCAGAAACCATCACCATTTCAATACGATTTAAACGGACAGAACCTGAATCCCAGTAGGAGTTGTTTTTTACACAGGTAATTACATCATTGTGTCTCCAATCCTTTATTTTGAATGGACCATTGCAAACAAAAGTATCAGCATCTCTTGCCCAATCACAATTTTCTTTTTCTACAGCCTGGTTGACCGGAAAAAAAATGGGTAGAGTTAACAGTTCCAAAAAAAATGGGGTGGGATTTTCTAAGGTTACTTGAAGGGTGTAGTCATCTTTAGCAACAGCCCCAAGCATGCTCGTTGGCAACAACCCTTGCTTTATTGATTTTCCATTTTTAATAGCGTAGAGGAGAAATGCATAGTCTGAATTGAAGTCAGGGGAGAGGGCCTTCTTCCACGAATAGACAAAATCTGAGGCTTTTACAGAGTCGCCATTCGACCATTTTGTATCTTTAAGATTAAATAGATAAGTTTTCATATCTTCGGAAACGCTGTACTTTTCGGCGATTGCAAGGGTTGTTGTTCCAGTTTTTCCTACGCGCATTAATCCATCCATAACGCTTTGGACTACATTGATATCATTGAGAGAGCGAACCTTTCTTGGGTCAAGGGTTTTAGGTTCACTTTCAATGTTGATGGAAATTTTTTGTTTTGAGGCCTCTTTTTTTCCAGGACTTGGAGCTTTGCAAGAGCATCCTACACACAAAATTGAAATCAAAAAAGCGTTGCGTAATCTCACAGATACCTCCTATAATCGACTTAAGAGACTGAATGTACAGATAAGAGAGAAAAAATTCAACAAATGTTTGCTATTGTTTCTAGAAGCGCTCCGCTATTGAATCGGAAAGAAATTCAGCAGGCATTTCTTAATTTTGACTCTGTTGGATTAGTGAGAGAGATTGAGACAATTCTTTTTCCTGGGAGTCTTCTGGTTGTTCATGAAAAACAGGGGAGTGTGCTAGAAGTTTCCACCGATGAGTACCCCTCTGTAAAACCACTTTACATCGACGAACGTTTTGTAAGTAAGTGTGATGGAGGAATTCCTCCAAGAAAAAAAATTCTCCCCAATGTTGAGGAAATGATCCAAACTCTTATCTCCTTGCCTAAACTCCCTTATATTTGGGGGGGTAATCTACCTAGCGGAATTCCTGAATTACTCCAATACTACCCTCCTCCTAAAACTCTTTCCCCCTTTGAGTATAATTATTGGCAATTAAAGGGGGTCGATTGCTCTGGCCTTCTTTACTTCATCACTAAGGGATTCACCCCACGAAATACCTCAGAAATTCTTAAGGCTTACCCAGAGGTTTCAACCCTTAAACCCCTCGATCTCATTATTTGGGAGGGGCACATGCTGATTTGTCTCCCCAATAATCGGGTGATTGAAAGTAGGCAATATGATGGAATTGTTCTCTCTAATCTCGCTTCAAGACTCAAGGAGGTTGAAAAATATCAACCTAAATTTCTTCGCTTCCTGTAGAATAGATTTTTTTAAAATTTACTTTGGGGAAAAGATGAGTCTTTGTTGTGTTGGCAATATCGGATTTCGTGAGTCGTTTGTTAGGTCAATCAGATCAGCATTTTGTTGTGAATCGTCTGACTCTTGCTGTGAGCTCACTTCTAGAGTTACTCTAGCTGTACTGACATCTCTTGGTGTGGGCTTTATTTGGCACATAGGTGTCGGTTTTAGCAATACATGTTTAAGTGTAAATAGAAGTATTGTTTTGATCCCCCAAGAGTATGAATTTGACGGAAGTTATGATGTTAGAAGACATGGAGGGGGGCTCTTTCTTTATCGAGATAATGTTAAATCTGAGCGAACAGATGGATTTGCAATATCCTTAACAACACATCGAGGGGGCTTTTTCTCTATCGGAAATTCTTCCCCTGATGGCTATCGAGGCGATTTAATTTGTACAGACCTTTATGAAAAAATTCTCTTTCGAGACGCTCTCCAAGCGGAAGCATTTTTAAAGCATGAACCGCTTGTCTGGGAGTGCCCTTTATCAAAAATCGGACGAGCCCCTTGCTTTGAATTAGCTAAAAAAGGAGACTTTTTTATTCAATGGCCAGGTTCTGAGGGTTATCCAGCGGGCCGCATTCTTAGAAAGCAACATGAGAGTCCCTTTCCTGAAATTGTTACTATTGAAGATCTTCAAAGAGAGTATTCAGAAAGTTCATCTCCCGTTTTAAAAGTCTTTATAGACCTTTGGTTCAAAAAATCTAGTTCGTAGCGGTCAAAGTTTTTTGAAGTTCTATTTCAAGGAAGGGGGATAGCTTATCAAACGCTTTGCGTCTATGAGAGATCCGATTTTTAATATCCTCCTCTAATTCTGCAAAGGTTTTATTGTAATCGTGTTTGATAAAGAGGGGATCATAGCCAAATCCCCCTCTTCCCTTGGGTTCTGTAATCAGATGTCCTTCAGAGATGCCCCGTACTGTTTTTATGATCCCAGAAGGAGATGCAAGGGAGAGTGCACATTCAAAAAATGCGAAACGATTTTCCTCACTAAGTCCCTTTAATTTTGTGATTAATTTGTCTCTATTTTCTTTGTCTGTAGCCTCCGGACCCGCGTATCTTCTGCTTAAAATTCCAGGTTCCCCATTTAGGTGGGGGACAACTAAACCGCTGTCATCTGCAAGTACGTATTTACCAATAGCATGTGCTGCATGAGTCGCTTTCTTTTCCGCTATTTCAAAAAAATTATTACCATCTTCTTCAGGGGCAACATACTCGGGAAAATCTTTGAGAGAAAGGATTTCAATTTGGTTAAATTGAGATCGGATCATTGCCTTTATCTCTAAAATCTTGTGGAAATTTGTGGTAGCTATGACTAATTCCATAATTTTTAAAGGGTAACAGATAAAATATATCTTAACAATTAAATTGAGAAATTGATATATTGAATCTCTGAATATTATACACTTAAGTGTTAATGGAGATAAATTATGTTTTCACTACTTGGTAGGTTGCCTAGCTGCTCTTGTTTTAACAAATTAGGAGATATGCAATTTTCCCCTAAATTCACCTTTCTTAAATGGTGTTTTCGGGAGGTTTTAGAGTTAGCTTTAAGGGTCAAAGCTTCAGTTTGTAACTTTTTTGTAAAAGAGGGGCAGCCGGCAGAGGGTTCTTCTATAGATCCCTACTAATTTTCCTACAAACTCTCTTTCAAAGCTCTATTTTCTTGAAAAAATGGAGCTTTGAAAAAATTCTATTATAGAAAGCTTTTAATAGAGGTGATTTTCCAGTCTTGGTCTTGAATTTTGCAACGGTTCCCTATCGGAAGTCCGATAAGATCCTTGGCAATTTTTGATTGGAAGGAGAGAATATTTTTCTCTGGGTCAGTATCCCAAGGCCCAAGAAGGGTATAGGTCTGTCTCTCACCTTTTGCGCTTTCAAGTTCTACTACAGTTCCTACGTTGACCGCATCTGTTTTAATATCATCTTTTGTAAGAATTCTCATGTGTTTAAATTGGTCTGAGAGGAATCGGAGTTCGCTTTGGAGTCTTGATCTACGTTCTTGAGCAAATTTAAATTCACTGTTTTCTCTAAGATCTCCGTGAGCTCTTGCAATTTCAATTTCTTTAGCATTTTCAACGGTATCGACAGTTGCAATTTGTTCAATACGCTCCTTAATTTTTACGTAACCCTCTTTAGTGGTCCAGATAATCTCATCTTCTTCTTCAACAGATCCCTCTTTTCTTAGGTTTCTAAGAGAGGGGTGGACAACTTCTGCCAGGGAATGGAGAATTTTAATATCGTGATCTGAAAGTGTCATACATTTTGTGCAAAGCAGGAGTACTTCTTTGATCGTTTCAATGTCGGAGTGTTCAAAAATTTTCCGCACATTTGCATATCTTCCCGATGTAAGAAAGGTGTGCATTTTTTTAATTAGATCTTTGTGAGAAGGGGAGCTCTCTATTTTATGAAGGAGGACAAAAAACGATTCTAAAAATGCGTTATGCCCTTGTTGGTTTGCGTAGGGATAGTCCATGTCGGGAGCTATGAGCTTTTGAAAATACCATAAGAAGGCGTTTGGAGATAGCATAGGGTTGTCAAGAAGTTGGGTGATTCTTGCTTTAACAAGATTTTCATGCTTATTTTTTAAAAGTTCTTCTAAAATATAGTCTCTTAGAGGGTTTTGCTCAACAGAAAGGAGGACTGAGGCAAACAATGTTTGCCAGTCATCTTTTACTTTTTTCATTTCAATTAAAAAGCGTTTTTTATGGGCAAGGACAGTAATTTCGTTCACAATTTTTTCAGGTTGGGCATATTTTGAGAGGAGGGTTGTAAGCTCATTTGCTTTTTCATGTCCTAAGTCTTGCAAAATAAATAGAATCTGAAGCTCTTCTGTGTCGGTCACCTCTTTTTGTGATAAGACATCTGTTAAAGAGGTTTTAAGGACATTTTTGAATACTTCGTTTTTAGTTGATTGGGGAAAATCTCTTAAGAAGGAATAAATAAGCTCAATAAGCTGAGACGTAGTTGGCTTTGCTGCTAATTCTTTAAGAAGGCGATCTTCATGAGTAACTTCAGTTTTTCTCAAAGAAAAGTTCTCTTTTAAATTTTCTGGAGATTCTATAAAAGTATCTTTTTTTAGTTTTGTACGAGTGAGTTGCCACCATTTTGCCCAATCAGCCTCTGGTATAACTACCCCCTCAAGCTCGTCTTTGATTTCTTGAGCGGTTTTTGGTCCTAAATCTTTTAAAAGCATTCGGATTACTTCAACAGGATTTGCCCTTGCAAAGGCTTCAAAGTTGTCAGAATCGCCAAAACGTCTTGCAAGAAAGTGTTCTTTAGAGACAGGGATTAATGTTTTAAATGCGTTTGCAAAACTCACCTCTTTATTTCCAGAGACGTTATCAAACTCTAAAGTGATTTGCTCTCGGAGCATAGAGACATCTATCACCTCTCCGATTCCCCAACCCCCTGCATGCAGGAAAAAATTTCCCACTTTCATATGAGCTAAGAGTTCAAAATTGGCAATTGCGCAAGGGAAAGTCTTTTTTTCTCTGAGCCCTACTAGTTTGATTTTTTGTAGGAAGGAGGGATCTCCTTTGTATCTTTCTTCTAAATAGTCATAAGCAAAGTTTGCAAGGTTCAAGTCGTTGACGGTTTGTATATCAAAAATTAATTTTACGCAGTCGTGCTTAAGGTCAGAATTTTTAAGATTTTTCCACAAGGGGAGGATGTCTGCTACGTATCTTCCAAACGATTGCGCTAGAGGAGATTGTTTTGCGACTAAAAGAGTTTGCTTTAACTCATCCGCATCGATTTCATCGCTTAGACAATACTCTTGCCAGAGAGAGATAAGAGAGGGTAGGTCATTGTTTAAAATGTGGTTTTGAAATTGCTTAAAGTATTCCATGAGATCCTCCCTAATGACTTTCCAAATCAGTATAGCCGGAAATTCTTTTCCCTGCAAAAAAATAAGCAAAAGATTACACTTGTCTATATAAAAGTAGATTAAAAGGGTGAAAATTTGGATTTTGGCACACAAGGTATTAATCCAGTTTTAGCTGGCACAAAGCCACACCATCTCATTGATAGGATAGATGCAGTTGGGTTAAAAGATTGGGGAGTGGGTATAACAAGTTTTCCCCCTTTTAATAAGAATCTGCATATAGATAAAGGCGGTTTATGATGGAAGATTATGAAGAATTTTCTGAAAAAGAGAGAGCAATTTTAGAGAATTATGTGACAAGTACCACGAGTAATGTGTTTGCTTTAAAGAATTTGCCCGAAGTTATGAAGGGGGCCTTGTTTTCTAAGTATTCTCGCTCTGTGTTAGGACTACGAGCTCTTTTATTAAAGGAGTTTGTTGGAGAAGAGTTTGTTGATAAAGAAGAATTTAAAAATGGAGCTCTTCAGAGAGCACAAGAGTTTTATGATCGAATTTTAGACGGGTATGGGGATGATTCCATTGGCGAATTGGGTGGGGCCCATTTAGCAATAGAAAATATTTCAATGCTTGCGGCCAAGGTGATTCAAGATTGTAGGATTGGGGGCTCCCCTTTAGAAAAATCGACTAGATATATTTATTTTGACCAAAAAAAGAATGGGGAATTTTTATTTTACCGAGAACCGGTTTTAATGACATCAGCGTTTCGGGATGAGTATATACAAATGTGCAATCATCTTTTCGAAGTTTATGGCAATTTAATACCCGAATTAACGGAAATTATGGAATCAAAATTTCCAAAAGAGCAGACGGTTTCAAAAGGGGCTTATACAGCAGCTATTCGGGCAAAGGTATTAGATTGCTTGAGGGGGCTTTTGCCTGCAGGAACTTTGACAAATATGGGCTTTTTCGGAAACGGTAGGTTTTGTGAGGGTCTTATTCAAAAGTTAAATTCGGAGCAATTGGCAGAACTTCAGGATATTGGAAGGAAATCAAGCGCAGAGTTAGAAAAAGTGATTCCCTCTTTTGTCCGTAGGGGAAATTTAGATCATCCCCATTTTAAATTGTTTCAGAAGTTTAAGGATAAAATGAGAACTTCCTTAAAAGCTGTTTCTTCTCCTTACAACGCACTCACTAGTGAAAATAGGGGGGTTGAATTAGTAGATTATGATCCAGAAAGTGTATACCAGGTAGCAGCAGCCCTTATCTTTCCTCATACAGTTAGTTCTCTTCCTGAAATTGAGAATCAATTAAAAGTTCTCCCCAAAGGGGAAATTGAGCAAATTTTAGAAGCGGCTGTAGAGGCGAGGGAAAACAGGAGGCACAAGTCTCCTAGAGCGCTAGAAAGGGCTAATTTTACCTTTGAAATTACAGCTGACTTTGGTTGTTACAGAGATTTACAACGTCACAGGATGCTTACCCAGGATAGACAGCTATTGACTGCAAACTTGGGATACTACATTCCAGATGATATTTTGGGTACTGAAATGGAGAAAAAATACCGAGATGCGATGGATATGGCAAAACATGTTTACGACCGGATTGCTAGAGATCTTCCAGAAGAGGCTCAGTATGTAGTTCCTATGGCTTATAATATTCGTTGGTACTTCCATATTAACTTAAGGGGACTTCAGTGGCTAACTGAGCTCAGATCGACCCCTCAAGGGCATACATCTTATAGAAGAATCGCTCAAAGCATGGCGCATCAAGTGTTTGAAGCGATTCCTGAATACAAAAGATTCTTTAAATATGTCGACTTTGAAGGCTATGATTTAGGAAGATTGGCTCAAGAAATTCGAAATGAAAAGAGAGCTGGAGCCAGATGAGTCAAAAAAAGCAAGGGAGTGTTTTTGGGGGGATCTTACTGATTGGAGGGAGCTGTATCGGGGCTGGAATGCTTGGGCTTCCTATTCTTACAGGACTTGTAGGATTTTTCCCCTCTCTTGTCTTGTTTGCAATTGCCGCTTTTTTTATGACCGCAACCGGTTTGCTTCTTGTTGAAGTCAACGGTTGGTTTTCTGGAAGAACCAATTTCATCACTATGATTGCGTCGATGTTAGGGCCGGTAGGAAAGGGGGCTTGTTGGATTTTGTATCTTTTCCTTTTTTACGCACTCTCTGTCGCCTATATTGCCGATAGTGGCCACCACGTAACCTCATTTTTCCAAACATTTGGAGTATCGATTCCGATTTGGATTGGGAGTACATTTTTTATAATTTTATTTGGATGGATTGTCTACTTTGGGACAAGATCGGTCGATCTTGTAAATCGCTTTCTAATGGCGGGTAAAATTTTAGCCTACATTGCGCTATTAATTGTAGGCCTTCGGTATGTGAAAATGAATTTACTTAAAGAGGTCCATTTAGAGTATGCGATAGGAGCCTTTCCGATCTTGGTGATATCCTTTGGATTTCACAACATGATTCCCACCCTATCACACTACCTTGGGGGGAATGTTAAAAGGATTCGCCAGTCTATTATTGGGGGGGCTCTTTTCACCCTTCTTGTCTACCTCTTTTGGCAGATCATTGCTTTAGGATCTCTCCCAATCGAGGGGGAGCTGGGGATTTTATCTAGCTATAAAAAAGGGCTTGATGCAGCAGCTGCACTAAAGAATTACGTTAGTTCCCCTTGGATTGGAAATTTTGCCCAAATTCTCGCCTTTTTTGCCATACTTACATCATTTCTAGCCCAAACGCTCAGTATTGTCCATTTTCTCTCCGATGGCTTAAAAATCGTCCATAAAAAGAGGGAAAATATTTATGTTTGCCTCCTTACACTCCTTCCCCCTTTAGCCTTTGCCATAATTTACCCCGGCATCTTCTATAGAGCCCTTGGCTTTGCGGGTGGTTTTTGTGCAGTCATCCTTTTTGGGATCTTTCCCGTCCTTATGATCTACAAGGGGCGTTATCAAAAGCAAATCCCCTCTACCTACCAAGTTTCAGGGGGTAAGCCATTACTTATTATATTGTTAGGGATATCCGTCTTTATTCTAAGCTATCAGCTTCTTCAAATGATTTAAGGCTCCCTTTTTAGAGTGTCTAAGGGAAAGTGCTTTTTTAGTAAAATCTTAGAAATTTATATTATTGTGATAATTATAAACATTATATTATAATTATGTTTGTTATAATTAAACTAATCGGAGGAATATGAATATAATAACTAGGAATGCAGCAGCTTTATCATACTTAGGATCAACAATTTGCGATCTATTTTGTGGACAGGATAATCCTTCCGTTGTTACAGCGGCGGCAAAAAAGGCATTAAAGGCCCCTCTAGAGGCAGTTCGTAGACAAATATTTGAAGCTGTTGTAATTGGAGAAAAACCTGAAGATTCAATAGCAGAAATCAGAAGAGAAATATTTGGGATAGTCGTCCTTGAAGAAAAACCTGGAACATTCCTTTCGCCTCCCATAATGGAGAAGTCTGAAATTACAGAGTAATCGACTCACTCTTCCAGGAGCTGTAGGGATCTATAATGACGAAGTTCATCTCGGAATCTTGCAGCTTCTTCAAATTGAAGCTCTTTTGCAGCTTTAATCATCGATTCTTCGAGCTCTCGAATTCTTTTATTGATAGCTTTTGCGCTAAGCTGGATCGGGGCATCCTCTGATTGTGCAATCTCCTCGATGCCGAAAGATTCTAAGAGGGTTTGCGCTTTTTTTCGCAATGTCGTTTGTGGGGTGATTCCATGGGTTTTGTTGTACTCTTCCTGGATTTTACGCCTATTTTCCGTGATTGTGACGCAGGCCTCGATCGATTTTGTCATTTTGTCGGCATAGAGGATCACTCTTCCTTTAGCATTTCGGGCAGCCCTCCCACAGGTTTGAATAAGAGAGGTTTCGCTTCTAAGAAAGCCCTCTTTATCGGCATCAAGGATGGTAACCAGAGAAACTTCTGGGATGTCTAACCCCTCTCTTAGCAAGTTTATCCCTACAAGGACGTCGAATTTTCCCTCTCTGAGCTCCTTGATAATTTGAATTCTTTCGAGGGTGAGAATTTCCGAATGGAGGTATTTTGCTTTGATTCCGACCTCTTTAAGGTAGTTGGAAAGGTCCTCTGCCAATTTCTTGGTCAGTGTAGTGACTAAAATTCTTCCCCCTTTTCGAATCTCTTTTTGAATCTCTTCCATGCAATCATCGACTTGGAATTCTGCTTTTCTAATTTCGCAGAGGGGATCAAGAAGACCTGTGGGTCGGATGATTTGTTGGACAATTTCTCCTGCAGATTCTTCTACTTCCCAGGGGTTGGGTGTTGCAGAGACATAGATAACAGTTTTAAGCTTTTGATAAAATTCTTCAAATCTCAGGGGGCGGTTGTCAAAAGCGGAGGGGAGTCTAAATCCGTAGTTAATTAGAGTCTCTTTTCTTGCTCTATCTCCATTATACATGGCTCGTACTTGGGGGACAGATTGGTGGGATTCATCGATAAAAAAGAGAAAATCGTCAGGAAAATAATCAATCAGGGTGGGCGGCGCTTCTCCTGGGCCCCTTGAGCTAAAGTGACGGGAGTAATTTTCAATTCCTTTGCAAAAACCGATCTCCTTGATCATTTCAAGGTCATACCTCGTCCTTTCTCGAATCCTTTGCTCTTCAATCAATTGATTTTTTTCTTTAAAATAGGCAATTCGTTCCTCGAGCTCATTTTGAATTGAAACGATGGCCTGATCTTTAATTTCATCAGGCGTTACATAGTGAGATCCTGGATAAATAGAAAGGGAAGTGAGGATGGATCGTACTTTTCCTGTAAGGGGATCAATTTCACTAATTCTCTCAATCTCGTCTCCAAAAAATTCAATTCGATAGGCAATGTCTGTTTCATAAGCGGGGACGATTTCAACAATGTCGCCACGTACCCTGAAATTCCCCCTTGCAAGCTCCATATCATTTCGCTTGTGGTGGAGTTTAATGAGGTGAATCAGTAAATCGTCCCTTAAAATGGTATCCCCTTTGTTTAAGTGGATAATCATTTTTGAGTAGTTTTCTGGAGCTCCAAGGCCATAGATGCAAGAGACTGAAGCGATAATAATTACGTCCTCTCTCTCCATAAGATTTCGGGTTGCAGATAGTCGCATTCGTTCAATTTGATCGTTGATAGCAAGATCTTTTTCGATATAGGTATCTGTCCTTGCAATGTAGGCCTCTGGTTGGTAGTAGTCGTAATAAGAGACAAAGTATTCCACTGCATTATCAGGGAAAAATGCTTTAAATTCTTGATAAAGCTGCGCAGCAAGGGTCTTATTGTGGGCAAGAATTAAGGTAGGCCTCTGAACTTTTTGAATGATGTTGGCCATAGTAAATGTTTTCCCAGACCCTGTAATTCCAAGAAGTACCTGGCTTCTTTTCCCCGAAACGACCCCTTTTGAGAGTGCTTTGATCGCTTCTGGTTGATCCCCCTTAGGATCAAATTCGGTTTTTAGCTTAAACACGGTAGAAACCAAATTGGATGGCTAAATTAATAAGAACAATAATAAGGGAAAACGCTACTGTAGCTGAGAGTAAAAACCTCCCTTTAGCGCTTGAGTAAAAAGAGTTTGAGTCAAGCTTCCAGGCCATCATTGCAGGCAAAAAAATCAACAATATAGCAACAAACGCCCCTGCATATTCTAGGGCCATTAAAAAACCGCGTTCGTAGGAAAAAACAAATAGGAGAGGGGGAATAAATGTTAGCAGAATTGCTAAAACGCGCCCTTTTAGCCCCCGTTTAAGACGAAATCCATCTGTTAGAAAGTCTGATAGGCTCAAGCCTACTCCTAAAAAGGAGGTGATAATTGCAAAAAATGAAAAAATATAGGCGCTTGTTTTTACCCAAGGAGATTTAATGATTGCAGCAAGAGGTCCTGTTGCAGGTCTCCCATGCTCCCACGCCTCTCTTAACCCGTTTGTCCCTTCCAAGGGGACAGATCCAAGCACTAAAAATTGCCACACCACATTAATACAGAGGGCTATAAGGCTTCCAATAATCACAACCGTATAGAGGGATTTTTTATCGTGTTTTAAATAGGTAGCTAAGCTTGGAATAATAATATGGTATCCAAACGAGGTTAATACGACAGGGGCTGCATAGACAAAAGGGGCCCAGGCAACGTGGGTTAAAAGATTTGCTTGAATATGGGTGGGTATGAAGGCAATTAAAATGATGTAAGCTGCAACAAGACCGAGCATAAGAAATCGATTAACTAAGTCTACCCCTTTGGTTCCTAAATAGATAAATCCACCAAAACACAAAGGCAAAATAAATTTAGCGGCACCTAAAGGGAGTTTTGGGAAGAGTTGCATAAATAGAGGGGCTGACCCTGAAATATAGGCTGCCATTAGAGAGTAGAGAAGCAAGAGGTAGACCACCCAAGCAATTGCCTTTCCCCAAAAGCCAAGGGTCGTGCTTGCCATTGTGATTAAATTTGCTTCGCCCCCGACAGAGTCATTAATTTCGATAAATAAAAAACCGGTAAAAAGCATGAAAATCCAACAGAGGAGCAAGAGCAAAAGGGAGGGGAAAAAGCCCATAAATCCAGTCATCACTGGCAAACCCAACATCCCTACACCGATCGTCGTTCCTGCGACCAGTAAAATCCCCCCTATAGTAGGACCCCATCTCATTATTACCACCTTAATTTGCTTTTTTAGATGCGACACAACCCGCTTGTAATTAATTTATTTTAATAGGGTTCTAGCTTCTAAAAAATAGTTCTTTTTAAAGAGGTTTAGTATAGCAGAATCGTTTAAGAGCAGCAATAACTCCTTTTTGAGAATGGTCTCAATCGTAAGGATAAAATTTTTGACAAATACCAAACAACACGTTAAGGTTTGCTTTTATTCGCACAGGGTTTGTTATGTCGAAAAAGACGTATAATTTTTTTTTCATAGGCACTTTTTTTCTTACTACCCTCTATTTACAAGCTGCTCCTGAGAATGGATATGTTACAAACACTTTAGAGAATACGGTAAGTGTGATTAATACATTAGACTCTTTGGATGTAAAAACGCTTAGCGTAGCGGAAAGTCCTACTCTTTTGGCTATTACCCCTGATGGAAAGTGGGTATATGTAGTAAGTGAAACAGATGATAATTTGAGTGTGATTGATGCACTTTCTAATGAAATTTTTGGAGACCCAATCGATGTAGGGGGAAAGCCTGTTGCCATTGTCATTACTCCAGACGGGACAAAAGTTTACGTTGCAAATTCAAGCAGCGGTAGTGTGAGTGTTATTAATGTAGGAGAGGATCACGAAGCAGCGGTAATTGATGTAGGTGGTGTTCCTGTATCGATTGCAGTTACCCCAGATGGTAGCAAAGCTTATGTTGTAAATAATAGAAGCAATTCAGTGAGTGTGATTGATGTGGTAACAGATGTAGTTTCACCACCAATTATTGTGGGAAGGAGACCTCGTGAAATTGCAATCACCCCAGATGGTAGCAAAGCTTATGTTTCAAATTCGGTAAGCAATTCAGTGAGTGTGATTGATGTGGTAACAGATGTAGTTTCACCAACAATTTCGGTGGGGACAGAACCTTTTGCAATTGCAATCACCCCAGATGGTAGAAAAGCTTATGTTGCAAATCTGGGAAGCGATACTGTGAGTGTCATTAATGTAGGAGAGGATCACCAAGCAAGGGTAATTGATGTAGGTGTTTATCCTTTATGGATTGCAATCACCCCAGATGGTAGCAAAGCTTATGTTGTAAATTCGGGAAGCAATACAGTGAGTGTGATTGATGTTGGAAGTGATCGAGTGTTGGAGACAATTGTGGTAGGAAATAGTCCCCAAATTGTTGCAATTACGCCAAATGGAAAGGAGGCGTATATAACAAATTTTTTTAGCAACACTCTTAGCGTGATTGACACCTCTAGTTTCGCAGTTAGAGAGATTAGTGTCGGTTCAGGTCCCGCTTATATCGCGTTTCCACCTGGACTCAATTCAGAATTCTCGTTTGGGGGTATTCGTAAAAAAAATGATTTTTTAGTGGTCAGTGAGTATTATAACTCCCTTGCTTGGAAAGATTCACAATCAGAGGGGGATATGGGCTACTATCTTAAGCGCAATGGTGTAGGGATTGCCACACTAGATAGGGGGACGACTTCTTATGAAGATCATAACCGAACATCTTTAGAAGTTGACACCTATATCCTTTATGTCATCGATTCAAGCGGGAATTTGACCCAGCCTCTGACCACTACAGTAAGAGGTTGAGATAATGAAACTTATTCAAAAGAGTGGAAGGTTTTGCAGTTTTTTAATGTTTCTTGCCTGTTTTTCAAATTTAAAGGCTCACGCTGAAGATGAGTTGAAGGGGAAAGAGAGTCATAAGCCCCCTGCTTATATTGATGTGAAGACGGGCTACTTTTTCTTTGCAGATCTTCCGATGCGCAATCTTTACAAGGAGGGGGGAATTGATGTGCAGATTTCTGGCGCTTATCCTCTGATTCCTTACCTCAATATTTATGGAAGTGTCGAGTATTTAGAAAAATCTGGCCGGTCCAGAAATGGTAACGAGCGAACTTCGATTTGGGAGGTGCCTCTAAGTATTGGCCTACAGCCAAATTTTTTAATTTCCTCCAAGTTGGATTTGCGTTATTATTTTACCCTTGGTCCTCGCTACATTTTTGCCTACGTTCACAATTGCTCTCACTACGTACCTCGACATATGCATTCAAAAGGGTTAGGACTGTTTGTAAACACTGGCTTTATATTTAATGTCTACCACGGCTTGACAATAGATATATTTGGCGAGTATTCGTACAAACGACTCCGCTTTTCCTCTCATAAGCCTTTTACTCAAGGTCATACAGTCAACGTGGGTGGAGCTCTTCTTGGATTAGGGATTGGTTATAGTTTTTAACCTACTCTACTTATAATGCTTAATCTATTTTCCTTTTTGTATTTATCAAATTGAAATTAAATTAGATAAGCCCGCAACTCACGTTAATGAAATTTCTTGTCTTGCAGCCAATTGAAATTTTCTTATGTGCAACGGGCGTTATCTAAGATCTTGAGAGATGTTTTGAATTTGGGTAATGCCTTTGGGTTTTAAGATTTTAATCGCATTTGCGTTGAGATTGAAGTCGGTTAGATCAATCATTTGAATGGTTTGATCATCAAAGGTTTTAAAGTAGTAGCGAAGGGACTGGGGGTCTTTGACAGAGGTAGCTTGCGTATAAGGGGAATAGGTCATTTCCCCTGTCGTTTCGCGGATAGAACCGAGGGGGATGTCAAATTGGTTTAGAAGGTGAAAGAGTTGGAGGACAGCTTGGTTTGCAGTTTTTGGGGGAAGGGCGGCTCCGGAAAAAATAGCGGCTCTTACAAATCTAGAGGGGGGGGTAAAATCTCCTGGCAAGCCTACCATGCCTGAGCCTTGTCCAAATTGCTTTAATATGACGCTATTCAGGGAAATGGGTGTGGCGTTGTAAGGGCTTAAGTTAATGTAATTGCGTAGATTAAGCATGTGCCAGTCAAATGTAGGTGAGTTTGTTAATACCCCTATTTCGTTATCATAGAGGATAAGTTTTCCTCCAAGGGGTTCAATGACTAGGCAGTTTCCATCGGCATCGTAGACGATGTAGTGAAATGGCGCTGGGGTTGGTCCCCATTCTTCTAAGACCGTTGGGGCTATATAAACCTCTTGAACTCCCTCTCTAACTTGGGAGCATGTGGCAAACTGAGTTAAAATCCACTGAGCAAAATCGGAGGGGGAGAGCGATCTTAATTGGTTTTCTTTTGTAGTGGGGGTATACCCTGCAAAATCGGGAAAATAGAAGGTGGCGACCGAAAGCCCCATTTCATTGAGTCCATCAAGGATAGCGGTATTGTCTGACGCTGTTGTCCCAACTACGGCATATTTGGATTTATAGATGAGTCCAGGGCCGTTAGGTGTGGTTGCTCGGAAAGAGTATCCTCGAGGAATTACTGCAGCAGAGGTGTCGACAGGAGTCCCAAATTCAAGGGTTCTTCCGTGAACATAGGATCCATCTGTCGCTGTTAATTTCATTCCCGTGCATGCAGCAAGGTGTGTCGATAGAAATAACAAGATCGAAAGGAGCATTTTCATCTCTTTATCCTCGCAATAAATTTATATGACTCATATCATGATCGTCATATTTTAAAAAGAGGGCATTTGTGAAAAAGGTTTTTTTAGGCTTTGGTTTGATTGTTATGGGCGTTGCCCTCTTTTCTTTATATGGAAAAGAAGAACTCAACATTGCAAAAAAAGTGGGTGGCGTGACTAGTGAGCTTGAATTTGTAGTTGTTGTCCCCTCTTTTAATAATGACGCCTACTTTGAAAGAAACTTAAACTCGATTCTTTCTCAGGATTATAAAAACTATGAGGTTGTCTATATTGAGGATTGTTCTACGGATAATACGTTTAAAAATGTATCTGAGTATGTTGAGGGGAAAAATTTCGGAAAATCGATTAAAATTATAAGAAATTCGGAGAATAGAAAAGCTCTATATAATTTGTATACAGCTATTCATGATTGTTCCAATGATAAAATTATTGTTTTGTTAGATGGAGATGATTGGTTTGCGGATGAACATGTCTTAAGTACTTTAAATGAGTATTATCAAAACCAAGATATGTGGATGAGCTATGGCCAATACATTCGTTATCCAGATTATCAAATGGGGATGTGCAAACCTGTTACAAAATCATTTTTGAAACGGAGAAAGATGCGTCAAAACAAGTGGCAATACTCCCATCTTCGCACCTTTTATGCCGGTCTATTTAAGAGAATTAAACTTTCAGATTTAGTTGAAAAGGGCTCTTTTTTTACCGCTGCTTGGGATCATGCAATTATGTTTCCAATGCTTGAAATGGCAAGAGAGCACGCCTATTTTACCCCAGATGTCTTTTATGTCTATAATTATGAGACTCCTTTGACTGATGCGAAGATACGTCTACAAGAGCAAGAAAGGGTTGCAGGTCTAATAAAACAAATGCCCCGATACTCTCCATTGACTGTAGATCCGAGAGCCCCTTTTGAACAGGGTGTCTCCGATTTAGTTGTGTTTTCCTACAATAGACCAATGCAGCTGTTTGCATTTTTGGAGTCTGCGAAAAAAAATGTTACGGGATTTCGAAAAATTGGGGTAATTTATCGGGCAGATCCCGATTTTTGGTCTGGCTATGAGGAAATAAAATATGTGTTTCCTGAAGTTCAATTTTTTAGACAATCTAATGAGACTCCAAAAGAAGATTTCAAACCACTTGTCCTAGAGACAACTTATGGGAAATTCGGCCAAGGGGCCGATTACATTGCCTTTGCTGTAGATGACATCATTATCACGGATCAAATTGATGTTCTCCATGGTGCATTGAAATTAAAAGAGACAGGTGCATATGGTCTCTTTTATAGATTGGGGAGACATGTCGATTATTGTTATATGCTCGATCAGTACCAAGGTGTTCCTAACTTACTTGAAGTGGGTGGAGGCTGCTTAGCGTGGCAATTTGAAACTGCTAAGGGGGACTGGAATTATGCAAATTCAGTAGATCTAGTGCTTTATGCTAAAAATGACATTCGGAAGGAATTAGAGAGCATCAAATACACCTTTCCCAATGATTTTGAGGGGGAGTGGTCAAAATTTGCAGATGCAAGCAAATTCGGTCTTTGCTATGAGAGGGCTAAAATGGTAAACATACCGATGAATATTGTTTCTACATTTCGCAATAGAGCAGCTCACACATTTTCTGCAGACGATTTAAACGACCTGTTTGAAGAGGGGTTAAAAATTGATATAGCCCCTTTTTATCATATTTTGAATCCCTCTGCTCATGCCGATATTCAGCCACAATTTATCCCTAGGACGCAATGATTAAGGGTCGTATTTTCCTTTTAATTACAGGGTTAATTTTTGCCAGCGTATTTGTTTGGAATCTTGTAAGTAATGGGACAGTTTATCAGAAAAGCGAGACAAAAAAGGGGTTAGAGTTTCGTCTTACCCTCGAGGAAAAACCGTTTGTAGTAATTATTCCCTCTTACAATAACGAAGAGTATGTTCAGAAAAATCTCTGGTCGGTATTGGAGCAAGAGTATAAAAACTTCCGTGTGGTTTTTATTGACGATGCCTCAACTGATGGGACGTATAATTTAGCAAAAGGGGTTGTCGGGGCCTTTGAAGCAGACGAGAAAGTGACATTTATTCATAATCAGACAAATTATAAAGCTCTATACAATCTTTATTACACAATTCAGAGCTTATCGGATGAGGAAATTTGTGTCATTTTGGATGGAGATGATTGGTTTGCTCATCCGAAAGTATTAAAAGAGTTAAACCGCTATTATAGTGATCCAAACGTTTGGATGACCTATGGTCAATATATTACCTACCCAAAATATGAAAAGGCAAAGGCGATTTCGTTTAATCCAGCTATTCGCAGTTTACGGGGGCAAATAGAACTTCCCCAGTTAAGAACTTTTTACGCAGCACTTTTTAAAAAAATCAAGATCAAAGATTTTTTGCATCAAGGAGAGTTTTTTAATACTTGTTGGGATTTGGCAATTACTTTGCCATTGTGGGAAATGGCTCGGAATCATTCAGTATTTATCCCAGAAGTCTTTTATGTTTATAACAGAGAGACTCCACTCAATGATGATAAAATTTATAAAGAAAAGCAGGCTCTTCTCTCTCGTTATATAAGGTCGTTGCCAAGCTATGAGGAAATTGAGACTTTTTCTGAATTTTGTGAAGGAGAATCGAGCTCTGCACTGATTGTCTTTTCTGAAAATAGACCTCTGCAGCTCTATAGTTTTTTGGAGTCTATTCAAAAGGAGGGGGAGAATTTCAATCCCATTCACGTCTATTACACAGTAAAGGATGAAGAGTTTGTAAAAGGGTATCAGATTGTAAAAGAAGCATTTGGCGACTCGGTAGGGTTTCATTTGTGGAATGATGGAACGCTGTTTTTAGAAGAGATTCAGCAGATTGAAAATAGGTATATCACACTTGCAAAAGACACGTTGGTAGCCAATCATCCCCTGAAGCTTACCAGTGCTATCGAGACCCTTGAAAAAACAGGCGCTTATGGAGTCTATTTCGATTTAGGACTCAATATTTCAGAAATTCCCTCTAAAGTCCTTTCAGTGGGAGAGGGCTATTTTGTATGGGACTTTGAATTTGCAAATTCTGAATGGGCAAATTGTAATCGGATTGATATGACTCTTTATAGAAAGGAGAGTGTAATCCCCTTTCTGAGCAAAATTCATTATAAAACAATTTCGGAATTCGAGACTCATTGGAAGCATTGCATAGATCTTAGGCAGATAGGCCTTTTTTATAGGGAGTCAAAAGTTGTCAATATTCCTTACCAAATTACTAAGGCCGATAGTTGTGAAAAAGCGATTCTTTACTCAGAAAAGGAGCTCAATGATAGATTGCTCGAAGGGTATAAAATTGATATCGCCCCCCTCTCTAATCAAGAAACACAATCTCGGGAAATTGAGTTTTATCCTCATTTTGTCTTGAGAGATTTTGATAAAAAAGATTATAGTGAATAGATGAAAAAAGTTTTTTCAAGTTTTGCTCTACTTTTTTTAGTTTGGTTTTTTTGCATAACCAAAGCCGATCATTTTCAACCAGAGATGCTTCAAAAGACTGTTTGGAAAAAAAAGAGTAGTTTTGATTTTCCCTTGATTTATGAAATTGCAAAAGAACCGCTAGATTTTATCGGAAATGGGTTAGAGTCAATTGCATTTGTCTCTGCAGATAAAAAATACGTTGTGAAATTTTTTCTCAATAAGGAATTCACAAAAAAGACCTATTTTAGACCCAAAAAGAGGATTAAACAACTTTTCGGTAAATATCATAAACCAAAGAATCCCATCGGGGTCGCAGAAAGATATAAAGAGGCTCTTAACCACCTTCCTGAGGAGACTGGGCTACTTGCAGTCCATGCCCACACAAGCCAGGAAAAGCTCCCGATGTGTACCCTTATTGACTACCGAGGAAAGCAGTATCAAATAGATTTGAATGATTATATTTTTGTTGTGCAAAAGCGCGCTGACGTGATTAAAGAGGCTGTTTTCAATAGCATGACATCAAAAGAAGTAACTGCAATTAGCAACCAGCTGACCGCACTCTTTCAAGAAATTTCCCAAAAGGGATTTGTCAATACAAGCCTTATTTTTAATCCTCTCAATTTTGCCCTCCTTGAAGGGAGAGCTGTTATGATCGATCTAGGAAAGCTTGCTTATCGGCCTGAAGAGGCTTACACTAAAGAAGAGGTTCGCTTTCATGACCGTTACAAAAAATGGCTCAATTCTTGCGGCCTAAAAACAGTAGAAGAGCAGTTATAGCCAACCGGGTTTCAAAGCTTGAGGAGACCCTTTTCCTTCCCTCGTAAAAAAAAGTAGAATGTGTTTCCGAAAGGGTGATCTTTGAGAGCTTTTTCAAGTGCAGTTTTATAGATTTGTGCTTGGGTGTAGTAAGAGTGTTCTAACATCGCTTTGTGAAGTGTTTCTGGATTGTAATCTGTGAGAAGATTGAGTTTCCAGTCAAGGAGGTAGTAGTGACCGTTGTGAAGGAAGGTCAGATCGATGAAACCTTTCATATAGGAACGTGATCCAGTTTGGTAGAGGAAGGATTGCTCTTGGAGCATGTACTCAGGTCGGACCTCGTGTAAGCTGAAATTTCCAAGAGGAGTGTGAAACGCTGTGTAGAGAAGATCATAAACGATATGAGGAAGGGATTCTAAGTGGGTTCGAAAGAGTTCTTTTTCAATAAAGCCTTTCATTTGATTTTCATTCCAATTGAAATAGGAACCAGTTTCGATAATTTTTTCGAGAAGAAGATGAAAGAGGTTTCCTGTCTCTGGACCTGGAGGTAATTCGCTCTCTTTAGGAACAGGTGATGTAGCATGAGAGGTGATAAGTGAAGAAAATGATTGGTACTCATTTTTTGGAGGAAATGGGGGAAGCTGGATTTGTGGGGGTTTGCTTTCTTTTGCTTTTGCGTTCAATTTATCAATAAGAATCGGCTCTCCAATTTCTGTCCAGGAAAAGTCATTTTCTTTTAGGACTTTTTTAATTTGCGTCAGCTCTGGATTTTGAGTTCCACACAATTTTTCTAAAAGGAGCTCGATAGGAGCTTTGGTCCCAGCTTCCCCCTCTTTTTCTGTAATTTTTACAAACAGATAGAGTTTTTCTTTTGCTCGGGTAGCTGCAACATAAAAAAGGCGTAACTTTTCAAGATCTTGACTTGAGATCGATTTTAGAGGGGAGGGGTTATACCTCGATGCCGTCCCTAGACAAAAAACAATGTCGAATTCTAACCCTTTGCTCATATGAGAGGTCATGATTGTGATTTTGCTCTCTGAGACAAGGGGTCTTCGTTTGAGATAGGGGTGATCATCTGCATCAAGCAGCTCTAGTTTTTCCAAATATTTGTGAAGCGATTCTGGGTGTGATTCGAGTATGAGACAGATTAATTGCATAAGATCGGCATAATCTTCTGCGATTTCTACATGTGCCTGGTTTAAGAGTTCTGTGAAAAACGGAGCTAATCCTCTTTCTTGAAAAAGGGCGCTTAGTTCTATAAATCGGGTGAGTACCTCTTCTTCACTTGCATCTTTTACTTTTTCTACAGGCCAGCCGAGGAAAGGGTGGGAAAGAATCTCTTTTGCAAGACTCATATTTTTTGGCGATAGAATAAGCTTTGAGGCTAAATAGAGGAATTTAAAAGCAATTCCTTCAGTAATATTAGCAGTTGCAGTGGTTAAAACAGATAGCCCCAAGTTTTGTAAGTAATCGGTCAGTCGAAACGCTTCATACCTGTCTTTTACTAGAATAGCGAAGGTTAAAGTTTCTCCCAGCCTTTTGATCTCTTGAGCAATAAATGAGAAAAGAGTCTCTTCATTTTCATGAGTTGATAAGACAAACTCAAGAGGGGCTTCTGATAGTAACCCAGAAGGCTTTTTTTTGGCTAATAGGGGTTGATAAGAAAAATCATCTCCACTACCCACTTCTGTAAAAAGAGAGGGAATTTGAAACAGCTTGTTGATTTGTGCAATTAAAGTGGGATCGCTTCTGTAGTTAGAAGAGAGCTTATAAATATGGGAAAAATCTTTTTTAGCATTCAAAAAAGTTTGTAGATCAGCTCCTCTAAAAGCGTAAATCGATTGCTTCGGATCACCTACAACTAAGAGGAGTTCTGGAGATAGAGAGGAAAAAATACTCCACTGCAAAGGATCTGTATCTTGAAACTCATCAATAATGAGCGCTTTGAATTTATCACTTACTTTGTCTCGAAATGCCTTTTTCTTTAGACAGCTGGCCATTGTCTCCAATAAAATATTTGGCCCCTCATTTTGATCTTCGAGTCTTTTTTGTACTTTTTTAGCAACTCTGCAAAATAGGATAAATGGATCGCTTGCCTCATAAATGATGGGGGCAAGAGCCTCGATTATCGAGTCTGTTTCTGTGGAAGAGCTTTTTTTTCGATGCTTCTCTGTAAACAGTTCAAAGATAGAAGGGGATGAGGTGATAAGTCTATCAAAATTTTTATTTGCAAGCGCCTCAATTTGTTCTCGGACAAACGGGTGAAGATCTCCAGATCTATTGCACGTCTTATTATAAGAAGAAGCAATTCCTAAAAGCCTATCTGAAGCATCTTCCCAATTCTCTTCAAACCTTAAACGTAGAGTTTTGTAATCGGCATGCTCTGGAATTTCAGGTCCTCCTGAAAGGAAAGAGACCATTTTTCTCACAAACTTTTTTGTCTCTTTTTGAAAGGGGTTCATCAATCTTGTCAATTGAGCGGGGCTAAATTCATCGGTATCGACAATCATTCGTAACACATCAAGAGCTGCAAGCTCTAGAGTCTCTTTACGAAATCCCTTTTCTGGATCAATCAAATTTCTATCGATATTTGCCTCAAAGGAGAATTCAGAAAGCATCCGATGGCAAAAAGAGTGAATGGTAAAAATTTGAGCCTCATCTATCAGGCGTAGCGCATTTTTCAGAGACAAAATTGCGTCCACTTTAGGGAAGGTAGCTAAATAGGGTGGGGGAGAATCTGTTTCAACCAGTTTTCGTAAATTCTGATAAATCCGAAGCTTTAAATCTCTTACCCCTGCGTTAGTAAAGGTGGTAATTAAGATCTGATCGATAGGGAATTTTTGTAAAATCAATCTTGCAACCACATGCTCAATGGCAAAAGTCTTTCCAGTACCTGCAGATGCCTCAACAAACATCTTACCTTCAAGCTGAGTCTTTACATCCAAGCAATCAAATTCAATCATTTCTCTAGAGTATCACAAAAACAATTCCATCGCAATTTTTCAGAAATGCAGACTAATTAACGTGTTCAAGCCATTTATCCCAGTTTTTGCTAAGGTCGGGGGAAAGAAAGGTAAGGTAGGGGTCTTCAAAAAAAGAGGTTGGTGAGAAGAGCTTTTTTTTCATCAGTTTATCAATTTGCTCGGGAAGGAGCGGTGAGGGAAAAAGGGAGGCTTCAAGGTAGTACTCAATAAGAGAGGGAAGGGTAAAAGTCGATGTTTTAGTGGTGAGGTCTTTTCCAAAGAGTAGGATAGGAAGAGTAGGAGCCTGAATTGAGTTCAAGATTGCTAAGTGAGCTAGGTGCTTCCACACTTCTGCAACGCTTGAATCTTTTTGAATGTAAACCCCTTGTTTTGATATGGAGGGGAGTTTTCCCTTAAGCATAAAAGTTCTTCCGTCTGAAAGTGTAACCGGGATTGCAGGATGAAGGAACCTATTGTTATCAAGAAAACCAGCCTCTTTACAGGCAGTATCAAAATGGATCGAAAAAAAATCCCCCTTGTTCAGACCGAATGTTTTTAAACCCCTATGGATTTCGTGAAGTTCTTCTAGAAGTTCTGCTTTAGCAGACTCTTTAAAAAGGGCAGTTGGCAAGAGGTTTTTCTTTTCCAGAGATTCTAAGAGCTCCTCTTCCGGCTGCTTTAAAAAAGCCTCTTTGATAACAGCTTTATCGAGATAAGAAAGAAAAAATTCGCGCGAATTTTTCTCCTCCCCCCTTTCTAAAAAAATTCCAAGGATCCTGTTGCAATAAAATCGGATAGGGTGCTTCATCAATTCAATTAAATGACGAATTTCGACCGATCTCGGTTCAGCTTTTTCTTCTCCAATCGAAAACGAAATTTCCTCTTTGACTTTTGGAAAAAATTCTAAATTAGGGTGTTTTGTAATCGGGTTTTTATGAAACTCATGAAGGAGTTCTTGTATACAAAGTGAGGGAGCAAGAGATTTTCCGTCTTTTGGAGAAAGTCCTGTATAACTGAGAATTAATTTTTCCTTTGCGGATAGAATTGCCTCTAAAAAGTAAAAACGATCTTTTTCAGAGTTTTCGGGTTGTGGATCGCACCCAGGCCTACCTTTGAGTTGATTTAACGATCTTACTACACGTTTTCTAGGAAATGAATCTTCGTCAAGACCTAGGATAAAGATCACTTTCGAATTTGTTGACGCACCTTCAGAGAGATTGGAAAACTGGATAACTGGTTTTTTTGAATAGTAACGATCAAAACTCTTTTTTGCGAGAATTTCTTTGATAAGAGCGTGTATAGAGGAGAATAGGAAAAGGGAATCAATTTGTTTGGCAAGACCTGCAAAAGAGTGGATTTCTTTGAGAATAAAGTCTAATTCAGCACTTTCTTTAAAATACTTATTTAGAAGTTTATCTAAAATAATAATCCAATTGGCTAAGGTCTCTTCTTGTTTTTTTAGATATAAAAAATCTTCAAAAAGCCCTTCCAGAAATACAATTAAAGTTCCTAGGATTTCATACTTAGAGATCTCAATGGAAGAGGTGTATGCAAGATTTGTGAGGATTTGATCAAAAGCAAATTTCCAGGAACCCCTTTCGGAGACGGTATCGATTCCAAGAATTTCTTCTTTCATCTCTTTATTGAAGCCCCATTCAATATTCATATCATCAATGATCTGATTTAAAAGGGAAAATTCTACCGCGGTAAAGTTTTGTCTATTTGCAATAGGTTCAGAAAAAATTAGGTCTTTAATACTCTCTGCATCAAATCTTCCGGTTACAGCGGAAAAAAATAGATCGATAGTTTTAAGGGTATTGTTGTGTTCCAATGAGGAGAGGTCGTTAACTGCATAACCAAGAGGGGAAGACTCATTTTCAAAGACAAATTGGATGTGAGGGAAATAGAGATCTATATCATTTGCAAGGACGATAATCTCTTCAGGTAGAATAGTTCCCTCCTGTAATACCTTTTGCAAATTTAAAAGGAGTATTTCAATTTCCCTTAAGGGAGATGCCGCTTCATGGATCTGAATTGAGGGGTCTGATTCAATTTTTCTTAGTTGACGCATATGGAAAATATCGTTTTGTATTTGGGATAGAGAAGAGTTCTCTTTTGGGGGAAGAAATAGATCGTGCGGCTCTTTTTCTGAAAGCCAGAGAAAGTCCCTTTTGCTGAGATTTCCAAAATTGGCTAGAAGAGAATTTGAGTCTGCTGCAATTTCTTCAAAGCTTGCCCTTTCCTCCTCTGAAATCGATTTTTTTTGAAAGTTTAGATCAGCTTTAGCTAGCGCTCGATCCGAAAGAATGTCCCCCCAATAGTGAGGGGTGGGGGATTTAAAAAAATAGGAGATTTTCCAACTTTTAGAAAGAGAGTCTAAAAAATTTTTATAAAGAAGGGGGATGTGGGGAATGTTAAATAAAATTAGGTTGGTCTGAATTTTTGGGTTGGGTTCTGCTTTTAGAATTTCGCAAGGGAAATTCCAAAATTTCGATACGCTTTCCCAAAGAATTTGTTCAAACCCTCCCTCTTTTAGCCAAGATTCTAAGGCTTTTCCTCCATAGACTCCATAATGAAGAAAAACATGACCTAACTCCCTTGCTAGAGAGGAAATTTTTTCTTTGTCATTTCCTAAATAATCAATTAACGGGACGAGTTTTTCGGTCGGATTTAGAAGAAGGGATTCAAGGTGTAAAGAGAGATTTGCAAAAGAGGGAAAAGTAAAAGTTTCAGAGTAAGAAAGTTTTATAAAGTGCTCGATCCCTTGAGCTAAGGATAAAAAGCGAATTCCAAAACAGACCCCAAGATTCTCGGTTAAGTATTGCGTGATAAAGTTTTTTATGTGATTACTAGGAACAAGGATGATAGTACGAAGAGAGCCCTCTTTTTGAGAGAGGATCTCTTTTAAAATACTTGCTAATACAATTAGACTGTTACTCATAAAAACGTCGTTTGAACTAATTGTAGAAGAGGGTATAATAGTTTTTTTCAACATACTAAAAAGGCCTTGTTTTGCATAGCTTGCTAAGATTACGCTTTGATAGACATGCATTTAAGTTTTTGAACGTCGCGCAATTCTTTGCTGTTCTAAATGATAATCTTTTTAAATTTTTAACGATATATTTGCTTATTGATTTGCTGGGAAAAGAGGCTTCTAGTGATATTTTATTCTGGGTTGGAGTCTGCTTTGTCCTCCCGTTCCTTTTATTTTCATCTACAGGGGGAATTTTAGCAGATCGCTTTAGTAAAAAAAAGGTGATTGTTTGGTTGAAAGCTTTAGAAGTAATTGTTATCGGATGTGGATTCTTAGCTTACTCAAATCAAAGTGTTTGGGGATGTTACGCTACCTTATTTATGCTCTGCTTTCAAAGCGCCCTTTTAAGTCCCTCAAAATTCAGTATAGTTCCAGAGCTGGTCCGTAAAGAACAAATTGCAAAGGCAAATGGGATAATTACCTCATCTTCTTACATTGCAATGATTATTGGGACATTTTTAGCCTCATTTTTGACAAGGGTTACAGAAAGAAATTTTATGGTTGCCCTAACTGTTTGCATGTTAGCGGCAATGATAGGATTTATTGCAAGTCTCTATATCCCATACACTTTGCCCAGCAAAAATAGAGAAAAAGCCTCGCTTTTTTTTATTACACAAACGACAAGAACTTTAAAATTTTGTAAGAAAACACCAAAACTTTTTTTAGCAGTTGTAGGATCAGCATTTTTTCTATTTATAGGAGCTTTCGTTCAATTAAACATCATTCCCTTTGCTATGGACTTTTTAAATTTGAGTGAAGTTGGGGGAGGCGATCTATTCTTAGCAACAGCGATTGGAATAGCCCTTGGTGCAACAATTTCAGGCAAGTTCTGTAAAAAAGAGATTGATATTGGACTCTCTTGCTTAGCCCTTTTAATGATCTCGATTGCTTTAATGTTTCTCCCTATTTTAAAGCATTCGGTTCTAGGTTCTGTTATTTGCCTAGCTTCACTTGGTCTATTTGGCGGGCTATATGTTGTTCCTTTAGAGGCATATATTCAATCGTTTTGCCCCTCTGAAATGAGAGGGCAGGTATTTGCCGCAGAAAATTTTTTAAGTTTTGCAGGGGTTTTGTTAGCTCCCCTTTGTCTTTTTGTATTTGGCAAAGTGATGCACGTCTCTTCTGCCGCAGGATTCTCTTTCATGGCTTTGATAATTTTCCTATCTTTTATCATAATGTCAAGACACTTAGCAGTTCAAGCGCTACACTTTTTAGCAAGAAAGGTGATCTATCCTTTTTACAAACTTCATTTTATTAACTACCCCTTTGGGCCTAATTTTCAGGAAGATAGAATTGCATTTTATTACAAGGGCAGCTCGATTCGGAATATAGCCTTTCTTTTGGGAGAATCTTCTAAACTCCACCTTTATATAGTAAAAGAGAAAAGTCCCTTTTGGGATAAGTGTATCAATTTTTTCCTAAATATAAATACCTTCTATACAGACGAGAGCATTTCTGAAAAATTAAGAGCTTTACCCCTTTCGACAAGGCCTCTCTTTTTATTTAGTTCAAGAAAAGTGTTCGAAGAGTTTATGTCAAAAGCCCCTTTTGAGCAGCTTTATTTAGAAAATGGTTTCCATGTGAGGCAATTTTCTATCAAACACACCTCTCATTTCAAAACCCACTGGTTAGCCCTGCATAAGCGCACACAAGTTACGATACAGTTCCATTCTTACCAAAAGCTTACTTCAGAAAGCTCCTTGCTTTTAGTTTAGTAGATTCATTAAAAATCGGCTACCAAACGTAAACAAATTCAAGGCGGTATTGCTTGTAGGTAAATCGGTTAGGAAGCCAGCCGAGAGACACAGAATATTTATACGATTGTGAAATAGTAAGGTTATCGGTAATCAGGTATCCGAAGTCAAAAAGGGCTCCGATGTAGTTGGTTCTTTCATAGATGTCAAAATCGGTGTTCCCGATTCCGATTCCACCGAAGTCGTAATCGGGTATCGATTGAGGTTGAACATACTGGACGTTAGTATCAAAGGCCCAGTCCCCTTTTTTGCGAGCTTCACCCATAGTAAATCCTAGATAGGCTGCTTTATTAGCCTTTTCATTATCAAGGAATGATTTAGTCGCAGCCGCGCTGTTAATTAGAAATGCAGCATAAAGAATCGAGACTTTGTCAATTTTTGGAGCTAAAAATCGATAACCTACAAGGACTTGGTTAACAAAATATTCAAATTGAGAGTTGATTACTGGCTTGGATGTTTTCTTTGTGTACCAATCGGTAAGAGCGTATTTAATATAGATCCCTGTATTTAGCATATTTAAAACGCCAGTTTCCATCACATATCCGTACCTGTTTTTTAGATCGTTTATGATAAAGGCTCCAGCATGTATGTAAAAATCTCCAAATCGGTCTGAAGACTGGTCGTATTTAATAAGTAAGCCATCCATGGTTGCGTTAAACTCAATTCGGGAGTCAAATGTGTAAACAAGCTTTCGCCTTCCCGGCTCAATATCCACAGTAAATCTTTCGCTGTCTACAACTCTAAAACCTATAAACGCTCGCTCTAGATTGATTCTATTGTTTGTTCCGTTTCCGTAGGGAGCTCCAAGCCCCATATTATTGGAGAATTTAAGTTTAATAGAAGCCCATGTTGCGTCTGCTCGATAATCTAGAAGGAGGTTGAATGCGATTTTGAATTGGTCAGATGCAACTAGAGGGTGGTAGGAATTGTCTCCAATATTTTTATACCCATTTTTTTGTTCGTTTGACGTCGCATATTCTGATCTTACATCACCGCTAAGTGATAAACTGCCGCCACGCTCTTTAATTGTGACTTGTCTTTTTGTCGCAATCCAGGCCTTCAAGGCTTCAAATTGATACCCATCATCATCATCAGCTGCATTTAAGTAAGAGAGTGTGCAAAGAGAAAGTAGCACGAATCTTAACTTGCAGTTCATGAAAAACCCCATATCCTAAACTTGTGATTGTAACAAAACTCCTTGAAAAAAGGTAGAATTAAAAACAAAAAAAATACATAAGAAAAATATCATGAGGACAAGTTGGTGATATGAAAAATTTTTTAGTGTTATCTTTAGTCGCATTTAGTTCTGCAATAGCTGAATATGAACTTCACTACCCAGACATGAAAATGACAGGTCAAAAGGAAATTAACAGACCGCCTGAGCCTGTGAATTCAATCAGTCAAAATAAAGTGATTATTACCTCTGTAAATGGAATGATTATTGCACCCGAGTCGGATAGACCTGGAAGCTATGTGATAAAAACAACTAAAGGGGTTCAAAACTATAGAACTATGCAGGGGATCTCGATTAAAAAAAGAGAGGCCCTTTTAAAAGAGCTCGATCAATTTGTATTAGGAAAGCCCCTTACTTTAAAAAAAATCGGCGAAATCAAAGCAAAAATTTCTCAGTTCTACCAAGATAATGGACATTCTTTAGTAATTGTTAATATACCTGAGCAAGATGTTTCAGACGGTGTTGTAGTAGTGACAGTCTTAGAATCAAAACTTGGGAAAGTAGAGGTAATTGGCAATAAATGGTTTACGAGCGAAAGGTATTTGCAAAACTTAAGTCTAGAGGAAGATCAAACTATTGATACTGGAGCATTAGATGCTGACATTGTCTATATTAATGAGAGTCCCTGGAGGAGGGTAAGTGCTGTTTACAAGCCCGGAGCTCAATATGGAACTACCGATATTGATCTTTATGTTCAGGACGAAAGACCTGCAAGACTTTTTGTTGGGGCCGACAATACCGGCTTTAAGGTCACCGGTTATAATAGGCTTTTTGTAGGATTTAACTGGGGCCATTTCTTGAATTACGATCATCAGCTGGCATTTCAGTATACCGCATCCCCCGACTTCCATAAATTTCAGGCGGTCACGGTTTATTACTCGGCGCCCCTTCCCTGGAGAGATGAAATCGATCTTTTTGGCGGATACTCCTATGTAAATGTCGACAGAAGTAGCTATATTCCGACCTCTAATAATAAGGGGAGCGATTGGCAAGCAAGTGCACGTTATGGAATTTTTATTCCCCCCTCCGGAAATTTTTTCCAAAAAGCTAAATTTGGCCTTGATGTTAAGCAAACCAATAATGATCTAACCGTAGCAAATATTAACTACATCGCAAATTCATTCGCTTCTGTCGCCCAACTTGCCGGTATTTATGAGGCTTCCTATAAATTTGGAAGGAATAATTTCGATTTTCTTGGTGAAGGCTATGTTCAGCCTTGGGACTTTGGTTCTACTATGAGTAAAAAAAATTATAAAGCTCTCCGCCCGAATGCTGTGAATAAATATCTTTATATAAGGATGAAAGGGGACTATGTTTGGTCTGATCCAAAATCGGGTATGATGGTTACTATTAAGGGAAGGGTTCAATTCTCTTCTGGAGCTCTTATTCCTTTAGAAAGTTTTGGTCTAGGTGGTGAAAACAGCGTAAGAGGTTATGTAGAGAGGGTAGTTAATGTTGATAATGGGGGAATTCTTAATCTTGAATTTAGAACCCCGTTTGTTAGCCCGAGCCGAAATAGGATCAATGATCGTTTAGCAGGAATTATTTTTCTTGATCTAGGTGCTGGGGGTATCTTAAAAAGTTTGTCTAACCAACCCTCAAGCTATTTTCTTGCTGGTATAGGGCCAGGTATACGGTACGATATATCTTCAAATCTCCGAGCCCGTTTTGATGTAGGCTTTCGCCTTACCGACGCTCCGTTTGCCTCTTCCTCCAAAGCCGAGCCTCAGCTTTACTTCGGAGTGATCGGTTCGTTTTAATCCAGCTTCTAAGGGAGATTATTTAGCAGCTAGGCGTGATTTTAGACGAGAAACTTTGTTTTTCTTAAATACGCCGTTTTTAGCTGCTTTGTCAAGAAGCCCGTAGAGTGTATTTAATAAAGTTTTTTTGGCAGTTTCGTCTTTAGCTTCTGCAAAGGCCGTTCTAGCTGTATGAATTTGAGACTTTCTAATACGATTTGTCAAGTTTTTCTTTATGTCTTGTTTGTGTCTCTTAAGCGCTGTCGGTGCTTTAACCTTTTTTTTCTCTTCTTTTTTGTTGTCTGCCATGGTTTTGCCTAACTTGGTTATTTTTTAGCAAAGTATAGCACGCATCCAGAGATTTCGTCAAAAGCGAAATGATATGTTTGAAAAAGAAAGACTTTTTTGTCCCCTTTTTTAGTAAAATATTTTTTAAATCTATCGGAATCGGAGGGCCTCTTTCGATTCGTTTGTTGTTTTTTATCCTATCAATTTGGTCATAAATGTAGCCGTGCCCTCCTATTGAGATGTTTGTAAAATAGCAGTGGGGTAATTTTCTTAAGTAGAGCTCTGATAGTGTCATATACGTTCCATTAAAATTTTTTTGGTGCAAGATCCATACCAGGAGATAGCCTAGTTTTTTGTAATCACGAGTTCTACTTATTGCGATATCTATTGAAATAGGAGAGACTTGTATCTCAAAAATAATTTTTTTGGGAAGCCAAACAAGATCTCCAATGTGTCCAGGTAATCGATATTCCATAATCACCTCTCCTTTAGGGAGAAGGTCATAAATATGCTTTTGAACCGCTTGGTGAAGTAGGCTGCCTTTTCCTTCCATAAATTCTACACTAGACAATATTAGGAACCCTTAGTATATTAGGTTCTTTTTAGAAGAGCTATGGGAAAAACAAAAGAAAACCAACCCTTTGATCCTCAGTATCAGCAAAAAATCGAGGAGATTGTTGCAATCTCCAAAGATCAAGGCTATATCACGTATGAGGAAATAAATGACATTCTGCCGATGAGTTTTGACTCAGCCGATCAAATTGATCAGATTTTGATCTTTTTGAGCGGCATGGACATTCAGATTTTCAATCAGGCAGAAGTTGAAAAGCAAAAAGAGCGCAAGAAAGAGGCTAAAGAGGTAGAGGCACTTCCAAGAAGGGCTGAAGCATCGGCGGACGATCCAGTTCGGATGTACTTAAAAGAGATGGGTTCAGTCCCACTTCTTTCTAGGGAAGAAGAAGTTGAGATTTCCAAGAGGATTGAAAAGGCGCAAATGCAGATTGAGCGCATTATTATGCGTTTCAGATATTCGACAAGCGAGACAATTTCTATTACCAATTATCTGATCAGCACGAAAGAAAGACTTGATAAGATAGTGACCGAAAAGGAAATTGAAGATAAGCACCATTTTGTTAAAATGCTCCCCCGCTTAAAAGACCTTTTAAGGGAAGAAGATGCGCAACTGGAAAAATATTTGCTAGCTCTCAGAAATGAGGCTCTTTCTAAAGTTGACCGCGTTAAAATTCATGAAGAGGTTGAAAAAAGTCGTATCCGAACCCAGTCTTATTTAAGAAGAATGCGCTTTCGTTATACTTTAATTGAAGACTTCGGTGAATTGATTCTTACAAGCTATGAAAGATTTCTTGTTATTGAAAAAGAGATTCAAGAGCTTACCCCACGAGCTGAAAAAAACAGATTTGCCCTTGCGAAATTATTTGCAGCAAAAAGAAAGCTTTTGAAAAAAGAGCTTGCAGCAGGAAGAACACTCGATGAGTTTAAAAAAGATGTTCGAATGTTGCAGCGATGGATGGATAAAAGCCAGGAAGCCAAGCGTGAAATGGTTGAGTCAAATTTAAGACTTGTAATTTCTATCGCAAAAAAATACACGAATAGAGGCCTATCTTTCCTTGATTTGATTCAAGAGGGAAACATGGGTCTTATGAAAGCCGTTGAAAAATTTGAATACAGACGGGGTTATAAATTTTCTACCTATGCAACTTGGTGGATTAGGCAAGCTGTCACAAGAGCTATTGCAGATCAAGCAAGAACGATCCGTATCCCAGTTCACATGATTGAGACAATTAATAAGGTGCTTCGAGGTGCAAAGAAGCTGATGATGGAGACAGGTAAAGAGCCGACTCCTGAAGAACTTGCGGAAGAGCTAGGATTGTCATCTGATCGAATTCGAGAAATTTATAAGATTGCGCAACACCCAATTTCCCTACAAGCGGAAGTGGGAGATAGTGGAGAGAGCCAATTTGGGGATTTCTTAGAGGATACTACAACGGAATCACCGGCTGATGCGACAGGTTATTCAATCTTAAAAGATAAAATGAATGAAGTGCTTGCAACTTTGACGGACAGAGAAAAAACAGTCTTGATTGAACGTTTTGGTCTGTTAGATGGAAAACCAAAAACTTTGGAAGAGGTTGGCGTTTATTTTAAAGTAACTCGAGAGAGGGTAAGACAGATTGAAGCGAAGGCGTTGCGCAAAATGAGACACCCGACACGAGCCAAGCAGCTGCAAGCATTTTTAGAAGCTGTGGAGAAGGGAGATGGAGCGTAGCGGGCTTGAACCGCTGGCCTCAACAATGCCATTGTTGCGCTCTACCAACTGAGCTAACACCCCATAGATTTGAGAGATTCAGTATAAGAGGAGGAGGGATTTTGAAGCAAGAGGTAACAAAAAATTCTCGCTTTTCGAACCTAACCGATATTCCAACAGATGCTATTTTCGGCATTAATGATGCGTTCCAAAAAGATCCTAGAAAGAATAAAATTAATTTAGTTGTTGGTATTCTTGTAGAAGAGGATGGAAGATCTGCAATCATCCTTCCTTCTGTTAAAAGTGCAGAAGAGGAAATTTTAAAAAAAAATACCACGAAAAATTATCTCCCTATCGATGGAGATCTTGAGTATGTAAAAGCTACTCAGAAATTAATCTTTGGGGAAAATTCTTCTGCTATCATTTATGGTGCACAGACAATAGGGGGGACTTCTGCCCTCCGTATTATTTCAGATTTTATTAAAAATGAGTTAACCACTCAGATTTCTATTCCCGATCCCACTTGGGAAAATCATGAAAATATTTTTCGAAAAGTAGGTTTTACGATTGATAAATACCCCTACCCGAACGGAATGTTTGAGCATTTAGCCAATTTGCCAGAGGGGAGTGCAGTCCTTCTTCACGCGCAGTGCCATAATCCCACAGGACACGACCTCACAAAAGCAGAATGGGAAAAGCTAGAGATTCTATTTAGACAAAAAAAATTGATCCCCTTTTTTGATTCTGCGTATCAAGGATTCGGCTCGAGTTTTGAAGAAGATGTTTATGGCATACGTTACTTTGTAGAAAAAGGGCACGAGTGCTTTGTTGCCCACTCTTTTTCAAAATCGTTTTCACTTTATGGGGAGAGGGTGGGGGCCCTTTATGCATCTTTGCGAGATCCTCACCTTGTAGATTTAATGAGGCGTAATATTAGGTCTCTCATTCGAACAAATTACTCCAATCCTCCAAGACACGGAGCTGAGATTGTAAAGCTAATTTTACAAACCCCTAACTTACGTAATATATGGGAAATAGAGGTTGATAGTGCTCGAGCTAGGATGCAGGAACTCAGGCAAACTTTTTTTTCAAGACTCCAAGCTAAAATTCCCGATCATAGGTTTCCCTATATGAAAGAGGGTAAAGGATTTTTTTGCCTCCTTGGTCTTTCAGAGGACCAGTCTATAAGATTGCGTGAGGAATTTGCAATCTATACTGCTCCGAAATCCAGAGTCAACTTAACGGCTCTTAATTTTAGCAATATGGACTATATAGTAAATTCAATTGCAGCGGTGGTATGAAAAAGAGGTATGCTTCTTATTTTTTGCTTGCAGCCCTCCTTTTTTTATTTGTCAATCTGCCGAGTTCTTTTGTAAATAAGTTTCGAGGTAAGTTTTTGTTTGCTGATGGAAACTATCATGGACATGAAGAGAGTGAGCTTTTACAACTTAAAATTGAGAATAAAAAATTACAGGATGATTTGGCAGAAGTTCGAAATTGGATCCTTTTAGAAGACCGTATTGAAGGGCATGTTAGGAGGATTGAGGGGCTTTTGCAAGATAAAAATTATGAGCCTTTTTATCAGAGACGAATTCGAGATTTACTCCTCCTTTTAGAAAAAGAGATCTATTCTCTGGGTGCTCAAGTAATTTTCCGAGATCCTGGGTTTTGGGGCAGTGGCTTTTGGATTGATAAAGGAGAAAAGGAAAACAGAGAGCTTCAGGTAAAAATTTTAGCAAAAAATAGTCCAGTTCTTTCACAAGGGGCTCTTATTGGAATTATTGAAGTAGTAGAAGAAAAGAGATCGTATGTTAGGTTAATTACTGACTCTTCCTTAGCCCCCGCTGTGAGAGCAGTCCGGGGAGATGAACAAAACTTTTCTCTATTGAAAAATGTAGTTTCACTTGAAGAGGAACTTCAGTACCAAGAAGGTCTTGCAGATCCTCATATGTTTGATGAGTTAGCTGAGATTAAGGGCAGACTTAGAGAGTCCGGAGAGACCCTTTATTTAGCCAAAGGAGAGCTTAGAGGCTCAAGCTACCCTCTTTGGAGGGGGAGAAGTCCTAGACTTAAAGGGGTTGGATTTAACTACGAATTTTCTGATAGTGAGGGTTCTGCACATACAATCCATGATAAATTGAAAAAACCTCTTTTAAAAGTGGGAGATCTTCTTATCACAAGTGGACTAGATGGTGTCTTTCCTCAAGGAATTCCTGTCGCTACAGTGACAAAAATTTTCCCCCTCAAAGAGGGGGATTTTGCTTATAACCTAGAAGCTATGCTCATAGCTAATGATTTGGACGATATTACTCATGTAGAAATCTATCCACCTTTATAAAAGGTGTTTAGAGAGAAAGCCGGCAAGTTTCATCATATCGATAGCCTCTTTGCCAATCACTTTAGCAAGAACTTTGTCAGGGATGATTTTACGACGGTTTTCTTTGTCTTGAAGATCTTTTTCTTTGATATAGATCCAAATTTTTTTCGTCGCTTCCCCTCTTGAGACCTCTTCTTCCCCAATCACTGCTGCAAGATCCTTGGAAGGCTTTTTAAGGGCATTTCTCCCCCTTGGTGCACCTTTTGCCGGTTTTTCATACGCTGTTTTTTCGTGGTTATGATATTTTGCTTCAAGATCATCAAGGTCGTTAACGATAACGTTGCAGGCAGGGAAAGCAGAGCAAGAGTAGAATGTTTTTCCAAATCTGGAACGCCTTTTCATAATTTGTCCTGTGCATCCGATTGCAGGGCATTTAGGAAGTTCGCTAAGATCTTCTGTGTCTATAGCTTCTCCCTTTTTAGGGATATTAATAATCCCTTTGCACTCAGGATATTTTGTGCAACCAAGAAAGTGTCCAAATCTGCTTTTACGAACTTTCATCTCACCTTGACAAAGGGGGCATTGTTGCTCCCAATCAAAATCTGCTGCATAATCTTCTTTGTTAAACGTAGTGTCTTCTATTGTAGCCGTATACTTACACTCAGGATATTTACTGCACCCTAAAAAGTACTTATCTCCTGCCCAAACTTTTTCTACAGGCGCTCCGCAATCAGGGCAAATCATATCAGTTTTAATACGGGGAACTCTTGCCTCTTTCTCAGCAAGTTCGACAGTTGGATAAAATTCATCCCAAAACTCTTTTAAAAATGCCTTCCAGTCGATATCGGTCTCTGCAATTTTATCAAGCTCATCTTCCATTTGTGCAGTAAACTTGATATCCATGATTTTAGGAAAGTTTTCCTCAAGCATTTGGCAGATAATTTTTCCAAGTTCTGTAGGTTTAATAGCCCCTTTTTCCTTAGATGTGTACGATCTGCTTGCAATTTTCTGCATAATGCTTGTGTAGGTAGAAGGTCTTCCAATTCCAGATTTTTCCAATTCTTTAATCAGAGATGCTTCAGTAAAGCGGGCAGGAGGTTTTGTAAAAGATTGCGTTGCAAATGTATCGATAAGTTTTAGAGCTTCTCCCTCTTTCAAATCTGGGAGTCGCTTTTCCTCATCTTCAGACGCCTCTTCATCGCTATCTTGCATCTCCTTATAGACAGAGAGAAATCCGGGAAATTTTAATAAAGATCCTGTTGCTCTAAGAGTTAGACCGTTATCTGTCTCTATATCGGAGGAGATGGTGTCGTAAAGGGCGTTTGTCATTTGAGAGGCTATAAATCTCTGCCAAATAAGAAGATAAAGTTTTTTTTGGTCGCTGTTTAGGAACGACTCTATCTGATCGGGTGATCTTAGGGCATTTGTAGGTCTAATTGCTTCGTGAGCATCTTGAGCGGTTTTTTTTGTAGCATATGCATTAGGCTTTTCTGGAAGATGCTTCTTTCCAAATTTTTTTGAGATATATTCACGAGCATGTTCGATTGCTTCTGGAGATGCACGTACAGAATCTGTCCTCATGTAGGTTATTAAGCCCTCTGTGCCCTCGTTTCCTAAATCAACCCCTTCGTATAAGCTTTGTGCAATTTGCATCGTTCTAGCAGCTGCAAATCCGAAATGACGAGCCGCTTCTTGTTGAAGGGTAGAGGTAATAAAAGGGGGAGAGGGAGACTTTTTCTTCTCCTTTTTTTGCACCGAAGTGATTTTGTATTTTCCCTTTGCTAGCTTTTCTTTTACTTCCAGAGCTTTTTTTTCATTGGAAATAAGGAAAACTTTCTTTCCTTCAATTTTTTCCTTTTCGACCCGTACCCCATCTACTGCATGTAAATGTGCTTCAAATTTGCTTTCAGCACCCTTCACTTGCTTGAGAAAAGAGCCTAAATTCCAGTATTCTACGGGGATAAATGCGTCAATTGCCCTCTCTCGATCCACTACAAGTTTTAGTGCAACCGATTGCACTCTCCCTGCTGAAAGAGAGCCGGTTCCCCCCTTCCTGGGAATTTTTTTATGTAGCATGGGGGAGATTTTGTAACCCACCATACGATCCAAGAGTCTTCTTGCTTGTTGGGCATTTACTAAGTGTTCATCAATGTCTCTTGGCTTTTTAAGAGCTTCATTTATGGCATCCTTAGTGAATTCGTTAAACGTAACTCTTTTGTATTTAATTCCTTTTGGAAGAACAGATGCAATATGCCAGGCAATTGCCTCTCCCTCTCTATCAGGGTCAGGGGAGAGATAGACAAGGTCCACACCCTTAGCTGCAGCTTTAATCTTTTTAACTACATCCTCTTTACCTGAAAGGATTTCATACTCTGGAGTGAACTTGTTTTCAATATCAATCCCAAACTTTTTGCTGGGCAAATCTCTTACATGGCCGACTGAAGATTCAAAGGAATAACCTCTTGTCAAAAATTTCTTGAGAGTTTTGATTTTAGTCGGAGATTCGACAATGATTAATATTTTGCTCACAAATTGACCCTAATTTTATAATCTTCTTATTAATCTATAATTGTTAATATGGGAAGCATTAATATTTTCCCGCCCTATAACTGGATCAAAACAAAGATTTTATAGACAAAGATAGGATGAATCCCCAATTTAAGACAAGTAATTTTTAAACCCAAGTTCCCTAAAAAGGGAAAAAATTCAGAAAATTATTTCTCTTTGCTCTAAAAAATCATCGCATGGAGGAAATTTCAGTTAGAGAGGGTCTAAGAAAAATAGGGTTGTCTCTGAGCGGTTTTTATTTTTATCATAGACCGCATTAAATGCAGATTTATTGGGAATAAGATTTTTTAGGAGGAAGTTCTTCTGAAAAATTGAAAAAAACCTATTGTTTGAAAGATTGTTGGACTTAACTATCGTTTCAAATGAGGCAGCAACAACAGAATTATTCAGTTTAACAAGATCTGGGTAAGGGGGTTCTGTTCCAATAAGGAAATTAATAGACCCTGTAAGTTCAAGCTCTTTGACGCATAAGCTTAGATCAAGTTGTCTGTTTAACTCCAAATTGTCACTTGCAATTGCTACATAGGCAGAGCTTGTCTCAATAAGAGACTTAAGAGAGAGCTCACTTTCATGGATAAATGATACCGATGGAAACTCTTTCAATAGAAAGTCGTATTCATTTATATTTTTCAAGCTGGACGAATTGAAAAGAACATAAATATTGCGGAGTGGAGAGACATGAGATAGGTAATTTTTTAATGCCTTATGTAAAGAGTTTACGTCCCCGTTTGATAAAACAATTAAATCAAGGGATTGATTAAGCAATTCTGAATCAAGATTTCTTGGGTTGAATGAGGGATCAAGTGGGGTGTATTTTTCCTTCGATTTTAAGTAAACTGTGAGTTTTTCTTGCAGGTCACCAATAGTAATATGCTCTCTATGGAGATTAGCATCATTAATAACATAGAGAATTTCAGGGATAAAAAGAGTGTGTGTTGGCGCCATTTCAACCATGGGGATCATGAAGGCGAAATCATCTGCAGAGAGTAGAAATCTTCCTTCGTAAAGGAGATCCTTTAATTTTATTTGTTTAAAAAGACCTGCATAAAACGATCTTACCATGCTAAGAAAGAATTTTTTTTCTCGAATGGAATTCGTAAGTAGAATTTGATCTGTTATAAAGCGCCCATCTCTTTTTTCATATTTTGGATGATTTATTGCAGAGCCATAGGTGATCCAAACGTTGGGATTTTGATAATATTCATTTAACTCTTTTAGGACATTTTCATGAGCAAACCAGTCATCGCCATCTAGGCAAACAATAATTTCGTCATCTTTACACGACATATAAGCAGGGTAGAGGTTAGCTAGTTTTTGATTTCTAACAGGATTTCGAGTAAAGGATATACGACCTTCTTGATTCAGCGCTTTTGTAAACGCTTGCGCTTTTTCAAAAGTAGCGTCGCTAGAACAGTCATCTATATAGATAACTCGGTAATTTTTATAAGTTTGTTGAAAAACTGAGAATAAATTTTTTTCGCAAAAAGTTTGATTGTTGTAGGAAGTAATTACAACTACAAACGATTTATCTTCCTCAATAGGTTTTTTAATTAGCAAACTGTTCATTATTTTGAAGGATCGTTTTGAGGAATATAGGGGCTTTAGGGTATTCCCAATTCCTTTTGGTATATTAAAAGTTACGCAAAGGGCAAAACAGGTTAATATGATCGTGAGTGTATTAAATACGATTTGAGTTTTTTTCATATAGGGTCAGATTATATAAAATCAATCAGTTTAAATCCTATAAAAAAGGAGAAAATGTGTATTGATATTCTTCAATTCTTTTTCCAGAAAGATGATCTTGAGTCTCTTCTATCTTTTGATAAAATTCTTCTACGGATGAGACTTGAATACCGCAATCGTAGAGGGGAACTTTTTTGTTCCCAAGAAAGAAAAGGGGGCGATTGAAATAAAGAAAGTCGTAGCCAATAGCAGAGTAGTCTCCTAAGTAGACATCAATTTTGTTTAATAAAGGGTAAATCAAGGGCATTTCAAACAGCGTAAGAATGTTAGGTTTAAATTGATTGTAGGATAGAGCTTCATAGGTGTGAGCAGGATAATGTTTTTCTAGAAGGGGATGAATTTTAACTATGAGATTGTAGTTATCCGGCAGTAACTGGATGATATTTTTCCAAAAGGAAAAAAATGTGGTAGAGGTCTCTTGGTCTTTCCAAGTGGGTGCGTAGAGAATGGTTTTTTGTTTCGGAAGGGGGGTGAGAATCGTTTCAATTTGCTCATCATAGAATTGTTTGAATTTTTGGTAATAGGCTAATCGGAAATTGCCTACAATAAAATAGTTATCAGGTGGATTGATTCTGCTTTTTTGGTGTTCTCCATAAAATAATACAAGATCTTGGCCTAATTCGGAAATAGCATTTGAGTCAAATACTCCTTTATCAGATTGGCCATGGGGGCAAAAACAAAATCTCATATGGTTTATGTTCAAAGATTTATATATGTTTGAAAGCTCTTCTTTCGCGTATTTTGTCGACACAAGGATTAAGTTGTATTTTTCCGACAACACTTGGAGATCAATCGATACAAGCTGAATATCGACATCACGATAGTATTTTTGACCAATTAGATAGGTGTTTTTATCATCTACTAAAAGGGGGCAACCAATAAAATGACAGAGGGGTGCTAGGTGATCCAGGTGATGAAAAAAGGGGCCGCTAATTAATGCAACCGGTTTATAAGAAGTGAAGCTCGTTTTCAAAGTAGGTGTCATAAGTAGTTTTGATGATTTTTGAGAGGGCTCCAAAGCAAACTTTTTTATCAAAGGCGTATTCGTAGAGAGTAGACCTAGCTTCTGAAAAAATATCAACTTTTTTTAGATCGTTGCCAATTTCATTTAAAGAGGAGATGTATCCGCAATTATGAATAGGGGTTTTCCCCTTTGTTAGAAAAAACATTTGTTTATCAAAGTGCAAAAAGTCATAGGCTATCGAAGAAGAGTCGGTTATGAGAAAATCACTGCTTTCTAAGATGGGGTAAATGGTAGGGATATGTGAGATAAATTTAATGTGAGGATCATCTGCATACTGTTCTTCTAGCGAGAGATAAAAACCTTTCGAAAGGGTGTTTGGATGAAGTTTTATGAGTAAATTGTACGTTTTTGGCAAAGTTTTTAAAAGGGAGGGTAAATCTTCTTCTACATTTGAGTGATCCCATGTCGGAGCATAAAGGATAGTTTTCCGTTTATTAGAAAAGGAGAGCTGCTTTTTTAAAATAGATTTATAAAATTTTTCCTCTTCTTTGTAGAAATAGGCTCTAAAATTACCGACTAAAATATACTGGAATAATTTAGCAAGAATCCCCTTTTTAGCTAAAGTATCGACCATTTGTTTTCCGTAGGTAAGGATAATTTTTTCATTTTTAAGGGCAGCTAGATTATTTTTGTCCGAATTGCCATGGGGAAGCCAAATAGAGAGAATTTTTTTTCTTAGTTTATGCTCATCAAAATAAAAGAGGGGATCAATTAATTCCTTGGGAAGGCAGGTGAAAATCAGATCGTAATTTACTAAAATGGACTCAGAAAAAGTAAGTTCGGAGTAGAGTTCCACTTTAATATGGGGATAAAACTCTTTTGCAACGGCCAAGGCGAGTTCACTTGTAAAAATAAGGGGAATAGACAAGAGGGAACAGAGGGGGGCTAAGTGATCTAAGTGATGTAAATCAAGGCCATATAAAAAGCCGGCGGATTTATGCATTTTGATCTTCTAACATTAGGGGTTTTTTCTTTATTGATCGTTTTATTTCGATTTTTTGTAAAGGATAGAGAGAGCGCTTCTTTAATTCGATGTTATTTTTTCGTTGATCAGAAATTTTCTCTTTAAGAGAAGCGATTTGTTCTAAAAATGTTGCAACCTCTGGAGTTGTTTCTGAAATTACTTTTTCTAATAGAAGAAATTTTCGCCTTTTTTGAAGCAAAAGTCTTTCTCTTTGCAGATGCGATTCATTTTCAGTGAATTGAGCGGTTGTTGAGCCTTGTAATAAAGAAGACTCCTCAGCTTTTAGATGAGAAAGGAGCTCCCTGAGGCAAATCACCTCTTTTTCTAAATCTTCTAAACCATCTTCCATATATATCAATCTAGTCTATACAATACTTGTTGATATGGAGCAAGTGAGCATTTGGTTTCTAAAAAATAGGAGAGCGTTTCCCTGGCGCGAGGGAAAAACACCCTATTCCGTTTTGATTTCGGAGGTTATGCTCCAGCAAACAAGAGCGTTAGCCGTGATACCCTATTTTGAAAAGTGGATGAAGAGATTTCCAAACTTCCAAGCTCTTTCTCAAGCAACGGAATCTGAAGTTGTTAAGATGTGGGAGGGGCTAGGCTATTATTCTCGTGTTAGGAATTTGCTTGAGCTTGCGAAAACGATTGAAAGGGAGTATGAAGGAAAGTTACCAGACCAGTTAGAAGAGCTTTTGAAGCTGAAGGGAATCGGACATTATACAGCAGGGGCTATTCTCTCTTTTGGATTTTATCAAAAAGCGGTTGCTTTGGATGGAAATGTTGAAAGGGTAGTTTCAAGAGTTATTGGATTTGAAAAAGAGGTAAAAAAACATAGTAAAGAGCTGAGGCAAATTGTATTTGATCTTCTCCCTGAGAAAGAGCCTTACGTTGCTATGGAGGGGTTGATTGAACTTGGGGCTACAATCTGCACTAAAAAACCAGTTTGCAATTTATGCCCCTTACATAAAAGCTGTGTTGCTTATAAACAGGGAAGTCAAGAAATGTTGCCGATTCTTCCTGAAAGAAAATCGATTACTCCGCTGTTTCGGTTTGTTGCATGCATCGTATGCGATGACCACTATCTTGTAAGGGAGGGAGAAAAGGGGAGGGTTATGGCAGGTCTTTATGAATTTCCTTATCTGGATACTGACGAGGATTTTGTCCTTTCTGAAAATCAAAAGCTCCTTCAAGAGGCTCTTACTCTTCCTCTTCAATTAATTAGCCCTCTACTAAAGCAAAAGCAACATTTTACACGGTTTAAAGCCAGTCTTTTCCCCTTTCACTTTAGCACTTTGCAAAAAATACCGGTGTTAGGCTACACGTGGATTCATAAAAGTGACCTCTCCAATCACCCCTTTTCTTCGGGACATCTCCGTATTCTTAACTATCTCAAGGAACTATTTTAGTTTTTTCTATACGGAAAATGGGTGGGTTAGTATGGTGAGCCTATGCAATCAAAAGATTTCTGGAAAGAGCAAGGGCTTGAACATGTTATTCCTAAAGGTTTTGGGGAGTTTCCTGAAGGCTTTGATGTTCATTCCGTTTTAAGAGATTTGTCGGATGAAGTGGGCTATAATAGTGTCATTGATTTTGGATGTGGGTATGGAAGACTTTGTGAAAGTTTTGATCCTACTAAGTACTTAGGGGTTGATGTCAATCCTGCTGCAATTGAAGAGGCTAAAACTAAGTTTGAAAAGTACCAATTCTCCCTTTTAACCGATGATGTAATGGGAGCAGAACTCTATCTTGCTTACACAGTATTTCTCCATTTAAGTGATAAGGAGTTGCATGAGGCGCTCCAAAAATTTCGATGTAAGTGGCTGATTGTCTCCGAAATTCTGGGGAGAGAATGGCAAAGAGATGGGATTCCCCCTGTTTATAATCGGGATCTTCCCGATTACGTGCAACTTCTTAGATCGCACGATTTTGTTTTGCATAAGCATGTAAGAAGGGGATATAAAAGGTACCAAGATATACCTTGGTACCACGGAAAAAATACAGATATTTCCTTTTTAGTCTTTAGAAAGTGTCTTAAAAATCCTCTTGCTTGAATAATTGATTTCTAATCGCTATAGTCTCTGCTCAAAATCGGAGTTTTATATGCAAATAGTGACAAGTAAATATCAAAACGAACTTGAGAGAGCTAAGAGAGAATTACAAGTGACTTTTGGAGGGAGATCTTACCGAATTTGCTTAAAAGGGGAGATGCCTTTTAAAATAGAGGGCTTATTAAAAAGATTGATAAAAGTCTCAAAGCAAATGAAGGTTCCCCTTTTAGAGGCTAGAAACATCTATGAGGAATTAAAAGATCGATTTGGGGAGAAAAATTTAAGGCATAGATCTCAGATTGAAGATGCGGTTAAAAAAATCGCTTTTGAAGTAGTTGCTATTCAAGAGAAAAAAAAGGCGAGGTCTGAGCAAAAAAGTAGCGAAATTGTGAAAGTAATAGAAGTGATGTGCCAAGCCGATATGAAAATGGTTGCTGCAAAACATAGAATTAGTGGGGATCTATTTTTTTCAGAGGGGACATTTTTTGTTTTTGAATACTGGAACCATATTAGGACATCGAGCCAAGCTAAATGTGTATTAACTCATTATAAAGTTTGGCAGAGGCATTTGCTTCAGCTTATTGATCAGTTTACAGGATTTGCAGAGGATGAAGTGGCAAAATTAGTGGGGCTTGGACCTGAAGAAAAGTCTCTCCAAATTGGATTGATCAGTGAAGAATTTTACAAGATGTTTTTAGAGAAATTATTTGATCTTCATGTATGGGAATTCGGAGAAATTGTAAGAAATTATTGTTTTTTGCAGCTTAAGCTAACAGGCCCCTCCTTATTTAAAGTAAAACTAGAGTTTTTGCTTCGTGATCTTAAGTTGGAAATCGAAGAGAGAGAGGGGGTGTATCAAACCGGAGGTGTTTTTGATCCCAAGGAATTTTCAGTTACAAATTTTGACAAGGCTGTTAATCAATCTTTTAGATTGTTTGACGATGAGGGTTTGCTTGAGATGCAATTACAATCAAATTGCTCTTATAAAATAGCAGTGTTTGAAAAAATAGGAATTGATGATGAAGAAACAGCATTTAAGGATCTTCGCGTTATCGAGAAAAATAAAGCCGCTGATTTTGCATTACTAAATATTTTTAGACTTAAAGACGATGTTATAGAGCGATATTGGAATATGATTTTGAGCCTTCCGCATGGTTATAGTATACATCAAAATATTTTCTCTAGATGGATCGATTTTTATCAAAGATTTCAATCTCAAATTTCTTTTAATCTCGTATGGCATAACAGGATTACTGAAAAAGCTTTAGTAGATAATGTAAGGGAGTTTGAAAATGAAATTTTTTCGAGTTTTTTTGCTTTAATTGATTCAGAGTTTATGTCCCTCTATCATTTTAGCTCTTTTGATGAAAAAATTGGCTTAGAGTATGCTAGGCTTCAACTTCATACTATAGGGAAAGTTTGGATGCGTTCTCATGTTCGTTCTGTAGTCGAAGATGTAATTTCCAATTTAGAAAAAATGCCTCTCTCTTCAAATTTAGATGTGGAAGAGGCTTTTGAACAGCGCGATCTGAATGTGTGTAGATTAGTTGCCTCTCTTTCTGTTGAGACCGAGGCTGAGAGGTGTATTGAAAGTATTTATGGAACAAGGTTAAGAGTTTTAAATCCATGGGATCCAAGTGGTAAGGGTTGGGAGACCGTTTCTAAATTTTTACTTCAAAAGGCAGAGGAGAGGGAATTTATCTTTAAAAATTTATCTTAATCGGTTAAAGTCTCTTTTCAAAATTTAGACGGAGAGCTTTTTTTGGATGTGTCTACAAAAAAAAGGATGAGTTTCAGAGACGGCGATCTTAATTGTGAAGCGGATATTGCGATGGTCACTGCATTCAAAACAGTGAACGAGGTTAAATGGATTGGATCTATTAGATCGTATTGGGAGGAGATTTCCCGAAAAAGCGATGGTTGGAGCTGCCATCTAGATTTTTGTCGAGTCTGGAGGGAATTTGGGGAGAGTAGGATTCCTGGGTTGACCGAAATTGAATTTTTTGAAGCTGCCCGTGAAAAATTTACGGAAGAGTATCCAGAGTGGATGGGTGAATATGCTCAGTTGCAATTGCGTCTGGCTAGCAGATGTTGGAGAAAAGAGATTTCCAGGCAAACGCTTTCTCCTGTTGAAACTTTAGCTTTGGCCTATTTTCGTGAGAGGAATGAATCCTTAAAGGGGTTGCAGCAATGTTTAAAGGAGAGAATTGATTTTTTTAATTCACTTTGAAATGGACCTATGTTAAAGTAGCGTGTATGAAAATTAAATTTCCTGAGTCAGATACCCCAAAACTAAGCGCGAGTTTCCTAAAAGATTTAGTCTGGAAACATAAAGAGCGCTTTTTAACTGGCCTAGCAATTGCGGCAATAGGATTAACATTTTTTGCCAAAGGTGTGAATGGAAAAGATCACAGGATGGGTGAGTACTTTCAGGCAGGAATCCTGGAGGCTAAGTGCAAAGCTGATAATCAGGTTGATCTTCTAGAGATTACCCGCCTTTTGAAAAAGCATCCCGAGCTGAAACCCTCTTTTGGATCCTATCTGGAACAAGCTTATGTTTTAGAAGGGGAGCTAGTTGAGGCTAAAAAAGTTTCGCTCGAGTCTTTAAAGAGGCTATCTTTTATCAATCCTCTCTATCTTGATTACGCAAAAAATTCTCTTCTTATTGAAGAGGGTAAGTATGCCGAGGCTTTTGCAAAAGCCAAAGAATTAGAGACAAAGATTTCTAAGGAGAGTTCTCCGACTCTTTACGGTCTAAATTTAGTTCGAGCTCAGTTTTTAGAAAATCTGATTCAAAAATCAGAGGCATCTCTTGAGAAATGGAGGGAGATTAAATCGCTTATTTCAAATGAGGTTTATGCTCATTTAAGCGAGGATTCCATATCTCTTGTCGATCTTTATCAGAAATAAACAAGAAACACATCAAATCTTAAAATAAATAAATTTTTATACTTCTTTTTAATTAGAAATAGTACTAATCTCAGACCGTGTTACAATTTTTGGAGTTGTTATGTTTGTTGGATCAGTAGTAAGTTGTATAGCGAATCAGTCTGCCCCTCGCTCGAAATTTTTTGGTATAGCTTATACTCATAAGCAATTAGAGGAAAGGGCAGATACATTATTTAATAAAGAGCTTGCTGCTATCGAGGCAAGACAGGCTGCTCAAAAAAGTCTATTCGGAAGGGTAGCGCCCCCTGCAAAATAGAGGGGGTTAGCTTCTCGCCCCTTTTGTCACTATGTGGTGAATCTCTTCTAGCAATTCAGGTGAATGTTTTGCTAGAGCTAAGATCGCTTTTGCTAGTTTTCTGGGATCTTTTAGAAATTGTATTGTCGCCTCTTTCAAGTGTGCTGAAACTGCAGACTCAGGGTAAATTGGTTTCCCGCTCTCTTCATCAGTTGGAACGCCGATCTCTTTCAATTTTATAAAGTCTCTGTTAAGCCAAAATTTCGCTTGAGTTGTGTCAAATGGTCGCGAGTTTTCTTTGCATAGTTCCTCTAATAAATAAAATGCGTAAGCGGAGAACTTTCCGTGGGGAATTATTTCTGCTAATTCTTTAAGGAGTTCCGTCGGTAAGTAGATGGGAAAATGATCAATTCCGTAAAAGCTTGTATAAGTTTTTGCCATCTCAGAATAGGTTACCAACTCAGAAGAGACAGCGTCGAAGTTTCCTGAGAAATTTGTCTTTGCATCTATTATATTTAGAATAATATCTGCAAGATCTCTTGCGGCTAGATAAGGGAATGCTGGATCGATTTGACCTCTTTTCCCAGGTGTTGGAAAATAGGGGAGCATAGTTGCAAGACCTTCACAATCATGAGGGTGATGCGATTTATCCGCGCAATCTTCGCGGGATTTAATCGCTCCAGCTCTAAGACCTGCATAGGTTACAGAGCTGAATTCTCCTGACTCCCGCGCTTTTATCATAAGGGCTTCAGCTTTTTCTTCTGCTACGAGTTTGCTGAGTACGTAGGGGGACTGTTTAGGGTCAACATAAGAGCAGGCAATCGAACTTAGGTAGATAAAGGCGATATTTTTAACTTTTAGATCGTGCGCGATTTTTATTATCCCTTTGGCAGAGTTAATCGTAGGTAAAATGTTACTTGTGTATAAAGTTTCTCCGCATTTAGGATCTGCAGTTCCTGCGCAGGAAACAATAGATATGCTTTCTGGATTTAGCTCGAGGAGTTTCTCTTCAACTAGTGCTTGAATTTTTGCAGGATTGTGATAGCCATAATCTCCCATAGCGATCGATATGCAACGACTTGGGTCGGGGTAGTTATTTGGTTTTCTAACCAGAGAGATCACTATTCCATCGGAATGCCTATCTAGCCAATCATTTCTTAATATTCTTGAAAAACCTGCATTTCCCCCGATTAAAATAAGAATTTTATGAGATAGGGAGGAGACCTTTGGGGTTGTTTTTTCAGGTGCAGGTGTAATTATTATGGTTGATCCTTTTGGAGAAGAGGGGCCTTCTTGAACCAATTCAACCCTTCTTTCTTCAGTTAGTCTAATGGGTGTATAGAGTGCTTCAAATTTCGATGAAGACATTTTGAATTTCTCTGGAGTGGGGGATAGAGGGGGCGTATCCTCTAGAGCTCTTGTTAGAGCGTCCATAGCATAAGGTGCTGAATACCTAAAGTGAATTGCCAAAATAACCTCCAATATAATTATTACATAATTATAGGAAGCTTATATTTTTATTACAAACATTAAAATATTGATTATTAATGTATTGTATGGAAGCCTTAATTATCTAAAAAATAGTATGACTACAAAGGAGGACAAACTGCAAGTTATTGATTTTTAGGTGTGAAAGATATTTTTCAGGGGAGCCACTTCCTGAATTGAGAATCATTTGATTCTTGCTCCGAAGTGGCTATGACGATTTACTTTTCGCTACTTGTTGAGCAGCAAGCGGATGCATGTAAAGCAATTGATTTTCCTGCAATTAGGCCTACTAGGGCGAATATGATCACGGGGAGGAAAATGCTAGCTAGTATGCTGATAACAGCTGCTGCAATCGATGTAACTCTTTCTTTATAAATGAATTCTAGCGTAGAATGAAACGCTCTTTTGACCGGTTTAGGAAAAATGGCGCCAATAACTGCCAAGATCATGCAAAGAAGTATAGACCATAAAAGCATAGAGCCACCCCAGGCCAGTGTAAAAATTGCACTTAAAATGAATGTGACGCACATGCAAATCTCTAAGCCGTATTTTTTTACCCTGCTCTCTAATTCAGATACTGTAAACCCATTAAATTTTTTCTCGTCTGCCATAATAATACCCTCTTATTCGTTTTATCCTCAACTTATGAATCAGTTGTATTTATTGCAACTTGATTATTAAATTTAGTAATTTTTGAGCGTTTAGCCAGGAAAATTCGAAGTAGGGGTGAAATGCGGGTTAGGTTGCATCGTTTGTCTAAAACAGGTATATTGAGATCTATTTAAATGGATTTGCAAATTATGCTTGTGAATGTTGGCGTTTCGTCTTTAAGGATTCAGAGAGTTTTGAATTGGGGAATAGTCATCTTCTTCAGCCTGATTGTTTTTATCCCTTTTGGGATGTTTATTAGCTCAATTGTTCTTTATGAGTTTGATTTTCAAGGAAATGCTCGCTTTTCTAACAGCGTTTCTGTTGAAAAAGCACTTTCTTTGCCGGATGAGGGTTTGTTAGATTCTTCCTTTATTTCTTTAAGGGGTGATCGCGTCTCCTCCCTTCTTTTGCCTGAAGTTGCAAGAAAGTTAGCCTTTTTTGAAAATTTTGTTAGACCTGATGCTGATATTGGTGAGGAGGTCTATTTAATAGAGCTTAAGGGGAGTGGTCTTAGACGTTTTGTTCTTAAGGGGGAGAGAGTTTTTTTGAATTGGTTGTCAGGAAGTGAAATTTCGTTTTCTGGAGTAGAAACTCCGTTTTGGTTTCAGGTTATCTCAAAAGGGGAAAACGCCCTTTCAGTAGAACTTCATGTCGAGTTTCGTTCTGAAAAGGGGGACATTTTTTATTCAGAAAGTCAGTTAGTTGCTTTGGAGGAAATAAAATACACAGAGGCCTTTGATGGGGAGCTTGTAGAGTTATCTCCGATAATAGCGTATTTGAATGGCTGTAAGATTTTTGATCCAGACATCCTTTTAGAATTATATGGAGGAGAGTCATTTAAGGATGTAAAAGGATTGTATCGAATTCACAGTGAAAGGAATGAATCTCCTCTTTATATCAAGCCTGGGGAATTGTTTGTGTGGAAAGAGGGGCGATTGGTTAAGGAAAAGCTTAGAAGTAAGGATTTTCCATTAATTTTGATTAAAGGGATAGATAATCAAAAATGTGAGATGGTGTTATGGGGTAGAGAGGGATTTTATTCTAAAACTTTTTTCCTCCCAGTTACAAAGGTTGCTCCTCCAAGTTTTAAAATCTCAGAATCGTTTTTAAAGTTGCATCAAAGGACAGATTATTCAGCTACTTTTCAGTTCTTGAATAGAAATAGTATTATTAGAAAGGGGGATTGGATTCTCTGTTCCAAGGATCGGTTTCGAAATTTGAGAACTTTTACTGAATTGAAAGAGTGTTTAAGCTATACTCTCAAAGGAGAGCTTTTTATTTTTGATGGAATCGTTAAGAAAGAGGGGTTGACTTTTTTTACGGGGAGCCTTTTTAATGAAGAGCGCACTGTTGTGAAAAAAGTCGAAATTGCCTTTTCTGAACCAAAGAAAATAGCCCCTTTTAAGAAGAAAGAGACAGCTATTCATGCGCAAGGGAAAAATGAATAAGTATTTAGTTGTGACTTGCTTAGTATGTATTAGTCAATTGTCAGCTCTGACAATTGAAGAGAAGCTAGCTTCACTTAATAGTGAAGGAGAAGTGGCTAAGATAGATACTAATCAAAGTTCTGGAAAAATCAATACTGCGCTACATTCTCTACGCAAGGAACTTAAAAGTAGATATTCCTTTATCGAGCAGCTTGTAGCCCAAAAAGCAACAGAAGAGGAATTTGAAGAACTCTTGCAAGATGTTAATCTCATTCGTGGTGAAATTTATGAAATTGAGTCTAAATATAGAGAAGGTCAAGTAGGAGAGCTTTTAAAAGAAAGTGATATTTATGGAATTTGGGAGCAAGAGGAAATAACTGCAGCTCAGTTTATTACAGAGTATGGATCGCAAGACTATTTATATGTAATTCCTCCGGAAGTGGCTTCTATTAAACTGCAGCTCCATTCTTCTTTAATGATCCCTCGTGAGAGTTATCCTTCTTTAGTAGAAGCTATTTTGAAATATAATGGGGTGGGGGTTAAAGAGGTAAACGCCTATACAAGACAGCTTTATGTTTTGAAGCAAGATCTAGTAGCTGTAAGCTGTATTGCCTCTTTGCGTCACGAGCTTGATGCTTTAGATGCTAAAGCAAGAGTAGCATATCTATTTGCTCCTGCTGCGGAAAATTTAAAAAGTGCATTTTATTTCTTAGAGAGAATTCGTGATCCCAAGTCCACATTTATTTACCAAGTAGGGCCGAAAATTGCATTAATTGGAATGCAGGAAGATGTAAAAAAGCTAGTGGTAATGTGTGAAAACATTTGGGAATCAAAGTATCCAAAAGTAACGAGAGTGATTCCTACTCTCCGAATGCAATCTGAAGAAGTGATCAAAATTTTAAAAAATTATTTCAATGGTCTTTCGGATTCTTCAAAATCTATGATTTCAGTTAAGGGGGGGCATGATTTATCGGTAATTCCTCTGGCTAAAGAGAGTGGTGTGATTTTAATTGGAAGTCAGGATATTGTTGACAGAGCTGAAGCTGTTGTGAAAGAGACTGAAAGTCAAATGGATGACCCCTCAGAATTGACAGTCTATTGGTATACATGCAGCCACAGTAATCCCATAGAGCTTGCCGAGATTTTACAGCAGGTTTACGGTTCTTTGATCTATTCCAAACTTGAGGGTGGTGAGTCTACGAATGTAAGATCCCAGGAGTCCTTTGATTCAGGGTACTCTCCGGATATGATTCCTCCTCCTGTTGATCCTAATGGGGGAATGCCATCAGGGATGCCAGAGGGGTATCGAAATTGGGACGCGCAAGGGGGAAATCATAAACAGTTTTTGCAAGACCAAATGATTTTGGAAGCAGAAAAGGCAAAAAAACATAATTTTATTCCTTATGCTGCGACGGGATCTGTCCTTATGATTGTTCGAAAAGATACCCTTCCAAAAATTAAAGAGGTGATCAAAAAGCTTGATATTCCGAAACGAATGGTTGAGTTAGAGGTTCTTTTATGTGAAAGAATTTTAAATAGTTCTACAAGAACAGGAATTAATTTACTTAAGATAGGGTCAAATGCCTCTGGTGATAGGACTGGAGGAATCAGTTATGATCGAACAGACTCCCCCGTAGTGAAAGGGATTTTTGAATTCTTTTTTTCAAGACCTGCATCAAAAGCATTTCCTGCGTTTGATGTAACTTACAATTTTTTACTCTCGCAAGAAGATGTAAGAGTTTCTGCTTGCCCTTCGGTAATAACCTTAAACCAAGTTCCAGCCACGATTGCTATAACCGATCAGATTTCGATTAATAATGGGGCTTCTCCAGTTGACACGCAAAGTAACAAAGTTTTTTTTCAAGATTCTTATGAGCGTGCCGACTTTGGGATCACAATGACTTTAACGCCGACAATTCACGAGCCAGATATTGACGATCCAGATCACATTGTTTATGTAACTTTGGATAATAATATTGCATTTGAAAATATAAAAAGAGATAGTCAAAAAGATAGACCCGATGTGCACAAGCGGACAGTAAAGAACCAGGTTAGAATTGCGGATGGACAGACAATTATTTTAGGCGGTCTTCGCAGCAAGCAAGCAGAAGATAAAAATGAAAAAATTCCGTTTTTAGGAGAAATTCCTGGAATAGGAAAATTGTTTGGTACAACGGTTCTTAATGATAAATCCAATGAGATGTTTATTTTTATTAAGCCAAAAGTGGTTCATGATCCAAGGTACGATTTGCTTAAGATAAGAGAAGATAGGCTCAAGAAAAGACCTGGCGATATTGAGTCGCTTTTAGACAAGATTCGAGAGGCCAGAGAACGCAAAGAGACCAGGACCTTTGAGCAAAGTTTCAACCTTTTCTTTGGAGACCCTGATGACGCGACTACTCAGCTTTGATAAGTTTGCAGAGCTTGAAACAATTGCAGAGCAAGCGGGAATCCAATTTGAAAGAGATTTGCTTAAGTTTGATTTTATAGATTCTAAAATCAAAATTCTTCCCTACGCATATGTTAAGAAAAAGGGGGTGATTCCCCTGAAAGAAGAAGAGGGAGTTATCTTTGTTGCTGTTTCTGATCCTTATGACTTAGAAACCCCGAGCGAGATTAAATGCATCACAGGTTCAGCCGTTAAAGAGGTTTTGGCCCCTAGAGATAGAATTGATGAGGCTATTGAGCGTTGTTATGGAGAAAATGGGGACGCCTCTCTTGTAATTCAAGAGCTTGACCAGGAAAGTAGCGTCGCTACAAGCATAGAAAGTGATGATGAGTACGATCTTCTTGCTGGTGAATCTGACTCTTCTATTATAAAAATTTTTAATACAATTTTAATTGAAGCGCTTAATAGTGCTGCTTCAGATATTCATTTGGAGCCTGTTGAAAAAGGTCTTCATGTCCGTTATCGAATAGATGGAATGTTACAGATAAGACACACCCTTTCAAAGGATGTTCAAATCCCCTTAGCAACCCGTATCAAAGTGCTTGCCAAGCTTGATATAGCTGAGCACAGACTTCCCCAAGATGGAAGGATTAAACTTCGTATGGGGGGAAGAGAAATTGATTTTCGTGTCAGTACGGTCCCTGTTGTCTTTGGAGAAAGAGTCGTCCTTAGGATTTTCGATACCTCTCAACAACAATTAAATTTAGATCAATTGGGTATCCGCAAAGAGATGGTGCAGGTATTAAGGAAGCAAATACAAAAAAGTCAGGGAATTTTGCTTGTTACAGGTCCAACAGGAAGTGGAAAAACAACCACACTTTATAGCATACTTTCTGAAATTAGATCGCCAGAAATTAATATTATGACGATCGAAGATCCAGTCGAATTCAAGCTTGAGGGGCTAGCGCAAATTGGAGTCAATCCGAAAATTCAATTAAATTTTGCAAAAGGATTAAGGCACATTTTGCGTCAAGATCCGGATGTGATTATGATTGGGGAGATTCGTGATAGGGAGACTGCTGAGATCGCCGTTCAAGCCTCTCTTACGGGACATTTAGTGGTAAGTACACTTCATACAAATGACGCTCCTGCAGCAATCGCAAGACTTGTAGATATGGGTGTTGAGCCCTACCTTCTCTCTTCATCGCTTATTGGAGTATTAGCCCAAAGACTTGTTCGTAAAATTTGTACCCACTGCAAAACTTCTTATAAACCAAGTACAGATGAGCTCTTGGAGCTCTCTTATAATGGCGATGATAAGGCTCTTCTTTATAAAGGAAGGGGTTGTGAGAATTGTTTTCACACAGGATACCGGGGACGAGAAGGAATTTATGAATTTATGCCAGTTTCTACAAAAGTTAAACAACAGATTCTTCAAAGTCCCGATGCGCAGCAACTTCAAAGGATAGCTACAGAGGAGGGAATGCTCAGCCTTCGAAAAGAGGGGATGATCCTTGCCCTTTCAGGTGTCACTTCTCTTGAAGAGGTTCTTCGCGTCTCACGCCAGCTTGACGAGGAGTGTTAATGCCATTATTTCAATACGTCGCTATTGGTTCTTCAGGGAAAATGATTAAGGGAATCATTGATGCGGATAGTTTAGAACTTGCTAAAGAGAGATTGCATGCACGGGAAATAGTTGTTACAAAGATGGGACCTGCAAAAAAGGAGAGAGAGGCCAATCTTGGTTCCGAAACTATCATTCATTTTACAAGAGATTTAAGTGGTCTATTAAGGTCTGGATTGCCTCTCTATGAGAGTTTGCTTACAATTGAAGAGAAATACCGTTCCCACAAGTTTCATTATCTTTTTTTGGACCTTTGCGATCAAGTCAAGCAAGGTAAATCGCTTTCTCAGGCCCTGAGCGCGTATCCGAGGTCTTTTAATTCCGTCTATATTTCGATGATTGCATCTGGAGAAAATACGGGAAATTTAGAAAAAGCGTTTGTTCAGTTATATAGAGTGGTCTCTCGAAATGAGAAATTCCGAAGGCAAATGCGGTCTGCAATGATTTATCCTGCATTTTTGTCTGTATTTTGTCTGATTGTGTTAGTAGGGCTTTTCCTTTTTTTAATTCCCTCCATGAAGGAATTGCTCGAGGGAAGAGAGCTTCACCCTATTACAAAAACAATTCTAAACATCTCTAATAATTTAGAAAAAAACCTGGCTTTCTATCTTGTAGGGGCGGTTTTATCGGTCACTTTTGGAGTGTTTGTCGCGAAGACAAAGTCATTTAAAGATAGATGTAAGCAGTGGCTTTTATATATTCCATTTTTTAGAACAATTTTTACAGAAAGCATTTTGATGCGATTTTCTCGAGTGTTAGCGGTTCTTCTTGCCAGCGGCGTTCCTATCGTGGAAGCCTTGAAACTTTCAAGAAGTGTGATGAATCACATCAGTTTTGAGGTGGCGATAAAAAACGTGGAAGAGGGGATTATTCAAGGGAGAAAGCTGTCCGATGAACTAAAAAAATCAGGCCTATTTCCCTCCCTTATGATTCGAATGCTTGCCACTGCGGAAGAGACGGGAAGCCCTACAGAAATGTTAGAACATGTTGCAGATATTTACGAAGAGCAGCTAGAGAGAACGCTTGTTCAATTTACAAATCTTTTGCAACCTGTTATGCTGCTTATTTTAGGGGTGATTGTCGGAGTTGTTTTACTCTCGGTATTACTCCCATTAACGGACGTTTCAACTCTATTGTGAGGTATGGATATGAAAATAAAAAAAAGGGCGCTAACACTAATTGAGATCATGATTGTAATTTTTATTATAGGTCTGATTGGTAGTGTGATAGGGTATAATATGAAGGGCAGTCTCGATGAGGGAAAATCATTTAAAAGTGAACACGGTTCAAAACAAGTTTATGATTTTCTTACTCTGCAAATTGCACAAAAAAAAGATGCCTTTGAGGGGATCTTAGCAAATCCTGAAGAGGCTCTTGCAAATACAGGTTTTGTTAATAGAGTGGACAAGCTAATCAAGGATGGCTGGAATCAAAAATACATTATTGAAAAAATTGAGCCGACAGAAGGGAAAGAGGCCGATTTCATCGTCTATTCAAAAAATTGGTATAATTTCTTGAAAAACAAGAAAAAATTGACAAACCAAGAGATGCAAGAAGAGTATCCTTGGGCTTTCCACTTCAATGAAGAGGAAATTCAGGCAGACGGTTAACGGTATTGTTTTTATCGACTATCTAGTTGAATAAGAGGTATTTACGAGAAAGCGCAACTTTACTCTGATTGAGATTATGGTCTGCATGACCCTTTTAGCGATTATGGGCTCGGTTATGATTTATAAAGGTACAAAACTGCTACAGGAGAGGCGATTTTCTTCCTCGTGTGAAACGTTAACTAGCGAGATTTTTTTGACAAAAAGCTTGGCAATTAGTTACCAAATTGATATCCATTTAATCTTAGAGCAGAAAAATGGAAAGTTCTATCTGACAAGAAACACAGATTTTTCCCCAAAACACATTAAGCCTTTACTAGAATCTCGGGTAGAATTGCCCGAATTGGTTTTTGGTAAAGAAGATCTAGTAAAGGAATTTTATTTTTATGGAAATGGTTGGATTGATGGAGAGGAAAAATTGATTCTTTTTATGGCCAGCCATTTAAAAAAACAGTATAATGTTGAAGTAAAACACTCTTATAGGAAGGCCGTATGAACTTTATTTTTTTAGCATCCATTCTTTTGGGATCACTTGTAGCGCATGAGGTCCCGATAGTAAGAGAGCATTTATTACAAAGAGCGCCTGAGTGGACTCCCAAGATTGTTGAGACCTATCCCAATGGATCTGCAAAGGGAATTTATTTTTATGAAGATGGATCTGATGGAAAGCAACAAGCTATCAAAAGAGTTCTTTTATCAGAAAAGGGAGAAGTTTTAGTTGAAGAAGATCTTTTAGGAGATAAGCAGCACGGCCTTTCTGTGAATTATTATTCTGAAGGAAAAGTAAAAGAAATAGTTTGCTATGCAAATGGTGTAAAACAAGGGCCACATAAGGAATTCTATCAAAGTGGTCCGTTGAAAAGTGAAGAGACTTTTGATCAGGGAGTTCTCTTGGGTAAAAAAACGACATTTTACGAAGATGGAACTAAAGAATTTGAATGCGAATTCCAAGAGGGTAAACTTGAAGGTGATGCATTAAGTTTTTATCCAAATGGTAAAAGAAAATCGATTGTCTCTTATGTAAATGGACTGAAAGAGGGATTTGGAACCGAGTGGTATGAAAACGGGGTGGTTAAAATTAAGGTCTCTTATCTAGCCGACAAGGAGAATGATTCGGGGAATACGCCTGCACTGGTTGCCTATGATGAGCTTGGGGCAATTTTTTCAGTACGACATTTTGATAGGGGGGTACCTGTTGGATCTCACGTAGTCTATCACCCTAATGGAAGGGAAGCAGATAAGGTAAGTTACAAAAACGGAAAAATGCACGGAGTTGCTAAAGCGTTTTCACTTACAGGTGATCAGGTAGGTGAAACTACCTATAAAGATGGAAATAGGGTAGGAAAAAGTTGGTTAAAATATGAAAATGGCCATTACAAATTTTATGCAGAGTATAATGAAAAGGGAGAATTACTTAAGCCTATTAAAGAATATGCAGAAAATGGAAAAGAGATCGCTGAGTACTCTTTAAAAAATGAAAAACTGGATGGAAGGCTTCGCAAATGGAGTGATAAAGGGATGCTTCTTGTCGATTATGCCTATCACGAAGGGGTTTTTACAGGTGCACAAAAAGAGTGGTTTGAAAATGGATCTCAGCATAAGTCTTATACTTACACCAAAGAGGGCAAATTAACAGGGATCGGAACTGAGTGGCATCAAAATGGTGTTAAAGCGTTAGAGGCTAACTATCAAGATGGAAAGGTGGAAGGGGAGATTAGTGAATGGTATGAGAGTGGAAAGCTCAAATCTAAACGTAGCTACAAAGAGGGAGAACCTTCTGGAATGCATCAAACCTGGTATGAAAATGGGGTAGAAAGAGAGAGAGCTAATTTTCAGAAAGGGGTAATTACGGGGACGCATTGCCAATGGAATGAGAAAGGAGAGTTAATTTTAGAAGAGACTTTCGACAACAAGGGGAAAGCTAAAGGAACTCTTAAAGCATTTTATGGAAAAGATCGTCCTAAAGAGATTGTCGAAGTTTCCCATGGAGCGCGCCATGGAAAAACATTAGAATACCATGAAAATGGACAGTTGAAACTCAAGGCTAATTATCAAAATGATAAGCCTGAGGGGGTGGTAGAGGGTTGGTTTGAGGATGGAATGTTAGCCTTTACAAAAATTTATAAAGAGGGAAAACAGGTAGGGGAGCAAAAAGAGTTTTTTGAAAAGCAACAGGGTCTGTTGAGACTTTGCTTGTATAACAGCAAAGGTGAGATGGATGGGGAACAAAAAATGTTTTATCCTAATGGCAATTTACAATCTATCATGACCTATAAAGATGGCCTATTGCATGGGAAAAAAGCCCTTTTTAATCAAGAGGGCGATGTTCTTGAAGAGGGCTACTATGAACAGGGAAAGCTGCATGGTGTATTAAGACAAATGGATCAGAAGGGAAGAGAAGTTGTTTGCACTTACGTAAAAAATAGGAAAGAGGGCCCTTATGAAGTTTACTACCCTCTTCACCCTAAGTATGGAAAGGTCAAGGCGTTTGAGGCAGTCTATGTAAATGGATTAATCGAAGGGGAAGTGCTCGAGTATAGTGAGGCTGGGAATAAAATCGCAGTGTCACATTTTGTTAATGGGAAAAAAGAGGGGGAGGCGACCCTTTATAATGAAAAAGGGCAGCTCCTTGCGAAGATGAATTTTACCAACGATAAGCAAAATGGTGAAACTATACAATACTACCCTGAGGGAAGTGTTTATAAAATTTCCAATTTTGTGAATCAAGAGATTAACGGCGAAGAAAAAACTTTCTACCCTAATGGGAAACTATCAGCGCTTGTATCTTATAAGTATGGAAAACAAGATGGTCCTTCTCAATCCTGGAATGAAGAGGGGGTTCTTATCTATGAAGGGGAATTTAAAGATGGTAAAAAAGAGGGGAAAATTAGTAAGTATTACGATTCTGGAAAGCCTCGCCTGATTCAGATCTATAAGGATGATACTCTAGTTTCAAAAGAGGCTTTTAACTAGCGGTAGCCTCATTTGATTTTAGCATTAACTGATAGAGGAGCGTAGTAGAGGTTTTGCGCTCCTTTTTTATTGAGAAAAATTTTTCTATAGTAGAAACAATTGATTTTGCGATTTGAGAGGGGGCTTCTAGAAAAATTTTACTCTCATTAGAGAGAGTTTTTGAGGTGGAAAGAAGATTAAGTAGCTTTATGTAGCCCTCTTCTCCTATTGGATAAGGAGGGTCGATAAAGAGAATATCAAAAGCTTCTCTCTCATACTCTTCAAGATATTCAAATGCATCTTTTTGAATCACCCAAGCACTAGTTTTAAGTCCAAGAGTTTCTAAATTTTCTCTTATACAATGGATGGCTAAGGGATTGTTATCAATAAAACAGGTGAATTTTGCCCCTCTACTTAAAGCTTCGAGGCCGATAGCGCCGCTGCCTGCAAATAAATCAAGGATTCGTCTCTCCTCAATACAGAATTGGAGGCTATCAAAAATTGATTTGCGTAATAGAGAGGTAATTGGTCTTGTAGAAGGGGTATTAGGAGTCTTTATATTTCTCCCTTTTAAACTTCCCCCTAAAATTTTTAATAGCATACAATCTCCCCATTTACCCTTCAAATCACTGGTGTTACAAAAATTGTATCAAAGTGAGTGATTTTGGTCTGGGTTTTTCGCTACTAGATTGTAATTACAGTTATAAAGGGAGGCTCCTTGCTATCCTACTCTGAACTCCTTTTGCATGTGCTCCCACAAGCTCTACACCAGCGTCAAAGGCATCTTTAACATCTTTGCCTACAGCGCGTTCCACTCTACTATGAATTTCAGAGAAGGCTCTGCGCTTCAACGGCTCTTTGCCATGAGCTAGATCTGAAAAAATTGAACCTGAGCTTCCTCTTAAAGAAAGCGAGCTTGGTCCACTACCAAAGGGGGCGCCCTCTACTTTTGGCGATCCATGTTCTGCTTTAGGGGAGAAAATTGCTCTAACAAATTTCTCTGCAGAGCTTAATTTATCAACCATCTCTATATCCGGAGCGCCTCTTCCTGAGCTTGGATCGGTAGGTAATTCTGCAGAAGTAGCTGGAGAAGAAAGTGCCGCAGAAGCGGTGTGGGCAGCAATTGCAACAAGTGTCGCTTTTTTTCTTACAAGACTTAGCAGTGCCCGCTTAAATTTCTCTTTTTTTTCTAGCTTAAGGTACGTAGACTCCCTTTCTTTCGCTAAATCAATTTTTTTAGCTATTTTCTTTCTTAGGGACTGAACGGCTGGCGAACCGCTAAGTCTAGACGAGCTTAGGGCCCTATCAGTATTTTTTAGCATGAAGGTCTCTATTTTTAAAATATTTTCTTTCAATGCATATTCCATCTGTCCGCATGCAGCATGGAACTCTCCTTCTCCAGCAGTTGCAGAAAGTCTTAAAGCGGCATTACCAACAGGACTAGACGTCATAATTACACCTAATGTTATTTTATATACTCCTTAATTATAACATATAATAAAATCTTAGTAAATTATTTTTTTAATTATGACCTTTGTGCAGAAGTAAAAATATTGTTAACTCATTTAAGGTTAAGTATTTAAGCATTTAAAGATATTCTTTTGTGTCTATAGCTAGACTAGAAGCTGAATCTCGTAGAAACGAAAGAAATCCCATAATTAATGCATCTATACCGAAAAACAAGAAGAATCGGTTTTTAAATATTTTTTACCACTCGCAAACTATGTTTGCTAGAGAGCAGAGAGCCCACAGAGGAAGAAATTAAACCTTAAATCGACGTATCCCGTCACGAAGCAAGTTCACACTCAAATTGATCAATAGACCCTTTTTGCAATCAGACAGCTTTAGATAGGACAGTATCTGTGCTTCGGGAATTGGTGAAATCCCTGCTACAGATTTGATTTCAACAATCACTTGATCTTCAATGACCAAATCAGCACGATACCCACAATCAAGCATTACATCTTTGCAAAATCTGGGTCCTTCAACTCTCATGAGTATAGAGTAAAAATTGTAGTTTTGTAATAGTTTTATGGAACTATAGAGACCATTTTACATCGTAAGGTGTTATAAGATCTTTAGCTAAAACAAGCTCAGATTGCTTATTTGTGAAGATAAAATTGAGGACGTGAGTGAGAGCTTCTTTAGTAAATAGCTCTTTATCTATAGCCTTTCCTTTAGCAGCTTTTGAAAGATTGATTTTTTTAACGATATTTAACCACTTATCTCCCGATTTTCCCTGGATAATAAAGCTGAGATCTTCGAGTTTTTCAGCCTGGCCATAAATTGTGTAGGGTTTACCCGAGTAAAAGAGGGGGGCAGTTTTCGTATTATGAGCAAAATTGATTTTTTGAGAGGGGTCAGTGAGGGTGATTGAAATATCTGAGGCAATCGGTTTTTGAATCTTTTTAACAAGTACAGCAAGTTTCCTTGGAAAGGCAGCATGCGTTTGTGAATGAAGAAATTCCCCTCTCCCAAGTTTTGATAAGAGTTCTAGCATTGCCATATTGTTATTGTCGCTAACAGCAGCGGTGCAAAGGGAAAAATTATCTGTTTGGTTGTGAAAGATTTTATAGAGGGATTCACGATTGAAGCGGATGTTTTTAAGAAAATGGCCATTGCTGAGGATGATCACTGTATGGGGCTCTCCAAGCTCTTCTGCCTGTTTTTGAATCGCTTCGATTTGAGAGATTAGTGCAGAAAAGGAGGAGCTCCATTTTTGTGATACTTTATCCAAATTTTTCCGCATGAATTGAATAGCCGATTTTGTCGGTTTTAAATCTTCGGCACTTAATTTTTCACACGTTTGGTCAAAAGTGATGATGTTGAATGTGGCAGACTCGTCAATTTGTGAGAGTGCCTGTATGAGACTTGACTTAAACGAGGCAAATCGGTGGGATTCGATAGAGCTGCTTCTGTCAAGTATGAAATAGATGTGTTCAGGAAGGGGATCTAAGCAATCATGGTTGTAAGGAGAAACTTGGAGGGAAAATGCGTACCCCTCTTTTTCCATTTTTTTAATAACATGGACGTCTACTTTAAAATCATCCCCTAAAGAGTAGGTTTGTAAAAATTCTAGAGAGGGTAGCTCTGATAAATTGTGGACTAAAAAGCGGTTGCTTCGATTTATTGAGGTTGCCTCTTCCCGAATAAATGAAAACTCTGAAACCGCTTTAATTTCTAAAAGAGCAACCATAAGTTCTTTGAACTCGATAGGTGGCATAAATTTTGTATCAAACGGAATTAGATCAACGAGAGCCGGGGGGATCTCGGTCTCAAAGTATGAAATTGAGTTTTCTGCTAGATCTGCTATTGCATTAGAATAGGGAATTGAAAAGGGGGGATAGGAGAGAACTTCGGTGCTTGTTGTAATTAGTCCGGCTTGCAAAAATTCCTTTTTTGGAAAGACGCCCTCTTTGGGAAGAAACTTCCTTCCACTTCTCCCCGAGGGAGTGGATACTAGAAACTCGAGGGCTTTTGAACTTTTAGAGGGGTGAACCTTATGAGAGGCGCTCTCTGGAAGGGAAATCGAGCAAAGAGTTTGGTTAAAATAATCAGATTCGTTAACTTTTATTTTTTCTAAACGGGCAAGATGGACTGTTTTATAAAGGGAGGGGGTTTTATTAAGTTCAGAGGGGGAGAGGGGACGTTTTCTAGAAATTAGAGATGTTAATACTGAGTTATTTAAACTATTGAAATTTAATTTAGCTCCGGAGAGCTCAATGGGTTCATCCCCTGCAAGCGCTGGAATAAATTCAGTGACATAAAATTGGTTCTGAGAAAAAATTTGACCATTGATTAATGATAAAGAGAGAGAGTGATTGCTCTCAAATAAAGGGTTAGAGACCTCTTCCTTTGAGGAGAAAAAAGTTTGGGGTTTTTCTGTTAGGAGGAAAAAATTATCAATTTGCTTTTTTTGCCTAGGACTCCATTGATTAAGGGTGGCAAGAATATGAGATTTTTTATTTTCCTCGCTCTCATTCGGTATGAGTGAAAAGGAGAGAGGTGTTAATGATACTTGCAGCACCCCTGTATTGTTTTTAGAAAGTTGTAATTTAGCTAAAAAAAAACCGTCGTATTCGATGTTTGGGAGCTCCGTAGAGTTTTTGGAAGGGAGCGCTTGAGCCATAACTTCAGGAGAGATCAATTTAGAAAATTGTGGAGAGAGATTGGGTATTTCTACACTAAGGGAGTAGGGAATAGCTTTTTTTAAGATAACGGGGGGGTGGTTTTTGAATTTTAAAGGAGAAGGTGTGATATCAAAACGGTAATTAGTAGCGGTTGTTTTGTCTAACTCCAATTTTGATTCAAATGGGAGTGCTTGAGAGTGCATAGCGAATTCATCGCTCTCTTTTCTAGGGGATAGGTTTTTTTCAAATTTCCTATGGGATATTTTTACACTTAATGGAATAAAAGGTAGGTCTAGAGAGAGAGATTTTGAGAGAGAGCTCTTCCTGCTTTTTAAATGGAAAGAAGTTAAAGGGGGAGAGAGATCGTTGGTCACTTTGCAACTAACCTTATTTGAACCCGTTTTCCACTGATTCCAATTGTTAACAGGTTTTAAATAGAGCGAGTTAGGTTCGTAAGTGAATGTAGGGAGTTCATTTAAAATAGGGGTGCGTGAAATTTTTTCAATCGGATTTGGTTGAAATAGTGATATCGATTTTTTGATAGAGGGGAAAGTAAGAATTGTGTGAAAAGTGGTTTGTTTTTTTAAAAAGACAAGAGTTGAAGAAGTAACATTCAATGAGGTTTTAGGATCAATTTTGAAAATATAACTTCCCTGTGCTGGAACCCTCTCAGAAACGAGAGAGGGTTCAAAAGTAGAGGCAATGGTTAATTGGTTCTCATCAACGTTCTCAAGCCTTGCATAAACCGTTGTTTGCAAAACATAAAACTTTGGAGCATTTATTTGGTTTATCTGAGGAAGGAAGACATTTATAGAAGAGGGGGTATAAGTTCTAGCTTTAGGCGAAATGTATGAAGTTACATTGTTTTGATAATCAAAAATAATTTTTTCTAGATAAAATTGCGATCTTGGATTTGTGAAATAAGGACTTACTTTCAGGTGATTCAAGTCGTAGCTTATTTCAAGCGGAGAATCATCGGAAACATCTTCTGCTTTTAAGTTGAGAGTTTCCTCTTTTGTCAAGGAGTTGTTTAAATTGAGTGAATCTACTAAAGAAAGGGGAACGTAGTAATAAAATGAAGAGACAAAAGGGAGATTAAACATCACATCATTGGTTTTTGTAATGTAGGCAAATTCCCTTTTTTGCGACTCCAAAAAAGATTTCAAAGGGGTCAGTTTTTGTTCTATTTTTTCAGGAGAGAGATCAGGAGGAGCTAGGATTACCGAAGGGAAATAAAAGACCTTCTCTTCTACTTCAGGAGTCCTCGAATAGCTGTATAGAGCAGAGAGGCTAAGGCTCGCCATAGCCAAGAAAACAGGATGTTTAATTATCTTAAAACAAATCACTTAGCCTTCTCTGCTCTTTAGGGTTTTATACAATTTTCGCTTTTTTTAATGCACTTAGACTTTCTTCAGCTCGTATTCTTAAATAGTATGTAGAATCGGGCTCTTTTACAAAAGTCGAAAGGATTTGCCTTGCCTTATCATTGCAAAGTGAAGATTGTGCAGATTTGCCCTCTTTACTTGCAAAAACCGCATTGCATCTCTCAATTTCTGCTTCTAAAAATTGATTATAAACAGCATAGAGTTTTGCTTTCGCGCTATTTTCTTTTAGCGCTTTATGATAAGTGGTGATCATAGGATCTTCATTATCATTAAAGTCCTCTTTAATTCTTGTGAGAAAGAATAAGTAGCGGAAAGCTCGATCTTCTTCTTTTGCAACCTGAGCTCGGATCCAAGCGTATTCTAAAGCAGCTTCAAGATGAAGTGGTTCAGAAGCTGCTGACTTTCTAATTTGAAGCTCTTTAAGATCGCTTAAAATTTTAAGAACTTCTGGATTATCCTCTTTTTTCTGATCAGGTTTAAGATTTGCAAATTTCAATCTCGCAGTTTGGAGAGCTGCATATTCAGCAACAAACGAAGGATCTTTTCTAAAATTATCTACAATAAATTTATAAGTATCGTAGGCATTTTCATTTTGAGAGGTAAGCTCGTAAGCTTTAGCAAGCTCTGTTAGAGCCTCCTTTTGAAGTTTCCAGTTCCATTCAGGATGTGCTGTTTGTTCTTCAATTAAAGCGCGCAAAAGTTCAATTTTTTTGTCGTATTTCTTTTCTCTTCCATTTAGATTCGCAAGTTTTACAATTTCCCACTCTAGGAAAGTGTGATCCTTATCTAGAGAAGTAAGTTTACCCTCCTCTCCTTGGATTAGAATTGCTTGAAGAAGAGATCTAGATCGTGTGTAAGCAGACTCCATTTCTGGACTTGGAAGAGCTCCATCCCCTTCAAAAATTTCTGGGAGAGAAACAGACTTATCGAAATAGTAATTGGCAAGCCAGAGACGGTTTTCCAATTTTACGGGAACATCACCTGCTTGCATCGCTTGGAATAAATGCTCTGCAGCAAGGTCATACACCTGAGAATTTGTAGGTTGAGATTTGTTGATTGTGGAAAGATAGGTGTTATAGAGTTCCAGGTGAATTGAGGATTTGCCTGTAAGATTGGGGTTTCCTTTAAGAGCTGCCTCTGCGTGTTCACAGAAAAGTTTACCATCTCCCTTTAATTTATTGTGGCAAAGTGCCGTCAGTAAATGAGCCTCTGGCAAAGTCTTATCTCCTGAATACGATGAGAGATACCCATGGAAGGTGGCAAGAGCTTCATTGTATTTGCCTAATTCATAACCCATTTTCCCTTGGAGAAAAAGACACTCTTGAAGTTCACTAGGGCTAAGAGCCCCTTTTTGAGCTAGAATTTTTTTAAGGTCGTCATAAAATTGCTGCTTTGAATAGACTACATTTTCACCAGCTTCTTTTTGTTTAAGAAGATTGATTCCGCTTGATAGGAAATACTTCCAGGCTGATGGAGCAAATGAGCTGTCAGGATATTTCTTCAAAAAGGTTGCTAAGGTGGAGTGACACTCTTCATAGTCTTGATTGCTGTGTGTGACAATACTATACTCAAGTAATAGGGATTCTGGACTATCAAAGCTGGGGTGGTTTTGTAAAATTTCTCTTAGCTTTTCAGCAGAACCTTTAAAGTCCCCTTTGTCTTTTAACATCATTGCGTGAACAAAAAAGGCTTGTGGAAGCTCTGCATCTTTTGGAAACACAGTCTGTAAAAGAGTCATAGTCTCATGATACAGAGTCTCGTTTTTTAGTGTTTGCGCAGAATTTAATTGCATTAAGAGGGCGTTTCTGAGTTCTAATGAGGGGTCCGATGCCGTTAGAATATATTTATTTAACCATTCGGAGGAGTCTTTGTAGTTTTCAAGAGCAAAATAGCTTCTTCCAATCATGTAGGTTACAACAGATAGTTTATCATTGGGAATAGAGCTCAACATTTTTGGATAGGTCTTCAACACATCATCGAATCGATCCTCTTGGAAAAGAAGGATTAAGTGATTCAGTGATGCGTCTGTCGCTTTAGGTCCACCCTTACTCGCGATTGTAGCAAATGTTGCAATCGCCCCAGGTCTATCGTGCACAGATTGGGAAAGAGCTGCATGAAACAAGAGGTCATCTCTTTTATCTGCATGACGATCAGCTAGTTGCAGAAAAAAATCTGCAGCTTTTTTACTCTCATTCTTCGCAGAGTAGATCTCAGCTAAGGCAAACATAGAGGGATCATTGAATGATGAGCTTAAAATTTCCTCATAAAGAGGTTCTGCTTTAGAAAATAGCTCAACTTTTTTGTCAGCACTTTCACTTGCAAGCCCCGCTCTAAAATATGCCTCACCCATAAGAAATCGAAATTCTTCTTTTCTGGCATCAATTTCTGGAACAGATTTTGAAAGGAATGGAGTGCCTTGTTGAATCATTGCATCAAATAAATTAAGTTCGTAAAAGCACTGAAGCTTATTTAGAATAATTTTTTCGATAATTGGAGAAGTGTGTATTTGGCTGTATAGGGAGAGAGCATCCTCGTAAGCATTTTCCTGAAGGTATAAGTCTCCTAAAATCCCCCTAAGGTGGTCATTAATTTTGCTTTTAGGATGCTTTTCTAAAAAGGAAATAATTTGGGCTTTTACAATGGCGTAGTCCTGATCTTTCCAGAATTCAGCAATTCTTCTTACAAGAAATGCCTCCTCTTTGTCGTCTACGGAATAGGCAGTTTTTGCAGCCTGTAAATTTAATGGAGCCTGCATACCAATAGTTAAAGTTGCAGCACAAAGAAGAAAACGCACTTTTTGTTCAAAAAAAGACATACAATCACCAATATTTTTTTAGCTGATTATACAATTCGTCTCTTATAGAACAAATGAAATTTTTAATTTTATTGAGTAATTTTAAAGGAGTGGTAGTGAGAGAGCAGATGACCAGCATATTTTGCATCAATTTTTCTCAAAGCTTCATAAGTAAGAAGCCCTTTTGCCGTTTTACCCAATTTAAAATAGAGAACTCCTTGACGAAGTAGAATTTCTTTATCCTTGGAGCGAAGATTTGCAAGAATTTCGTACTCAGAAAGTTCGTCATCCCACCGCTTTAGTTGGTGATAGCAGCTAGCAAGTTGGGCGTGAGTCCAAGGATCATTTGGCGCAAGTTCATCAAGAATTTTTAGTTCTTCTATAGCGCTTTTGGTAACTAGTTCGATTTTTTCTGGTAAATTCAGTTTTACGAAAATTTTGTCTGAAATGAAAGAGGAGAGTTCAGGAGATCTTTCATACATTTTTGAAAGCGTCATATAAACATTTGCAAGGGAAGTGTGAATAGCTAAGTCGGTAGGTTCTGAGAGGAGAGTGTGGACATATTCATCGAGAGAAAGTTGGATAAATAGTTCTTGCATGAGGAGAACATCTTTAAAATGAAAAATAAAACGGGTTTTTAAAAAGAAGGATTTAAAGAATTTAAAAGGGGGGAGGGAGAGTGCATAAATTCGTTTTTCAGAAAGCATGTGGGCAAGTTGAAATGCAGTTTTTGCCATTGCTAAATGAATTTCTTCCTCTGTGAGAGAGGGGAGGATATGTTTTTTGCAAGATTGGATAAACTGGGTGCGTAGCTGGGTAAATTGCTCACTTTTTTTACCTTGAAAGTAGTAATTCAAAATGAGATAAGAGAAAATTGTAAGGACCAAGCTGGCAAGCGATGTGATAAAAGCAATAGACTCTGAATAGCTTAAAATCGATATTGAAAATATTAGAGCTTCAATAACCGTTACAAGAATAAAAGAGACATGAAAAAACGTGTACGAATTTAAGATTTGACGAAATTTAGAAAAAACTTGAAAGCCCTCATGCTCAATTTTTTCAGCATATTCGTGAACTTGAAAGGTCTCGGGCTGCTCAGTTTGATAAAATGTTGCCATCTATTTATTCTCAAAACTTGAAGTTTTCATTAGAGAATTATCTAAACGGAAGATAATCTCAATCGAAATTTTTATATTTTTCTAAACTTTTTTTATACTCTGTTTTCTCTCATTGCTTTAATTACTTTTTTTGAGACGCCAGCTTTTTTTAGTTTTCCTACATCGTCAGAAGTTAAGCTATAAGTTCCATTTCCCTGAAGTGCCCCAATAATTTTTTCATCTTCTATTCCTGCTTTGTGCATTTTAATAACATCATCTACGGTTAGAGGCTCTCCAGAATCATATCGATTTCTTGTCTGTTCATCCAATTTTTCTCTATCGGAGGCGTCTAAAGCAGCTCCAATTATTGCGCCGCCAACAGCCCCAGCTCCTGCTCCGATAAGCGCGCCAGTTCCCCCACCAAAAGCTCCGCCGATAATTGCACCCCCTCCAGCACCGATAAGGGCGCCACTTCCTGCTTTAGTTTCGCAAGATAATAGTGTTAGACAGAGGAAAGGATAGATTAAGCTGCGCATCTTTAAGTCCTTATCATGTAGTTGATTACCTTAAATGGGACCCCTTCGGCTTGAAGTCGTAACACATCGCTTGTTGTGAGCTCAAATCGACTCCCTGTGTGACTGATTAGTCGAATCAAAATGTCGGATGTGAAACCAAGCTGCTGAAGGAAAATTACCTCATCTATACTTATAGGCGTTGTCTCGGTGATTTTTTTCAAAATTTGAGGCCCATGTTCCTTTAGTAATAAGAGGTCATCTTCGGGTAGGGATAAACTATTTTTTTGGGAAAGCTTGGATTGTTCTGGCTTAGTAACGGTCTCATTTTGTCCGTTATAAGAGCATGATGAGAGTAGAAATAGGGTACTTAAGACAATTCCAAAAAGCTTCATATAAACTTGCCTTTTTATTAATTATTCAGTTCTTCCTTATAAAAAACAGATTATTAATTAAAACTCAAGTTATTTATAAAAACATTTTATTATATTTTTTGTAAAAATAAAAAAGACTCAAAAGTTATTTGAGTCTTTTTTTGAATATTGTCTAACAAGAAACTGTTTTAGCTAATGCTTGCTAATTCTGCTTCAGCATCTTCCTCTTCTCTGTCCTGATCATCCTCTTCAGTTTCATTGAGGCTAACTTTAAATCTGTAGCCTACTCCACGAACTGTGTCAATCCAATCAAAATTAGGGCCCAGTTTTCTTCTAAGTGCTGCTACGTGTACGTCGATATTTCTATCCACTACAAACGCATCATCATTATGAATATCATCTAAAAGCTGATTTCGAGTAAGAACTTTACCTCTATTGAATAAGAGTCTTTTTAAAATGCCGAATTCAGAGAGGGTGAGAGCTATCGTTTTTTCATTTTTTCTGAGGATATAACGGTCAACTTCGAGGGTAAATTCGCCGAATGTAACGACTTTTGCGTTTTTCTCATTCTCTTTTCCCCGTCTAAGAACTGCTCGAATCCTTGAAATTAAAATTTTAGGTGAGAACGGTTTTGCTACATAGTCATCAGCCCCTAGTTCAAGGCCTAATAAAACATCAAGTTCTTCGCTTTTAGCGGATAAAATAATAATAGGGATATTTCTTAAATCAGGAGTTGCTTTAATTTTTCTGCACAAATCATAGCCATTTAGGCCAGGGAGCATAAGATCTAGTACTACTAAGTCGGGCTTCTCCCTCTCAATTGCTCTAAACCCATTAATTCCATCGACTTCCACATGGAGTTTATAGCCGCTCAATTCAGCTTGAAGTTTTACTAAAGCTGCAATATCTTCTTCGTCTTCAATTAAAAGTATTCTTTTTTTTTGACTCATAAGTGAGATCCGCTCCTAAATAAATTAAGAAATTAGAGGTGAGTATAAAGATTTTATCAGAAAAGGGAAAGCAACTTCTTTGCCTTTAGTAAAAAAAGTGGCAAATTTATGAAATTTTGCAGGATCGCCTGAGGTGTAAAATTTATCCAATCCATTTACTGTTATAGGAATAAGTTTTTTTGCAAAGGAGGGTGCAGGGTCTAATAAAGAAATTTGGGGGAGGAGAAGCTGGAGCTCATTTTTTATTAAAGGAAAGTGTGTACAGGCTAAAAAAAGGATGTCAGCGCTAAGGTCAACTTCATTTAAAGAATTTTTTATTATACTTAGGGAGATGTTCCCTGATTCAATCATGGGGACTAAATCGGGGCAAGCGGTTGCCGAGACGATTCTTTCGCCAAGCGCCCTCTGGTAATAGCCTGAGGTAATGGTTGCTCTTGTTCCAATAATTGCAATTCTTTTAAAGGGCTCAAGAAGTTGTAGGGAGTGGGAAGCAATATCAAAAACAGGGACTTTTGAAGAGTTTCTTAGTAGAGGGAGTACTGTTGTTGAAACAGTATGGCAGGCGATCGCAATATGGCTAGATCCCAGCTCTTGTAAAAGATCAAGGCCCTCTTTGGAATAAACAAAGAGCTTTTCCTTGGTCAAATTCCCATAGGGATTTCTTGAGCTATCTCCAAAATATACAACGGAGCTTTTCTCCGAAAGGTCTTTGATTGCTTTCCAAAGGGTTAAGCCTCCAAGTCCTGAATCAAATATTCCTAACATTAGGGGGCCAAATTTGGAATTTCTTCATTTTTTTGACTCTCTCTGGAGAGCTTTCGAACAAGTTCTGGTCCCGATTTTGATTGAGAGGCAATGTTGCGCTCTAATTCGTTGACCTTTTCTTTCCCTTGGGCAAGCGCTTTTGACATTTCGCTTGTTATTCCTGCAATTTTTTGAAGTTGAATAAAAATTTCTTCCTGTTTTAATTCAACGTGAGAGAGTTTTCTGTCTAGTTGGCCGATTTGTGTGGCGCAATTTTCTAGCTTTGTCTGGTGGAGATCGAAAGTCTCTTTTTTAATTCCAGCCATTTGGTCTTCTTGGTTTACCATTTTTCCTTCAAGAATCGCAAGTTCCATCTTGAGAGTGTGAAGATCGTGCTTGGCCTCCTCAAGATCAGATCTTGTTTTGTGAAGGGTCATCTCCATTTGGTGCTTTTCAGATTTCGGGGTGTTTCCGATACTCGCACAAGCAGTGAACAGGATAAGGGGGAGAAAAGAGAGTGCTTTCACAGCTTTCCTTCCTTATCATAGAGTTTAAAAGTGACTCTCCGATTTTTTGCCCACGATTTTTCGCTATGACCGGAGACTTCAGGTTTCTCCCTGCCGTAGGAAATTGTGTATAACTGTTGCGGGTTTACCCCTTGTTTGATAAGAAGATTTCTTACGCAATTGCTTCGTTTTGTTCCTAAAGAGAGATTGTAAGCTTCAGGAGCTCTCTCATCGGTATGGCCTTCAATAAAAACATAGACGGTCGGATGCTTCTTTAGAAAAGTTGCCATTTTATGAATATGTGCGATTGCATCTTTGTCTTTGGGGGTGTGTTGATCTGTATTGAAATAGATTTTTGTAAACGTGGCCTCTAAGTTTTTGGAAGGAGAGTGAAATGCACTGATTCCAGGAATTGCACCTCCCGGGATTCCAGGGACTTCCCTTGCTTGAGAGAGCGTGTAGGTGTGTGCGTCTTGGTCGCTTAAGGGGATAAAGTCTGGATCATAAGATCCGAAAAATTCGGCTGAGGTAGAGACGAGTCTCGAATTTGGATCTTCAGAGACAAGGGCTTTTCCAGCATATCCAGCTGTGCGAAACCCTGTTTTTGTACTCTCCCAAAGATTTGCTAACATCGTTGTGTTACATCCGGTGGTAATCAAAGAAACGGCAATTAAGCACGAAATTTTGTAAAGTCTCATTAAATCCTCACGGTTCAAATACAGGGTAATGTTTAATCCCGGGGCCTTCTGTGAGGCGGACAGGATTTGGATTATTTAAATTAATCATGTAAATATCATAAGTAGGAGAGGTTGTGTTATAGACTAAGTGAAGACTGTCGGGTGCCCATGAGGGATTTTCTTTGTCTCCAAGACCTATAGTTAGTTGTTTCTCCTCTTCTTTTTCTATATCATAAATCCAGATTTGTCGAATCCCATTTGTTTTTGCACAGAATGCAATTCTCTTCCCATCAGGGGACCAGCTTGGTGATGAGCTGTCATGAGTTGCTTTTGAAAGAAGTCTTGGTTCAGGAGTTTTTCTGTTTTGCAGAGGTTCATGAGCATTGATGATATAAATTTTAGGTGTCCCGTTTTTGTCGGAGACGAAAGCAAGTTTTGTCCCATCTGGATGAAACGAGGGGGATGCTTGGACGCTACTTGGGAATGAGTAGAGCTGGAAAGGTTTCCCGATAGCCCCTTTTTCAGGATGGTAAGGTTGGATAAAAAGATCGGCCCTTCCACTTGCATCGGAAATAAATGCCAGCTTATCCTGTGTTAGGGCTAAATTTGGTAGTAATTGGTTACCTCTCAAAGGAATAAGTGGAACCCCTTTTAGTCTGTTTCGCGCAGAGATATAAATTCTTGGAGGACCTTGTTTATAAGTAACATACAAGAATGAGTAGTTTTCTGGGTGATTAGGATTGGGGACAAATGTGGGGGTGATGCAATAACTGCCTTCTTGTGTGATTTGTTTTTGATTCCTTCCATCATAGTCCATTTCCCATATTTCAGAGCGCCATGAATCGGCATCTTTCTCACTATCATCTTTGGATTGACAAGAGTAGAGAATTCTTTTAGAGGCAATACCCGGCTTACCAAATACAATTTTAGAGACTAGATCCGAAATTTTATGAATACTATGTAAGTCTTTTAAAATGTTTTGGGAAAGGGGAACTGGAGTTAAGGTTTTAAGCGTTGCAGTTTGGACGTCAAAAACTTGAACATGAAGGGCGTTTTTTTCAATTTTAGGTACAATGACAAATTTTGTATGGAGCGCTTTCCAGGTTGCAGATTGAAACGCAATTTGAGGATCTGCATGATGGGCGTAAAATTGCATTGACTCACTCATGTCAATAAGGCAGTTTTTTTCTGACAGGGTTAAATCATTACGTAAAGTCTCGAAAACGGATTGTTCATAAGCAGTCTCATTCGGCCTGATTCCTGCTAGATAAATAGTTGAAGAAGACTCCATATCAGTTGGAAGATGAACCACAACTTCATCGCTAGAAATCTGGCTAATCATTGCAAAACACAATAGTAAACGAAACATCTTTTCCCCTCTCAGGAATTGGCAGAGACAGCGTAGGTAACACTGTCAATAAATAATCTAGGTTAATTTTGCTCTCAAAACTTATCTCTTCTATTTTAACAATCTTCCCATTTGGTTGTACAGTAATAGTTAATTTAACCTCCCCTTTTTCAGGTAGAGAGAGTTCATTTTGAAAGACATGGCATGCGATATCAATGTAGTGAGAAGCGGGAGGTTCAACTACCTGTGCAGGTGGTGTGTATTTTTTTTGGGTTCGCGAATCAATTTTTTTTAGCACTTGTTTGGAAGACTTTGTGGGCGCTTTTGTAGGTTTTTTAGTGGCCACTTTTTTTGCCACAGGGGCAATGCTTTTTTTCTCTAATTTAGGAACAATATTTGTAGTCAGAATTTTGGGTGTTTCAACAACCATCTGCCTTGTTACCACTACCAATTTTTTTTCTACCCTCTTTTCTCTAAACGAGGTAGTAGTTAAAAACAATCCGCCCACCGCATGGATGGCAATCACAACTAACCATATTTTTGAATTTTTGCTCATTCAGTTTTTAAGACGACATCTAGCTGGTCAAAGCCAATGGATTCAACGAGGTTTTTAATTTTTTGGTAGGTGCCAAAAGAGGCGTTTTGATCTTGGTAGAGTTGAGGGATGTTTTTGGGATTGGATTTGTAGTATTGGTCGAGGGCGATGCCAAGATCTGAAAGGGAGACTTTGTGCGTGCTTAGCCAAATCGAGTTATCTTGCTGTACGTAAATTTTGATTGCAGCGGTTTCGTGAACAGCGACAAATTCTTGCTTATTTTCTGAAGAGGGGGCAAGTTCAATTCTGTCAAATTCGAGCATGGGGGCAATGAGGATAAAAAAGACTAAAATGAGAAATAGGACGTCAAGGAGTGGGGTTAGGTTAATGAGTTCGCCATCGCTTTCAAATTCAGAAAATAGGGCCTTTCGTCTCATGTGACAACTTTTCTGTATTGCAACTCAATTGTAGATAAAAGCAGGTTACTAAAATCTTCCATATCAATTTGGAATGATTTTAGGGAATTTTTTAAATAACTGTGTGAAATAAGTGCAGGGATAGCAATCACTAAGCCTAATACCGTTGTTGCAAGTGCCATAGATAGACCTGATAAGATCAAATTATTGGAGTGGACAGCTCCCCCTTTTTGCATTTCGGCTAAGCAGATTAATATCCCCCATACAGTGCCTAAAATTCCAATAAAGGGGGCAAGAGAGACTGAAGTAGAAAGGATAAATAGGTTTTTTTCTAACTTTTTAGATTCTGTACAAATTGAGTTGTAGGTGATTGCTTCTATTAAAGAGATATCTGCATCGGAGAGAAAAACAGTCTCTGATTTTGCAAAAAAATTATTTTTATTTAAGAGTTCAACCGTTTTTTCTTTCAGGGTAAGGTAAATATTCCCAAGAGGATTTATTCCTGATAGCTCATTGGGATGTAGTTGAAGTATTCCTGTCTGTTTTTGTTTGAGTTTTTCTTGCATCTTAGTGGCAGCTTTGCGACACTTTTGAAAAAGAAGTGCTTTTTGAATCAGCACAAACCAAATGATTAGAGAGAGTCCATAAAGCGTTATGAAGATCAGTTTGCCAAAACTATCTGATTCAGCGTAGGCTTGAAAAATTACGTTAGTTGCAACTAAATACATAAGGTAATTCATACATGAAAGAGAGTGGCTTTGTCAAGATAGATTCACATGCACACCTCACCTCAGACGAGCTCTATCCCCAAATCGATGCAATTGTTAAAAGGGCGACGTTTGCAGGGGTGAGTAAAATAGTAAATATTAATACCGATCGCTCTACTTTTGAAAGGGCCCTCGAAGCAAAAAAAAAATATCCCACCCAAATTTTTAATACGTTAAGTACCACCCCTCATGATGTAGAAAAAGAGGGAGAAGAAAATTTTGGGTTCTTTGAGAAAGCGATTCGAGGGGGGGATGTTGTTGCAGTCGGTGAAGTAGGTCTTGATTACTACTATGCTCATTCGAAAAAAGAGATTCAAACCGAATTTCTTAAGAGATATTTTGATTTGGCTTTAGATGTGAATCTTCCTGTTGTGATTCATTGTAGAGGGGATGATGCTTTTGCCGATCTTTTTACATTTCCTCAAAATATTCGTGCCGTTCTCCATTGCTTTACAGGAACTTTAGCGCAAGCAGAACAAGCTTTGGAGCGAGGTTGGTACATCTCAATGAGCGGAATTGCGACGTTTAAAAAAAGTGTCGCTTTAAGAGATGTTTTTAAACAGCTGCCCCTCTCAAAACTTTTGATTGAGACCGATTCTCCCTATCTTGCTCCTCAATCAAAACGGGGAGCTCTTAATGAACCCGCTTTTGTGGGTGAGATTGCAGAGACAATAGCTCTCACAAAAGGGATTCCCTTAGAAGAGGTTTGTAAAGCTACTACCGAAAACTCTTCTCGTTTTTTTGGGATCTAGTCTGTTTCAAGATAATTGTGTATATTTCCTCTGTTAGGTATAGTGCTGAAAAGGAGCTTGGAGGATGAGTATGGCTATTGAGAGTATGAAGGTGCCTAGAGAATTTGTGCTAAGAAGATTGCACTCTTTAATGGGGTTTTGGTTTTTGCTTTTTTTAATGGAGCATTTGTTTACAAATTCGCAAGTGGCCCTTTTTTTCACAAATGGGGAGCTATGGTTTGTGAGGAGTGTCGATTTTTTAAGAAATCTTCCCTATCTCAATGCTATCGAGATTGGTTTATTAGGCATTCCAATTGCGTATCATGCTGCTTGGGGAGTGGTTTACCTATTTCAGAGCAAGTCAAATTCGATTCATTCTGATGGAAGTACTCCATTAATTAAAACCGGAAGAAATCGAGCCTACACCCTCCAAAGGATGAGTTCTTGGGTGATTTTAGTAGGGATAATTTTGCACGTAGTTCAAATGAGAGTGATTGACTATCCTTATAAGTATCATGGAAAGTATTATTTAACCATGAAAGTCGATCCGGGGCTTTATGAGGTTTCAAATCGGCTTGGTGTAGAGCTATATAGTGGTGAAGCAATTGAGAAAGAAAAAAGACAATTGGTTCAATTAGAAGAGAAAACAAAACTTGTGCAAGCAAGGCTTGTTGAAAAAAGTGAATTCCCTGCTAATTCGGGCGAATACGATGCTGAAATGGGGATGATTTATCAGAGTTTGGAAAAATCAAAAGGGTTGAAAGAACATATAAAGGGGTTAGAGAGTAGGCCTATAAAAGAGGGGCACGTGATGGCTGTCACTAAAAGCTTTGGTAATTTGGAGCTTTTAGGGGTAAGGGAGACATTTAGAAACCCAGTGATGTGTATTTTGTACACAATTTTTGTTCTTGCAGCAGTCTTCCACGGCTTTAATGGACTTTGGACATTTTTAATAACCTGGGGAGTTCTCCTTTCAAGAAAAGCGCAATCAAAAGGCGTTGCAGTATCTATTGGGCTTATGTTTGTTTTAGGTCTTTTAGGTATGCTCTCAATTTGGGGAACCTACTTTTTAGGATAGAAACATGGCGAGAGCAAAAGAAGTTGTTGTGGTAGGGGGAGGCTTGGCAGGTTTGAGCGCAGCAATGCGGTTAGCTGAGCTTGGAGTGAGTGTTAAATTGATCTCGCTCACTCAGGTCAAAAGGTCCCATTCAGTGTGCGCTCAAGGGGGAATCAATGTTGCTGTGAATTTAATGGGAGAGGAAGATTCTCCTGAAATTCACGCCTACGACACAATTAAGGGGGGGGATTTTTTGGCAGATCAACCTCCTGTGCTTGAGATGTGCGCAAATGGTCCTCAAATCATCCGCATGCTTGATCGAATGGGGGTCCCATTTAATCGGAAAGCAGACGGTAGTCTTGATTTCCGTCGCTTCGGAGGAACTCTTTATAAAAGAACTGCCTTTGCAGGTGCTTCCACAGGGCAACAACTGATTTATGCTTTAGATGAACAAGTAAGGCGATTCGAAGTTCAGGGGAAAATTGAAAAATTTGAACACCACGAATTTCTACGTGCAGTCATCGATGATAATGGGGTTTGTAGAGGGTGCGTGATTATGGATCTCTACAATGCAAAGCTCAGTACAATTAAAGCGGATGCAGTCTTAATTGCAACAGGGGGCTTGGGTGTTATTTTTAAATACTCTACAAATTCGACAATCTGTACGGGAGCTGCCAATGGGAGGCTCTATCGTCAAGGTGTTCATATTGCAAATCCTGAATTTATCCAAATTCATCCGACAGCAATTCCAGGTAATGACAAACTCCGTTTGATGTCAGAGTCTGCTAGAGGAGAGGGGGGGAGAGTGTGGGTTTACGGCAACTCAGAAAAGACAATTACAGGACCCAGCGGAGAGCAAGTTGTTTGCGGAGAGACAGGAAAACCTTGGTATTTTTTAGAGGAGCTTTATCCAGCGTTTGGAAATTTAGTAGCAAGAGACGTTGCAGCCAGACATATTATTCAGGTTGTTGATGCAGGACTTGGAATTGATGGTAAGAAGCAGGTCTATTTAGATGTTACAGGACTTGATGGGAAAACTCATAGAAAGCTTGAAGCAATTTTGGATATCTATCACAAATTTACAGGGGATGATCCCCGTAGTGTTCCGATGAAAATATTTCCCGCAGTTCACTATACTATGGGGGGGATTTGGGTAGATTGGCCCGCTACAGGAGATCCTGATAGATTTGAAAGATACCGCCATATGACAAATATTTCTGGACTTTTTGCTGCGGGAGAGTGTGATTTTCAGTATCATGGAGCAAATCGACTCGGAGCTAATTCTCTCCTTTCCTGCATTTATAGTGGAATGGTGGCGGCAAATGAGATCTCATTTTTTGCCGATGATTTAAAAGTTCGTTACGAAGATGTAGGGGTCAGGTGCTTTGAAGAGGCCGAGGCTAAAGAAATTGCAATCAAGCAAGATTTGTTGAGTCGCAAAGGAAATGAAAATGTCCATGCACTTCATGATGAATTAGCTAATATTATGGTCTCTAATTGCACAGTTGTCAGAAGTAATCAAGGGTTAAAAGAGGCTATTTCTAAAATTCAACAGATAAAAGATCGATTTAGAAATATTTCACTCGATGATAAGGGCGCATTATTGAATCAAACCTATCAATTTGCAAATCAATTCGGTCCAATGCTTGATCTTGCTCTAACTATTGCAAAAGGGGCCCTTTTAAGAGATGAATTCAGAGGGGCTCACTTTAAAAGGGAGTTTAGCGAAAGAGATGATAAAAATTGGCTAAAAACAACCGTAGCTACGTTTGATCCTGATTCAAATGAACCCAAAATAAGCTATTTTCCTGTTGACGTTCGCCATATTAAACCCGTAGAAAGAGATTATACAAAAGGGAAAAGGAGCGTTCCGAAATTGGAAAATGTTCCTCCTGTTATCCCCCTTGTAACGGAGAAAGATTATGGAAGAAGGTAAATTTATCCTAAAAATTTATAGAGGATTTAGCGGGGCGCAATATTGGGAGGAGTTCGAATTAGAAAAAAAACCGGGGCTCAATATTATTTCAGCTCTGATGGAAATTCAAAAGAATCCCGTTACAAAGCAAGGGAAAAAAGTAGAGCCGGTTGCTTGGGAAATGGCCTGTCTTGAGGAGGTTTGTGGATCTTGTTCTATGATTGTTAATAAGATTCCAAGGCAAGCTTGTACAGCTCTTATAGAGGGGCTCATAGCGGAAAATAAATCTCAGGTAATTACTTTAGCCCCTTTTTCAAAATTTCCTGTGATTCGGGATTTAGTTGTAGATCGAAGTTCGATGTTTGGATCCCTTAAGAAAATTCAAGGTTGGGTCCCCCTTGATGAATCACATTCCCCTGAATTCGGACCGAAAATTTCTCCCATTAAACAAGAGGCTATGTATGTGGAGTCAACTTGTATGACTTGTGGATGCTGCTTAGAAGCGTGCCCTCAAATTAATAAAAATTCTAAATTCATTGGGCCTGCAGCTATAAATCAGGTAAAGCTCTTTAATGCAAATCCGACAGGAGCAGTTCTTAAATCTGAGCGTCTTCAGGTTCTTATGGGAGAGGGGGGTATCTCAGAATGCGGAAATTCACAAAATTGCAAAGCAGTTTGTCCTAAAAAAATCCCACTTACTCAATCGATTGCCCAAATGGGCAAAGATGTTACTAAAGAATTCTTTAAGCAATCTCTTGGGCTGCCAGAAAATGATAATTAAATATTCGGAGATCCAGTTGCTCATAAATTGTAAGAATTGATGAAGCTGTATACGAAATAGCCGTAATGTATTTAAAGTAGAGCGGCATTGTAAAATAACTTGAGTAGGTGAGAACTACCAATCCCCCAACCATCCATTTAAGAACATCACGAGTAGATCTCTCTAACTCGTCTTGTGTGAGATCTCTTTTCTGATTAACGGCAGTTGAATTCCATACTGCACGTACTCGGATAATTAGGCTACTAAACGGGCTGCAATATGCAAGCAATCTACGATCAAGAAAGTAACTTTCGTTGCTTGGTAAATTTAAAGTTATTGCTGTCATGCCATGTATTATTAATAAAGATTTAATATATAGCAAACTCTTTTTAAAAGGAGCTTTCCAGTTTTAAAAGGGTGGTGGTGGTGCGGTGCTCTGGAAAAGAGGGGAGAGGTTTGTTAAGAGTTGTCAAATACTCTTCTGTTAGAGAGAAGATCAGTCGATCTTCAAACTCTTGTTTAGTGAGGTGAGTAGCGAGTTTTGTCAGGAATTCGGAGTGAGAGCGCCCTTTTCTATAGGCAGGCTCTTTGGGGGGGTGAAGTAGGTATGTCATATTTTCGTGGTGAAAGTCCCATAGAAATGAGGTGTGGTGGAGAAATCGATCTTTTTTTATGTATTGCGCATTGCCGCCAATTTTTTTGTCATGGAGGGCAAAGTCGCTCTCTTGAACAAGAAAATCAGGAAGATTGAGGGAGTTTTTTAAAAGCTTTCCTGCCCAATTTAAGATGTTTGTGGGATAGAGTTCAAAGTTATGAATTTCCTTTTGAAAAATGAAAGTTACAAAGAGGGTGTTTTCATCGACAATTACGGTCCCTCCGCCACTAAATCTTTGGATCAGAGGAATATTATCTGCGTGAGAGCGCTCAAGATGGATCACTTCTTCAGGTTTTGTAGAGACCCCCATTACAATCGCCTTTGGAGAGCCTTGGTTGATGATTACCCAATTTTCTTTGGAGGTTCTTAAGAGCCCCTCTTCCATTCGCAATTGGTCGAAAATCGGGAGATGTTCAAATGTTAATATATTTACTGTCATTTAGAGGTGATCGAAGAAATATCGCTTGTTTTTACAATTCGATATTTCTCGCCAAGAACGGTTTTTAAAGAAAAGAGCATGAGATAGCCGCCTGGCAATACCTCGACATCAGAGACTTCGGTGATTTGAGAATTGTCTCTTAAAATAAAAATAATATTATTTAGTTTTCTTGCTTTCAGGGAGTTAAATGCATTTTGCCAATCTTGAGAGACAACTTTTGGATCCACGATCATGATGTCTGAGGGGTGATTTCCTGGGCTGGCTGTATTAGCTGCAATGGCAGAGGATATATTTTTATTAACACCGTTGCTTATAGTCTCCTGCTCCTCCTTAAACATATTCGCGGTATTATTGGAATAAAGAGGGCCACCTGGCTCGGCAAAAAGTGATGAAATTAGAAAAAAACTAAGGAGAGATCGGATGTATTTCAATAGTGGTTCCCTTTTTTAAAGCCTCTTCAAGCGCAATTTTTGCACATTTGAGCATATCGTGGATATTTGCATAAGGGGGCTTTTTTTGGCTACAAATTCCGATGGCAATAGAAATTTGCAGGGTGTGGGTCACTACATCTCGTAAAGTTTCTGCAATAAAGAGAGCTCCTGCCCGCTTAGTTTGATTTAAAATGATTAGATATTTACCACGCCCTAACGGAAAAAGGGGGGTTTGCTCGGAAAACACCTTTTTTATCACCTGAGTAATCTGCTGCTCAGTGAATTCATGGCTATCATTAAATTCAATAGCCACCGCTAACAACGAAATTGCTCCCCCCTCATGAATTGTTTTATAAATCGGCTCAAGACTGTTTTTATTGAGAAGAGATTTCAAACGAAGATCTGTTGTGGTAGAATAGTCTGTAATTCCACCCCCTAGCATATCGAGTTTTTTCTCAGAGTTCTTGTAGCTGAGGGCATTTTTAAGTTCTTTTAATAAATCTGTAGGATCTAGTGGTTCTTGTATCACATGATTTACCCCCATATCGATAAGTTGCTTGGTGTAGGGTTTTTTTAAATTTCCTGAGATAACAAATAGAGGTATAAATTGGAGGCGTTTGCGTTTTCTGATATTTTTGCAAATCTCTAGGATTGAATCCTTAACTGATTGGTCATCAATAATAATATAGTCAGGAGAGATTTTTTCAAGTTCTTCATAGCCAAATAAGGGCTCTAGATTAGATAGGCAAAATTCCGCGAAATAGTGTTCGAAAAAGATTTTGTAGTAGGAGGAGTTAGTGATTAAAGCAATGAGAGGTTTTTGAGTTGATTTTTCTTCAATCATCTTACATGCAACAAGATAGCCAATTTTAGGGTGTCCACACCCATTTGACCTACCTATACACAGCCTTTTTATTTGTTCAAGGCTATTAATAAAATGGAGATGTCAGCGATTGTTACCCCTTCTAAGCGAGAGGCTTGTCCTAGATTGTCAGGAGTGATTTTTTTTAATCTATTCTTAGCTTCCGTGCTCAGACCATGAACAAGAGAGTAGTCAAAATTATAGGGGATTTTCACAGGGTCAAGCTCTTGAAGTTTTTCTATCTCTTTAGCTTGCCTTGTAATATAACCTTCGTATTTAATCAAAATTTCTATCTGTCTGTTGATATCTTCTCCATAGTCGGTGAAATGGTGGGGAAGTTCTGCAACTAAACTTTCATAGCTTGTTTCAGGTCTTGCAAGGAGAGCAGAAAGGGGAACTACCCTTCCATCAACATGCTTCTTATTTGTCTTCAATCGGATAGATTCAGTCTCTAAAATAGTTTTCTTGTTTTGAACCCTTAAATGGGTAGCTTCATCAATTAATCCAAGTTGATATGCGTAACCACTCAAACGCAAGTCTGCATTGTCTTGGCGTAGCAAAAGTCTATGCTCTGCTCTACTTGTAAACATTCGGTAAGGCTCTTCTAACGTTTTAGAAATGATCTCTTCAATCAAGACGCCAATATAGGCCTCAGAGCGCTTAAGAATGAAAGGCTCTCTCCCTTGTACTTTAAGGCTTGCATTAATTCCAGCTATAAGTCCTTGTGCAGCAGCTTCTTCATAACCAGTAGTTCCATTGATTTGCCCAGCAAAGTAGAGGCCTTCGATCAGTTTAGTTTCAAGGGTCATTTTTAATTGGCCACTCTTAACATAGTCGTATTCGATTGCGTAAGCAGGCCTTGTGATTTCTGCCTTTTCTAGACCTGTAATGGTATGAATCATCTCTAGTTGCACGTCGAACGGGAGCGATGTAGAGATGCCATTTACGTAAACCTCGTTTGTCGATCCCCCCTCAGGTTCAATAAAAATTTGATGACGATCTCTCTCTCCGAAGCGGACAACTTTGTCTTCAAAAGAGGGGCAATACCTTGGGCCAACACCTGTAATATTTCCTGAGTACATAGCGGATCGCTTAATGTGCTTAAGTGCAATTTCTTTTGTTGCCACGGAGGTGTAGGTAATATAACACGATAGTTGGGGAAGTAAGCGCTTTTCTCGAGAGTAGGAAAAAAAGACATCCTCTTCACCCGGTTGCTCTTCCATAACTGAAAAATCGATGGAACGCTTATTTAGTCTTGGGGGAGTTCCGGTTTTTAGCCTGCCTAGTTCAAACCCAAGATCTCGCAAATGATCAGACAGTCCGATAGAAGCTCTATCGCCCGCTCTTCCCCCTGAAAAATTGACATCTCCAATATGAATCAATCCTTTCATAAAGGTGCCAGAGGATAAAATTACGGTTTTTGCTCTAAAGCCAATTCCTTCTTGAGTTTCTATTCCAAGGACCCGCCCCTCTTCGATGATAAGCTTGCTGGTAGTTGCTTGAAAAAGAAAAAGATTTTCTGTGTTTTGCAACACATGGGTCATTTCAGTGCTATAAGCGATTTTATCTGATTGCGCCCTTGGGGACCAAACTGCTGGCCCTTTTGAACGGTTCAGCATGCGAAATTGAATTCCTGTCCTGTCCGCTATTTTGCCCATGATGCCACCAAGCGCATCGATCTCACGGACAATGTGACCTTTAGCTGTACCGCCAATGGCAGGATTGCAGCTCATCTTTGCAATTGCATCAAGGCTGATTGTAACAAGGAGCGTACGCATTCCCATACGTGCTGCAATGTATGCAGCTTCGCATCCGGCATGCCCCGCTCCTACTACTATAACGTCAAAATTTTCGGGATAGGACCACATTTGTACGTACTATAGCCTTAAGACTTCTTATGACGATTTGCACGGCTTCTTTTTTTACGCTTGTGCTTGTTCATTTTAATTTTACGCTTTTTCTTTACAGACGACATATTCACCTCGTTAATACAGGGGAATTATACAAAATCCAACCGCTTAAAGTCAAGACACACTTTGAATGGAGCTGTTCAAAAGCAATATAGTTAAGCTATTTTTTTAAATTCTGTGATAATCTTCACAATATTGATTTAAAAGATCCTCTTACCGAGGGGTGAAGGCAGAAAAAGCTTCGTCTGATTCAGGAGATGAGGAGGAGGATTCTTTTGAGTAGTTGCTGAATTTTGCAAATTTTTTGCGGAAAGCAAGCTCTACATCTCCCACACCACCGTGACGGTTTTTGGAGACAATAACTTCAGCAAGACCTGGCTTATCATTGGAATTGTAGTACTCTCTTCTGAATACAAACATCACAATGTCGGCATCTTGCTCAATAGATCCAGACTCTCGAAGATCGCTAAGCATCGGTCTATGCCCTGCTCGGTCTTCCACTTTTCTAGAGAGCTGAGAGAGGCAGAGAATCGGAATCATCAGTTCCCTGGCTAAATTTTTCAGCATTCGAGAAATTTCTGAAATCTCATTTTGACGGTTATCGACGCTAAAATGTCCTTTAGATCCAGATAGGAGTTGAAGGTAGTCGATGACTAAAAACTGAATGTCATAAACTTCTTTTAACCGTCTTGCCCGAGCTCTGAGATCGGTGATTTTAAGGCCAGGTTGATCGTCAATAATTAAGGTCTGCTTTTGCATCCTTCCGACCGTTTCAACAACTCTTTGGTATTCAATCCCGTCTAACGATCCGGTTTTGATTCGGTCAGATTCTACTTCTGAAAGGGAGCAAACCATTCTATGAAGAAGCTCGTCAGCAGTCATTTCTAAAGAAAATACCCCTACTGCCATGTTTTGCTCAAAAACAAGATACTCAGCTATGTTAATAGCAAGAGCGGTTTTCCCCATGGAAGGTCTTGCTGCTAAAATAATTAGGTTTGCTTTATTAAATCCGTTAATCAGTTTGTCGAGGTCTGAAAACCCTGTAGGCAGACCCGTCACTATGGGGGCGTTGGGATCTCTTGTGTGATAAGCCTCTTGCTTTTGTTGAAGCTCTTTTAGGTAAGGGGTTTTCGATTCTGCTTTGATTCCTGAAAGAATTTCTTTTAAATTAATGCCTAAAGAGGGATTTGCCTTTTGACTGATTCTAAAAAAATAGGACTGGGCTTCGTCAAGTGCTGAGTAGACATCATCGGGCTCGTCAAGCGCCTTTTTTTCAATAATTTTTGACGATTCGATCATCTGGCGCAAGACCGACTTTTTTCGAATAATTTCTACATACTCTTCTACGTAGGCCGAAGTTCCTGCATATTGGACAAGGAGGGTGATATAGGAGATCCCCCCTACCAAATCAAGCTTGCCGATCCGCTTCAACTCTTCTGCGATTAGATGGACGTCAGCTGGCTTCTCTTGTGCAAACGCTTGTTTAAGCGCTTTAAATACAATTTGGTGCTCTGCATGGTAAAAATCAGAATCCTCTAACCCGTCTGCGCCGATTGAGAGTGCATTTGAACTAGTCAACATGCAGCCCAATACCATCATCTCAGACTCTTTGGAGTGAGGTGGCGCTGTGTAGATACCCTTTTCGTTCATAGATCCCGAAAGTTCGGAAAGAGAGGGATTTGAACCCTCGATACCCGTTTATAGAGTATGCATCCTTAGCAGGGATGTGCCTTCAGCCGCTCAGCCATCTTTCCATTTTCCTAAAGATTGTAAAACGAATTGATATTTCTATACAATAGAGTTCTTTTATTGTAGCATCTTTTCGAAAAAAAAGGAGATAAGATGCATAGAGTAAAAAATGCTGATGATTTTAGAAGCTTATTAAGAGGGGATCCTTTAGAGTTGCCTCCTCCATCTCTAGGCAGAGATTTGAGGGGAAGGGTCGCCGATTTAAATCTAGTAGGAAGGTTAGTTTTGGCAGAACCGGCCCCTTTGCCCCCGGTAGCGTTTCTAAGGACCTCTGATGCCCTCGATACGGCTGTGGCCAATTTGGCGACAGCGGGAGTCATGCGATTACCACCTGCCGTTGATACGGCTGTGGCCAATTTGGCGACAGCGGGAGTCATGCGATTACCACCTGCTGCTCCACCTGGCGCCCCTATAAAAGGGTTTACCGATTTATATAATTATGATACAGGTGAATGGGAAAAAATTCCGGCGGGTAAAAGACCTGCAGGGGTAGTAGAAGAAGATGAGCCTTCTTTTGAGCCAAGAAAAAAAATGTTTTTTGCGGAGAGGCCTTCTACTCCAGAAGGGCAGTAAATGGTAAGGGACGTCCGTTAAGGGCGTTCCAATATGAAGTATGTACGGAACCATCAGGGTTTTGAATAGTAATGCAGTAGATAGGTAAATAAACAGCCAGAGTGTTTCTCACTGCAAAATCTTGCCCAAAAGCAGCTTCTGTAATTCTGCGAATCTGTGTGTGTGAAAAACGTTTTGAGAGTCGCTCAGCAGAGTTGCACGATTTTGTAACTAACCTATCGTCTACAAATGTCTCGGGCTTTACTGCTAAGCGCGGTTTTTGCAAATGAAGTCGGTACTGAGAGCCTGATTGGACAACAATTTTTTTTCTCCGACAGGTTTCAAGCCAATTTCCGAGGATGTCATTTTCTACTTGAAGAGCCTTTAAAAGAGTCTCCCGGTCCAGGGTCCCCCCCCGTTCCGCTAGAGTTCGAATCACTCGAAACTCATTTTTTTCCACATAAGAATTGATGCAGTCGGCAAACCCGTGGGTCTTTTCCCAGTGATTTGTGTTTAAAACCATCTCTCCATCGAGTAAATCCCATAAAATCAATCCTTCTCCTGTCTGATTTTCATGGTTAGTGTATTTCACTTCCATCAAAAGATAGGGGGAAAATTTCATTGTAGGTTCTAAAAATTTATGTCGATCGTCTTTTAAAAGAGTTTTACGATTCATTTCCATAATCTGTTGAGCGGTGAATCTTGCTTCGAGAGTATGAAAATTTCCATTATTAATATAATCAAGCACTTTTCCCTTAACTTCGGGGTGATTTGTATTTACCCAATACCCTCCATAGCCAAGTGCTGCAAGTGTAAGTAAAGTCGACAATAATCTCATAATTTTAACATAAGCTAATTCTGAATCTTTTTCAAGAAAGTTCTAGGAATTCCTTGATATTAGCATTAAGAAGGTCAATAGCTCCTTGCCAAAATTCAGGTTTTTGAAGGTCAACGCCTAGGTGTTTTTTAGCGAGATCTTCTAGGTTCATACTTCCACTATCTTCAAGAAGTGCTATGTACCGATTTTCAAAATCACCTTGCATAAGGATGTTATAGGTTCCTAAGCTGAAAAGATATCCGAATGTATAGGGCCAATTATAAAAAGTAACATCGGTGAAATAAAAATGCATTTTGTAACACCAAAAATGGGGAAGATACTCCTCTAACGAGTCTGCATAACCTAATTTTTGGGCGTTAACCATTAGTTCAGAAATTTGGCTTGGGGTTAGATAGCCTGTTTTCCGTTTTTCATGAAGAGCGCAGTCGAAAAGGAATCTGCTGTGTAAATTCATATTAAAGGCTAAATAGCTGCTAATTTTATCATCGAGCAGAAGGAGTCTTTGTCTCGGAGTTACTGCACTTTTGAGGGCGCTGTCGCAGACAATCATTTCGCACATTGTGGAAGCCGCTTCAGCAATATTCATCGGGTAATTTTGAAGAAGGGGGGGCTTGTTTTTTAAAACGTAAGAGTGATAGGCGTGTCCAAGTTCATGAGCTAGAGTGCTCTGACTATCAAATGTATCTGTGTAAGTCATTAAAATTCGGGATTCTTTTAAAAGGGGTGTGCCCGTGCAAAATCCCCCAGCCCTTTTTTTGGGGTTAGCCTTAGCATCCACCCAGCCGTTTTTAAGAGCCATTTCGGCAAATTGAGCCAGTTTTGGGGAGACTTTGTTGAATTGGGTGATAATATTTTTACAGCCTGCTTCCCACGGAATTTTTGCCTCATCTGTTGATCCAAGGGGGGCATCAATGTCGCACCAAGAGAGTTTTTTCAGCCCGAGAAGTTTTGCTTTATGAGCCAAATATTTTTTTAGAGGCTCCTTGTTTTTAGAAACAACATCCCACATGGTCTCTAAAGTTGTTTTCTGAATCCGATTATCTGAAAGGGTTTCGTGTAAATAATCACCCCACTTGCGCTCCCCATAAACGGTTAATCTAAAATCTATAATATTATTTAGAATCTGGGCAAAAATCCCCTCATGTTTCTCCAGCTCCCTCTCCATGCTTCCGAAAGCCTCTTCTCGTACGGCCCGCTCAGGATGGGAAAATAGCTTTTCTAGTCTGCTGAGATTTAAGAGTTCTTTCTCCATAGGGAAAGAAATGTTTCCTATAAATGAGTAGTAAAGAGTTGTGTAAGCTGTATGTCCTGAAATAGATAGGTTTGTGACAAGGAGCTCTTTCTCAAGATTCATTTTCGCTTTTGCAAGGTTGCGTTTTTCGATGAGTGCAAAGGAGATCTCTCTTTGATTTTGTAAGAGTCCCTCAAACTCCGTTTCGGAAATTTCGGCAAGGAGGTTTTCAATTTTTTGAGATACACTTTCTAGGCTAGCTGCAACGGTGTTGTATTTAGCCTCTGCCTGCGTTGCCATTTGGTCAGAGACATCTATAGAGGTGAGACAGGCAATTAAGGATCCCGCTTCATGGACTTCTTGGGATAACTCTTGAAAAGGCTTAAAAATAGTAGAAAGATTTAGAGGAAGCTTTTCCATTCTCTCCAAAAGAGAGTCTAAATTTTTTTCAATAGCTTCGTAGTTTGAGCCCGACCCATGAAGAACTTGATCGAGATTCCAGGTTTGTTTATAGTCCATAGGTAAAATGTAGCCGAAGGTTTGTTAAAGTGCCAGCAAAAATACGAGTGTTATCTGAATCGACTATCAATCAAATTGCAGCTGGGGAAATTATTGAAAATCCCGCCTCCTTGATTAAAGAACTTGTCGAAAATTCGATAGATGCTGGTTCATCAAATATTCAAATACAGGTTCATGGAGGGGGGCATTTATCCATCGAAGTGATTGATGATGGGTGTGGGATGGCAAAAGACGATGCCATTTTATGCTTAGAGCGGCATGCCACTTCGAAAATTTCTCAGTTTGAAGATTTGAACACTTTAGTAAGTATGGGATTTCGAGGGGAGGCGCTCGCTTCGATAGCTGCTGTTTCGAAGCTTGAAATCGAAACTTCCGAAAGGGGAGCTGTCGGAACTAAGGTGATTTGTCACGGAGGAAAAATTTTAAAAGTAGACCCGTTTTCAAGAACCCATGGGACCACTATCAAAGTTGCTTCCCTTTTTTATAATGTCCCTGCAAGAAAAAAATTTCAAAAATCTGCCCCTCAAAGCTTAAGCGAAATCAGCAAAATGTTGATCCGTGTTGCTCTTGCCCACCCTTCTGTCTCTTTTACTCTTACTTCTCACGAAAAACAGGTTTTAAAAACATCGGAAAAAAAAGAGAAACGGATTGAGGAAGTTTTAGGTAAAGGATTTTTAGCGCAGACTAAACCCATTTTATTTGAGAGAGAGGGGTATAAAATTTCTGGAATTCTTGGTACCCCATCAAATGTACGATCAAACCGTTTAGCTCAATATCTCTTAATCAATAAAAGGCCTGTTGTTTCTAGCCATGTCGAAAGGGCAATACAGAGTGCATTTGGAACTCGAATCGGTACAAAAGAGTATCCACTGTTTGTCCTTTGGATGGAAGTACCTCCAGAGCGCCTCGATGTTAATGTCCATCCCCAAAAAATTTTCGTCCGCTTTTGTGAAGAAGAGAAAATAGAGCAATTTATTAAACAGGCTGTTGAACGGGCCTTTTTTGAAGCGCCTAAGCCGGCTACCTATCCTAAAATTGAAACTAGGCCGATCTCCTCACCCCCTCTAAATATTTCCCCTCCCCCCCCACTGTTTTTAGAGCCAAAGAGGGAGTATCAGGCAACTCTTGTAGAAAATGAGGTCGAAATAATCGGTTTTTATGAGGATATGGCATTTGTATCATTCCCTCAAACTCTCCCCTGGTTTCCCGAAGAGAGCATGGTTGTGATAGACATGCCCAAGCTTGATGCAAAGATTCAGTTTCATAGAATGATCAGCAGAACAAGTGACGCCGAAATGGAGCAACTGCTTTTTCCAGAAATTATTAAAGTTTCTGAGGCTGAGGAGGAGATGCTTGAAAAGCATCAGCCCCTGCTTCAAAAAATCGGAATTGCTATCCGTCCCTTTGGGAAAGAGACGTTTGCTATAGATGCCTTATCGCCTCTGTTTTCCCCATCGCAGCTTAAAAAAATTCTGGATCTTCTCTTTGTCGAATTTCGAAAAGAGTTTACAATCGAGAGTGTATGTAAAATTCTTCTCAATTTTAGGCCACCTAAAATTTATAATTCTCAGGAAGTTAAGCATTTAATCAAAGAGCTCTTTCAACTAGCTGATCCATTTTACGCTCCTAACGGAAAGCCTATTCTTGTAAAATTTAACAAGGAAGAGATCTTTGGTAAAAAATGAGAGGGAAATCAGATGTTTAAGAGAGAGTGCCGCTTTAAATTGGGAGACACTTTGTGAAATTCGAGAAATTCTAGTGGAAGGGGTGAGTGAGGCAGAGATTGCTCAAAAATATATCGAATCTATTTTGAATAGAGGGGCAACAGGGGTGGCGTTTCCCCCTATTATCGCCTTTGGGGAGAGTTCTGCTGAACCCCATCATATTCCAGGGGATCGGAAATTGAAAAAAGGGGATGTAGTTCTCTTGGATGTAGGGCTTATTTGGAAGGGGTATTGTAGCGATGTAACCCGAACATTTTTGTTTGGTGATAGAGCCGATTTTAGATTTGAAACAATTGTAAGGCAAGCCCATAGCAGAGCCTTAAAGATGTGCAGGCCTGGAGTTGATTTTGCAGAAATTGGAAAGATGGTCGATGATTTTTTTCAGGAAATGAAAGTGTTTGAATTCCGAAAACATAATTTAGGGCATGGAATCGGAAAGGAGGTTCATGAACCCCCATTTGTTAAAAGTGAAGATCGAATTCTTCAAGCGGGAATGTGCATCACCATAGAACCGGGACTATACGATTCTGGCAATTTTGGCTATAGGCACGAAGATACAATAGTGATTACAAAAGAGGGGTACGAGAATTTTTATGAAAATGGGAATTGGACAAGATAGCCATAAATTTCTAACAGAAATGAGCGAAAAAGTTTGTGTAATCGGTGGCGTTTCATTTCCCGATCCTCCCGGGTTAGATGCTGATTCTGATGGAGATGTGGTATATCACGCGATTTGCAATGCAATCACATCAGTCACTCATGTAGATATTATGGGAGATATTGCAATCAAACTCTGCAAACAAGGTATTACGGATAGCCAAACATATCTTACCCATGCAAAAGAGACGTTAGGTCCTTATAAAATTGCTCACATTGCAATTGCTGTGGAAGGAAAAAGACCTCGAATGCAAAGTTCATTCGAAGCGATAAGAAAAAATGTTGCCCATCTCCTGGAAATCGATGTTTCTTCAGTAGGGATTACTTGTACTTCGGGTAATTCTCTTGACGATTGTGGGAGGGGAATCGGTATAAAATGTATTTGCTTGATAACAATAATTTAGTTAGACTCTCCTCTCATTAAAGGGGGGATTATGGATCGAGTAGCGCAATTAAGAAGATCAGAAGAGGTTTTGCCAAGAGGAGTAGCGCCGGCAAAAATAGGTTCTTTGGCGGTTGGAACGGAGTCGCGTTTCAAAGTAGTTGTTCACCGGAGATTTTCTGGGAAGCCGACATTGGCAGAAATTGCTGCAGGCAGTTCCAGTCCTACGATCACGCAGTTAAAATGTCAGTTAGCCCTTGCAATTAGAAGAATAAAAGAGTTGGAAGCGGAGCTTGCAAAACGCAAGAGTGAGGAAATTAGAAAATAATAAAATTAAAAGGGAGAATACATTATGGATGGATCAAGACCTACGGGCGCTTTTAGCGGAACAGTACCAGAGTGGAGAGTGCCACATGGGGGAGCTGGAAGTCCTGGAAAAGTTGCGTCAGTTGCGCAAAGACGTTTAAGCTCAGGAACCCCCTGCGATTTTGCAGAAATCGGGAGATTGCGTGGCCCATCCTCCCCACCTGACTTAGAGGAATGCGATTTTGATAAAAGATTCGCAGATTTACAGGTAACAAATCAGCAATCAAAAAAAGAGATTGCAGAGCTTAGAGAGGTAAATGCAGAGCTTAGAGAGGTAAATGCAGATCTTAGGAGCGGGCTTAGAGGGGTTACCGCTGTAAATACAAAGCTTGAAAGGGAGAATGCAAAATTAAGAGAACTGGTTGAATTACTTCTTAGTAGACGTCCAGAAGAAGGCGATGTTCGTGCCGCATCTGTTTAAAAAACAATTTTGATTCTTCAGGAGTTAAAAGCCCTTCACTCTCAGCGATGAGGTGGAGGGTTTTTTGTACATCCTTTGCCATGTGCTTAGCATCCCCGCAAATATAGATGTAGGCATGTTTATGTGTAATCCAATTCCAAAGCTCTCTTTTTTCCTTCAGCATCAGATTTTGTACGTAGATTTTTTCAGAAGAGTCTCTTGAAAATGCAACATCGAGTTTCAAAAAACCAGATTGGGAATAGCTTACAAGCTCTTCTTCGTAGTGGAAATCGAAAGCTCTCTCTCTGTCTCCAGTGAAGAGCCAATTTTCTCCAGGGGAGTTAATAGCCCGTCTCTCTTGTAAAAAGCCTCTAAGGGAGGCAAGTCCAGTTCCAGGGCCAATCATAATAATAGAGGAATTAGGATCTTGGGGAAGGGTGAAATTGTGATTGTGTTGTAAAAAGATTCGAATCGGCGTCCCAATCGGAATAGTTTTTAAGTAACTTGCTGTAATGCTCTCTTTTTCTCTGCCTGCATCGATATAAGAAAAACAGGCAACCATAAAATGGGCAAAATCTCCAACCATTCTCATCGAAGAGGCGACAGAGTAGTATCTGGGCATCATCGGAGAGATTGAGTCTACTAGCTCTTGTAGAGGGATAGAGGGGTGCCAAAAGTCGTTTAAAAAAGTCGCTAGATTATTTTTCACGCAATACTCTTTTAGTTGTATCATATCCTCTAAGAGTTCTGCTATTAGGTTGCTTGGGTGATGCTTTTGAATAAGTTGAAAGTGTCTCGAAGTTACTTGAGAGAGATTGGCATGCTTTTTCAAAAATTCACCAAAAGTGACCTGACTTCCAGTTTTTAAGAGGACTAAAAAATTTTTATAAGGGGTTCCGAGAGGCTTAATCACTTCATTTACATAGAGATCGCCATTTTCTGGCAAAATTGCAAAACTCGATCCTGCTTCATAAATAATATCAGAGTTGCTTAAATCACATACAACATGCAAAATCTCTTTAGAGGAGCCGATTTTGGTTAAACGTCTGCATTCCACCATGGGTGCACTATACGGATTAAGTCGATCAAATTTGGGCTTTATTTTTTCAGATTCAAAAGGTAGGGTCATATATCTATGAATAAATGGTTAGTAATGTTTTTACTCGTAAATCTTTTATTTACCTCTTGTAGTACAAGCGGGCAGAACCGAAACTACATTATGGGGGATTCTCTTCAAGAGGTCTCAGCGCCCCATGATTATATCACATCTTCTAATTTCTAGCTTGAATTTCGAGAAAATATTCGCAAATCGTGTAAATTTATCTTTTTAATTATATATTTACTTTTATTTATGAAAATTGTAAATTATATATAGTTATATAATAAATATTGAGGTTTTTATGTTTTTTGATAAAATTACACACGCAGGCGGGTGCGGTTTTGTAAATCAGGTCGAGGAGATCCTTTATGTGCCCCTGTTTCAAGGTCAAAAATATAACCAGTTGTGCTCAGCAAGTAGAGAGCTAACTGGTCCTAGCGTCACTGATCGCCATATAAAAGGCCTTTTTCCCGCTCTAAGAGATATAATTAAGCTTATTGTTCTTATAGCAGCACTTCCAATTACTTTGGTGGCCCTTTACGTTAGAGAGAGGAGTCGGTTGGGACTTCAAGTTTATTCTGCTTATTTAGGTCAACCTATTGTTTATGGAAAGAGCTATCCTAGAGCGTTGCATTTATTTCTCTGTCATAAACAGAGCAGTGCAACTGCCTGAATTCCAGCTTGATTGTAGTGAAGCCATCCGCTTGCCAGAGATCCCTCCGAGGAACTCGATAGCTTTAAGAAGGCGGGCCCTTGCCTTATGAGGGCCTAAAAGCTCGAAAGAGTCAAAGAGAGGGGGGCCTTGGTGTTTGCCCATGAAAGTGGCAAAGAGGAGGGGGATGATGACGTTTTTGAAATGGACCCCGAAAACTTCGGCCAAGTACTTAGAGGCTGTCTCTAGGTCGTTTCTGTCCCATTTTTCCAGTTCATCAAGCTTCCAAACGAGAGCTTGCAGTATAAGCGCTGCATTTTCAGGAAGGAGCCCTTTTGGAGTGAATAGCGCCACTTGATACTTCAGGTGGTTTATAAAGAAAAAATCACATAAATCGATAAAATCGCCAAAGGTTTTGATGCGAGTGTGGACCAAAGGCATCAATTTTTCCATAAAGGCGTCGTTAAAGCCCCACTCTCGAATTCTGTCCCAGAGATCTTCCACTTTTACAGAGTTGATTAGGTATTGCTGATTTATCCACTCTAGCTTTTTGACATCAAAGACCGCTCCGGAAACTCCAACTCTCTTAATGTCAAAGTTTTGAATAATTTCCTCGAGATTGTAAATCTCTTTATCCCCCGTCATGCTGTAGCCCATGAGTGTCAAGAAGTTGCGTACTGCTTCTGGGAGATAGCCGCAATCTCGGTAGTAGTAGGCTGAAGTCGGGTTTTTTCGTTTTGAAAGCTTTTTCCCGTCCAATCCAAGAAGTAGAGGCATGTGAGCGAATACAGGGGGCTCCCATCCGAAAGCTTCGTACAAAAGGATGTGTTTTGGTGTAGAGCTAATCCATTCATCTCCGCGGATTACGTGGGAAATTTTCATCAAGTGGTCATCTACGACGTTTGCTAAGTGATAGGTGGGAAAAAGATCTGATTTAAGTAAAACTTGGTCGTCAACATCGCTGCAAGGGGTTGAAATTCTCCCTTTAATCGCGTCTTGGAAGACAACTTCTCCTGAGAGGGGGACTTTCAATCGGATTACAAAGGGTCTTCCGCTTGCTTCAAATGCGGCAATCTCCTCAGGGCTTAAATTTCTGTGTCTCCTGTCATAGCCACCTTTCCCGCCCATTTTTTGGCTTACAATCCTCATTTCGGCGAGTTCTTCGGCGGTTGTAAAGCATTTATACGCTTTTCCAGCCTTTAGTAGGTCAAAACAGGCTTTTTGGTAGAGTTCTGTCCTCTCTGATTGACGATAAGGTCCATAAGGCCCTCCCACATCGGGTCCTTCATCCCAGCTAATTCCAAGCCATTTTAAAGACTCGTAAATGCTTGTCTCATATTCAGGTCTGCTCCGAGTTTGATCAGTATCTTCGATTCTAAGTAGAAACTTTCCCCCATGGTGCCTTGCAAATATTAAATTGAACAAGGCCATGTACAAGGTTCCAATATGGGGATGCCCTGTAGGCGAAGGAGCAATACGAGTACGAACTTCCATAGGGGAGAAGTATATAACACCCCTCTATTTCTTGCTAGATAAAAGGATCAGCTCTTTCATTACATTCATCGCCTCTTCAAGCTGAAGATCGTTTTGCCCCGTAAGAGAGAAGTCAAGTTCGTATCGGTCACTCTCTCGAATTTCTGAGAGAAAATTTTGGTAATTGGGATTTTTTTCTATTCTGCTTTGCGAGTGAATTTTGAGCTCTTCAATGAAGGTGGAGAGTTCGTAAGAGGGCTTTTGGGGGGTTTTGCCGAGCATTTTTCTAAGTCTGTTTCGGTAGAGTGGGTGGACGTCTGAAAGGTCATCTTCAAATAAGGGTTGAATTTTGTCATTTTCAAGGGGGTATTTTGAAAATTTCTCCCCCACTTCAAGGTAGGATAAAATGCCGGGCACTTGCACATCTGCTTTAACGCCAACTAGTTGAGGGGTTCCTCCGCCTACGGTGTAGTAGGCTCCTCGGGTCACTTTATACTCGCCTTGGGGGTTGATTTTATCAGGGTTATTGCTCTCTAAGGTGAAGGTTTGGTAGGAGCCTTTCCCATAGGTAGTCTCATCCCCGACAATGAGGGCTCTACCATAGTCTGATAGGGCTAGTGCAACGATCTCTGAGGCCGAGGCGCTAGTTCGGTTGGTAAGGACGATTAGAGGCCCTGACCAAGAGATTTCCTCATTTAAATTTCTCAGCCTTTGGATATGGCCTGTGTGGTCTTTAATCGAGGCTACCACCCCTTTATCAATAAATAGTCCGGTGACCTCTACAGCTTGAGGAAGAAGGCCTCCTGAGTTGTTTCTGAGGTCAAGTATTACCCCTTGCAGCTGATGTTTGGCTTTCATTTCATCAAGTGCCTGTTTCAAGTCCAGATATGAGGAATGTTTAGGGTCTTGATAGAACGAATGTAGGGCTAAGTAGCCGATAACCCCGCTGCCGTATGGTTCAACTTTTGAGGAAAATCGACTCTCGGTTAGGACAATCTCCTCTCTAACAATCACAATGTCAAATTTTTCCTCTTTTGAAGAGGGGTGCTCTCTTACGATCGTTAAGATGACCGATGAACCTTGAGGGCCTCTGATCAGATCTACTGCCTCTACAATATCCATCCCTGCAATAGGTTCGTGGTTTACCGCAATGATTTTATCGTTGGGTTTTAGTTCTCCCGATAGGCTTGCAGGTCCCCCCTCAACAATCTGAACGACAGTAAACCCATTTAAATCATCTCTCAGCTGGGCCCCTATTCCAAAAAGCCTTTGCTGGACTTGAATAAGAAACTGTTTTGCCTCGCCTGGGGTAAAGTACATCGTGTGCGAGTCAAGTGATCCTGCAAGCGATTTTAGGAAACAGGATAACATTTGCCGTTTTTGATCGAGTTTAGAGGTGCCTATAAATTCATTTTCCCGCAAAACTCGCCTTTTAGTAATTCTTTGAAAAAAGATGTCAGATTGTTCTTGCGTCCCTAGTTTTGCAGCCGAATCACTCTGTAAAGCTCTTATTTTAAGCAGTCTATCACTTAGTTCGTCTTGATTTTTTGGCCAGGGTGCATCGTGGAGATCCTTTGACTTAATCCCTACTGGCAGGGGTAAAGAGTCTAATTTTAATTCTAGTGTGTTTCTTTCTGCGATACTGGTGAGAAATATTTCATAAATAGTGGAAAATGTATTAAATTGAGATTTTTTGTACTCTTCTACAATTTTCGACAAAAGTTCGTTTGTAGGTTGAACGTAAGGTCCAATTTGATCTAAAGAAAGGTAGCATTTTATAGGATCAAGCTCTTCTAAGTAGTTGATTAACACTCTATTAGCGATTTCGTTGTTAAATTCTTTGTACCTTGCGTGGGCTTTAAAAATCTCTTCAGCCTTTGCATGAGTCTCGTTTGTAGAGATGGTGGGGGGTGCAATAGCCCCAAATAGGGATTGCCATATAAATAGAGGGACTAAAACAATTTTAAAGAATGTGATCATTTACTAAAGATATCCTATAAGGGTTCATTTTGCAGCTTAAAATTTTTGTTTAACAGAAGCCAAATTTAAATTCGAAACAAACTTAAAAAATGAACAAAATCAAGAGGAGAGGCCATTTTCGTTGCTATCAATTCATTTTTATGTCACAATAACTTATCTAAAAGGGCGTTAATATCGCAACAAACCACTAAATCGGGGTAAATCCCCCGACAAAAATGGATGAGGAGGAAGGTTACAATGGGTTTAACAGAAGAACAAGCATTTGTGGCAGACGTGCAGTCTGATTCAGTAGAAAAAAAGCGAGTTGTGTCCATAACAGAAGCAGCTAGGCTCAATAATGTCACTCGCCAAGCAATTTACGTAGCAATTAAGCAAAAAAAGCTTAAGGCTCACAAAGATTCTACTCGATGGACTATTGATTTAGAAGATCTTGATGATTATCGCAAACAGAAGTATTCCCGAGCAAAATCACTCTTTAACGGAGAGCTCCTATTTGATAACGAAAAAGGCTTTCATTCCGTAAATCAGGTAGCAAAAATATTAGGTGTCCCTGCACAAAAAATTTATTACGCAACTCGAATTGGTGTACTGAAAGCAACTCGTAGAGGTGCTGCATGGGTTGTTCATTCTGATGATGTTAGAGAATATCAAGCAAAATACATTGATAGAAAACTAGCAGATGAGATCGAAGCTGTAGAAGCGTAAAGTATAATCAGGAATTGGGCATGCTTCCTGGAAGGGGAGCATGTGTTTTTAGATTCTCTGTCTCGTTATTTGCAATTATTTTGAAATCTATAATTTGAAGCTGAATGGAAGATTTATTCAGGTAGACGTTTACTTGTGGTGTGAATGCAATCATTAAGTTTAAGTCTTTTCGCATTAAATCTTGTTTTAGATGACCCATGTTGAATCCTATTCCCTCTAGAAATCGCCCCTCTTCTTCTAACGAGAATTTTAGATTCTTTTTACCGAGGATTTTCGGGGGTAATACTTGTTTTGCAATGGTATAAAGAATTACTTTAGGATTTTCTATGCCGTAGGGCTCTAAGAGGCTTAGAGACTCTAAGAATTCGAAAGTAAGATCTTTAAATGAGACCTTTGCATCTAATCGAAGTTTTGGGCAAATGTCTTGAGTTTTTAGTTTGGTGTTGACCGACTTTATAAAATTTTCCTGGAATGCAGTGATGTTTGTGGGGTCGATTGTAAAGCCGGCAGCGTAGTCATGTCCCCCATAGCTTAAAAGTAGATTGGAATTCTCTTTAAGTGTTGAGAGTATAGGAAATTCAGAAATTGTCCGAATGGAACCTTTTGCTACATCTCCATCTTTTGTAATAATAACGGTAGGTCTGCTGTGCTGCTTTGTAAGTCTTGCCGTTAAAATAGGTATAATTCCGGGGTGCCAGGTCGTTGAGGTGAGAAAAATTGCTTTTTGGAGAAAAACTTCGGGGTGAAGGTGTAGGTAGAGTTCTAAGTCGTTTGAGTCTCTCCGTTCAATTTTTTGCCTCTCATGATTCATTACATCTAGTTCTTTAGCAAGAGATTCTGCTTCAAGAACATCTCGCAAAAGTAATAGCTCAACTCCTTTAAGAGGATCACCGATTCTTCCTAAGCTATTAAGTCTGGGGGCAATTTTCGTCGCCACATCAATGGTGGTAATTTCTTCAGGATTGACTTCTGAAACATGGATTAACTTTAACAACCCGATTCGATGAGTTTTTTTAAGATGTTGCAGCCCATATTTCACTAAAATCCGATTTTCCCCTTTTAGCGCTCCCATGTCAGCGATTGTCCCCAGTGCAACTAGATCTAAATACCTCTTTAAGTCAATTAAATCGGCTTGTACATCCCCAATATCGACAAGATGATTCATAAGGGCATGGGCTAGCTTAAATGCTACCCCTACCCCTGTTAAATCTCGATTCGGGTAAGTGCTATTGAAGAGTTTTGGATTTAATGTGGCGATGCAGTTTGCGATTTTTTCCGTAGGTTCATGATGATCGGTGATAATCAGATCGATTCCACTCTCGAAGAAAATTTTAGTTACAGGACTTTCTATCACACCACAGTCGACAGTAATTAGTAAAGTACACCCTTTTTGACCAGCGTAGCTACAGGCATCTTCTAGGATCTCATCTCTGTTTAAGCTCCGATGAGGGATATAGTAATATGCTTTAACCCCTAAGGTTCGTAAAAAGTCGACTAACAGTACAGTGCCTGTCATTCCATCAACGTCATTATCTCCAACAACTATGATTTTTTCTTGAGCTTTTAGAGCTTTATAAATTCTCTCTACTGCTTTATCAATATCGAGTAGCAAGTCGGGGGAATGTAAATAGAGCAGCTTTGCATAGAGAAATTGATGAACATCTTGCTTTTTCCTGTAACCTCTAGATATGAGCGACTGAGCCATAACTGGGTGTATATTAAAATCATCAACAAAAGACTTAATAAGGTGGGGATCTTCCTTAGGGTAGACCCAAAGTAATGCTTGAGAAGACTGTTCTGTTTTCACCGCCATAAAAACTAACTTCCTTAGGCATCAGACCCTTCTTTTGATTATGTAAGGTTAATATTTAAATTTCAAGCTATACCGCTTCCAAATGAATCTTACCTAGATTTCTTTGCAAAATCTTTTTATTTCAACTCCGCTTCATCAGACCTGGTTTCAAACAGAGTCCTCTTCAGGGGACAGCTTCGCCTAATAGAACTAAAACAATTTTGCTGCGAAAAATCGGCGTCTTTCTACTATCATGAGTATATATTGGATTAATTTCACTAATTTGCAATAATTATTGGCAAATAATAAAAAAGGAGGAACAAATGGATATTTGCGATTGGAATTATTCTTTACCTGGAGTTGACCTTAGTAGGTTGCCAAGGAATCTACAAGAAATTTATGATCTTGAAAATAAAATTCCGATAGAATCTGGATTATTCTCTTTAATTTCAGTATCTGAACAAGTATTTGGGAAGGTGATAGCAGCTCTTGTAAAAAATGTGTTTTTAAGGATCTGTATTATTCCAGTAAATGAGCCGGATGATTCTTCTTTTAGTACTCCTTTGCACCCTTCACTAGGAAGACCAGGGGAACTACTTCACTACAAAATTACGAATGCCAATATCTCAATACCCTACAGGCCCGAGCTAACAAATCGAGCGTTGATTAAGGAGCATAAAGCAGGTTTTTTAAATCAACAACTAGGTTCCCACGGACTAGCTCTTATTCATCTGATTGCCATTCAAGGGAGAAATCGCTCCTTTAATGTTTTGTGTGAGACGATAAAAGAGACGTTCGGAGAGACTCCCAAACCTGCAGTTATGGTTAAAGAGGGGGGGGCTAGTAGGTTGGTTTCTGGAAGGCAATTTACCGTAATCAACTTGGATTTACAAGATGATCGAGGATTTACTGGGGCGCATCATGCCGCGATACATCGTAACATGGAATTGATACGCATGCTTCAAAATAATGGGGCTCTTTTAGGAAAAATTTATAATTTCAGAGCTGCTGGAGCTGTGCATCTTTTGGAGATGTGTTACCCCGAAAAAGAGAAATGGTCCCGTTATCCTGATAAAACCTATAATTTCCCTATACTAGTACATCCAAGTGAAATCGCCATTGATTGGAGTATTGGAAAAAAAGAACTTTCACAAGATACTACAGGGCACTGGTTTTCTCACTATTTAAGGGCTTTTAAAGAAAATAGCTCTCATTCCACTAATATTTTTAACTTACCCACCTCAATAGAGATATTTGCCTCTGCTGACCCTGATTTTAAGGATATGGGAGTTCGTGTTAGAGCAACAAAAAAAATAGAAAAAGGGGAAATTATTGGATATTATGGGGGTCTAGTTTTTAGTTCCCCTAGAGAGCGAGTCTCTCTTGAAAATGACCTGTATACATTCGGACTTTCTTACGAAACAGAGACTCCGACAACAGAGAGTATGCAGACTTTGATCTCAGGTCATAATGGCCCGTTTACTTCAAGAATTGAAGATGGATTTCCAAATATTATTAATTTCAGTGAACACGCTTGTGGGGGGCTTCAAAAGATGCTTTGCTTCGTTGCAGCCGATGTGATACCCAAAGGGGCGCCTCTTCGATTTAATTATGGAGGTTTTCATTCTGTAAAGTCTTATCATATAGAGACTAGCATGCCAGAAGTGGAAATTTTTGTCCGAGGACTGGATATTGATAAATTTCTAATGCAACTCACAGGTTTAGATTTAAGTGAAACTCCAGAGGACTTAGAATCAGCCAAAAAAATAACATTAGAATTGCTAGAGAGAGAGCTTTTCTTTTCTAGAATTATTTATCTCTTTGAGACCCCTACAACCTTTGTGGAAATTTTAGGAAAAGTTCCCTTTAGTAAAGAAGTTTTTGCGAAATGGTTCTCAGTTTTTAAAAGAGTACGGACTTATCCTAGAAATATTTTAAGAATAGCAGATTTAATCAAAAGGCTCTATGACTCTACAGACGATACAACAGAGCTCTTGCCAGTATTTCAAAAAATCTCTGAAAATTTAAAAATTCGAAGAAGAGAGGCAAAAGAATCCAAGGTGCCACTCAACTCTATCTTGTTTATCAAGGGGCTGTTGGAGTTTATTGAAGCTAATTCTATCTCTGCATTCCTGTCAATGTAGAAGCGACTTAAATTCATGACGCGAATTGGTTCTCAATTCGCGTTATATAGCCGTTCCAAATGAATGTTACTCAGATTTCTTTACATGCGCTTCATATTTAAATTAGACGTTAGTTGATGCCGAGGGCGCGCTCTATTTGAAAACTAGGTAAGC